>Ga0209581_1004091_pt1 | contig 11995 bp, 12 predicted proteins | sample Coa_R2_FD_187160 | JGI IMG/M metagenome (GOLD analysis project Ga0209581, IMG submission 187160) | Surface soil microbial communities from Centralia Pennsylvania, which are recovering from an underground coalmine fire - Coalmine... | ecosystem: Environmental > Terrestrial > Soil > Unclassified ...
TCGCGCCTTCCATCATGCGCGCGAAGTCGTAGGTGACCGTCTTAGCGGCGATCACCTTGTCCATCGCCGCGATGATCGCGTCCGCGGCTTCGGTCCAGCCCAGATAACGCAGCATCATTTCGCCGGACAGGATTACCGAACCCGGATTGACCTTGTCCTGATTGGCGTACTTCGGCGCGGTGCCGTGCGTGGCTTCGAACACCGCGTGGCCGCTGACGTAATTGATGTTGCCGCCCGGCGCGATGCCGATGCCGCCGACTTCGGCGGCCAGCGCATCGGAAACATAGTCGCCATTGAGATTCAGGGTCGCGATCACGTCGTACTCTTTCGCGCGCGTCAGGATCTGCTGCAGGAACGCATCTGCGATGACGTCCTTGATGACGATGCCGGCGCCCGGCCTGCCTTCCGGGATCACGTGCCACGGGCCGCCGTCCAATTCCACCGCGCCGAAGAAATCGCGCGCGACCTGATAGCCCCAGTCGCGGAACGCGCCTTCGGTGAACTTCATGATGTTGCCCTTGTGCACCAGGGTCACCGACTTGCGATTGTTCTGGATCGCGTAGGCGATCGCGCTGTGCACCAGCCGCTCGGTGCCGAGCCGGCTGACCGGCTTGATGCCGATGCCGACGTCCACGCTCAAGTCACGATGCGGCGCGCCGATCGATTCCAGTTCCTTCTGCCATGCATCCACTTTCGCCTGCGTGCCGAAACGGACCTTGTCGAACAGCTTGGGAAATTTCGCCTGCAGGAATTGCAGCACCTCGCGCGATTCGTCGCTGCCGCCGGTCCATTCGATGCCGGCGTAGATGTCTTCCGTGTTCTCGCGGTAGATCACCATGTCCACGTCTTCCGGCTTTTTCACCGGCGAGGGCACGCCCTTGAACCAGCGCACCGGTCGCACGCAGCAATACAAGTCGAGCATCTGCCGCAGCGCGACGTTGAGCGAACGGATGCCGCCGCCGACCGGCGTGGTCAGCGGGCCCTTGATCGAGACGAGGTAATCGCGGCACGCCGCGACGGTTTCATCGGGCAGCCAGTTGCCGGTCTGATTGAACGCCTTCTCCCCGGCCAGCACTTCCATCCACATCAGTTGGCGCTTGCCGCCATACGCCTTCTTCACCGCCGCATCCAGCACGCGCACCGACGCGCGCCAGATGTCCGGCCCCGTGCCGTCGCCCTCGATGAACGGGATGACGGGACGATCGGGAACGTTCAAACCGCGCGGCGATTTCGTGATCTTCTCGCCGCCGTTGGGCGGCACGGGCTGGAAGGAAGGCATGTGTCAACTCCTGCGGAACGTGACCGCGTATTGTCGCAGGTCGAATGCGCCGGCGCGATGCCTTCAGCGCGGCTCGGACCGCAGTGGCGCCGCCGCGCGGAAATCCTGCACGAAAGCATTGAGGTCGGCGGTGTCCGATACGGCCAGAAACTGCATGCCGCCTTCGCGCCAGCCGATCGCGTGGTAGCCGTTGCGCGTCTGCTCCTGCGGTTCTTCCGAGGACGCACCGTTCGCCGGCCACTGGAACAGATTGATCATGTGCAGGTGGCGCTTGTACACCAGCGCCGCCACGCGCTCGTCACCAAGCACGTCCAGCCGGCCGCCGATCAGTTCGAAACCTTGCGCGCCGAGATCCTTCACCTGCGGGGAGAAATCCAGCCGTCCGTCGAACCACGGCTTGACCGTGTGCTGATCGGAAGAACGCACGTCGATCAGATGCGAAGCGAGGAGCGAACGCACGTGATCGGAAACGGCTTCGGTCACCAGCGCATCGGCGCCCTGCGCGCGCAGCTGCACGGCTTGCCAACCGGCAATGGCAACGGCGATCAACAGCGACGCGGCCAATGCGGCGCTCAATGCAGGCCAGCGCCACGAGCGGCGCTGGATCCGCACGCGCGTCTCCTCCGGCAGGTGCGCGCGAATGCGCGCAGCGAGCGCCGCGGGCGCGGCATGCCGCAATTGCGATACGCGCAACGATTGCTGCAACTTCTCAAGAGCGCGGTAACGGACCATGCATTCCGCGCAGGCCGAGAGATGCTGCGCGATTTCCGCGCTGCGCGCGGCGTCCAGCTCGTCGTCCAGGTAGGCGTGCAGCAAGGCGCGCGCTTCAAGGCAATTCATGGCGAAGTCTCCTCGCCCGTCAATTCATTCGCGAGGCGTTCGCGCGCACGCGCCAGCCGCGACATCACCGTGCCGATCTTCAACCCCGTGATCGAAGCGATCTCCTTGTAGGAACATTCCTCGAATTCGCGCAGCGCGAGGACTTCACGGTATTCGGACGGCAATCTTTCCAGCGCCGCGCGCACTTGCGCCGCATCCGATGCGCGCGACAGCAGCGCTTCCGGATCGGGCGTGTGTTCGTCCGCGCGCTCATGCAGCGCTTCGTCGTAGCTCTCCGTCATCTTCGCGGCCGAAGACGCGTGCAGCGAATAGAACGTGTTGCGCACGATCGTCAGCAGCCACACGCGCGCATTGCCGCCGCGGAAGCCGTCGTAGTAGCGGAACGCGCGCAGCGCCGCTTCCTGCACCACGTCCTCGGCGTCGGCGTCGTTGCGCGCCAGCCAGCGCGCCAGATTGAAGGCGGCATCCAGATGCTGCATCACGTTGGCCTCGAATTGCGCGCGCGTCGCCATGCCGTCTCGCAGTCCGCTGCGGTGCGCGGAACATCCAGAGAAGACCGCCGCGGCCGCGAGTTTATTCCCGCGCGAAGGCCGCGGGAATAAAACAGGTCGCCGGCCGGTATCCATCGCGTACACCCCACGCGAGAGCCGCCATGAACGATCGACACGACGATGAACAAATCCCGCAGCGCCGCCGTTTTCTGGAATGCATGGCCTGGGCGGGGGCGGGCGCGGTCTGGATGATGAAGGGCGGTATCGCGCACGCGAGCGCGCTGGGCAGCGCCAATGCCGCGAGCGATGCGACCTTCCGCTTCGTGCAGATCAGCGACAGCCATATCGGCTTCAACAAGGCGCCCAATCCCGATCCGCTCGCCACGTTGCGCGAAACCATCGCGCACATCAACGCGCAGCCGCAGCGGCCGGATTTCATCGTGCACACCGGCGACCTCACGCACCTGTCCAAACCGGAGCAATTCGACACGGTGAAGCAGGTGTTGAGCGAAGCGAAAGTCGATCAGGTGTTTTTCATCCCCGGCGAACACGATGTGATCGGCGACAACGGCAAGGCGTTCTTCGACCGTTTCGGCCGCGGCGTCAGCGGTGGCGGCTGGCACAGCTTCGATCACCATGGCGTGCATTTCGTTGCGCTGGTGAACGTGCTGAACCTGCAAGCCGGGGGCCTAGGCTTTCTCGGCACCGAACAATTGGCGTGGCTGCAACAGGATGTCGCCGGCTTGTCCGCCAGCACGCCGATCGTGGTGCTGGCGCACATGCCGATGTGGTCGCTGTATCCGCAATGGGGCTGGGGCACGCAGGACGCCGCGCAGGCGCTGGGTCTGCTGAAGCGCTTCGGTTCGGTGACGGTGTTGAACGGCCATATCCACCAGATCCAGCAGACGGTGGAAGGGCAGGTCACGTTCTACACCGCGCGCTCGACCGCGTATCCGCAACCCGCGCCGGGTCAGAGCCCCGCGCCGGGGCCGCTGAAGGATTTGCCGGCTGCGCAATTGCGCAAACACATCGGCCTGCGCGAAGTGCGCCACGTGCGCGGTTCGGGATCCATCGCCATTACCGACGCGGCGCTCGCCTGAGCTCCGCATTCGAAAGAGGATCGACGCATGTTCAAACGTTCATTGCTCTCGCTCGCGCTGCTCCTGCCGCTGGCCGCATCCGCTGCCGCGCCTGCCGCGGGCAAGTACCAAGTCGAAATCCGCAACTTCCACTTCATGCCCGCGCAGATCACGGTGCCCGCGGGCACACAGGTCACCTGGACGAACAAGGACGAAGAGCCGCACATCGTGGTCAGCACCGGCAACCAGTTCCCGTCCTCGCCCGCGCTCGATACCGGCGATCACTACCAGGCGACGTTTTTCAAACCCGGCACCTACACGTACTTCTGCTCGATCCATCCGCAGATGGTCGGTACGATCGTGGTCAAGTAAGTCCGGTCATTGCTCCTGTCAAGGTTGCTTGACAGGAGCCGGATGCGTCATTATTCTCCTGTCAAGTTAGCTTGACATGGCGGGAGGGCGCGATGACGCGCTTCAGCAACAAACGCTACAACGTGCACGTCCTGCTGATCATGGCGGTCTACGTGCTGCTGGTGTTTTTCGAGTGGCCGCACGTCAAAGCGGTGACCGATCCCGTATTGAAGATCGTGCTGGCGCTGGTGCCGGCGCTGCCGGTGGTGGGCGTGATCGTGCTGATGGGCGCGCGCGTACTGCGCAGCGATGAATTGCAGCAGCGCCTGCATCTGATCGCGCTCGGTGCGGCGACCGGACTGGTCGCGGCGCTCAGTGTGGTGTTCTCTTTCCTGTGTGCGGCGCACGTGCTCAACCTCGCGGCGGAAGATGTGCTGTTCTGGATCTTCCCGGCGTTGTGTCTCGTCTACGGGTTATCGCACATGGCGCTGACGCGCCGCTATGGCGGGCGCGGTTGCTGATGGAAAACCGGGTGCGCGAATTGCGCGAGAAGCACGGCTGGTCGCAGGGCGAACTGGGCGAGCGGCTGGATGTGTCGCGCCAGACCATCAACGCGATCGAGACCGGCAAGTACGATCCCAGCCTGCCGCTGGCTTTCAAGATCGCGCGGCTGTTCGGCTCGCGCATAGAGACGATATTCGATCCGGGGAAATGACATGAAACTCCGCAAGCTGAGCAGAGGCGGCCTGATAGCGATGATCATCGCCATCGTTGTCGCGATCACGGCAACACAACGGCATCATTCCCATCAGACCGAGGCCGGCCTACAAACCGAGAGCCCCGCGGTTTCTGCAAGCGCATCAGAAAGTCCCAATGGACCATCGCTGCAATTGACCGCACCCACTGGCGCGCATGCCGTTGAGACGCTGAAGCTCGGCATGCTCACGTTGAAGTCGTGCGAGCTGAAACAGCCCGACAGTGCGGTGACCACGGCGGCGTATTGCGCGCCGTTTTCCGTGCCCGAGAATCGCGCCGATCCGCATTCGCGCGAGATCGATCTGAAGCTCGCGCTCATCAAGAGCGATGCGCAAGTCGCCGAACAGGACATCGTGGTCTATCTTGCCGGCGGTCCCGGCGAGTCGGCGACGCAGACGTATCCGGAAATCGCCGCCGCGCTGGCGCCGCTGCGCAAGCACCACGACATCCTGCTGATGGATCAGCGCGGCACCGGCGGCTCGCATCCGCTGGCTTGTCCGCAGGTGCAGAAGACGATGGATCAGAACGCCGATCTGCCGTTCGATCCGCAGCGCACGCGCGCGCTGATCGCGCAATGCCTGTCGGAGGTCGAGAAGACTGCCGATCCGCGTTTCTACACGACGACGGACGCGGTCGCCGATCTCGAAGCGGTGCGGCACGCGCTGGGCAATCCGAAGTTCGACCTGATCGGCATCTCCTACGGCACGCGCATGGCGCAGCAGTATGCGGGCGCCCACTCCGACGGCGTGCGCAGCATCGTGCTGGACAGCGCGGTGCCGAACCAGTTGATTCTCGGTGAGGATTTCGCGGTCAATCTCGAACGCGCGTTGAAGCTGCAAGCCGATGCCTGCGCCGCCGAGCCCGCTTGCAAGCAGGCGTTCGGCGACTGGAACGGCGCGTTGCACGCATTGCACGACAAGCTGCGCGCGCAGCCGGTGCAAACCAGCTTTCCCGATCCCAAAACCAATCTGCCGGTGCAGAAATCGCTGACCGGCGACCGGCTGGCGGCCGTGGCGCGGTTGTTTTCCTACACCGCGGAAACCGCGGCGCTGTTGCCGCAGACGGTGACGCAAGCGGTGAAGGGCAACTACGCGCCGCTGATGGGGCAATCGCAATTGATGATGTCGGGCCTCGACCGCAGCATGAACACCGGGATGCAGTTCTCCGTGATCTGCGCCGAGGATGCCGACCTGTTACAGCCGCGGCCGCAGGACAAGGACACGATCCTCGGCGGCGAGCTGATCGACGGCATCGAGGCTGCGTGTTCGATCTGGCCGCATGGAACGCGGCCGAAGGATTTCCATGCGCCGTTCGTCTCGTCCATTCCGACGTTGATCCTTTCCGGCGAACGCGATCCGGTCACGCCGCCGGCTTACGCGCAGGAAATCCTGAAAGGACTTTCCGACGCGCGCGTGCTGGAAGTGAAAGGCATGGGCCACAGCGTGCTTTCGCGCGGCTGCATGCCGAAACTGGTGGACGACTTCGTCGCCGACCTGAAACCGAAACAGCTCGATGCGGCTTGTCTGAAACGCGTCGGCGCGGTGCCGGCGTTCGTCACGTTCAACGGAGCGTCGCCGTGAGGCCGGCTGCGATGGTAACCGTTCGTGCTGAGGTATCGAAGCACGAACGGCTTTCTTCAAATCTATATTCGCCCTTCGATACCTCAGGGCGAACGGATGAGGAGTGCCGGCGATGATCGAAGTCAAAAACCTGCACAAGTCCTTCGGCGAAGTAAAAGCCGTCGACGGCGTGTCGTTCACCGCGCGCGACGGCGAGATCACCGGCCTGCTCGGGCCCAACGGCGCGGGCAAGACCACCACGTTGCGCATGCTCTACACGCTGATGAAACCGGATTCCGGCCAGGTGCTGGTGGACGGCATGGACGCGGCGGTCGATCCGGTGGCGGTGCGGCGCGTGCTGGGCGTGCTGCCGGATGCGCGCGGCTTGTACAAGCGGCTGACCGCGCGCGAGAACATCGAATACTTCGCGCAATTGCACGGCGTCGAAACGGCGATGATGCATCAGCGGCGCGAAAAGCTGGCCGACGCCCTGGAAATGCGCGACATCCTGGACCGCCGCACGGAAGGTTTCTCGCAAGGCCAGCGCGTCAAGACGGCCATCGCACGCGCGCTGGTGCACGATCCGAAGAACGTGATCCTGGACGAGCCGACCAACGGCCTGGACGTGATGAGCACGCGTTCGATGCGAGCGTTCCTGAAGGCGATGAAAGCGGAAGGGCGCTGCGTGCTGTTTTCCAGTCACATCATGCAGGAGGTCGCCGCGCTGTGCGACCGCATCGTGGTGATCGCGCACGGCCGCGTGGTGGCCGATGAAACGCCGGACGCGCTGCGAGCGCAAACGGGCGAAACCAATCTGGAGGATGCCTTCGTGAAGATCATCGGATCGGAAGAAGGTCTCGCTGCATAAGCATGTCAAGAAGCGAAACGATGCGAACGCGGGAGCCTGCGGCATGAAGACAGCGAAAAACAAAGTCGTTCGAGAACCGGAGACTGCGGCATGAACGCGACACTCACCGTCTGGTGGAAGGAGATCCGCGAGAACCTGCGCGACAAGCGCACCGTGATGAGCGCGCTGATCTACGCGCCGCTGTTCGGGCCGATCATGTTCGTGGTGTTGATCAACGTGCAGATCAACCGTGAGATGGCCAAAGCGGAAGGTCCGCTGAAGGTGCCGGTGATCGGCGCGCAATACGCGCCCAATCTGATCGAGGCCTTGAAACAACTGGGCTTGCAACCGCAGCCCGCGATCGCCGATCCGGAAAACGCGGTGCGCCATCGCGATACCGACGTGGTGCTGCGCATTCCGGCGAGCTACGGCAAGGCTTGGAACACCGGCGAACCCGCGCAGGTGGAGCTGATCTACGACGCTTCGCAGATGGGCACCGACACGCCCCGCGAACGCCTGCAGAGCATGCTGAAGAGTTACGTCAGCGAACAGGGCGCGCTGCGCCTGCTGGCGCGCGGACTATCGCCGTCCATCGCGACACCGGTGGTGGTCAGCGAACGCGACCAGTCCACGCCGCAGTCGCGTGCCGGGTTGCTGTTCGGCTTCCTGCCGTACTTCTTCGTGATCGCGATCTATATCGGCGGCATGTATCTCGCCATCGACCTGACCGCCGGCGAGCGCGAGCGCAAGTCGCTCGAACCGCTGTTCGCCAATCCGGTAGCGCGCTGGCGCATCCTGCTCGGCAAGCTGGGCGCGATCGGCGTGTTCTCGTTCATCAGCTTGCTGTTGTGCGTGATCGGTTTTTCGATCGCCGGCCACTTCATGCCGGCGGAAAAACTCGGCATGTCGTTCGACCTCGGCGCCGCATTCGTGGGTCAGGCGCTGCTTCTCGAGTTGCCGCTGCTGGCGCTGTTCGCGGTGGGGCAAACGCTGATCGCGGCGTTCGCCAAGACCTATCGCGAGGCGCAGACGTATCTCGGTTTCCTGATGATCCTGCCGGCGGTGCCTTCGATGCTGATGAGTTTCATGCCGGTGAAACCCGCGCCGTGGATGTACGCGGTACCGCTGCTCGGCCAGCAGCTCGGCATAAGCCAGTTGCTGCGCGGCGGCAGCGTGGGCATGTCGGAAATTGGAATCGCGCTGGTTTGCGGTTTCGCCGTGGCTTTCCTGATCGGATTGCTCACCGCGCATGTCTATCGCAGCGAAAGATTGGCGATTTCCGGGTAGGGTGAGCCGTGGCTTTCGCGAGATGCCTTGAATGGCATCTCGCGCCGGCGAACGCACGCACATGGACGTGCGGGCGGGAAAGCGCTTCACGGATGACTGCTTGCGACTCGCGTCCGAATCTGCGGACGAAGTCCGCCCTACAGGAACGCCAGCAACCGCTGCGCAATCTCACGCGGATGCTGCAAATGCAAGTGATGCCGCCCCGCAATGCGTTCGATACGGATATCGCGCACGGAGGCCGCGCGCGCCGTCATCCTTTCGCGCGGCAGGTACGGCGTTTCGGGATCGGCCAGCAGCAACAAGGTCGGCGTCTCGATGCCGGCCAGCAAGCGGCGCAACTGCATTTCCTCGATGCGCAGCGGAGTGGGCAGGCGCAAGCGCGCATCGCTGCTCCAGACGTAACCGCCCTCGACCTGACGCAAGCCGCGTTCGACCAACGCGTGCGCTTCATCCGCCTGCAAATCGCCCACCGCCACGCGCGCGGCCAGCGCTTCATCGACATTCGCGAACACGCGCGGCGCGCGCCGCGTGACGCTGCGTTGCGCTTGCGAATCGCGCCAGCGTTGCAAGGTGTTCGACCCGCCATCGGCCAACGGGCCCAGACCTTCGATCAGTGCGAGTTTCCGCACGCGCGCCGGCGCGGCCGCGGCGACGAGGCTGGCCACGCCTGCGCCCAGCGAATGGCCGAGCAAATCGAAGCGGTCCAGTTGCAACGCGTCGGCCGCATTCAGCACGTGATCCGCGTAGTCGATCGCGTGATAGCGCGGAGCACCGGCCGGCAGATGCGCGCTGTGGCCGTGGCCCGGCAGGTCCAGCGCGATGACACGGAAATCCTGTGACAGCAGCGGCGCTACGCCTGCGAAACTCGCCGCATTGTCCAGCCAGCCGTGCAGCGCCAGCAACGGCGGCGCTTCGTCTTCGCCCCATTGCAGTGCGGCGAGTTTGCCGAAGGGCAGGTTTAAGAATACTTCACGCATTCATTAATTCCGTTCGTGCTGAGCGTAGCGAGCGCAAGCGAGCGAAGTCGAAGCACATCCGCCCTTCGACTTCGCGGCTTCGGCCGCTACGCTCAGGGCGAACGGTCTGTTGTGTGTAGCGTTCAGTGCGCTGTATCCAACCAGCCCTGCAGATGCTTCAACGCCAACTGCGTCAGCGCGGTCACATGCGCCGCCGAAGCATTCAATGCGGGAATGTACGAAAACCGCTCGCCGCCTTGCGTCAGGAATGCCGCCCGATAACGCAATGCGATTTCTTCCAGCGTTTCCAGGCAATCGACCGCGAAGCCGGGGCAGAGTACGTCCAGCGATTTCACCCCTTCGCGCGCGAGGTCGATCACGGCTTGATCCGTGTATGGCTGCAACCAGCGCTGCCGTCCGACCCTCGACTGGAACGCGAGCAGCATTTCGTCTTCGCGCAGACCCAGCGCATCGCGCAGACGGAACGCGGTTTCATGGCACTGGTTGAAATACGGATCGCCCGCGCGGGCGCTGCGTTCGGGCAGACCATGGAACGACAGCAGCAGTTTCTGCGCGCGCCCGTGTTGTGCCCAATGCGCCTGCACGCTGGAAACAAGCGCGGCGAGGTAACCTGCGTCATCGTGATAGTCGTTGACCGTGCGCAGTTCCGGCGGCCAGCGCAGTTGCCGGACGACATCGGCCACCACGTCCAGCGCGGAAGCGGTGGTCGCCGCGGCATATTGCGGATACAGCGGCAGCAGCAGCACGCGCCGCATGCCTTGATCGTGCAGGCGCAACAGCGTGTCCTCGATCGACGGCGAGCCGTAACGCATCGCCAGCATCACGGTCACCGCATCCTTCGTGCGCCGCGCGATTTCCATCTGCACGGCCTGCATCAGTTGCGTGCTGTACGACAGCAGCGGCGAGCCTTCGTGTGTCCAGATCTTGGCGTAACTTTCCGCCGAGCGGCGCGGCCGGGTGCGCAGCACATAACCGTGCAGCACCGGCCACCACAGCGCGCGCGGCAGCTCCACCACGCGCGGATCGGAAAGGAACTCGGTCAGGTACTCGCGCACGGCATCCGGCGTCGGCGCTGCCGGCGTGCCGAGATTCACCAGCAGTACTGCCGTGCGCGGTGCGCTTTGTCTCTCGTCCGTCGGCGGATCGATATAACGGGACATGCGGAACTAGGGCCTGCTAAGGCTATGCCAAGCGGGCCGCGTTGCTTCCGCAGCGGCTGTCAGACAAGGTCGCGCGCCGCAGCGCCATAGCCAGTCTATGGTCAAGGCGCGCGCCGCAGTATGGCGGCCGCTGCGGAGCAACCCGAAGGGCCGTGGCCCTTTGCCCGCATGGCTGCGTCATCACTCGTCGATGTATCGACATACATCTTCCTCGTTCTTCCTTGCCCTGCAGACAAAGGACCGACGGCGCGGCCGTTTGGCATAGCCTTAACAGGCCAGTGCTGCGCGCAGTCTGCCACAGTCGAAGCCGCGTTAAGCCCGCAGTGTGCGGTGCCCGTCCACACTGCCGGTGGATTTTCGTTTCCGTCGGGAATATCGCGGGTCGCCGGAGGGTCTATGTCGAAACCAACCATACCCGCCTTGATCATGCTGCTCGCATTGCTACTGCCCGCTTTCGCCGCGCATGCCGACGAGCGCGAGACCGCCATCACGCGCGCGCAGACTGCCACGCGCGTACTGGCCGACATCATGCAGGCGCCGGACAAGGCCATTCCGCACGATCTGTTGCGCGACGCCTACGCGATCGCGGTGATCCCGAACGTGATCAAGGTCGGGCTGGTGTTCGGCGGCCGCCACGGCGACGGGCTGATCGCGGTGAAATCGCCCGACGGCACCTGGTCCAACCCGGTGTTTCTCAGCTTGACTGGCGGCAGCGTGGGTTTCCAGGCCGGCGTATCTTCCACCGATGTGGTTCTGGTGTTCCGCACGCGCCGCGGCGTGGACGGCATCGTCAACGGCAAGTTCACGATCGGCGCGGATGCGCACGCGGCAGCCGGGCCGGTGGGCCGCAACCTCAACGCCTCGACGGACGCCGCGATGCAGGCGGAAATCTATTCCTACTCGCGTTCGCGCGGCCTGTTCGCCGGTGTCTCGCTGGACGGCGCCGCGCTGCGCATCGACGACGACGCGGACGCGGCGATCTACGGACCCGGCATCACGCCGCGGCGAATCTTCGAAGGCGGCGTCAACGACGTACCCGCGCCGGTCGTGCACTTCCGCGATCAGCTCGAGGAGTACACTGCGCAGTAGGCTCGCGCGTTTAATGGGAACTCCCGCGCGCAAAAATCCAATCGAGAGGTGAAACTATGGGCGGCCTCAGCATCTGGCATTGGCTGATCGTGCTGCTGATCGTGCTGGTGATCTTCGGCACCAGCCGGCTGAAGAACGTCGGCGGCGATCTCGGCAAGGCGATCCGCGAATTCAAGCATTCGATGAGCGGCGAGGACGAAAAGAAGCCCGAGCCGCAACTGCGCGCCGATGCTTCGGCCGCGCCGCAACCGCCGCCGGCTCCGCCGGGCGCGGAAGTCAA
>Ga0209581_1004093_pt1 | contig 11993 bp, 11 predicted proteins | sample Coa_R2_FD_187160 | JGI IMG/M metagenome (GOLD analysis project Ga0209581, IMG submission 187160) | Surface soil microbial communities from Centralia Pennsylvania, which are recovering from an underground coalmine fire - Coalmine... | ecosystem: Environmental > Terrestrial > Soil > Unclassified ...
TCTCAAGGATTCCTATTTATAAAGGTGATAAAGATAACGTAATTGGAATCCTCTACGCAAAAGACCTTCTTTCTGCGGCCCCAACCGATGGGACTACGCTTGAGGCTCTTGTAAGACCGCCCTATTTCATTCCCCGGACAAAAAGGGCTTTTGATCTCTTGAGAGAGTTTCAGCAGAAGAGGGTGCACATAGCGGTGGTTGTGGATGAATACGGGAGGGTGGATGGGATTATCACTATGGAGGATATTCTTGAAGAACTCTTTGGCGAGATTGAAGACGAAAGGAGGGCTGTAAGACAGACAATAAAAAAGGAAGGCGGAGCGATTATTATGCCGGGAAGCATGAAGATAGATGAATTTAACGATACGCTTCTTTTTACTGTGCTCAGATCCGGCGGTATTGAGACCTTAGGTGACGAACTCGAGGAATCAATTCTGCCTTCTGAAGGGGACCACGAGACCGTAGGCGGGTTTGTATTCGACCTCTTTGGCAGGCTTCCCCAGGAGGGAGAGTATGTGAAATATGGAAGTATGATTTTTGTGGCGAATAAGGTTTCGGGAAAGAGGATTATGGAGATAAGGGTTGAGAGGGTAAAAAAGAGAGAGGTGGCCAATGTCGCTTGAGGTGGTCATTATTGTAGTAATAATTTGCCTTTTTATGGAGGCTCTTTTTGCAGGCTCTGAGATTGCGCTTATCTCTTGCGACAAGATCAAGATAAAGACGCTTGCTCAAGGAGGGTCAAAAGCGGCAAAGCTCGCACTTAAGTGCTTCTTAAATATTGAGCGTTATGTAAGCACAGCCCTCGTTGGTATAAATCTCTCCCTTACAATAGCCACGGTTATTCTCACATTTTACATACGCGACGCATACGGATCGGGAAAGGAGTTCTATACGGTTTTAATACTCTCTCCGCTCGTTGTAATCTTCGGTCAGGTGGTGCCTAAAGCCGTTTCTCAAAAAAGGGCGAACAGTATGGTCCTCTGGACAATCTATCCGCTCTGGATTGTATCTAAAGTATTCTCTCCTATCTTGTTCGTGGTAAGCCTCTTTACAAAGGGGCTTTTGAAATTGGTCGGAAGCACGGAAAACCCGTTCATAACAAGAGAAGAGCTGGTTTATGCAATTGAGGGCGGCGGAACGGTTCCACAGGGCGGATATAGGGAGAAAATAATAAGGAGGATCTTCAGGTTTTCTGAGACAAGGACAAACGAAATTATGATCCCATTGATTCAGGTCTGCGCCCTTAGCGAGAATACACCCGCAAAAGAGGCTGTTAAACTGATAAAAGAGACGGGGCATTCGAGGATTCCGATCTATCATGAAAGGGTGGACAATATCACGGGAATGCTCCATGCCTTTGATCTGCTCAGCGCAAAATCCGATGATCCCATAAAGAATTTCTCGCGCACCCCGTTTTACGTTCCTGAGATAAAGCCCGTTGACGAACTTCTCGATGAGATGAAAAGAGGCCCCGCCGGTATGGCTGTTGTTGTAGACGAATATGGAGGAGCTGTGGGGGTCATAACCCTTGAGGATATCCTCGAAGAGGTGGTTGGTGAGATCGAGGATGAATACGACAAGGGCATAAGGCTCTGGAGAAAGATTGCGGAGGGTGAGTATCTCATAAATCCAAAGATTGAGATAGAGAGAGTAAATGAAGACTTGGGGCTTGGAATTCCGGAGGGGGAATACGATACGCTAAGCGGTTTTCTCCTTTCGGAAGAAGGCTCCATACCCAAGGTCAGCGACGAGATTCCGTATAAGAACCATAAATTCGTTGTGACGAAGGCGTCTCTCAGGTCTATAGAAGAAGTGAAGTTAATATTAGGGAAGTAGATCGTTTGGATACCCCCCGAATTTCAGATATGATTCTAACCTAATGGAAAGGCGTGCTAAGATTGAGAGAAAAACATCCGAGGTAGAGGTCTCGGTTGACATTAACCTCGATGGAAAAGGGATTTATGACATCGAGACTGGCATTCCGTTTTTCAATCACATGATCTCGCAGTTTGCAAAACACGGGTACTTTGACCTGACGCTCAGGGCAAAGGGCGATATTGACGTGGACTTCCACCACACGGTAGAGGACGTAGGTCTCTCTTTAGGCGAGGCATTTCTCAAAGCCCTCGGAGACAAGAAGGGGATAACGAGGTTCGCAGAGGCGTTTGTTCCATTTGACGAGTCGCTTGTTTTTGCATCTGTAGACCTCAGTGGAAGACCCTACTTTGTATATAGGGTTCGCACTCCCAAGAGCAAGGTGGGGGATTTTGACATAGAGCTTGGGAAGGAATTTTTCAAGTCCCTTTCCACTACTCTAAAATGCAATCTGCACATAGAACTAAAATACGGAGACAATCTCCACCATATAATCGAAGCCGCTTTCAAAGCCGTAGGTCGCGCCCTTGATAAGGCATCGAGAATTGACCCGCGCTCTGAGGAGATACCTTCGACAAAGGGAAGGTTGTAATTAGTAGGGGCAGGTTTGAAACCTGCCCCTACTAAATATAAATAAAAGGAAGATCCAATGATCTCTATAGTTGACTATGGAATGGGGAATTTGAGAAGCGTGAAGAAGGCATTCGAGAGCTTGGGATTTTCGGCGAATCTGACAAGAAGTCCGCAGGAGATTTTAAACTCTGACGGGCTTGTGCTCCCCGGAGTTGGGGCGTTCGGGGATTGTATGAAAAACCTTGAAGAATACGATTTGTCGGAGCCGATTAAAAATTTCATAAGTGGTGGAAAACCGTTTCTGGGAATATGCCTTGGGCTTCAGCTTCTCTTTGAAGGGAGCGAGGAATCGCCGGGCGTTAGAGGGCTTGGAGTTCTAAGGGGCAGGGTGATGAGATTTCCAATTGATAAGAGGTTGAAGGTTCCGCACATGGGCTGGAATCAGGTAGATATAAAGCCGGGACTCCCCATAGCGCGTGGCATCACAAATGGGAGCTGGTTTTATTTCGTCCACTCGTACTTTCCGGAGCCTGAAGACGAAGGCGTCATTGCGGGACGGACTCAATACGGAATAGAATTCGCATCAGCCGTTCAAAAAGAAAATATATTTGCCTGCCAGTTTCACCCCGAAAAAAGCAGCGCCACGGGGCTTAGGCTTCTTGAGAACTTTGCTTTTATGTGTAAAGAAAGAGGAAAGCGGTAGAAAGAGCCTCGGCGTCGCATATCAAATTTCAGTAGAGGATTGGTCAATATACCGTAAACTATAAGGCACAAGCCTTTTGCCTGGCGTTCTAAATAGAGCCGGTTCCCTTCCAGTCGTCCGCCCGTAGATAGCGAGGAGATTCAACATGGACGTATATACATTGCGCCCAATAATTATCACTTACTGTTGACACGCAGATATATACATCTGGTCAGAGGGGCCTAGAGAGAATAACGTTCGGCCTGCTGTTGACCCTCTATTTCGCACGGCGGCTCATGCCTATGGGCCTAGAGTGGTAGGCGTTGTGCTTACGGGCAATCTCGATGATGGAGCTGCCGGTCTTTTAGCTGTGAAGAAGAGAGGAGGTATAGCCGTTGTCCAGGACCCGGACAGTGCCCTCTTTCCTGGAATGCCGCGGAGTGCATTGAAGTATGTAGATGTGGACTATTGTTTGCCTTTAGCCGATATACCCCGCTTCTTGTGAGTCTAGCCCGCCAGCCCGTAAAGGAAGAGGTGAGTCCTGTATCTAAGGAAATGGAGGTGGAATCGAAGATTGCTGGACTTGATATGTACACCAATGAGGAAAAAATGGGGACGCCGTCAGTTTTAAGTTATCCGGAGTGCCAGGGTACCTATGGGAACTTCGCGACGGAGACCTAACCCGTTTCCGGTGTCGGGTGGGACACGCATTCTCCATTGAGAGCATGGATGCGAAGCAAGCTGAGATGCTGGAGAGTGCACTCTGGGCTGCGCTCCGTGCCCTGGAGGAAAGGGCAAACCTTGAGTGCTGATTAGCCAACCAGGCACGCCAACGCAACCATAAAATAACAGCAGACCGATTCGGGCAGAAGGCCGATATGTCAGAGCGCCATGCGGCACAAATCAGACAGATACTTCTGAATAATAAACAAAGCGAGTAGAAGTGTTCTAATAAAAGTCATAGCAAAAGTCCCTTACTTGACTCCATATTTTATTATATTATATAGTTTGAGGTGGGAGCGGGTTACTTCCCTAAGATATAAGCACGATCCTTACTCTTGTTTTCTATCAGTTTGTATAGATTCTACAAGCTCAGGTGTGGGGAAATCACTCGTAAAGCCTTGATATATGAGAGAATGAAATGGATAGGAAAAAATCCTCATCCAATAAGCCTCCTAAGACACCTAAAACACGGACTGATTTATCTCCTAAGAAAACAGAAGGTAAATCAGTCGGAAAGAAAAAGGCCGGCGCAAGTTCTGCGATTTTTTCTGATAAACCCGAGTCCAAAAGTAGGGTCAAAGTGTCCGGTGTCTCTTCTATGGCTGGAGATACTGAGAGGCAGAAATCCACCAACAATAAATCATTTCCTGTTGTTGGCATTGGAGCCTCTGCCGGTGGCCTGGAGGCCTTCACCCAGTTGCTTCAGCATCTACCGTCAAATACTGGCATGGCATTTGTGTTTATTCAGCACCTGAACCCTACTCATGAGAGCACACTGACTGAGATTCTTTCGAGGGCGACTGATATGCCAGTCAAAAAGGTGGAGGATGGAATGCCTGTGAAACCCAATCATGTCTATGTCATTCCACCAAATACAAACATGGGCATTTCACATGGAGTTTTGAATCTTATAGCCCGACCGAAAACCTCGGCACCACACATCCCTATTGATATTTTCTTCCGCACTCTCGCGGAGGACCGGAAGAGCAAGGCAATTGGGGTGATTCTATCGGGAAACGGCTCAGACGGTGCTATAGGGCTTGAGCAGATTAAAGCCGAGGGGGGCATCACATTTGTCCAAGATGAAAAATCGGCAAAATACGATGGCATGCCGCGGAGCGCAATTTCTACGGGTTACGTTGATTTCATCCTGCCACCCGAAGGGATTGCCAGGGAGTTGGCAAGGATTGGAACCCACCCGTATGTGGCCCGTCCCAAGACTACAAAAGTTGATGAATTAATACCAGAAAGCGAGGACAGTCTCAGGCGAATTTTCACCTTACTTCGGGTTGCCACAGGCGCTGACTTTACAAACTACAAGCCCGCTACAATCAAGCGGCGCATTCTGAGACGCATGGCGCTGAACAAGATTGATAAACTTGAGGATTACATTAAATATATGAAAAGCAACGCCGCCGAAGTACAGGCTCTATACCAGGATATGCTCATCAAGGTGACCGGATTTTTCCGAGACCCTCAGGCGTTTCAGGTGCTAAAGAGTATGGTATTCCCCAGTATTATAAGGAATAGATCGCCTAAAGAACCCATAAGGATATGGGTGCCGGGGTGTTCAACGGGTGAGGAGGCATATTCTATTGCTATATGTCTGATAGAGTTCTTGGGAACTACTCCAAAGACCAATATCCCAATTCAGATTTTCGCTACGGATATAAGCGAGGTGGCAATTGAGAAGGCCCGCGCAGGCATCTATATTGAAAACATCGTAGCCGATGTCTCACAGGAACGTCTAAGGCGCTTCTTTACCAAAATGGATTGGGGCTACCAGATCAACAAATCTATACGCGAGGTATGTGTCTTTGCTAGACAGGATGTAACCAGGGACCCTCCTTTCTCCAAACTCGACCTCATCAGTTGTCGTAACGTACTCATTTACCTGGGGCCGCCTTTGCAGAGAAAGGTAATGTCAATCTTCCATTATGCGCTCAAACCAACGGGCTTTCTCTTGCTTGGAATATCGGAAACTATTGGTGCTGCCTCGGACCTCTTTGCCCTCGCTGATAAAAAGAACAAGATTTATTCCAAAAAAGCCGCTGCACTCCATCCAGCATTGACTTTATCGAGGTCGGTCATGGATTAGAAAGGGTGGCTAATGGAGAGAGCATAGGCGGACCGAAAGATGAGGTATGGGGTGAACTCGATGTGCAGAAAGAGGCTGACCGTATCATATTGAATAGATATACTCCTGCCGGGGTCGTAATCAATGATAATATGGACATCGTTCAATTCCGTGGACAAACCATCCCTTATCTTGAGCTCGTTCCTGGCAAGGCAAGCCTCAATCTGATGAAAATGGCACGAGAAGGCCTGTTCGTAGAGTTACGTGTGGCGATCCAAAAGGCAAGGAAGCAGGGGGTGCCTGTCAGAAGGAAAGGGTTACATGTCAGGCATGACGGTGAGTTTAGGGATGTCAACATTGAGGTAGTTCCTATCAACTCCCATACATCTAAGGAACGCTACTTTTTAGTCCTGTTTGAAGACGCCAAGCCACAATCGGCGGATGAGGGAAAGAGAACCAAAAAAACCGAGGTGAAGAGGACTGAAGGCCGTAGAGTGTCTCGATTAAATCAGGAGCTTGCTGCAACCAAGGAGTACCTGCGCGCGGTTATAGAGGAGCAGGAGGCTACTAACGAGGAGCTTAAATCCGCTAACGAGGAGATATTGTCGAGTAATGAGGAGCTGCAAAATCGGAATTTTGAACTCAGCCAGTTCAACAATGACCTAAATAACCTGTTGAGCAGTGTCAATATGCCTATAATCATGGTGGGAAGCGATCTGTGTATCAGGCGTTTCACTCCTATGGCGGAAAAGATACTCAATTTGATTCCCGCTGACATTGGACGCTCCATCAGCAATATCAATCTCAATATTGACGTCCCTAATCTGGAGCAATTGATTTCGGACGTGATTGAAACTGTCACTGTTAAAGAACAGGGGATTCAAGGTCGCGATGGTCGTTGGTACTCCATGCGAATAAGACCCTACAGGACTGTGGAGAATGAGATTAAGGGGGCGGTGATTATACTGGTTGACATCACAGATCGCAAGCGTGCAGAGGAGACGAAAAGCAAAGAGATTCTCCTTAAGGAAATTTATCACATGGTTAAAAACAACTTGCAGATCATCTCCAGTCTTCTAAACCTTCAGTCCGGGTATGTAAAGGATCCAGAGGCCATAGAGATGTTCAAGGAAACTCAGTCCCGCATCAGGTTAATGTCTCTCATTCATGAGCAATTGTATAAAAACATGGAGCTTGTAAACATTGACTTCAATAATTACATACAAAACCTGATTCCCTATCTATTTCACACATTCGGAGCCGAGAATAGGATCTCACTGAAAACAACCGGCGATGATATTTGGCTTAATATTGATACGGTGATTCCATGTGGCTTAATCGTAAATGAACTTGTTTCAAACTCCTTGAAACACGCCTTTCCAGGGGATAGGAAGGGGGAAGTCTACGTCGGCATTAATTCGAATGGCGATGGCCAGTATGTGCTGATTGTGGGTGACAACGGCGTTGGTTTCCCGGAGGATTTGGATTTTCGAAGCACAAAGTCATTAGGCCTTCAATTAGTTCTAATGCTTGTGGAACAGATTGAGGGTAAGATTGAACTCGATAGGACTAACGGAACGGAATTTAAGATTAGATTCAGGGAATCAGGAAAGAAACAGAATTGTGGTTAAGTGGATTTCGGGTCTAGAAAGTTAGTACGAGTAGTTTAAAGAAGATTGAGTTATAATTAAAAAGTAATAAAAGGTTTTCCGATGGCAAACGCAAATATTCTGGTCGTTGAAGATGAAACAATAGTAGCCAAGTATATACAGAAATGGCTGAGGAGCCTGGGATACGTCGTTCCCGCTGTGGTCTCTTCAGGTGAGGAAGCGGTTGAGAAGGCTCGGGAGACCCGCCCGGATTTGGTGCTTATGGACATTGTGCTGAGAGGCGGTATGGACGGTGTGGAAGCCGCCAAGGAGATCCGTGCCTGCCTGAACATTCCGATTGTCTTTCTTACGGCTTATGCCGATGATAATACCATTGAGAGGGCAAAGATAACGGAGCCTTTTGGATATATACTCAAGCCCTTTGAGGAGAGGGAACTGCACAGCACAATTGAGATGGCCCTGTACAAGCACAGGATGGAGAAGCAGCTAAAGGAGAGCCGGGAGTGGTTTGCTACGACACTCAAGAGCATAGGGGATGCTGTAATCGCAACAGACAAAGAGGGCTTGATAACGTTTATGAACCCCGTTGCCGAATCTCTAACCGGCTGGGATCAGAAAGAGGCTCTGGGCAGGAACTTAAAGGATGTATTCAGCATTATAGATGAAAAAACACGAGTCCCCATGGAGAGTCCTGAAGCGGATGCGCTCCGCCGGGGCGTCGCCATTAATCTTGCCGACCATATACTTATCTCGAGAGACAGAAGAGAAATATCTATTGATGACAGTATGGCACCTATAAGGGATGATAGTGGAAACATCGCGGGTATTGTTTTAGTCTTCCGCGATATAACAGAGCGTAAACGCATGGCAGAAGAACTATTAAAGGCTCAAAAGCTTGAATCCATAGGGATCCTTGCAGGGGGCATTGCCCACGATTTTAACAATCTCCTCACCTCAATTCTCGGCAATGTCTCCCTTTCAAAGGCGCGTGTAAATACCGAAGATGAGATATACAGAAGGCTCGGTGAGGCGGAGAAGGCATGTAACCAGGCAAAGAGGCTCACTCAACAATTGCTCACGTTCTCTAAAGGTGGAGCACCTATTAAGAAGCTCACGTCTATTGAGCGGATTATAAGAGAGTCTGTCTCATTTACACTGAGGGGTTCAAGCGTTAGGTGTGAATTTAGTATAGAGGAGGGATTATGGGACGTGGAGGTAGACGAGGGGCAGATAGCTCAGGTTATAACCAATTTGGTCATAAATGCGGAACAGGCTGTACCCCAAGGTGGGGTGGTGAAGGTGAGCGCGGAGAACGCAAGCAGTAGAATCAATTCGCCTATGCACCCAAATTACGTAAATTTGTTGCCGCCGTCTCTTCGAGAGGGGAGGTATATAAAAATAACGGTAGAGGATGAAGGGGAGGGGATACCCCAGGAGCACCTGTCAAAGATATTTGATCCGTACTTTACTACGAAACATAGGAGCAGCGGCCTGGGGCTTGCTACGGCGTATTCTATAATAAAGAACCATGATGGGTATATTGAGGTGGAATCGGGGCAGGGAGTGGGAATGAGGGTTCACATCTACATTCCAGCATCAACCGAAAGGGTGGAAGAAAAGGAAGGGGGAGTGGCAGAGGAAGGGGTATTGAGAGGCAGAGGAAGGGTGCTGATAATGGATGACGAAGAGATGATAAGGGAAGTTACGGGAGAGATGTTAAGCCATATAGGGTATGAAGTAGAGTGCGCGTCGGATGGAGTCGAGGCAATAGAGCTATACAAGAGAGCGAGAGAAGAGAATAAGCCATTTGATGTGGTGATAATGGATTTGACCGTTTTGGAAGGGATGGGGGGAAAAGAGGCGATAAAAAGGCTCATAGAGATAGATCCCAATATCAGGGCAGTAGTATCGAGCGGGTATTCGGATGATAGAGTAATGTCTGAGTATAGGAACCACGGTTTCAAAGGCGTTATCTCCAAACCCTACAGTATAGGAGATTTGAGCGGGGTACTGCATGAGGTGATGAACGAGAAGTAGAAACGGATTCCATTGATTGCTCCTGTTCTGGGTGAATACAAGATTCGCCCCTACAATAATATGATATTTTCATTGGATAAATCGGTGTTACCCGTGAGGATAGGGGAGTCCGTGTTCGCGGCGATGGTTTTGCATCTCTTTTTTCTGATGGGTCTTGATGCACAGGTGGGATCGGGGTTTTGCAGTACAGATTAAGACGAAACCCGCCTCCTTATCCTGGGGATAATAGCGAATAGCTTCGGACTGATCTACTTCTCCTTTAAGAAGGCGCGAGGCGCAGGTAAGGCAGAACCCTTGCAGGCACATGGATGGAATGTCGGTATAGCCCGCCTCATAAGCGGCATCTAATATATATTCGTCCTCTCCAACTTCTATGTGAGCCGTGCCTCTGTCTGGAATAATTAGTTCAACCTTATAGGTTTTCTTCATCGCGCCCTCTAATACCAATTTTAAATTCTTCTAGTGTATAATCGAAACTGTCAGCCGAAGCAATCCTCAAAAGAGATTGCTTCACGGAGTTTACACTGAGAAGGCGAATGTATTCGCAATGACAATTTATCCTCAATCCATCGTTAGTTTGTGTATTTGATAATAAATATCTTGAGAACGGGCTAAAGGTTCCTAACATGTGTTGGATATAGCCCTTAAAAGCTGGGGGCACGTTGCAACGTGCCCCCAGCGTCGTTTTAGTATTTTCACGTTGAACTCAAGTAAATTTTAAGGGTTATAGAATCCTCTGTTCTTGCTGTAAGGCGCTTCGCCCGGTGCTCCGCGCCGGAAATGTCCGGACGGGCGGATCACTCCGTCTCTCTCTTTACTGAGCAGTTCGATGAACCATGCTTCGTGCTCGACCTCTTCTTGAAGGATTCGAGAAGCCATGTCATAAGTGCGCGGGTCTTTGCCGAATGTGAGGTCGCAGATCTCGCTCCAGGTTCTGATCGCACATCTTTCGGCTTCAAGGAGGACCTCCAGAATATTTGCGGCGGTGGGATTGTCGGGTAGGTATGCGTCCATACATGATGCCCTGTCGGCAAACTCCCGGATATCTTTAGGAATCCCGCCACCGAGTTCATAGATTCTGGGAGTTATAAGCTCAAAGTGAGCGCGGTCTTCCAATCTTGCGTCTTCGCAAATCTCTTTGTAGTCTTCGTGCCCGGCAAGGTGCATACGGAGAATCGTGTAATAATAATAGGTGGTGAACTCGGCGCCTGCGGCATCAATGAGCTTTTCCCGAAGCTCTTCTACATTTACGCCGCGCGCTTCAATCTGCTCAACCCCTACGCGCTTGGTTACGTCTCCGTGCTTCACTTTTCCCTTCATGTGCTTTTTTTCTTTTGCCATTTTTATTGCCTCCTTTTTTGGTTGAGTTTTGTGGTCTATTCTATACTATTGCAAGTAAATTGCAAGTGGAATAAACTATTAATTAGTAAGTTTAGTTAATTCAAATTCGGACGGACACCTGAGTGCCGATGATGTGTATCAAAGAGCTAAAAATGACTGTCCGATGATCTCTGCTACCACTGTATATCGCAATCTTGAGAAACTGGTCGGCGTTGGTCTGCTCTCATACCTTGAGCGCAGTGGAACAGCAGTTCGATATGACGCCAATCCGGCGGAGCACCACCATTTTATCTGTGGTCGCTGTGAGAGCGTGCGCGACATTTATCTCAAGGCTGTGAAATACGAACTCGATAGGGAGAAATCATCATTGGGCAGAGCCAAAATTGACATTTCAAAACTCTATTTGCACGGCGTATGCCAGGACTGTCTGGATGATCTGTCGAACTTGCGGTAGATTAGGTTATTAGCTTCTTTTCGATTAGCCTGAGGAGGGCCTCAACCACCTGAGGGTCGTATTTTTTTCCACCGCTGTTTATTATCTCGGAAATTGACTTTTCCCTGGAAAGGAGTGGACGGTAGGAACGCGTACTGCGCATAGCACAGAAAGAGTCTGCTACGGCTATTATCCTCGCTTCGATTGGTATGGCATCACCGGATAGTCCGAATGGATAGCCCTGCCCATTGATCCACTCGTGGTGGTAGAGTACTATGGGAAGGGTTTCTCGAAGAATTGGGAACCGTTGAATTATCCTTCCCCCCATTATTGGGTGATGTCTAATTATGTTGTGTTCCTCCGGGGTGATCTTTCCAGTTTTAAATAGGATTTTTTCCGGCACGGCTGTCATTCCAATGTCGTAAACGATTGCACCAAATCTGAGGCTTTCGAGTTTTTTTTCGGATTGATTCAGTTCCTTTCCCAATAGCACGGAGTATTTTGAAACCATATTTGAATAGCTGTTCATATACATCTCTTTGTGGCGAGGAGATAAGTAAAGGGATGCGAGTTGCTGAGTGGCAAGCTCTTTGAGCTTGAGGTTGATGTTCTCACTGAACTGTAATATCGTTTTATCAAAGA
>Ga0209581_1004097_pt1 | contig 11982 bp, 6 predicted proteins | sample Coa_R2_FD_187160 | JGI IMG/M metagenome (GOLD analysis project Ga0209581, IMG submission 187160) | Surface soil microbial communities from Centralia Pennsylvania, which are recovering from an underground coalmine fire - Coalmine... | ecosystem: Environmental > Terrestrial > Soil > Unclassified ...
GCCATATCCAGAGGGCGTTGCTCGCGAAGCCACCTGTTCAGCCCGCCGTTGAGAACGACAACGTCAGGGTGGCCGTAGTAGTTGAGCGCCCACCAGAGGCGGGTGGCGAACTGCGAGGCCGGGTGAGCGTCATAGGCCACCACGAGATGCTCGTCGCCGATGCCCAGGCGTTCCATCGTTGCGGCGAAACGCTCAGGCGGCGCGATTTGCGCTTCCACCGGGTCGTCGGGGTCAACGATGTCGCGGCTCCAATCGATGTAGACGGCGCCGGGGATATGGCCCTGCTCATATTCTTCGCGCGCACCGACATATTCCGCGTCCTGCACGCCGTCGCGCACAACGGTACGCACATAGCCGCGCATATCGACGATGCGAAGCTGCGGGTCATGCAGATGTTCGGCCAGCCAGTCAGTCTCAGCTAAGAAACGATTACGCTCCATGCACTCTTCCTCCAAAAAACACAGCCCCTCGTCTTACAGGTAAGTGAAGCGAGGGGCTAATGGAATGCCTACGAGAATAGCCCGGCGGCTCCAGGGTTATCGGTACTCACAAAGTGAGCGGGTGTCCCGAAGAGGTTCATGGGTTTCACGCCGGTAATGGTCATTGAGGCATTGGGCGTTTGCGTCGTGAAGTGCCGCTGGACAGCCAGCCCCAGCGGGCGCGCCAGGATGAGGGCAGCAGTTGAGGCCAGAATGACGTTATTAGCCGTGTTGAAGGGACGACGCATCTTCGCTACTGTCATCGCGGACAGGCCGGTCAGCATACCGGCAACAGCGAGGTTGGTGCCGCAGCGTTCATGCACCGCCAGCTCCGGCTGCGTTGTGCGCAGCAGATTCAGGGCTTCTTCGGCAGCCGGGAGAATAGCCTCGGTCGGGATATCGCCAAAGACGAAGAAACCGGCGGCAAACGAGATGCCCGCCAGCCGCACGTCTGGATATTTCTTACTCAACAAAACAATGGTCGCGTGTTCAAGCGCGTGATTCTGCTTGACCGCGCCCCCCAGCAACATCTGCTGCGCGACCTGTACGATAGGGTTAATGGAACTCATTGTATTGATCCTTCCTGAGTTATACACATTCGGTACGTTAGCTAAACGATGGTAGTTTCATTGGCGTACCGGTGAGAGTCTGTCACTCAACCACCTTGAAAAGGGCAGTTTCATCACCAAAGCTGATGATATCGCCATCGTTCAGCATTCTTGGCTGATAGATGCGCACATTGTTGACCAGCGTACCGTTGGCGCTCTGCAAATCTTCCAGGTACCAGTGACCATCGTGGAACCAGAGCCGGGCATGCCTGCGCGAGACGGTGCGCCCGGAGATCACCAGATCATTGCCGTTGGTGCGCCCGATCGTCGTCACATCCTGATGGAAACGGTACGAGCGATTGCCTATCCTGAGCAGGGCTAAAAGCGGTCGACCGCCAGGACCCAGGTAGGTGTCGTTGGCGGCCCGGTTCTTAGAAAAGTCATAGCCGCAGGTCGTGCAGTAATGCAGATCCGTGCGGTTGGCCGCGCCACAGCGGAAACAACTGATAGTGACCTCGGCCTGCTCGCCGGAGCCGGGTAATGGGCGTGAAACATTGGCAGGCAACTGGTCGGCCTGTGGTGCAGAGCCAATCAGGCCGGGCGAAATCCCCGAACGCCAGGGACGCGGTATTGACAGATGTGAAACGGCAAGCGCGTTTGTCAGCGCCTCGATCAGTTCCTCTGCCGTCTGGTAGCGATCCTGCGGCGCCTTCGCCGTCATCTTCACAATCACCTGCTCAATAGCGGGGGGGACAGCGGCGCTGCGCAGGAGTTCAACCGGTAGCGGGTCGTTCAGGTGCTTGACGGTGATGGTCAGCGGGTTGTCGGCGGTGAAGGGAACCCGGCCCGTCACGCAGTGGAAGAGAACAATGCCCAGCGAGTAGATATCGCTGCGGGGGTCTACCTGCATGCCCGTCCCCTGTTCAGGCGACATATATTGCGGTGTGCCTATGCCCGTGCCGACGCGCGTCAGATTCGTGGTGCCTTCCAGAATCTTGGCGATGCCGAAGTCCGAGAGCAAAAGATGACCGTCCTTGCGCAACAACATGTTGGCCGGCTTCACGTCGCGATGAATAATGTTGTTACGATGCGCGCAGTCCAATCCCTCCGCTGCCTGAATCATATAGCTGACAGCCTCCGGGATGCTCAATCGCTGCTGCTGTCGCAAACGGTCTTTGAGCGTGCCGCTGTCGACATATTCCATAACGATGAACGTGATGTTGTCGACCTCACCGAAATCATGAATCTGCACAATGTTGGGATGCGTCAGCTTCGCGACAGCGCGCGCTTCACGCACAAAACGCTGCACAAATACAGGATCGCGCGCGTGGTAGGCAGGCAAGACTTTGATGGCTACATATCTATCCAGCGTGGGCTGATATGCCTTAAAGACAGTCGCCATCCCGCCAGCGCCAATACGCTCGCGAATGATAAACTTGTCCAGCGTTTTGCCCACCAGGGCATTCATATCGTCGTTGTTCCCCGCTGAACGAGAGTAGGGATTATCCTGCTGCATACTCTAACGACTCCGTTCCCTCAAACTCACACAGGGGACAGAGCCTGCCCGCCTATTGAGGCCCGGGCAATCCGCCACCGTGAGTTTCTCCGCATTCACTGAATTGCGAAAACCGTTCCGTTTCATCCTTCATGATTATACAGGTTGAAACAGCTTCTGTCGAGAGAGGAAAGATACCTGTTTCTGATAAAGGATCGTGGAAAAGCATTTTCGCCTGTATGCTTCCACGATCCTCCCTTGCCTCGCGTCCTATCCCTCCAGTAACAGCGCCTCCGGGTCCTCCACCAGTTCTTTGACGCGCACCAGAAACTGAACGGCCTCGCGACCATCGACGATGCGATGATCATACGAGAGTGCCACGTACATCATCGGATGAATCACCACCTGTCCGTTGAGCGCAATAGGGCGCTGCTCGATCTTGTGCATGCCGAGGATACCAACCTGCGGCCCATTCAAAATCGGCGTGGAGAGCAGCGAGCCGAAGACGCCGCCGTTGGTGATGGTGAAGGTGCCGCCCTGCAAATCCGCCAGCGTCAGCCGGTTCTCCCTGGCCTTTTTCGCCAGCGCAGCGATTTCCCGCTCAATCTCGGCAAAACTCTTGCGGTCCGCGTCACGCACGACCGGCACCACCAGACCTTCCTCCGCGCCGACGGCAATGCCGATATCGTAATAATGCTTGAGAATCATCTCATTGCCCTGAATCTCGGCGTTGAGGCGCGGGAAAGCTTTGAGCGCGCCCACTACCGCCTTCGTAAAGAAGGACATGAAGCCGAGCGAGACATCATGCCGCTCCTTGAAGGCTTCTTTACGCCGGTTGCGCAGGTCAATAACGGCGCTCATGTCTATCTCATTGAAGGTAGTAAGCATGGCCGCTGTGTGCTGCGTCTCAACCAGGCGTTGGGCAATCGTCTGCCGCCGCCGCGAGAGCCGGATGCGTTCTTCACGCCCTGTCTGCTCTGCCTGCGTGAGGGGCAACGGAGTCGGGGCGGTCTGAGCCGTAGGAACTGCTGGCATTGGCTGAACAGCAGTCTGCGGCTGTGTCTGGGCAGAAGCCCGGAGAGCGGCAGGGACAGGTTGCGCTGGCGGCTGCGCCTGCTGCTCCATGTAGTGCAGCACGTCATCTCTGGTAATGCGGCCATGTGGGCTATTGCCCTGCACCTGCGAAAGATCAATATGATGTTCGGCGGCAATGCGGCGCGCCAGGGGAGAAGGCGGGCGTTGGCCATCGACAGGGGCAGATGAAAGCGCGCCGGTCGGCGTTTTTTGCTCGCCAACGCCTGTCGGCGCTGGCGTTGAGGTCGCTACCCGGCTGGAAGCAGCCGGGGGCGCCGCCTGGGAAGCTGCTGCACCCACCGACTCGCCAATGAGGCCAAGCACCTCACCCACAGTAACCACGTCTCCCTCTTGCTTGAGAATCTTTTGCAGAACGCCGCTCTGCTCGGCGCTCACTTCCAGATTCACCTTATCGGTTTCCAGTTCTACTAAGGCATCGCCCTGCTGCACAGCATCTCCCTCGTGCTTCATCCACGTTCCCACTACAGCATCAACGATGGATTCTCCCAGTTCTGGGACACGAATCTCAACGGACATACTCTTCTTCTCCATGCTCAGCAATTGCCTCGCCGAGCGCCTCCTTCAGAATTTTTTCCTGCTCAATCGCATGTATTTCGATAAAGCCAACTGCCGGGCTGGAACGTTCAGGCCGAGCAATGTGGCTCAGTGTGGCACCTGATGGCAGCGCCTTTGCCAGGCGTGGGGCAAGGTAGCTCCACGCCCCCATATTTTCCGGCTCCTCCTGCACCCAGATCACCTCGCGCAGGTTGGGATAGTGCGCCAGTGCCTGCCGCAGCGCCTGTTTCGGGAAGGGATAGAGCAGTTCAAGACGCACAATGGCACTTTCTGCGGCCAGGGCATGTTTCTCCTGCTGTTCCCGCGCCAGCAAGTCAATTGCCATTTTCCCCGTTGCCAGCAGGACGCGGCGGATAGCTGTTGCATGCGATAGCGCCTGCTGATCATTCATCACCGGCTGGAAATGTCCCTCCGTCAATTCGGTAAGCGTGGCCGAAGAGAAGGGATTGCGCAGCAGACTCTTGGGGGTAAAGATAATCAAAGGCCGGGGATTGTCGCGCAACGAGTGGGCCTGCGAACGCAGCAGGTGAAAGTATTGCGCGGCGGTCGAGCAGTTGGCGATACGCCAGTTATCCTGCGCCGCCAGCTGGAGGTAGCGTTCGATGCGGGCGCTGGAATGTTCCGGCCCCTGTCCCTCGTAGCCATGCGGCAGCAGCAGCACCAGCGCCGCGTCCTGCTTCCACTTGGCGCGGGCCGAGGCAATAAACTGGTCTATTATCACCTGGGCCACGTTGGCAAAATCGCCGAACTGTGCTTCCCACAGAACCAGGGCTTCGGGGGCCTCAACGCTATAGCCATACTCAAAGCCCAGGGCAGCGGTTTCCGTGAGCGGGCTATTGTAGATGGCAAAGGATGCTCGCGCCTCCGCCAGGTGTTGGAGCGGGATATACGTTTCGCCGTTGTGCTGGTCGTGCAGGACGGCATGGCGATGGCTGAACGTGCCGCGTTCGCTATCCTGCCCGGTCAGCCGAATCGGCGTGGCTTCGGCAAGGATTGAGGCAAAGGCCAGCGCCTCGGCCTGCCCCCAGTCGATGCCGCCCTCCGGCCCCAGTGTCGTGGCGCGGCGTTGTAGCAGGCGCGCCAGTTTGGGATTGGGCGAGAAGCTCGCGGGCCAGTGCAGAAGTTCCTGATTATATGCAGTAAGTTGCTGCGCGGAGACGGGCGGCGGCACAGCTAATTCCTCGTGATGACCATTTCCGTTGTGTCCAGTAGCTTCCAGTTCAAGCAGCGGAGAAAGCGTATCGGCCTCCTGCTTCGCCTGCTCCATGACGGCAAACGCCTCCCTGACCATCGCCTCGGCCTCGTCGGAGGTAATGTAGCCTTTTTCCTCAAGCTGCCGCGCATAAAGTTCGCGTACCGTTGGATGCTGGCGGATAATCTCATACATGCGGGGCTGCGTAAAGGCCGGTTCGTCGCCCTCATTGTGGCCCCAGCGCCGGTAGCCGACAAGATCGACCAGGACATCCTTGTGGAACTGGTCGCGATAGGCGTGCGCCAGGCGAATGGCCGTCAAACAGGCATCGGGGTCATCGGCATTGACATGAATGATGGGAATCTCGAAGCCCTTTGCCAGATCGCTGGCGAAATGCGTCGAGCGGCTATCCTGCGGCTCGGTGGTAAAACCAAGCTGGTTGTTGAGAATGATGTGGATGGTACCACCGACCTGATAGCCCTGCAATTGCCACATATTCAGAGTCTCAGCGACCACGCCCTCGCCAGGGAATGCGGCGTCGCCATGAATGAGAACAGGCAGGGTATGATCAACATCCTGCAAAGGCGCGCCGCGCACCGTGCGGTCCTCCTGGGAAGCGCGAGTCATGCCCTCGACGACAGGATTGACGAACTCAAGGTGGCTGGGGTTCGGAGAGAGGACAATATGCATATCGACATCGGTGCCTTCATCGAGGACATTTTCCGCGCCGAGGTGATATTTCACGTCGCCCGTCCAGCCGAAGCCGAAGGTATCGGTCAGGGCAACGCCCTCTTCGTGTCGCGAATGCTGGAATTCGGAGATAATCTCCGCATAGGGCTTCTCAAGCACATGCGCCAGCACGTTGAGACGACCGCGATGGGCCATACCCAGCATGATCTCCTGCGTCCCCGACTCGACCGCCTCGCGAATGATCTCATCCAGCATCGGCACCAGGACATCGGTTCCTTCAAGAGAGAAGCGTTTCTGACCGGGAAAGGTCTGGTGCAGGTAGCGTTCAAACACCTCAACCTGCGTCAATCGCTTGAGCAGGCGGCGGCTCTCCTGCGGGGAACGTCGCTGTTCATACAGGTGCAGGCCCACCGCGTCACGCAGCCAGCCGCGCTCAACCGGGCTTTTCACCTGATCAAATTCGTAGCTGATGGTACCAGAATACATGGCGCGTAAGGCGTTGATCGCTTCCAGCGCGTTGCGCGCCCCCTCGGCAGCATGGCCGCCAATGACATCGGGTGGGAGCAGAGCAAGCCTCTCCTCAGTGATGCCATGCGTCTCCGGCAGCAGCGCCGGGTCGCCCAGAGGTTCGCTGCCCAGCGGGTCAAGATGCGCTCCCAGGTGTCCGCGCTCGCGAATTGAGCGCGCCAGCGCAGTTGCGGCTACTACATCGGCTACCTGAAACGGCTCGCTCCTTTGCGTCGCTTCCACCCTGCCTGCACCGGTGGGCTTCTCCTCAAGCGTGGGGGAAACTGTCTGAGCCGTGTTCTGCGGCTGTGGCTGCCCCTCTAATGCTAATTCAGGATTCCAGTGTTCAAAAATGGCGCGGCTAGCAGCATCGACCGAGGCAGGATTCTGCCGGTGCGTTCGTAGAGTTCAAGGACATAGCCCGCGTTTGGTCCATAAAATGTCGCCAGATCGTTCACGGTTGTTTCCTCTGTAAGTAAAGATAGTGCATAGATGTTTGATAACGATTGAACCCTCGTAAATTCATGTACACAATGTATAACAAAGCATGGGGTTGCTATATTTATTGTACCACGTCCGGCGGGAAGAAGGGAAATGGCGCGATAAGAGGATATGAGCGAATGAGTCGCTAATCAGCAGCCTGTTCCAGCCAGGCGCTAAAAATGGGAACCGCCAGCCGGTAGGTACCTTGATCGACTCGAACCAGGTCGCGCTTGCAGAGAGTCTGTAAGACCTGTCTCGTTCGCGGCAGGTCTAGATGGCTATACTCGTGAACCTGCTGCATGGTCGCTTTTCCCAACACCCTCAGCGCGCGCAGGCAGGTGCGTTGTTCCTGATCGGTACGTTCCCACAGGTCGCGGAAATAGGTTTCACCCCAACTCTCCAGCACATTCTCGACAGCTACCTGCACATCGCCAAGCTGGGCCTGATCACGCAGGCCAGCGTTCAGAATATCGATGAGTTCGGAGCAAAGTGCCTGTACCAGGAAGGGATGGCAGCCGGTCAGGGAAATAATCTGATCAACCACCCCTTCATCAAAGATGCGCTCGCCCGGGTAGTCAGCAACCGGTCGGGAGATCAGACGACGGGCTTCGGCAGGCTGGAGAAAACCCACATGCAATATTTTGACATTGACAAAATGGCCGACCCAGTGGGTATCCATTTCCCCCGGAGACTCCACTCCGCTAAACAGCAACGCAACGCGCGGGCGATGTTGAATCACACTGCGGAACCAGTCCAGCAGGAGCGGGACATCCAGGGAGTGGGTACGCCCGGCCTCCTCTAGCTTCTCAAACTCATCAAAGGCGAGAAGTAACACGCGGTCCCTTCGCTCCAGCACCGCTTCAACCTCGCTCAACCAACGATCGACGTACCGATAGACCAGCGCCTCATTTTCCTGACGAGCTTTGTTCAACACCTCATATTCTAACTGGGGGACACGTATCCCACGTGCGTCCAACGCTCTGCTCGCCTCGGAACTGATCTGGAACAGAAATGTGGCGATATTGGCTGAGATACTCCGTTGCTGAAGATCAAAAATGAGCGGAAGGCACCGCGCGCCGAGCAAAACGGGTAACTGGTTCAGCGTGCTGGTCTTGCCCATGCGCCGTTCGCCCGTGAGAAAAAAGTATGGGCGGTTCTCCCCTTTGTGCAGAGCCTGTTCCAGTTGCCTGACCAGATCATAGCGACCAACAAACTGCTGGCTCTGCGTCCCAAGGGCCGCGCCAGAGATATAGGGGTTGTCGAGATAGCCAAATTCCTGCGGCGCCCAGCTAATCCTCTCCAGTTCCTGCTCAATCACCGCAGACCAGCGTTTGACGATCAATTCCAGTCGTCTTCTGAGTAGAAGATAATCGTAGCTGCGATTGGGAACGCGCTTCAGATTGAGCAGCATTTCATCCAGCGTTTTCCTGCGCTCCTGTCTGCCTCTCAGAGTCAGGTAGCGCGCTGCCTCTCTGCTGACATCATTGAGGCGGGCAAGGGAAGTTGCCCAACGCGGATCGATCAATCGGGACTCCTGCGGTAGAACTCTGGCGAGGGATTCGGAGGCCTGGGCTATATGGCGCAATGTCTCTCGTTCTTCCAGATCGCGCAGCGCAATTTCCAGGGCAGCAGCGCGGGCCTCGGTGAGCTGCGTTGGTCGTTCTCGTACAATAAAGGCGATCTCGTTCAGGGTTTGCTGGATATCCTGCTCGATGGCAAGGTAGAGGGTACTGGTCAGATAGGGAAGGGGCAGGAACACACACTCATCCCAGTAAAGTGAACAGTGGTGTAAATAGACAAAGACCTGGGGCGGATTTTTTCTACTCGCACGATATGCCTTGATAGATGACCACCCGCTCGCCAGATAGAGCGGCAGCCGATAGTAGCCCAGTTCATAACTGATGATGAGGATTGGCACAATCAGAAAGCTGTGTGCAATATACAATGAGACGCTATCAATGAAGTCGGTTCGCGCACTGTTGCCGGTGGTGCTGCCGGTTATCCCGCCTACGATTATGCTGGCCGCAATGCAGGCTACGATCGCCGCCGAAAAGCCGCGATCGATCCGTACCGAGAAGACCTGGGTAGTCCTCCGTTCACGTAAGAGATGCAGCGTCGCCAGAATCACCAGCACGGCCAGCAGGACGCTGAGGATGGCTGAGCTGAGCGTTGAGATGGTGCTGATGGAGAGAGGTAGCATCGATAGAGTAGCGATAAGCTTGCCCAGACTACCGGCGATAATGCCTATCACTATGCCCGGCGGGATGCCAAGTAGTACGCCAACCGCGCTGGCAATGTTCGCTTCGACTTTGCTGCTTCGCGCAATGTCACCGGCGCTCCCGATGCCCACTCCACCGGTCATGCCCGCGACGCAGGCTGCCATTCCCACACCGATGGGAATAGCGGCGGTACTGATCAGAATGTCGAAGACAATCACGACGATGCCAAATGTGCCGGCAATACTGCCGACGATGCCATAGACCAGCCCGAAGAGGGTTCCCACCAGCACCGAAACGCCCAGCGCCAGTAGCGCAGCCACAAGGAGATAACCCAGGTCGGTTATATTGAGCTGGGGATATTCATGATAAATGGTAGGGGCAAGAAAGGTGACCAGAAGGTGCGTAAGAATCGCAAAAGGAAAGATGCCTAGAAACAGGGGAAAGGTGAGCCGGAACATGCGCTGCAAGCGAAGGCGCCTGTCTTCAACCTCGACCTCGCGTCTGAAACGTAGGGGCTGGAAAAAGCAGGAGAAGATCCAGCTCCATGGCTCCAGGAACAGATGAAGGGTAACGAACTTGAAACGTTTCATTTAGCGCACCGCTCCCCTGTAGATTTCTTCAACGCGCCTCTCGAACTCCTCCCAGTAATCCGCCCTGTCAGGATGATAATTATCATGACCGTCTTGCATCGCAAAGAGTTTGTCCTCAAGAAGCAATGAACCCACCAGTTGCATGCGCAGCGGGAACCATGCCTCACTCCCCTTCTCCCGGCTGTAGTTGAGCAGAGCCATGCGTTCCATGTCGCTAAATCCCGCCTCGCTTGCCTTTACCCGCGCGAAATCATCCGCCTCTTGCGCTGTAAAAGGTTTGAGAACCATCTGCCGGAAAATGTTGAAGAAAGGGCTGCTGCGCATCGATTCTTCTACCAGTGCAATGAGTGGCTGCCGACTGGCTACCACCAGACCCAGACCCGCCTGCGCGATGGCGCGTAGATGTTCAAGAGCCATTGCCGGGAAGGCATCGATCCTGCGGAAGTCCTCAAACTCATCAATGCATAAAACAGGAACCTGGCCTTTCGCCCGTATTGTCTTGACGCCTCGTTCCAGAGCTATCAGAGGAGAAGTTTCTATTTCTCTCTCTGTCTGAGTGAGCATATCCAGTGTACGTAAAGCCTCGATAGTGAAGCCCGTCAAAGTGGCGCAACTGGGCAAGGTCAGATCGATATAACCTACTCTCATCTGCACGCCGGGAGACGCCGGAGCTATCAATTTCAGGTATTTCATCAGCCAGGTTTTGCCAATACGCCGCGGGCCAACAATCGATGTGGCTTCACCTTTGCTGGCGCGAGCGAGCAGGGTCGTTTTTTCTCGCTGACGCCCAAAGCACTCCTGAGCATTTCCTAGATCGGTATTAAAGTGAAATATCTGGAGAGAAGAGAGGAAAGGAGACTCGTCTGTAGCCTGCGGAAAGAGTTCTTCCGGCGCCAGTTTGAACAGGTCACAGAGCTGGCGACGAAAATAGGGGGTAGGAGTGGTAATGCCATGTTCCCAGCGACTTACGTTTGAGGCTGTTGTGCCAATACGTTCAGCCAGTTCTTCCTGTGACAGTGCAAGCCTCAAGCGTTCGTTTCTCAAACGCGGGATATCGTGCGCCATATGCCTTCACCCTTGCTTGTAGCAAAAGTCCAGTCACACCTCTCTATCGCTCAAGCTTCTGCGGAGAATTATACCACACCTGAATCGAAATTTACAGTATGCTGTCGATGATCGATCTGTCGCGACTGTATGCCAGTAGAGAGGTCCGGCCTGCATTTGCAGGGGAGAAGTATCTTTTCCTTTTGGAGTGACCCCTGCCTGAACGTGAGAACGCGCCCGGGTAGGGGCCTCACGGATTATGCAACGATGAAGGTGATGGCCTGTGGAGAGGCAGGAAGAGCGGTACCCAGGCCGCCGCTTGTCTGAATGGCTACATGGGTTACACCGGGTTGATGCTGCAACAACCGCAGGGCCTCTGCCTGCGGCTTGCCAGCTACCAGCCGGGCGAGTTGCAGTGCCAGGGCATCGCTCAGCGTCCATACCCAGGTACCCTGGGTTCTCACCTGAAATGTGGTGGCTGTACCCGTCTGCGTCACGTTCTCGATGCTGGTGGTATAATCGCCGGTCTGCAAGTACTGTGGGCCGAGCTGTGTATGGGCTTCCTCCGCCAGCATCTGCTGCGCCAGGGATGCTACCTGCCTGGGTCGGTAGACCGTTGCACTGCATGTTACCGAGACCCGCGCCTGTACGCTGGCAGCATTGGCCGGAACGTGCGCCGGAGCAATGGAGGGGGTGCAGGCAATGGTGTTTACCAGTTGCTCACCCTCCTGTATTTGTTGCTGGATGCCTTGCTCCCCCTGAGTTGTCAGTACAGCAACGGCGGGCGCAGTGGCCTGGTTAAATTCGTCCTGCGAGACTGCAGGGTCTTTGCCACCGGTAAAGGCAGTGGTGTTATAGACCTGCGCCGTGTCGTAAGAGGTGCTGGCAACGGGGAGAAGACAGGGGATGAAAAGGAAGAGGGCGCAAAAGAATAATTCGAAGACGTTGTCTATATGCATATAAGAGTATGTCTGGTAGCTCCAGGTATAGGAGGTGTCTACCCCATATGGGCCGATATTGCCGCGCGCTCCGGGGGTGATGGTAGTGGCGGCGACGGTAACCGTCTGTCCCGCCGGTACCTCCAC
>Ga0209581_1004100_pt1 | contig 11976 bp, 8 predicted proteins | sample Coa_R2_FD_187160 | JGI IMG/M metagenome (GOLD analysis project Ga0209581, IMG submission 187160) | Surface soil microbial communities from Centralia Pennsylvania, which are recovering from an underground coalmine fire - Coalmine... | ecosystem: Environmental > Terrestrial > Soil > Unclassified ...
AAAAAGATTGACACCGGCGCGACCTCGTCGTTCCACTGTCAATGAAAGCCCAAATCCGTTTCGCAATGCAAAAAGAATCCGTTTTGCTCGTTTCCGCATCGGGCATTTCCCCGGTTCAAGAAAAAGCTTGACCTTTACCCCGGCGACCGGGTAACAGGGCTTGATTCTGCCCCTGTTATGAAGAAACAAGCTATCTGCCCGTTGTGCCTCCGATCCAGCACCCTGTTTGCGCTGGTTCTGGGCGCCACGGCAGGCTTCATCCTCATTCCGACTCGGGCCGGACCCGGCTTGCCCGACTCCCAGGCGCCTTCCGACGCTCCGCCACGCGCGCTCAGCTTCCAGGAGCGCGTGGCGTATCAGCGCGCCATCGAAGAAGTCTATTGGCGGCATCGCATCTGGCCAAAGGAGAACCCGGGACCCAAACCGCCCCTGGACGCGGTGCTGAGCCAGGCACAGATCGAAAGCAAAGTGGCCGATTACCTGCGCAAATCACAGGCGCTGGCGGATTACTGGCAGCGGCCTGTTACCGCGAGCCAGTTGCAGGCAGAGATGGATCGCATGGCCACAAACACAAGGCAACCGGACGTGTTACGCGAACTCTTTGAAGCGCTGGGCAACGATCCCTTTGTCATCGCCGAGTGCCTGGCACGGCCGGCGCTGGTCAATCGGTTAATAACAAACTGGTATGCCTTCGACCAGAGAATCCACGGCGCCCTGAAACACCGCGCCGAAACCGAACTCAAAGCGCAGCCAAATATCGGCCAAAAGCTGCAACCGACCGCAGTCTTTAGCGACATTTGCTTACGTAAAACCATGGGCAGCCACCACGCGCACGACCGAGCTGTTGGGCTTGAGCTGGAATTGCCTGACAAGGAATGGGATAACACTATCGCAAAACTTGGCGCGGTGTTTTCCGGGGCGCCTGTTGCAGCTGCGAACGGATCGCCCACGTTACCCATGAAGCAGATTAAGAAGGGCACATGGAGCCCATTACAAGAAGATGAAACGGGTTACCATGCTACCGCGGTAGTCGAGCAGGCGGATGACAAGGTAAAACTGACTACGCTTTCATGGAAAAAAGAGCCGCTTGAAAGTTGGCTGATGCGAAACGAGAACGGGCCGCCGCGGACGATCAACGCGGCCTATGTGAGCTATTCAATTCCAACAATACCGGATGGGGCGACATGCATCGACGATACCTGGACAGGGATCGCTGGTCCGCCGGACGGCCGAACAGGTCAAACCGCGGTATGGACTGGCAGCGAGATGATCATCTGGGGTGGCGTTGTTTACCTCGGTTATTTGAATACCGGCGCGAGGTATGTTCCGAGCACAGACACTTGGACAGCGACCACTGACGTCGATGCGCCTACTGGCCGAACAGGTCATACAGCAGTGTGGACTGGCACGGAAATGATCATCTGGGGCGGGCAGGACGACTTTTCTGGGCCGCCTGGGCAGGGGGTTAATACTGGTGGGAGATACAACCCTGTCACCAACAGTTGGACGCCGACAAATACAATCAACGCGCCCATGGGTCGCCTGAGTCATACAGCCGTTTGGACTGGCAGTGAAATGATCGTGTGGGGAGGCGAAAGCTTTAACGGCATGTTGAATACGGGTGGCAGGTATGACCCGGGCACCGACAGCTGGTCAGCCACCAGCACGACAAACGCGCCCGATGCGCGCGCTGGTCACACCGCAGTCTGGACTGGCAATGAAATGATCGTATGGGGCGGATGGGATTTTAATAATTATTTCGCTACCGGCCGGAGATACAATGCGAGCACGAACAGCTGGACCGCCACCAGCATGACAAGTGCCCCGTCTGAACGAGCCTTGCACACGGCAGTTTGGACTGGCAGTGAAATGATCATCTGGGGCGGGCATTATTATGACGGCAACGATCATTACTTGAATACAGGCGGCAGATACAACCCGAGCACCGACAGTTGGATCCCCACCGGCACCGCCGGCGCCCCAGCTGGCCGTTCTTCTCACACGGCCGTTTGGACTGGTAGCGAAATGATCGTCTGGGGCGGGTATGATGGAACCTATACGAACACCGGTGGCAGGTACAATCCCACTACCAACAGCTGGGCAGCGACAAGCACCACTAACGCGCCCGATGCGCGCGATGGCGGCACGGCAGTCTGGACTGGTAGCGAAATGATCATCTGGGGCGGGCATTATTATGATGGCAACGATCATTACTTGAATACAGGCGGCAGATACAACCCGAGCACCGACAGTTGGATCCCCACCGGCACGGGGAACGCGCCTGTCGGTCGATACCGTCACGTTGGTATCTGGACAGGTGCTGAGATGATCATCTGGGGCGGCTTTTTCTTTGACGGCAGTTATCACTATCTGGATACGGGTGGCAGGTATGATGCTGTGACAGACACCTGGTCTTCTACCACTACCAGTAACGCGCCTTCGGGCCGGGTCCGCTCCACAGCGGTCTGGACGGGCACCGAAATGATCGTGTGGGGTGGGAATGTTAGCGGAGGGACGTCTTTGAATAGCGGCGGAAGATACAACCCTGTTACCGACAGTTGGACGGCCACCAGCACGACGAATGCGCCCACTGCCAGGTATTATCACACGGCGGTATGGAGCGGCAGTGAGATGATCATCTGGGGCGGATATTCGTATGATGGCGTTGACCACTTTTGGAACACCGGTGGGCGATATGATCCCGTCATGGATAGCTGGACAGCTACAACTGTTACAGGCGCTCCCGTTGGTCGCGAGTTGCATTGCGCAGTATGGAACGGCAGCGACATGATTGTCTGGGGCGGAGATTTCTTCGACACTGCGACGCATTACCTCAACACAGGAGGGAGATACAACCCTGTTACGGACAGTTGGACAGCCACCTCCACCGCCAACGCGCCTTCGGCCCGGGATGTTTGGAGTGTCGTGTGGACCGGCAAAGAAATGATCGTTTGGGCAGGTTATGGCGATAGCGGCTACGTTAATACCGGTGGCGGATACAGTCCGGATATGGATAGCTGGATAACAACCAGCGTCACCAACGCGCCATCTCCCCGGGCCGGGCATCGAGCGGTTTGGACTGGCACTGAAATGATCGTGTGGGGTGGATATTATTATGATGGCAATGATCACTGGTTAAACACCGGCGGAAGATATGACCCTGTAACTGATGGGTGGACGGCTACAAGCACCGCCAACGTCCCCGCCGCCCGGATGGTTCCCACCGCAGTCTGGACAGGTAGCGAAATGCTAATTTGGGGAGGCGAGATTATTAACACCGCTGCTACCGGCACAGGCGGAAGATATTGCGTCCAGGCCGGACCACCCCCAACACCCACGCCCACTGCTACATCCACACCTACTCCGACAGCCACGCCCACGCCGACTGCCACGCCAACGCCGACTGCCACGCCGTGCACAGGAAGATGCAGCCCCACACCCAGGCCGCGACCCACTCCCCGCCCCCGCCCCACACCCTGATGAAGGGGAAAGGACGCTGGCCGCCGGGCGAGAGCGTCCATGACTGCACCCGCCGACACAGGTTGTCGCCGGCGCTTGTTGCCGCCTTGCTGGCTCGCGTTCTGGTTACTCGATGGTCGTAAACAAAGCTGTCCAAGGGCCGCATCCCGCGCCGTGAAGTAATAAGTTGCCGAATGGGGAAAACTGCGTGATAAATGGGCCAGTCATGAAAGAGAAAATTATTGCAGTTGCCCGCCTTTCGGTCGCGACATTTGCGGCGGTCGTCATCGCTGGGTTGCGGCGCTTCGGCGTTGCGGCAAAAGGCATGCGCAACAGCGTTTGCCGTCATCAAGCGGTTTACTTCAGTTTGTTGGCGGGTTTGCTTGCAACGGGGCTGGCAGTGGCGGGCAATACCGCGGGAGTGGCGCGATCAACTGGAGAGGGCAAGGCGGGCGGGGCGGCCGCTGGGCTCAAAAGGCCCGGTGCCAACCCCGGCGGATTTCCGACTATTCATCTGGAGCCAGTCGTTGGCGGGCTTACCCAGCCCACCACGGTGACCAATGCAGGCGACGGCAGCGGCAGAATATTCATCACGCAGGAGACAGGCCAGATCCGGATCGTCATAAACGGGACGCTGCTTCCCACGCCATTTTTGGATATTTCGAACCTGGTCAGACAGGACCCAGAACAAGGATTGCTGGGCCTGGCGTTCCATCCCGATTACGCATCAAACGGATACTTCTATGTCGATTACACCGACAACGATCACAACATCGTGGTTGCTCGTTACCAGGTTTCCGCCGGTGACCCCAATATAGCGGATCCGAACTCTGCTTACACAATCCTGAAGCAGCCTCAGATTGACAGCGAGGACCATAACGGGGGAACCGTCGCCTTTGGTCCGGATGGCTATCTGTATATTTCCATAGGCGACGGCAGTTGCTGCGGAGACCCAGAAGGGAACGGCCAGAATCTGATGACGTGGCTGGGCAAAATTCTGCGGGTGGACATTAACCGCGACGATTTCCCAGGCGATCCCAATCGCAACTACGGAGTGCCACCAGACAACCCCTTCGTCGGGAACGGGCATCCGCCAGCCTTGCCGGAAATCTGGGCCTACGGGTTGCGTAATCCCTGGCGCTGCTCGTTCGATCGACTGACCGGGGACTTCTTTATCGGCGATGTCGGACAGGATACCTGGGAAGAAGTGGATTTCCAGCCGGCAGGCAGCGGCGGCGGTCAGAATTATGGCTGGAGCGTGCTGGAAGGAATGCACTGTTTCAATGACGACCCACCCGGTAGCTGCGACGACTTTCTCAACGGCGGCTCGACGCTGCCAATCCTCGAATACAACCACGATTTTCCCGGGTGCGCAGTCACCGGCGGCTACCGTTACCGAGGGCAGCGTTACGCCGACCTCGCCGGCGTGTATTTCTACGGCGATTTCTGCTGGGGCCTCATCTGGGGCGCCATCCAGCAGGGTAACGGCACCTGGCAAAGCCAGGTACTGCTCGATAACGGCCCCAAGTTTGCCATCACTACCTTTGGAGAAGATGAGGCTGGCGAGCTTTACGTCGTCCAATTCAATTTCGATCAGAGCGTGCTATATCACATTGCCGGGTCTCAAGAAGTGACACCCACGCCTACACCGACGATCACTCCCACGCCCACTGCCACGGTCACACCCACACCGTCCGTAACAGTCACGCCTACGCCCAGTGTCACGGTTACACCCACCCCCTCTGCCACAACTACACCGACGCCCACGGCCACGGCAACTCCAACGCTAACACCCACGCCAACACCTTGCACAGGCAGATGCAGCCCCACACCGAGACCGCGGCCGACTGCGCGTCCCCGCCCTGCACCTTGATGATTGGAACTGCAGCGCCCGGGTGAGACCAGGCGATTTGATTCGAAAACGTTCCGCGCCATAATGAATCAATCCCTGTGAAAAGGTCAGCTAAAACCCTGATGACCAGACTCGCGGTTGCTGTCGCGCTGCAAGGGGCGCTGGCATTTGCAGGTCAGAACAGTGTTCGGCCAGCCAGCAATGGAAGTGACAATGGTTTTCTCTCAGGTCGCGGCAAACCTGCCATGCAACCGACCGGCGCTCCGCAGTATCAGATTTTTGATATTGGAGTTGTTCAAGCGGGCGACACCGCTTCACAGGGATTCGGCGTTTCGCGGGGTGGAATCGCTGTGGGTCGCTCGGTTCGCGCCGATGGTAGCCAGGCCTTTACCTGGACACTCGGCGGCGGAATCGTCGGCCTGCCAAACCTGACGGGTCACAGTTACGCCGTTTCTAACAGCGCCAATGACAATGGCACCGTGGTAGGAACCGCCGCCACGACGCTGTTCGGCTCCGATCGGCTGCCGGTGATATGGCAAAACGGAGTGGTCTCGCAGCTCCCACTGCCGCCAGGCGAGACGCTGGGCGACGCTAACGCGGTGAACGCATCGAATGTCGCGGTTGGCTCCGTCAACGCGGGTGTCCAGCAACGGGGAGTGATTTACAGCGGCGGCAGCGCCAGCATCATCACCCAGACAACCGCAACGGGTTGTTTCTTTGTTACTGCATTCGGTATTAATGATTCCGGCAGAGTCGTGGGTCAGGGTATGGATCCCAATAACGCCGTTCGCAACGTCGGAATCGTGTATGACATCGGCCAGCCGATGGCTTTTGAGGTCGGCGCATTGCCGGGAATGAACGGAGCGCTTGCTTTTGGTGTTAGCAACACCGGTTACGTCGTCGGATCGAGCATGCTAAACCAAGGGCCAGGTCTCCCGTTCATCTGGTCGGACCAGGGCGGGATCGTTGCCATTCCGCTCGCATCGGACACCTCTGAGGGCGCTGCTCGGGCAGTCAATTCCAAAGGCCAGGTGGTGGGCACCGATTCCGGAACTTTTGCCATTCCATTCTTATACGACGGCACAACAACCTGGCGCCTGGCCGATCTTATCCCTCCCAACTCGGGCTGGGACTTGTCCACGAACACGTCCTCTTCGGCACTTGGTATCAGCGAAGATGGTGTGATCGTTGGCACGGGTCTGCACAACGGCGACACTCGCGCCTATGCGATGGTGCCGACGGGTACACCTACGCCGACTCCCACGCCAGCGCCGCGAGCGACACCTACGCCACGACCACATCCCAGCCCGCGCCCCCGCCTCACACCGTAACAAAACAAACGGGATCTCGCGCGGATGCCCCCGGATGAAAATCGCCGATTATGCTCGACGTGCAGCTATTCTTCGGTGAAAAATAAGAGCCTTCAGAAAAATGAAAGTTTCATCTGCAGCTCAAGTAACAAGGCTTCTGGCAATTGCGGCCATGGCGATCGCCGGTCAGACAGGCATTGTAACAGGCGCGCCCGGGAATCAACCCCGGTGGTCATCGTCGCGTCAGCAGTCTGCCAAAAGCTCGACGAGCGCTCCTCAATACGAGATCTTCGATATCGGCCTGCTCCAGGCCGGCGACTCGTTTTCTCACGGATTCGGCGTTTCGCCCGGGGGCATGGCCGTGGGTCGCTCGGTTCGCGCCGATGGCAGCCAGGCGTTCACGTGGACGCTTGCCAGTGGCATTGTGGGTTTGCCCAATCTCGCCGGCAGAGCTTACGCTGTCGCCAACAGCGCCAATGACAACGGCATCGTGGTAGGAACTGCCTCAAAGGCATTGTTCAACGCCGACGCGTTGCCGGTAATGTGGCAAAACGGCAGCGTGTCACAACTTCCATTACCGCCCGGGCAGACCATTGGTGATGCCAATTCGGTGAACGCCTCGGGCGCGGCCGTTGGCTCAGCGAATGTGCAAAGCAAGCAACGAGGCGTCATCTACAGCGGAGGCAGCGGGAGCATTATTACCCAGACAACAGCCACCGGCTGCTATTTTATAACTGCTCTCGGTATTAATGATTTTGGCAGAATCGTAGGTCGAGGCGCGGATCCCAACAACGCTGCTCGCAACGTGGGCATGGTATATGACACCGGCCAGCCCATGGCTTTCGAAGTGGGCGCACTGCCGGGAATGAACGGGGCCATCGCCTATGGGGTGAGTAACAGCGGTTTTGTGGTCGGGGCCAGCACGATGGATGCCGGCGGCGGGCTGCCCTATATCTGGTCGGACCAGGGCGGGATCGTTGCCATTCCGCTCGCATCGGACACCTCCGAGGGCGCCGCTCAAGCGGTCAATTCCAAAGGCCAGGTGGTGGGCACCGATGCCGGAACCTTTGCCATTCCCTTCTTATACGACGGCACAACGACCTGGCGCCTGGCCGATCTTATCCCTCCCAACTCGGGCTGGGACCTGTCCACGAACACGTCCTCTTCGGCACTTGGTATCAGCGAAGATGGTGTGATCGTTGGCACGGGTCTGCACAACGGCGACACCCGCGCCTTCGCCATGGTTCCTATGACTACGCCCACGCCAACGCCGCGACCGACACCTACGCCACGACCACACCCCAGCCCGCGCCCGCGCCCCACACCGTAACAAGAAAACGGCTAAAATCGAACAATACGATCCGAGAAAATCACTCTTCGCGCAGAGCCGCGCCACGTAAACGCGGCGCGAACTTTGCTACCCGGCGTCGTCTCTCGAGCGGGCTTGACATTTCTCCGGCACTCGGTTACAAGCGCAATCAATCAACGCTTACGTGACAGCGCAATGCCATCGCGGCAGCCGGATACGAGTAATCGGCGGCGTGGCCAAACTGTTTCTCCTGCTCGCCATATGCACCCTGCCGCTCGCGTTCGCGCAACGCGTCATCATCGGGCGGGACCCGCCTCAAACATCGCGGCTGGCAGCCTTTCCCAGGGGATGCGGGCTGGCATGGCGCGTGGTGACGAGCCCCAACTCCAGCAACAACACGAACATCCTCTTCGGCGCAACTGCCACTTCGCAGAGCGACGTATGGGCTGTCGGCACCTACTACGATCAGAACTTCATCAGCCAGACTTTGATCCTGCATTGGGATGGCGCCGCGTGGACGATTCCAGCCAGTCCCAATCCCGGCAGCACCGGAAACCAGCTGAACGCTGTAGCTGCTCTGGCTCCCAATGACGTCTGGGCAGCGGGATTCTTTACGGACGATAACTTTGTAGCTAACACGCTTGTAGAACATTGGGATGGCATCGCATGGAATGTGGTATCAAGCCCTAACAACGGCAGTAACGGCAGCTTTCTCCAGGGTTTGGCGGCAGTTGCGCCTGATAATATATGGGCAGTTGGATACTACGTGGATGACAACTTCCTCAATCAAACATTGGTGGAACACTGGGACGGCGCGTCATGGACAATCGTGCCCAGCCCGGGTCGCGGGACTGACGGGAGCCAGCTCTTTGGCGCTGCGGCTGTTTCCGCCAATGATGTCTGGGTTGTGGGGAACTCCGGACAGGGCGCCGGCGTTTTAACTCTCACCGAGCATTGGGACGGCTCGAGCTGGAGCATCGTCAACAGTCCCAACCCCGGAGTGAGCGGCAACTATCTACAGGGGGTGACAGTCGTCCCCGGGACCTCGGACGTATGGGCTGCCGGGTACTATTACCAAAGCGGCCATCCGCTCACACTGATCGAGCAATGGGACGGCGCTAATTGGAACGTCATTCCCAGTCCCAATGTCGGCGTTATAGGCAGTTCGCTTTTCAGCGTGTCAGGAACGGCAGTCAACAACGTCTGGGCGGTCGGGGCCTATAACTTGAATAACCAGACAGGCACGTTGCAGACTCTGATAGAGCAATGGGATGGCAACGCCTGGAACGTGGTTGCCACACCGAATGAAGGTCCGGCAGACAACATTCTCTACGCCGTGACAGCCATTGCAGGCAACGAGGCGTGGTCAGCGGGCACGTGGTCGGACGGGATCAATGGGCGGACACTTACACTTCGTTATAACGATCCGTGCGGCACGCCCACACCCACGCCCACCGCGACTGCTACGCCGACGCCTACCGCAACTTCCAGCGCAACGCCGACGCCTACCGCTACAGCCACGCCAACTGCGACTGCGACCCCTACGGCGACGCCCGCACCCACGCCGACTGCTACAGCTACGCCCACCGCCAGCCCAGTGCCCAGACCTACGCCATCGCCCAGGCCGAGGCCAACTCCGCGGCCGAGGCCAGCGCCTCACCCCTGACGCAGCCGTAGCCGAGGTCGGCCAGCCTCGCTGGCCCGTCCGACCGGCAGCCATCGATCCGAAACGTGTGACGCAACCATCGTGCGAGCACGGGTTCGTGAAGCACAGCGCACCGGGCGATCGCAAGGTAAATCATCGTCGCTTTTTCGTTGCGTTTTGGAGAACATTTCTGCGACATCTTGTTTGATGAAGGAAACGGATCGCGAGGATCAACACGCGCCGCTGAGCTATCACGGCGCGTCGCGCGTGGTGTGGCTGGCGTTTCTGCTGGCCGCCGCAGTTCTTATCGCGCGGGCATTGGAGCCGGTGATCCTGCTTTTTGCACTGGTGTTGCTGATCGCGATGGTTCTGAACCCAATTGTGGTCTGGTTGCAGAAACGTCGCGTGCCCCGGCTGATCAGCGTGATTTTGCTGATTCTGGCGCTCGTCGCCATCACCACCACCATAAGCCTGTTCGCCATTCCGCCGCTGGCGCGACAAACCCAGGAACTGGTGCGCAGCGCGCCGAATGTCTGGCGAGGCATTCGCGCTCGCATCGAATCGGTTACACGTAATTATCCGGCAATTCGCGACGCCCTGCCACGCACCGAAGAGATCGCAGGCAAGGTCGGCGCCGCGGCCGGAACCGTGGGTAACATTCTGTTGAGATCGACCATCAGCCTGGTAGGCGGCGCCGCCAGCGTCGCATTTGCCATTCTGTTGCTGATTTTCGCCCTGGCCAACCCGCGCCCGCTGGTGACCGCGTATCTGGCTCTCTGGCCCGATCGTTATCGGCAACAGGCGCACCGCACCCTCGCGCGATTGATGCGACAAATGACCGCCTGGGCGCGCGGCGTAGCCATCAACGGCGTCATCACTGGAGTTTCCATCGGCTTGCTGCTTTCACTCATCGGCGTCCAGCCGGCGCTGATTTTCGGCGTGTTCGCGTTCCTCGGTGAATTCCTTCCCAACATCGGCGCATTTCTTGTCGCCATTCCCATTTTGCTGGTGGCGCTGAGCATGGGAGCCACAAAATTCTGGCTCGCCCTGGGCGTCATCATCCTGGTGTACCAGGTGGAACTCAACGTGCTGGTCCCGGGCGTGCTGGGAAAAGAGATGCGTCTGCATCCAGTTAACATCCTCTTTTTCACTCTGGCGACTGCGACGCTGTTTGGGTTGCCGGGAGTTTTTCTGGCGGTGCCGGCCGCCGCGCTCGTGCAAATCGTGATCGACGAATTTTACCTGCGCCCGCGCAAGCTCGATTACGCGGCGCTGGAGCGCGAAGCCGCCGCGCTGGTCGAGGGAAAGAGTTAGCCTCCGGTCATCAAAAAAAGCCGCCCGGCATCGCCACCCGCACGTGGCGAAACGCATGCCGCAAAAATTGTGTTAACTTTTCCCGTCGTTCCCGGTTAAAAGCGAGTTCCCAACAGTTGAAAAACATCAAAACCACCCCTGGCTTGTCCCCAAGATCGTTCGAAAACGCAAACTACTGCAAACCGCTCTGAAATCGCTTGACTGCGCCTGACCGGGCATGTCAACTACCGTGCGCCTTTTTCGTTGCGATTGGAAAGACAACCAAAGCGATGCAAAAAAACAGTCTGATTCTTTTTGGGGTCCTCTGGCTTTCGCTCTTTTTTCTCGCTGCGCCTCGCGCGCAGCCGGGTGGTTCACCCGACGCCGGTCACGAGCCCGGAAGTCAGCAGGCCGCCACGGGCACGTTGCAGAAGCTGATTGTTGAGACTGGCGCGGTGACGATGCAGTTGGATTTGAACGGGCTGGGCTTCAAGAGCTCGCCCGATTCTCTTGTGGCCCGACCGGTCACCTTGCAGTTTGCCGCAGGGGCCAATTCCTTCTTTCCCATCCTGGTGTATGACGACGCGCTGCGCGCGGCGCTGCCGGGCTCGATCACGCTGCTGCGGCAGAGCGCGGCAAATGTGCCGCTGTTGCCGGGCGATGCTCTTAACCATCTTGTCATTGAGAAGCTGCCTGCGGGCGGACAGGCTGACCTTGCGGTGCGCGATGGCCGCAGCGGTTTTACCTTCTTCCAGATCGCTGGCCACACCTACCAGTATGATGCCCGGACGCAGTCACTGAGCATTCTCGACGGCAGACTTGTGATCTCCAAGGAGTTTGCCAGTGCGCTTGGCCGGAGTGCGGATGCCGGCGCAGCCGTCGGCAGCATCTCCATCGGCGCGGCGATGGAGCCGATCGAGGTCACTCAACTGGTCAATGGGCGAGTTGCATCAGTGGTGATGCCGCCTTTGCAAGGCGCCGCCGCTCAGCAATGGCCCATGCAGACCCAGGGGCCGGATGTGATTGTGGGCGAACTGGATTCGGTGGAGCAGCCGCAGGGAGCGGTGAACGGGAACTTTGTGGGGCTGGGCGTGGGCACCACCTCTTG
>Ga0209581_1004104_pt1 | contig 11965 bp, 9 predicted proteins | sample Coa_R2_FD_187160 | JGI IMG/M metagenome (GOLD analysis project Ga0209581, IMG submission 187160) | Surface soil microbial communities from Centralia Pennsylvania, which are recovering from an underground coalmine fire - Coalmine... | ecosystem: Environmental > Terrestrial > Soil > Unclassified ...
CCCAAGCCGTTGGTTGCGGGTTCGATCCCCGTCTCCCGCTCCAGTATCCTCTCCATCCAAATTAACTTTTCTCCTGTTGTGCAGACCGAAGAGGAGCCGTCATTCTGACGACCAGGGGAGCAAGAAATCCATGTGGTATTTCGTAATGCGTGACCTTTGAATTCCAGGCATATGCATGGAATACCATTTGCATCTAAAAGGCCTGAAAATTATTTGATGCATGTATCGTTTGAGATTCTTCCTTCCTTCGGCCGTCAGAATGACGGGTGGGAATAGTTGTGGGTTACACAAACTCTCTAGATGAACACCGCTACATGCCGAATTTCTGTCGGTACGCGCTCGGAGAAACTCCGGTGTGCCGCTGAAAGATTTCGCGGAAGAACACCACATCCTGATAACCGACGGCATCACTGATCTCCTGCATGGTGCGATGGTCACTCTCAAGCAGGCGCTTGGCGGCAGCGACGCGCAGTTTCTGTAAGTAAATCAGCGGCGTGTCTCCAGTGGCCTGTTTGAACCGGCGGACGAAGTTACGAAGGCTCATGCCAACGCGTTCAGCGATGGCCTCAAGCGGGAAAGTACGATGAAAATGCTGATGCAGCCATTCCTGCGCAGATGAAATGGCCTCATCGGAGTGCTCGGTTTTCAACTGCAGAATGGCGAATCCCGCCTGCCAGGCGCGCGGCATTTCAATGAGCAGCGCTTTCGCGCTCTGCAGGGCAACTTCATGTCCACAGAAACGCTCAACCAGATACAGGCTCAGGTCGAGAGCGGCGTTGACTCCGCCGCCGCAGTAAAAGCCGTGGTCCTCCGTGACCATCAACTCCGGCATCCAGCGCACTTTCGGATATTTTTCACGGAAGCGCTGAGCCAGACTCCAGTGTGTAGTGGCCCGCTTGCCATCCAACATGCCTGCGGCTGCGACCAATCCCACGCCTGAGCAGACGCTGGCAATAGGAACTCCTTTTTTCTGCCAGCGTCGAAGCCAGGGCACGACGGGCGCATTGCGTTCCACCACATCATCAAGGCTGACACCGGTGGAGGGAATGAAGATGAGATCGGTTTTACGCACGTCTGACAGCGCGGCAGTAGGAGTGATCTGGATGGGTCCATCGCAGGAGACGGCGCGGCCGTCAACAGATGCTGTGGTGACGCAAAACTGCGGGTGCGGCTTCATTCCGGCGAAGCTGTTCCACAATGTGCCTGCATTGCGGAACACTTCCATCGGCCCGGTTGCGGTAGAGGAAAAGGTTTGATCGAGAAACAGGATCGTGACATCTATCATGGATCGCTCCTGTGATGGCAGAATTACCTGCTCATAATGGCAAATCTGCCATCTTGTGGCAAGCATATTCTGCTTCTACTCTTGGGAAACAGCAGGGAGACCACCAGGAGGGCTCATGAAGAAGTACATCATTGAACGCGAGGTTCCCAATGTGGGGTATTTCACAGGCGACGAGTTGTGTGATGTTTCGACTAAATCAAACGAAGCTTTGCGTCAGCTTTCACCCCATATTCAGTGGGTGGAATCATTTGTTACTAAGGACAAAACCTTTTGCGTATATCTGGCAGAAGATGAGGCGGTGATTCGCCGCCACTCGGAACTAAGCGGTATTCCTGTCAAGAACATAACTGAAATCAGCCGGATTATTGATCCTACAACCGGCTCCCTTAGCTGATAGTTGCAGGTAAGTTATCATTCGTTCAGGCAGTCAGATAGTTGGTGAAGAGAAAGTCACAAACGTAGTCCTGATTTGTTCCTTTCGTTTTTCTTGATCCTCGCCATTTCCAGCAGCACAGGGCCTCTAGTTTCGCAGGAGATGACTACATGGGTTCGATGCTCCCCTCGCTCATCAGCATGACTGAGAGCAGTGACAATGCAGTAACCGATGCGCTGTTCAGCACGTTGTATTCCGAGTTGCATCGGCTGGCGAAACGCGAACTGGCAAGACAGTGGGGACCGATGAGTCTGAGCGTAACCACTCTCTTGCATGAAGCTTACCTTGACATGTCTGGCCGCGAAGACTTGTCTTTCCCCGATAATGCGCGCTTCATTGGATATGCGGCGCGCGTTATGCGCGGAATCATCATCGATCATGCACGGAATCGCAAGGCAACAAAACGCGGCGGGGAATTCGAGATCACATCGCTTGAAAACGATGCGATTCAGAGTCCTGCCGATGCGGGCGAGTTGTCCATTATTGGCGATGCGCTTGACGAGCTTGCGAAGGTGGAACCGGAACTGGCGGAGATTGTCGATCTGAAATTCTTTTGCGGGTTTTCTTTTGCTGAGATTGCGGCGATGCAGAAGATCTCAGAACGCACGGTGCAGAGGAAATGGGAGAAGGCGCGCATTTTTCTCCATCAGGCCATTCGCATGGATCTTTCGTTCTGAGGATCAACGATGCGTTCGCTCAATCCTGAGGAATGGTGCACCCTGAGTCCATATCTTGATGAAGCATTGGAGATGACTGACGATGAACGCGTGGTCTGGCTCTCCTCGCTGCGCGCCCATAGTCCCGTCATTGCAAAGCGCCTGGAAGCTTTGCTGCGGGAGCAGAGTGCTTTAGATCGAGAAGGCTTTCTGGAGAGGCGTTCTGTTGAATTGCCACGTGTTGCGAATCTGACAGACCAGACGGTTGGTGCGTACAGATTGCTGTCGCAGATCGGCCAGGGCGGAATGAGCAGCGTCTGGCTGGCGGAGAGAATTGACGGCAGGTTCGAGCGCCAGGTTGCAGTGAAATTCCTCAACATCGCGCTGATGGGGAAAGCGGGAGCGGAACGTTTTACGCGGGAAGGCAAAATTCTAGGTCTGCTTCTTCATCCGTTGATTGCAGAATTGATTGATGCAGGCGTATCTCAGAGCGGTCAGCCTTATCTTGTCCTTGAATACGTTGAAGGCGAGCACATCGATCGATATTGTGATCACCATAAGCTCGACATCGAGTCACGGATCCGTCTCTTCCTTGATGTCCTGACAGCGGTAGCGCTGGCGCACAGCAACCTTATTGTGCATCGAGACCTCAAGCCCTCCAATGTGCTGGTTCGCAATGATGGGCAAGTAAAGCTGCTTGATTTTGGAATTGCCAAGCTGCTGGAGGCCGAAGGAGACGTGGGGCACCCGACACAGTTAACGGTGGAAGGCGGCCGGGCTTTGACGCCTGAGTACGCCGCACCGGAGCAACTGAAGGGTGAAGCGGTAACTACGGCTACCGATGTTTATGCTCTTGGCGTGCTGCTCTATCTGCTGCTTACAGGGCAGCATCCAACCAGAGTTGGATCGCACTTGCTTGCGGAGATGATCAAGGCCATTGTCGATACGGAGCCGGTAAGGCCTTCAGAAATCATCGATCTAAAGCGCCGGGACGGCGAAGTCGGAGAAAGCGCTGAACGGCGCGCCACTACAACGGACAAGCTTCGCAGATCGCTGCGCGGAGACCTCGACACCATTCTCACAAAGGCATTAAAGAAGGACCCCAAAGAGCGCTATTCTTCGGTCAGCGCTTTCGCCGATGACCTGCGCCGCTACCTGAGAAGTGAGCCAATCAGCGCCCGACCTGACACAATTGTTTATCGCGCAAGTAAGTTTGTGCGCCGGAACTGGACTGCTGTTGCTCTTGTGTCTATTGCAGGTATTGCTGTTATTGCCGGGTTGTTGGGGACTTTGGTCCAGAGTCATACCGCGCGCGCGGAACGCGACTTTGCGCTTCGGCAGCTATCACGAGCTGAGGCGGTGAATGATCTGAATGAATTTCTACTTTCTGATGCGGCTCCGTCGGGGAAGCCTTTTACGGTAAATGAACTGCTGGAGCGGGCAGAGCACATTATTGAGCGTCAGCATGAGAAGAATGATCCGCAGCGCGTGGAAATGCTCATCTCACTTGGACGCCAATACAACGTACTGGACGAGCAGGCAAAATCGCGTCAGCTGCTCAACGAGGCGTACATCCTTTCTCGCGATTTGATGGACCACTCTATTCGAGCGCGCGCCTCATGCGCGTTGGCAAGCGCGCTTGCTCTTAAAGGAGAACACACGCGCGCCGAGCAACTGATCCAGGAAGGGTTGAGCGAGGCTGGCGATCAGCTGCGATTTACTGCGGACCGGATGTTTTGCCTTCTGCGCGCCACCGAAGTTGCGCGGGAGCGTGGAGATTCGCAGGCGGCCGTCACGCGAGTAGAAGCGGCGCGGAATACCTTGAAGCAATTACCTTTCGCATCCGGATTTGCCGGATCGCAGGTTCTGATGGATGTGGCGGAATCGTATCGGTATGCCGGCAGGTACGAGGAGGCGAACGCGGCTTTTGAACAGGCGTCTGCGCAGTTATCCGCTCTTGGCCGGGACGATACGCAGACTGCAGTGACCCTTTTCAATAACTGGGGCACCGTTCTGGTCCTTGCCGGACGTCCGCTGGAGAGCGAAAAAGTGCTCCGCCGCGCCATTGAAATCAGCCGCGCAGGGCAATCAGAAGATGCCGTTTCACCGATGTTGCTCGTCAACTACGCCCGCGCACTGCGCGAATTGCACCAATTCAATAAAGCTGCCGATTACGCCGAACGCGGTTATGCGAAAGCACAGCAGGCTGGGGCTCAGGTGGTGCTCGGCCAATCGCTGTTGCTGCGAGCGATGATTTACACAGACCTGAGGGACCTCCCCCGCGCAACTGCGGCGCTCGATGAAGCTGAGGCAAAATTGAGGCAGGGACTTCCTCCAGGGCACATCGCTTTTGCCTCGCTCGCGCTGAATAGGGCGCTGATTGCTCAAACGCGCGGCGATTTGCCTATGGCAATGGCACAAGTGAATGAAGCTGTGGCTATATCAGAAGCGGCAGCGAAGGCAGGTCGCCTCGGCGGAGACTATCTGCCTGTCTTTCTCACGCGCCGCTCTGAAATAGATTTGCAAATGGGGGATGCAGGCAAGGCCGAGGCCGATGCGGCCAGGGCGATCAGTTTGTTGCATACATCTGCGCAGTCGAGCGTCTTTTCAGCCATCCAGGGCCGCGGATATCTTGCGCTGGGACGAGCATTGCAGGCCCAAAGCAAGCCGGGCGAGGCCCGCAGTGCATTCCAGGCGGCTGCTGAACATCTGCGGAATACTCTCGGCGCAGACCATCCCGAAACTCGCAATGCCTGCCATCTGGCCGAGTCCTGATTCCATGTTCATCTGATCTGTCATAATTCGTGCGTTATTTTCGATCTCCTGTATGAAGGCTGCATTTTTCTTTCTGATTCCTGTTGGGTCACCCAAGGTCCACAGCACCGTCTGCGATTAGAAATTCTGAAAGCTCTTCATTTTTCATGGGTCGATTGCACGGGAGCGCAAGCGGCCCCTTTTTTGTTCCGAATACCCCCGAATGTAATTCGAGAAGTCGAATCCATTTCTATCCCTATAGTTGCAAGCTGAAAAGCACCGGAGTTATAGTTGTGCCGTCGGTAAAATACGCTGCTGAACTCATCAGAGTCGATACAGGGCACAAAGGCCTTCCATACAGCTCTTTGCCGTACGCATCCGGGATGAAATGTGACTTATTCGTCCTGTAAAACGTCTCATGCATCAGCAGCGCACCAAGACTGAAATAGGTCAGGTTGCGATTCAGTAATAGTCAGCACCCGAAACCGCAGTGAGGAGTACAGTATGTCCTCTCAGAAAACACCTCCTTTCCGTCCGGAATCACAGGAGCCGGAAGAGCAGCAAGACCATTCGGCCCGGATCGGCATTACGCGCCGCGGTTTTCTTAAGGGCGCCGGAATCACTGCCGCCGGAACGGCACTGCTGGATGGAGTTCAGGCATTTGGCCGTGAAGCTTCTCACGCGGCAAACCCTGGCGTGACGGAGCTTGGCCCTGAACCTGCACCCATTAAGCTGAATGTGAACGGCAAGGAACATACCATTCAGATCGAACCGCGCACCACGCTGGCTGAAGCTCTGCGTATTCAAATGGGCCTGACCGGAACGAAGGTCATCTGCGACCGGGGCTCATGTTCAGGCTGTACCGTATGGCTGGACAAAGTCCCGGTGAACAGCTGTATGACGCTGGCCGTTGATGCCATCGGTCATCAGGTCACGACGATTGAAGGTCTCTCGCCCAACGGGACCCTGCATCCGCTTCAAGCTGCATTTATCAAACATGATGCTCTGCAGTGCGGCTTCTGCACGCCGGGCATGGTAATGAGCTGCGCCGCGCTGCTGACTAGCAACCCTCATCCCACAGAAAACGATGTGCGCCAGGCGGTTTCCGGTAATCTCTGCCGTTGCGGCACTTACCCCAGGGTTTTTGAAGCTACACTTGAAGTTGCAGGCAGCAGCCGCAGGGCATAGTGGAGGAGCATATGGCAACTCTCCAGGAAGAAGAAGGTCAGAGCAAGGCTGTCGATAAGAAGACAGTATCCATGCCGGTCGGCGTGCCTGGCTACACATTGCAGAACGAACCGCGCGATATCCCGACGACTGAGCCGCCCGTGTGGCCAATCAATAAGGACCTGAAGTTCGTCGGAAAACCAATAGAGCGCTGGGATGGAGCGGCTAAGGTCACGGGCCGGGCACGGTATACGGCTGATATACAGCTGCCGGGCATGCTCTATGCAAAATTCGCAAATGCGGCAGTACCTCACGCGAAGGTCGTCTCAGTGGATACATCCGCCGCCGAGAAGTACCCGGGAGTCAAAGCTGTTCATGTCATCGAGCAGGTAATGGGCGGCGCGGTGCTGCGCGATCCATCGCTTGAACAGGTGAAATATCCCGTCATTCGCTATGCCGGCCAGCCTGTAGCTGCTGTCGCCGCAACCACTCCCCATGCGGCGGAGGAAGCTGCAGCGCTGATTAAAATCCAGTACGAGCCAATGCCGTTTGTGGTGGATATGGACAAGGCCCGCGCTGAAAATGCTGCTTTGGTTTTTCCGGGAGCGGCTGATCAGGCAGGCACTGCCGGCGGTGGTGGCGGCCCGCATGATGTTCCCCAGACTGGAAATGTCCACGGGCCATCTATCAAAAAGCGCGGCGATACGGACCAGGGCTTCAAGGATGCGGACGTGGTAGTGGAAGGCCGCTACATGACTCAGGTCCAGACCCATTCTGCTCTCGAAACGCATGGCGTAGTGGCAGACTGGAAACCGGAAATGCTGACCGTGTGGGCCTCTACGCAGGGCACAGCCAGCGTGCGCGAAGAACTCGCAGAATTTTTCAAGCTACCCATGCCGCAGGTACGCGTCATCACTGAATACATGGGCGGCGGCTTCGGCGCGAAGTTCGGCGCAGGAAACCACGGCGTGGTCGCGGCTGCTCTTTCCAAGAAAGCAGGCGCTCCGGTCCGGCTGATGCTGGATCGCGAAGAAGAACATCTATCCGTCGGCAATCGTCCCAGCTCCGATCAGCTTCTTCGCATCGGCGCAAAAAACGATGGCCAGATTACCGCCATCCATCTTGTCAGCTACGGAACCGCGGGATGCGGAACTGGCGCTGGTTGTGCCGGTCCAGCCTCCAATCTCTATAAAACCGTCTCTCTTCACACAGAAGAAAACGATGTCTTCATCAACGCAGGTCCCGGAGCGGCCATGCGTGCCCCCGGACACCCGCAGGGCGCGTTCGCGCTGGAGCAGACCATCGACGAGCTTGCCGTGAAGCTCAATCTGGATCCCATCGAGCTGCGCGACCGGACGGATGAACATCCGGTGCGCCGCGTTGAGCGTCAGATTGTGCGCGAGAGCGATCTCTGGAAAACCCGCAATCCACGCGCAGGCGCGGACACGGGTCCTGTCAAGCGCGGTGTGGGTCTGGCGCAGTCGGTTTGGTACCGCTTCGTCAGCATGAACTCGAATGCTGAAGTGCGTGTCCACAAGGATGGTTCGCTCGAAGTCCTTTCCGCCGTGCAGGACATTGGCTCAGGCATCAAGACGGTCATGGCGCAGATTCTGGCCGAGCAGTTCGGTGTGCCTCCGGCGCAGGTGGTTGTCAAGGCCGGCGATACGAACTATCCGGCAGGACCAAACTCCGGCGGCAGCGTCACGACACTTTCGCTCACGCCGGCAGTACGCGACGCAGCCTGGCAGGCCTCGCAGAAATTCCTGGCGGATATTGCTCCGGCGCTGGGCACGACAGCCGATGATTTAGTCCTCGTGAACGGCGAGGTGCGCAGTAAGTCCGGCAAAGTGCAGCCGGTTGCCTTCCGCCGGGCAGCAGGCAAAATGACCACCGATCAGATTACGGTGCAGGCCAAGCGCATTCCCGACTACGACAAGAGCAAATACCTCACGTACGGCGGCGTGGATGTAGCCGAGGTCCATGTCGATACCGAGACAGGACGCATCCAGGTCAAGCGCGTGCTTTCGGTTCACGACTGCGGGCGTCCTATGAACCCATCCCTGGTGAAGAGCCAGATTAACGGCGGCGTCATTCAGGGTATCTCGTTCACCCTTTATGAAAATCGTCTGCTCGATCCGGCTTATGGCCTAATGGTGAATCCGAACTTTGATATGTATAAGATTGCCGGGTCCCGCGAAATCCCCGAAATTGATGTGAGACTCGTCGAGGCCTATATCGGTCAAAGCTCTACGGATGCATCAGGAATTGGCGAGGCGGCAGGAGTTGTTTCCATCGGCGCTGCCATTGCCAATGCGGTGTACAACGCCATCGGAGTGCGCATCCGGAAGACACCCATGACGCCGTCAGTAGTATTGGCGGCGCTGCGCCGGCCAGCGCCGGAAAGGAACCTGGCATGAACAGCTTCGCAATTGCAAACTGCACAACGCTTGATGGCGCGCTGTCACAATTGAAAGACGGCGCAGTGGTCAAGGCGGGCGGTGTCGATCTGCTGGACCGTATGAAGAACGGCATCGAGCAGCCGCCAAAGCTGGTCAATATCCGCAGTATTTCAGAGCTTCGCGGCATTTACGAAACAGACAAGGGACTCACAATTGGCGCGCTTACGACGCTCGCTGAAATCAGTGAGCATCAGGCGGTCCGTAAACAGTATCAGATTCTCTCCGATGCGTGCGGCCATGCTGCTACGCCTCATATCCGTAACATGGCGACTCTGGGCGGCAACCTGCTGCAGCGGATTCAGTGCTGGTACTATCGGTCTGCTGATTTCGCCTGCCTGCGCAAAGGCCATGATATGTGTTTTGCCTTTGACGGGCTGAACCAATATCACGCCATTATGGATTACGGCGCATGTCCTGCGGTAGCGCCTTCATCGGCAGCCGTGGCCCTGCTGGGGTTGAATGCCAGCGTCGAGTTGACGTCGCCCAAAGGAAAGCGGGTCATTGGCATCAAGGATCTTTACGCCGGCGACGATCCTGCGATGTTCAATACCCTCGCGTCGGACGAAATATTAACTTCAGTCAAGATTCCAAAGCCCGCCGGTGGAACCCGCTCCGCGTATCAGAAATACGGCGAAAAGGAGAGTTTCGACTGGGCCATTGCCGATGCCGGCGTCGTGCTGGAGATGGACGGCAATCTCTGCAAGCGGGCTGTCATTACCATGGGCGCGGCATCTCCTGTGGTACGCCGCGCGCCGCAGGCCGAAGCTGCGCTGGCAGGCAAGCCTATTAATGAAGAAAATGCGCGCGCTGCAGGGAAGGCCGCTATGGAAGGCGCGCGTCCGCTTTCCATGAACGCTTATAAGGTTGAGCTTTTCCCTGTTGCCATTTACCGCACCATTCTGCTGGCCGCCGGGCAGATGGATCGCGACCCAAGCGCGGCAGGTTAGGAGGCATCCATGAATACGAATCAAACGAACCCGAAGCCCTGTCAGTGCCTCCGGACAAAGAACCCTTACGGCACCACGCCCCAGGATGCCGAATCATGGCTCCCTGGCGTACACACGGCTTCCAGCTACTGGTGTTTGCATACGATGAGCTTCGCCGGTCCTGACGACAACTATGCGCACCTGGCCCGCTGTGTGCCCGGACGCAAGTGTTATCAGGCGCCTGAAGAATAGGCGAAGCTTGCTAAACCAGTTCTACTTCGAGTTCAGATGATTCGCGGTTGAGCTTTACAATGCGGAAGCTGCGGACTTGACCAATCTGAACCCGTCCCTCGCTCGCCGAAGCAGCCTTTGTTTCGCCTTTCCACCGTGATTTCAGCATGGACGTCAGCGCGGATAAATCCACTTTTTCGCTGTTTTTGTGCTCATCTGCAGCTGGAGCGCTTGATGTAGCCCGAAGAACGGCGCGGACGCCTTCGCCAAGTTCCACCGCAGACTGATCGACAACTCGCCCGGAAACGACATCCCCTTCGTTGTGTTCTTCAAGATATTCGTCAATGCTGGTTGGCGTTAATTGCTTCATGCTCAGCTTGATCTGCCGTTTCTCCGTATCAACGGCCAGCACCAGAGCCTTCACGGATTGACCGACTTTCAGCACGTCTTGAGGGTGATTGATTCGCTTTTCCGCGCTGATTTCGCTTACGTGGATTAGCCCCTCGACTCCCTCTGCAAGCTGTACAAAAGCGCCGAATTTTGTGAGGCGCACCACCGGACCTTCTACAACCGATCCAGCAGCGAATCTGCGCGGCGCATCAGCCCACGGATCGCCGAGGGCCTGCTTAAGCCCGAGAGAAAGTCGTCGCTCAGGCTGATTCACTGAGAGGATAACGGCTTCTACCGTGTCTCCCTGTTTGAGAATGTCGCTGGGCCTGCGGACTTTCTTCACCCATGACATCTCTGAGACGTGAATCAGGCCCTCGATTCCCGGTTCGACTTCGACAAAAGCGCCAAAATCAGCCAGACGCGTCACCGTTCCTGTGATTCGCTGGCCGATGGAATACTTTTCCCCGGCGGAATCCCATGGCTCCGGCTGAAGTTGCTTGAGGCCAATGGAAATGCGTCTATTCTCCCGGTCAATTTTGAGAATTCTGCCCTGAATTTCCTGTCCTACCGACAAAACTTCTTCCGGATGGCCCACTCGGCTCCAGGAAATATCGCTTACATGCAGGAGTCCATCAATTCCGCCCAGATCAACGAAAGCTCCGTAATTTGCAAGATTGCGTACCTGCCCGCTGACAATATCGCCCTCTTTTAAATCGGAATAGCGCGTTTCCGCGAGAGATCGGGCCTGTTCCTCTACAATTATCCGGCGGTCGACGACGACATCTTCCTCCGACACGTCCAGCTTGATGATCCGGCAGGTAATTTCCTGATCGACCAGTTTGGCCAATTCGTCGGCATCGCGAGTTCCGCTGCGCGAAGCAGGCAGAAATGCGCGGACTCCGATATCCACACTGAGCCCGCCCTTGACGACTCCAGTTACTTTGCCGGCGACCGGCAATTTCTGCGCGAAGGCTTCTTCCAGAGATGACCAATCCGTTACGCGTGCCAGCTTCACGCGGGAAAGATCGTAATAACCCTCTTCATTCCGTCCCTTCACAGAAACAGGGAAGCGATCTCCGGGCACAACACCCTCGGCATTGTTCTCAAATGCCGCTCGCGGAAGGACGCCTTCAATCTTGTACCCGATATCGAGAAAAACAGACTCGGCGGAGATGGAAACAACGGTGCCTTCCAGTTGTTTTGCGCCATCCTCACCCTTATGCGTGTGGGTGCGTTCAAATTCTGAGAGAAGCGCGCCAAAGGATTCGTCGGATTCAGGAGCGGAATCAGGGGCCGATTCGGGGGCGGAGGAATTTTCCAGAGGGTTCTCGTTCATCATGTCGGATATATTTCATTTTGGCACGATTCGCCGGACCTGGTCTTTGGGCAGATAGTCTTTTCCAGTCAAGCATCACCTTTCAGGGCTAGAGAACTATAGTGTCCTTAACGCAATCACCGTCACATCTGGATCAGGTGCTTTGGAAGGCACATGAATGAGCAGTTTTCCTTCCGCCTGCTGGAATTTCAACGGCTGACCATTCGCAAGCATATGCGCCGAAATGACCTTTGCTTCCAGACCATTGACTTCAAGGGCCGATGATGGCCAATCGAAGACATGAACAAAAATTGTCTCGCGCTTTGTCGTTGTGCGGATCGAACCGACG
>Ga0209581_1004105_pt1 | contig 11964 bp, 5 predicted proteins | sample Coa_R2_FD_187160 | JGI IMG/M metagenome (GOLD analysis project Ga0209581, IMG submission 187160) | Surface soil microbial communities from Centralia Pennsylvania, which are recovering from an underground coalmine fire - Coalmine... | ecosystem: Environmental > Terrestrial > Soil > Unclassified ...
GAACTCCGCAGATGCGGCGAAGCTGGCCTACCTGGGGACGAGCTGCCCTGACCACTTCATCCGCACCAAGATTCGACCGCTTTTCGTCGACTGGGACCCATCCAGTGGCATTGACATCCTGAAGCAGCAGATCGAAAGCAGCCTGCAATCATACCGCGCCGACTACGTCGCATATTATGAAGCTCATCGCGAAGAATCCTCGCCCGCCATGCGCGATCCGAACCCGACTGTCGTGCTCATTGCCGGCGTAGGCATGTTCAGCTTCGGCAAGAACAAGCCCGAATCGCGCATCACCGGCGAGTTCTACGTCAATGCCATCCACGTCATGAAAGGCGCAGCCTCTCTCGAAGAAGGCAAAGTCGCCGGAACAGTTCCGCAATGCAATCCCGCCGCTGCGGCTCGCGACTTCAAAGTGGAAGACAACTATGTGGCCCTTCCCGCCTCTGAGGCATTTCGCATCGAATACTGGAAGCTCGAAGAAGCAAAGATTCGTCGCCAGCCTCCGGAAAAAGAGTTGAGCCGGCAAATTGTGTTGGTGGTCGGTGGGGGTAGTGGCATCGGCAGGGAAGTCGCACTGCTTGCGGCCGAACGTGGCGCGCATATTGCAATTGCGGACCGCGATCCGTCCGGAGCCGGGCGCGTTGCCGAACAGACAAAATCCATTGCTGGAAAAGAAGCCGCCATTGCCACAGCCGTCGATATTCGCAGTCGCGATTCGATACGCGCAGCCATGCGCGAAACGGTAGCCGCATTCGGCGGAATCGACATCATCGTGAACACCGCCGCTCTCTTTCCCTCTTCTTCCGATGGAGTCATCTCCGATGCGCAGTGGGCGCTCACGCTTGAAGTCAATGTGACTGCCAATTATCTCCTCGTGGAAGAAATCGCAAAGCTGCTGCGCGATCAGAACCTTGCCGGCAGTATCGTTTTGACCAGCTCTGCAAATGCTGTCGTCGCCAAGAAGGGAAGCGAAGCCTACGACGTAAGCAAGGCAGCCCTGAGCCATCTCGTGCGTGAACTGGCTGTTTCCCAGGCTCCGCTCGTGCGCGTCAACGGCATCAGCCCAGCTACCGTGGTCAAAGGGTCAACCATGTTCCCGCGTGACCGTGTTATCGCATCACTCAAGAAATACGAAATTTCTTTTGATGCAAATCAAAGTGACGAAGAGCTGCGCACGCTGCTGGCAAAGTTTTATGCAAAGCGCACCTTGACGCATCAGCCGATTGACCCGCGCATCTGCGCTGAAGCTATCCTCTTTCTCGCCGGGCCAAAGGCCTCATGCACCACAGGGCACATGATTCCCGTAGATGGCGGCCTGACCGACGCGTTTTTGCGCTAGAACCCTATGCCTGACAGTCTTCCTGCGATTGTCGCCATCGATCTCGGCGCGGAAAGCTGCCGCGTCTCTTTGCTGCTTTGGCATGAACGAAAACCGCGCATCGAGCTGGTGCATCGCTTCAGTAATGCTCCGGTTGAGCGCAATGGCGGACTTTATTGGGACCTAGACCGCATCTGTGCCGGCCTCGGTGATGGCCTCAGCCGCTGCGCGTTGTTAACAGACCGGCAAATTGCTTCGATTGGCGTAGATGGTTGGGCAGTCGATTATGTTCGCCTGAACAGCATAGGCATTCCGCTTTTGCCGCCGCACTGCTACCGCGATATTCGGAATGAAGCCGCTGAGAAAGAAGTCCACCGCCGCATCTCCGCCGAGGAGATCTTTTCGCTCAGTGGGGTACAGCCGCTGCGCATCAACACCATGTATCAGCTGGTGGCTGACGGTACTGCCGGCATTCCGCCATCTGTACCCTGGATCAATCTGCCGGAATACATCCTCATGTACCTCGGAGGAGATCGCGTCGCCGAATTCAGCAACGCAACCCACACCGGCCTGACTGATGCAAAATCGCAAACCTGGAACAGCGAGCTTTTTGACCGTTGTGGACTTGATCTGTCCGCCGCACCTTCGACTGTTCCAACCGGCACAGTATTAGGAGAGCTCAAAGGCTCGCTATCCGAGCACCGCGCATTTTCTGAAGCAAAATTGATCGCACCTTGCTGCCACGACACAGCATCGGCAGTAGCCGGTATTCCACTTCACGGCGATGACTGGGCCTATATCAGTTCCGGAACATGGTCGCTCGTCGGCGCCCTGCTCGATCATTCAGTCTGCAGCCCCGAGGCATTTCAGGCAGGCTTTACGAATCTCGGCGCAGCAGGCGGACAGGTCTGCTTTCACAAAAACGTAAATGGTATGTGGCTCCTTAAACAGTGTCTCGCCCAGCTTTGCCCGGATGATAAATCATGGCCTATGGAAGAGCTGGTCGCAGCCGCCGAATCCCTGCCCGCGCCCAAAACTCTCCTCGACGTGGACGACCCGGATCTGTTGCTGCACGGCAACATGGCCTCGCGCATCAATGTACAGCTTAAGCGCCGCGGCATGGCCCCACTGAAAGAAGAAGCCGCTGCCATGCCGCAGTACGCATCGGTCATTTTTCATAGCCTCGCCGCACGCTATGCCGAAGTGCTCAGAAAGGCCGCCGCCATCTCCGGCAAGAAACTGAAAAGGCTCTCCGTTGTCGGCGGCGGCAGCCTCAATCAATTTCTGAATCGCCTCACTGCTGAAACCACTGGTCTCGAACTGATCTGTGGTGTTCCCGAAAGCTCAACTGTCGGCAATTTTGCAGTCCAGCTTGCCGTGCTGGAAGGTGCCAGCAGTTCGCGTGAGCGCATCGCATACTGGGCGGGTGCGCTCACTTCCATGGATGCATTTTGATGCCGGTCTATTGCACTGCAACCGTATAATGCCCAGCCTGATTGATCGTAATAATTCCACGCATTCCATTCTCCGCGCTCTCGCTCTGCACGGCGTGGCCGTTAACAGTGATACGCGCTCCTTCATTCTTCACGGGTACAGAAACACGAGCATCCGTTCCTGCCGGCAGGTCAAGCTCAATCGCTGTACCCGCATCTTGTTTTTTCAGTGATACATTCAGCATGCCGCGCGGTGTTGGCTCGCCGCCCTTCGCCCACGCAAGATCGATCAGATCCGGACGAATATCCACTGACGAAAAACCCGGACCGGTCGCATGAATGCCGAGCACCTCTTCCATCAACCACGGCGTCACACCACTCGACCAGCCATGAGCAAGGCTCACACGATATCCCGACATATTATCGGCCTGCAGCGAGCCATGCGTATCGTCCTTGTACCACGATGGATCGTAACCCTCCCAGAAGCTGGTGGCTCCTTCATCCACCATGCCGCCCCAGTATTGCCGAATCCAATCGAGCGCCTCAGCGCGATGCCCCATCTTCGCCATCGCGCTGATGACGTAATAGTTGTAGTAGGGCGTGATGATGAGCGCGTTGTGCTTGATCTTGCCGACGCTTGATAGCGAAGCCTTCCAGATGTCCGCGTATTGCGCAGGATCAGCCGCGCCCGACAGCACAGCCATCGCATTCACCTGCCAGCGCTCTCCATATGAATCGGTCTGCTTATCCAACAGATACTGCCGCGCGGCCGCTTTCAGATCATCCAGCTTTTTCGAGAAGAGTTGACCATTGTTCTTATCGCCCATCTCATTCAGCAGATAAACGCCATCCTGAAAAGCCGCAATAAACTCCAGCTGAGTGCCGCGTCTCGCTTCCGGTGTGTCCCCATTCAGTTCAGGCGACCAGTCCACAAACGGCCAGGACTTATGGTTGTTCGCATACAGATTGCGATTGTCCAGCTCGGTTTCCATGTAGTGCATCAACTGCAACAGCCGCTCATGAAAAGACATCAGCTGCTGCTTCGATCCCATGTGCCTGTAGTACTCAGCCTCGCCCGTAATCCAGAAAGCCGAGTAGCCTGCAATCCCGTTAACATGTTGCCGCACCGGCGCTGGTCCCATAAGCCGGTCAAGCGTGTCTTCCATCAGAAAGTGATCGCCGAAGGCATCATTGATCGTGCGTCCGCTCACATCCAGATCGCCCATCCAGCGCCCGCGGTCGCGCTTTGGCGCATCCCAGATATCATCCTGCATGCACAGGTGCGCCGTGTACGCGCCAATCGTCCACATCAGGTTCAGTTTTGGGTCAGAAGACTCAAAGAACCCCTGATATTTGACCGGATAATAGATCAACTCGTCATCAATGGATTTGAAGCGGGTCTTCTCGCCGCCTACAAATCGGACGATCGCATAGCGGAACGTGCTCTTCGGCCCATAAGCGGAACCGTGCGCAGGAATATAAAGCGCATTCTCGCCAAGATATGGCTGCTTCAGCGCCTCAGCCTCTGATTCTCCATATTGGATCGTCACAGTTGACGGAGCATCAGAGTCAGAAACGAAATGCAGACGCCCATTCGCATTCCGCCCAAAATCAAGCATGATCTGCGGCGCATCCGTGTTTTCTACCTGAGCAACAGGCAAATTGACGGTGAACTCCGCTCCGGACGCTGCGCCACCCTTGAGTGCATCCGCATTCTCAATTGTTCCGATGCCGCCGTAAACATGGCCAACACTCAACGGTAAAAGCGGCGTCTGCGCCAGGAACGGAGAGATGCCATCATATCCAGGCCAGTCATACATGCCGCCATCGGCATTCCATTGCAACAGATCAATATCACCTTCAATCCGGCCAAGACTGTCGGCGTGAGGCCACGATTTGTCATCGAAATCAGATTTCTCCCAGCCCTCGTCGGCACTCAACGAGGCCTTCCAATTCTTATCGCTGATCAGCAGGTCAGAACCATCTATTCCGTGAGCCGCAGAGATAATTTTCACGGCGAGAATCCTGCCGGAGGTAAGCTGCGCCGTAAGTCTGCTGTTATTGAATGCCGGAACTCCGGCTCCACGTACTGCCTCAATGGCAATAACATTTTTGCCCGTGCGCAGCGCACTACTCACGTCAATTACATAGACCTTAATCCCAATGGGCGCATCCAGGTTCTGCTGCGCTTGATTTACAAGCTGCCCATTCAAAAAGACGCGTACCGACCGCGGACCGGCAATGTATAGCGTCGTCGTTCGGGGAACTGAAGTCAGGCTAAAGGAACGCCGAAAATAATGCGGCTGAATATCATCATTCTTACCAGGCCCTTCGTAAGAAATAACATCGCTCTTCACCGCATCCTGCTGTGTCCAGATGTATTCTTCCGGCAATTGCTTGTGCGTCGCCGACTCGAGCTGGGGTTGCGCGATGTTCCGCGTCGGATCCAGCTGATCGAGAGGGATCTCCGTTGGCTTCAAAGCCTGTCCCATTGCCAGAGACGAAAACGCCAGAGCTGCGTTGGCTGCTAAAAGCAAATTGTTTTTCACCGCACCCCTCCATGCAAGCCCGCGCTCGTCGTTGTCGTGACGCCAAGATAATTCCCATATCCAACAATCACAGTCGAGCCGACCAGCACCAGCAGTGTGCACGCCACCAGTACCCGCGTTCGCATGCTGGCCCCACGCCACTCCTTGAGCGCAATGCCCCAGAGCGTGCTGAAGATGATGATGCTGGCCATGTGCAGCGTCCAGCTTGAAAATTTAAAGCGCCCCATCTGCGTCTCTCCCATCGTGTAGAAAAAGAACTGAAAATACCACGTTGTCCCCGCCAGGGCAGAGAACAGATAGTTGGCCAGGAACGGCACACGTCCGTTATCCTCTGCGTGTCCCCCTCGGTTCAGAGCTATTTCTATCCCCGGAGCATCTGTCGCAGTTTCGAGAATCGGTTCTTCGTTGATAGCGGGAACATGTCCACGCGTTGTTCGTGCAAAATATTGGTAACCTGTACGGTTACGAATATTTAAAATCAGGCACCAGACAAAATTCGTCGTGAATCCGCCGGCAAGCAGAACCACTAGTACCGGTAGCCCCTGCCAGAGCGGCGAAGTGCCGTGTTGCACTGTAATTTGTTTGATCGGATCGCCCGCCGCCAGCCCATAGGCAAAGCACGCGCTCATAATGCCGCAGAACGTCGCTACCAGCAAGCCACGCTTCAGATCGAACTCCGCAATCGCAGCTCGCTTCTCTTTCTCAGAAAGCTCGCGTTCTTTGGAAATGCCGGCAGCTCCGGCAAAAACAATTCCGGCAACACAAACCGCCACACCGATAAGAATAATGATTCCCGATCTTGTCCCCAGCACCTCTGAGACAAACTGGCCGCGAAAGATCGGCGGCATCAATGTGCCGAAAACAGCCGTATAACCCAGCGCTACCGCCATCCCCAGTGACATTCCCAGATACCGCATCGTCAGGCCGAAAGTGAGCCCGCCCAGCCCCCAAAGCACGCCAAAAATATAGGTCCACGCCATGCTGCTCGCCGGAGCCTCGTGCAGCACTGCCATCAAATCGCGCGTCATCAGTCCGGCAAGAAACCAGGGAACGATAATCCAGCTGAAAACGCCGCCTACCAGCCAGTACGTCTCCCAGGCCCACCGCTTCACACCGCGAAAAGGGACATAAAAACTGGCCGACGCAAGCCCTCCCAGCCAGTGCAGAAAAACTCCCAGGATCGGGTTTGCCCCCATCAATTCTTCTCCTCAGATCAACCGCTCGTTCGGTATGGTCAGTCTGTGGAATTGTAATCTATTCACCATTTGAAACTAAGATGTTTCTGAAGAGAGTGGGAAGGAAAGCGTTTATTCGGTTTGATTGCGTGTAGCGTCCACAACGCCCGCGTCCTTCAGCGCCTTCCGCTCCGCTTCCAGCGCCGTGGCATGGAGCGCCTCAACGCGCTGCATGGCGGCATCTGCCTCCTTCCTTCGTCCCTCAGAGCGCAGAGCGCGCGCCAGCAGATAAAACACTCCGGACTCATCCGGATTTCTTTCAGCAGCCTGCTGTAGTGAGGAGGCAGCGGAAGGAATATCATGGAGTTGCAGTTTAGCTTTGCCTATATAGAAATAAGGTGCCCACGAATCAGGCATTTGTTGCTCTGCTTTTTCAAGATAGGGAAGCCCTTCCTGATATCGCCCCGTCTGCACAAACAGCGCTCCGAGAAAATATAAGGCGCTCGAATCGTTTGGGTCCTGTTCAATAGCCGTCCGCAGTTCGCGCTCAGCATCAGCATTTTTCTGCCTGCTGATGTAAACCTTGCCCAGTTCGCGGTGCGCTCCGGCATATGCAGGATCAGCGGCAAGCACCGCCTTGAACGCGCTCTCCGCCTCTTCAAAATGCGCCGAATCGTAATAAGCCTTGCCCAGCAGAAAATTCGCCTGCGCCGGAGTCGTGTCTGCCGAAAGCAGTTTCCTGAACGCCTGCTGTCCAGACTCCAGATCTCCTATCCGTGCATACGCAACTCCCAGCAGATACACTGCCGCCGGGTTCGATTCATCCGCAAGTGTCTTTAAAAGAGGCAAGGCCTTTTCCGCGCCGCCACTGAATACCTGGCAAGTAGCGAGCAGCAGAGCAGCCTGCGCATTCTTCGGGTCACGCGCGTGCAATGCGCGGAAATATGGTTCGGCCCGGCTGTAATCATTCTGCTTCAGATAGACCAGCCCGATATTCAGTTCCAGCCGCGGCTCTCCAGGACTGAGCCTCAGCGCACGATTGTAAGCATCCATCGCCTTTGCATAACGATGTGTCTTTGAATACACCACACCCAGGTTCGCCAGCGCGCTGACATTGTTAGGATCAAACGCCAGCACTCGCTGAAACCCCTTTTCCGCTAATGTGTAGTCTCCCGTTGCAAGCGCCTGGGTGGCTGATTCAAAAATATTCCTAGCGTTATCAGGACTCTGAGCCTTAGCCAATATAAAGAAGCAAGACCAGATGCAGAATATGGCGGCGCGTAGTCTCATGAAGAAAAAGAATCTGTTACAACTCTACAGCGAGGCATACAGCAAAAAGTAAGCCGCGTTCACTCGACCGTGAACGCGGCTTTGGGATCGTTCAACTCAGAAGTAGAACTTTCCTCCAATCTGCAGAATGCGTGGGTCGCGTGCGTTGGTAATCTGACCCGAGCTGCCGGCATTTGCTCCGCTGAATGGTGTCCCGGCAGTCGGCGCAGACATCGAGGCATTCACATCGCCCCATTGCGTGTGGTTGAAGACATTGAAGTATTCAAATCGCAGCTGTACGCGCGTGTTCTCGGTGAAGATGAAGTTCTTAAACAGCGACATGTCCCAGTTGTTGATTCCCGGCCCGCGCAGCCAGTTGCGGCGAACATTCCCAAAGCTGCCATCCGCTGGCCGCGCAAAAACCGCCGGATTGAACCATGTTGGGTTCTGGCCTGCCGGAACATCATGCGTGTGGCTTGTGTATATCTTTCCGCCGCCAATGTAGTCCGGACGGATGAAGCCGCCGGTTCCGTTGCCGAGGTTCCCGTTCGAGATCAGATCAACCTGGCTGTTACCGGGATTCAGAGCTGGGCTGCCACTCCAGAATCGCGTAATGCCCGTCCACTCCCATCCGCCGAGCGCATAGCGAATAAGAGCATTGTGCCCGCGGAACTCCGGCAGATTGTAAACGTAGTTCAGGTTAAAGACATTCGTGCGGTCATAACCCGCAGGACCATAGAATTTCTTTATCTGCGAATTATCAGGAATGCTGTTGAAGTTGTTATCTGTATCGTCAAGATCGATGGCTTTGGACCATGTGTAATCGGCGTTCAACGTAAGATTGTTGTGGAAGCGCCTCGTAATCCTCGTTTGCAGCGAGTTATAACTCGAATTAGCGCCAAAAACGGTCCAGTTAATCGAGTTGTAGCCCTTGTAAGGTAGAATCGCCGGAACTACGTTGTTGGCATTCGAGAGAATGGGTGTCCGGATCGTTGTGCCCAGCGGCAACTGTTCCAGCTGCTCAGCAAACATCAGGTGGCGCGAGGTATTGCCTACGTACACGATCTCAAATCCAAACTGATGCGGTAGTTGCTGCTGGACGCCGAAATTGTAACCGTAAGTCGTAGGCAGTTGACCCTTACGGTCGAACGCATTCAATCCAACGGGCGATAAGGGAACCCCATTCACCAGTGAGGGTGAAATATTATCAATGTTGCCGCTGTATATCGTCGGCGTATACACAAGCGGAGGATTACCTAAAGCATCAAAGCTGTTGTTGTTTTGCCGAATGCGCTCATAAAAGATGCCGGCACCGCCGCGGATTGCCGTCTGACCATTCCCGAACAAGTCATAAGCAAAACCAAAGCGCGGGCCGAAGTTGTTCCAGCGGTGGTCAGCGCCGCCCTTCGGCAGTCCGCCTGTCCCCTCGCGAACCATGCCGTTATAAGGATTCCCCGAGCCAGGAATAATCGTGCCTTGCAGCGGAATCTGTCCCGGCACATTCGGAGCCGTGTTAATCGTGACTGCCTGTGCCGGATTGTAGCGGTCCGGCTCAAAGTAGTTCTGGTAGAAAGGTGATACCGTATAAGTCGGTCCCGCATAAACCCAGCGAACGCCATAATCAAGCGTAAGTCGCGGAGTAGCTTTCCACGTATCCTGCGCGAACGCCTCCAATTGCTGGAAGTGGAAGTGTCCAAAGGCATACAGGTTCGTCTGGCTCACCGTTGTGTAATTCCCCAGCAGCATGTTTGCCAATCCGGAGTTGGTATTCATCGTATTATTCGAGCTGGCGCCGAAGTTCAGGCTGGGGCTCTCCTGCCATGTCGGCTGCTGTCCATTCAGATTCTCATCCGCAAAGATACCGAACTTGAATAAATGATTTCCGGCAACCTTCGTCACATTGTCCGTAAGATCCAGCGTCGTGCCCGTGCTGGTCCATCCCGGAGGGAAAACGCTCATGCTCAGATAATCGCCTGAGCTGATCATAGGCATCAGGTTATGCGTGTTCGTTCCCGGATAGATGTCCTGGAAGTTATATCCAAGCGCAGTCTTGTCATATGTGCTCTTTGGGGTCCCCTGTACAATATCGACCACCTGCGTGAGGTGATTCCAGCCGAAGATCGCCTCATTGGTCAGCGTCGGCGAAATGACATTTACCAGGCTCCACGCAAAGCTCTTGCCCGGTTTCTTCCGATACTCAGGAAGAATCGGGAACGTAGGCCCGGAAAAGATACCGAAGCCCTGGCTCTCCTGCTGCCGGTCGTCCACATAGCGGAAGAAGAAGTTCGCCTTCGAATTGATGTTGTAATCGATGCGCACTACATACTGGTTCTTATAAAAAACGTAAGTATCCTGGAATGGAATTCGCAACTGATCATTAAATCCGTTCGGTTCGAATTGACGGTTAAAGCTTCCCCTGTATCCGGGTGTAATCATCTTGATGAGCGCCGCATAGTTGGCGCTGAATTGCCCCGCTGGAATCTGATTGTTCGGATACGGGGTGCCGGTCATAATCTCGCCTGCTTGATCGTATTTGACTGTTCCCGGCATGAATACCTGTCCATTCCTTACGGGATTTCCATTGGTATCCGTAATGGGCACGCACGTGGAGCCGCCATTGAAATCGCACATATTGCCCGCGCGATAGAGCGGCGAAAGATCGGCTTCGCCATTCGGCGTGCCAATGCCCAGCATCACCGGATTCGGCATGTCGTAATATGTTCCGCCATTGGGCCGGCTGGCGCGCGTCCCTTCATAGTTAAAGAAGAAAAACAGCTTCTTATTGTCCATCGGCGATATCTTCGGAATTGGAATGTACCCCCCGATATTGCCGCCGAACTGATTAAAATGCAGCGTAGGTCGAGGGTTTCCCGCGTGGTTGGTAAACCAGTCATTCGCGTCGAAATCCGTATTGCGATTGAACTCGTACAGCGTTCCATGGAATTGCTTGCCGCCGCTCTTCGTGGTCATCGCAATCAGAACCCCTGGATTCCGTCCGTACTCAGCCGCAAAATTTCCTGTCTGCAGCTTGAACTCATTTACCGCATCCATGCTCAATTGCGTGTACTGACCATCATTGGCGCCTACATCCGTATTGATCGTGCCATCCAGAAAGACGTTGTTATCGCTACCGCGCATCCCGTTCACGTGAAATGAGTCGGTATTATTGAATGCCAGCCGAAAATCCGACATGTCATTCGACACCACTCCAGGAAGCGTGCGCATCAGCGACTGGAAGTCGCGCCCATTCAGACTCTGCTCAGTCACTTCGCGCGAATCAATCACAGCCGAGTGGTCCGAAGTAGCCAATTCCACCAGCGGAGCCTGGGTCGTCACCGTTACGGATTCAGTCGTGCTGCCGACCGTGAGGGTAATCTGTCCTAATCCCAGCGACTGGTTCGCATCCAGCACCACCCCCGTGCGATTCAACTCCTTCATTCCCGGAGCAGTGATGCGCAACGCATACGTTCCCGGCGCAAGCGGCAAAGCGCGAAAAACTCCATCCGCGTCGCTTGTTGTCTGGCGAATCAGATCGCCTTTCGCCTGATCGATCACCTGCACAGAAGCGCCCGGCACCGCCGCGCCCGTGGGATCGACAATCGTGCCCTGGATTGAGCCTGTGGCCTGCGCGAAAAGTCTCGCTGCCGGCCAGAAGAACACAGCCACCAGCATGAGAGCGAACTCAGCGCGAAGATATCTGCTCAATCCCCGGCTCTTAAAGCTCCTTTTTCTATCGTGTTGCATTGGTCCTCCTTAAAAGAAAACAGCGTGGTAAGGATCTGAGAGCCTGCATCGCACCGATTCCTAGGCCGGTTGTCAGTCAGTATTTAGCAGGTCACCGAATGATAGCGTTATCATTCGGCCGTTAACTATAGAAATATTGCGAAAGGATTGTCAACAACAAAGCCAGGTATTTTCAGTAAACCGTAGATTGACAGCGATAAAACGTTTTATTTAAATGGCAGAATTATTTTTTGCGATGGTTCAGCTGTGACAACTGCCACTCACCGGAACAGTGCTCCAATCTGGCGAATGAATCATGAGAACAATATCAATGGCTTTTTTTTCGCGCCGGAACCGCTCATCCGTTAGCATGGGCTATTACTCAGGAACAAGACAGGAGACGCGAAGATGTGGATCAGATCGCTCGCTCGATCGTTAATGCTCACCGCGTCTGTGGGCCTCGCACAGCAGCCCACAGATAGTATGCAGCCCACCCG
>Ga0209581_1004106_pt1 | contig 11957 bp, 12 predicted proteins | sample Coa_R2_FD_187160 | JGI IMG/M metagenome (GOLD analysis project Ga0209581, IMG submission 187160) | Surface soil microbial communities from Centralia Pennsylvania, which are recovering from an underground coalmine fire - Coalmine... | ecosystem: Environmental > Terrestrial > Soil > Unclassified ...
CTTCCACTCGGAAGAGACCCTGAAGTTGAAGCTGGGCTTAGCCGTCTCGCAGCTCGAAACCGGGCGCTGGCGCCGCGTCGCCTCCTCCGTCCAGAACGCCCTCGATCAGTTCAACGCCATCTTTCAGGCCAGATTCGAGAACGAGGAGCCCCTATGCCTTCAGACACAAAATTCTTGACAAGCGCCCCCGAGCGTCAATCTTGTCGGTCTTGATCTTGGCCTCGGCAATTGCCTTCACCTTCTGCGGATGGGCCAGATGGACCTCGTCCACCAACCCATCCAGCCAGTCGTGCATGACCGCCCAGTTCCGTGTGGCCTCTAAGACTGCGACGCCATAGCCAGCGCCATCGTCACTGGCCAAAAATCGCGTTACCGCTTGCCTCTGGTTTTCCACCGTGCCTTGCCGTAGCACTTGGCCCCTCTCGTCCATCACCGTCAGGTAGGAATACTTTCGGTGGTAATCCACCCCAACATATGTGCGCATCGTGCACCTCCTCTTCTTCCGCCACAACGTAGCGCGGAAATGCACTGCGCGTTCAGCTACTTCTCCGTTTCTGCACCAGGAGTTATGCGGGCAATAAAATAGCCACCCGTACATCGGGTGGCTATTTCATCCGTTTTCTGGACTCGCTCTTGCTGTCCAGCACATCCCGCGATTCCTCGCGGTTGCCAATGTGGAGATGCCGTTTTCTCTCAGCACCGCTCATCTGGCGGCAGCAACTTATCAGGTCGCTGCACTCCTGATGCAGGTAAGATGGTCGCAAAATGCGGGGAGACTGTCAAGGCTTTCTATGCAAATTCGAAAAGGCCAAAATTGCAAGCAGCATTGGCGTTAAGACTGGTCTTTGTTTACCCTGTGTGAGAACTCCCGATATGCCCCTTTTCGACGCATAATCCAGGGTTTCGCGATAGTCGGTACTTTAGTGTTATTGCCCCATAACCTCACGAGGAGTAACATGCCAACCAGCGTTTGTGCTTTCTTCTTGCACCTCTTTCTCCCGGGGCGGTCTGAAGCTCCGCAGATTTGGTGTGGCAGCGCCCTGGAGACAAGGCTTATCGGGGAAAAGATGACAAAGAGTCTAGTCGTGTCCTTGGTTATTTTGCTCTTCATGCCGACGTTGGCTACAGCGGGGAACCAGCCCAAGCTTAATATCCCGGTGATAGCCCGCAAGGCGAAGTATGCCGTCGTGTCAATTGTCATGTTCGACAGAACTGGTCAGCCGATTTCGCTGGGAAGCGGCTTTTTTGTAAGCTCTGATGGCCGCGTAGTGACAAACTACCACGTAATCAAGAGCGGTGCGTCCGCCAAATTGAGACTTGGTGACGGCACTCACCTCGCTGTTGATGGAGTGCTCGCTATTGACAAGAATCGTGACATTGCGGTCATCAAAGCCCATGGCAATCACTTTCACATTCTCCAATTAGGCAATTCTGATCGTCTTCAAGTCGGGCAGGAAGTTGTTGCAATCGGTAATCCTCTCTCGCTTGAGTCAACGGTTTCAAACGGCATTCTTAGCGCGGTCCGCACGGTTGAAAAGAGAGGAAGGCTCTTGCAGATCACAGCGCCCATCTCTCCCGGCAGCAGCGGAAGCCCCCTTTTCGATATGGCTGGAGATGTCATCGGCGTCACGGCTGCTTCCGTCAACGGTGGGTAGAATCTCAACTTTGCAGTTCCGATAAACGAGGTCAAAAGACTGCTCCGGCCTGAGTATGCAAAGATACATGCTTTCCCTGATGAGCCGAAGTCCACTGAGGATGAGACAGTCGGACAGGGAGACAATGGCCCCGTTTGTGGCTTCATTACGAGGCGTATATTGGAACAAGTGCCTCAAGTACCAACTTCCTGCGAGCAGAAAGAATCTTCGGAAGCCGACGTATATTCACCAACGAATGTGCTCGAAGGAGGCATGCGGCGTGCCTGGTCTACTGCCCTCTTCCGGGCTATCCAGGATAGCGTCTCTCGCGGCCCTTGCAGTGGGAGAGGTGGTTGCCAGATTTCCTTTTCGGACAGTACGACGTCGCAGGAAGACGTTCACTACGAGGTTGGGATAGACGAGAACCTTTTCAACCTCCTGCAGATGGGATACAAAGACTCCTTTTCAGACAAGTGGTATCTGGCGTGGTGGACGAACATGGTTCGTGAAGTGCGCAATTCAACAGGCTCTGCTGGGAATGCAGAACTGATCGCAGATTCCGCATGCCAGGAGTATACGCAGGCCACTGGACTTTCCGGGCTGTCGGTACGTCCACGGTATTCCACCCTCCTCGCGACAAAGGAGCGAGTTGAGGTACTTTTGGATTTCCAGAGCCCACTGGATGCGGCTGATACCAATAATAGTGTGTTGCTCCTAACAACGTTTGGCAAGGCTTTCGACCTATCTGGCTACAAAGGCGATGTGATCTTTCGCACCCCTTGGAATCAGGGGTCGAGGATATATTTCATGTATCCTCCCCGCGTGCTTTGCTTCTTCTGGGAGGAAGTACAAAGCGGGTCACGTGATAAGTTCGCGGCGGCGCTAGAAGTGATGGAGGACAGGGTACCAGGTCAGCAGGAGGAGTACCCTAACTCATCGGCGCAGAAAAATAACCAAGTGGACTTTCGAAATGCTGCAGTGGTTAAAATCGCGACGGCCACGGACACCTCGGATTTTCTCGCGGACCTGACTGACGGTTCAAGGTGGTTACTTTCAACAGATGCGACGGTTCGGTACGGACTGAAAATGGGAAGCGACGTCGACGTATTGGTCGTGGGTGGAAAAGCTGCTCTGTCCTTGGCGGGGAGGGATCATGGCTGCCGTTTGAATGCTAGATTTTTGGGGAGATGGTGAACCGGCGAGGAGGACCTATCTTGTGAGAACCTGGGAAACCATGAAAGGTATGTCCGCAAAACGGACGTTGAGGTCAGCATGACACAAGGCCCAAGTGAAGAACGCATAGTACGTCAGATGGTTCGTGTGCTCTGGGAACATCCGGGCGAATGGCTGAGTTTCCACAGGTTATCCCGTCTGATTGGTATTCCGGGCCAAAATGCTGATTCCCTCGCTGGATTTGCAGAGTACAGAGGTGATTTATTCACAATCGCCAAAGACAAACGGCTCAAGCTCCTGCAGAGGGTCGTTGAAGAAGTGGCGCAAAAGGGGATCGAACGGTGGAAAATCCCAGCCTCGGCGGTCACTTCAAAACCGGCCATAGGTGGACGGGCCAAAACCGGCCAATGGACGGCGTCCGGGACTCAGTTGTTTTACCCTGCCGATCTTCTTTCCGGCAAGCCTGTTTTTGTTCGCCAGCTTTTGGGACCGCACTTCAGCAGATGGCCACTGGCGCTGTATGTGGACGGGAAAAACCTTTATAAGCGCCCGGCTGTGCAAAGCCCTGCTCGATCGGGTCACCGATCAGGCCTACACCATTGAGACCGGGATCGACTCGTACCGTTTCCGCAGGACTCTCGCCCGGTTTATTCAGTGCGCCCCAACGGCGCAGATCACCGGTGGGTGAAAGTCCCACCCAGATAGGTGCCGGTAAGTCTGGTAGCTGACAAGCGGCTTGGTCTGGTAACGGAGCAGGCCGGAGCCTTGTGACAAAGGCCACCTTGGGTGGCTGAGCGACCCTGCAGGCCGTAACACGCGTGAAGCCTGAGCAGGCCTCGAAAGTGAAGTCGTGGATGCCGACCCGCCTGAATAACGGGGAAGGCTGTACCGGCCGGGAAGCAACCGACAGATGCACTGGCTGGGTCCACCGGGGTAATGGGCACGGCATGCAGGGAGAGTGATCTGGCCGAGCGGGAGAACCACAGTCGGGGCGGAGGCCAACTCCAACGTTCTCGGTAAGGAGAGCGGCCTGGCTGGGACTCGGAGAGGGTCAAAGTACCGCTGAAGCCGGCTAACGCCGGTGGAGGGAAGGGCCCTCACTTCAGGAGCGCTTTCGAAGAGGCCAAGGTGAGGTGATTGGTGATGAGCCTGGAAACACCGAGCAAGATCCAGACGCTTCAGAGGAAGCTGTATCGCAAGGCGAAGGACGAACCGGAATATCGCTTCTACCTCCTTTACGACAAGATTTACCGCGAAGACATTCTGGCCCATGCCTATGAACTGGCGAAAGCCAACAAAGGCGCGCCGGGCGTCGATGGGAAGAGCTTCGAGGGGATCGAAGCGCAAGGGCGGGGGAAGTGGTTGACGGAACTCAGGAACGAACTCCGCACGAAGAAGTACAAGCCGCAACCGGTGCGCCGGGTGATGATCCCGAAGCCGGGGTGTAACACGCCGCGATCTTTTCCCCCGATTTCCTCACAATAATTTCGTCTGGATTCTCAGGTTCTGCTCCTGCTTGTTGGGAAGTAGGGGGCCGGGAGGATCACGACGGGGTGGGGTAGGATACTTCGTTGTGTAGGCAGACCGTGTATCCTATCCCGTCCGGGGGGCGCCATTGTGGGCCGTGCCAAGGTGGGGTGATGATGCACGAGTTCCTGAACTCTGCTCCAGAGGCTTGAGTTTTACGCTTTGGTGCCAGGATGGTCTTAATGAATCAGAAGGCGGGGAGCGTTGCCGCTCCGCCGCCATCCTGGCCTCCGGATCGGCGCTCGGGTCGCTCTCCAGCGTGGCCCTGTCTTCCGTCCGGCTCTTCGGAGCGCCCGAGAGTTGACGGGCACGAACTTTCCGAACCCTATTCCGGCAGACGGTAGTGGCCGTTGTCCTGAACGATGCCGCCTTGCTGGCAGGCCTGGGTGATGGCCAGCTGCGCGGTGCGCTTGGAACAGTTGGTGAAGGTGATGATTTGTTGGCGCAGTAGGTTGTAGCGCGCTTGCCCGTCGAGGCGCGCCAGGGCTTCGGTCACATCCGTCGGCGCGATTTTATGTCGCATGGATGCCGGAGGCGCCAGCTGACCGGCGGGTGAGAACCACAGCGAGCGGGGATCCAGTTCGAGCAGGCAGGGCGGCTGGGGAGCGGCGTAACGGAACTGAAAGCGCAACTCGACGGTGGGTAATTGCGGCGAGGGCCGGGTGAGCAGCAGATAACTATCGCCGACGGCATGCAGGGCGCTGGAGCCGCGGAAGGCGCTGCCGATCTCGTAGCGGCCGACGGATTTCCGCACGTGATGGACGACGACGAGCGCGGCGCGGGAAGCTTCGCGCAGGCGGAGCAGACTCTGGCACAAGGCGGCCATGGCGCGAGTATCGTTTTCATCCTGATCGTGGGCGGAGTAGAGCGGGTCGAGGAGGATGATTTCGGCCGAGGCGGCGCGGGCGGCGACGGCTGTCATATAGACACAACTTTCAAAATACTCCCGGCGGCGGCAAGGAAGTGATTCAGGCCCTGGGGCGCGCTGAGCAGATGGCCGCTGGCGCGCGTATCCACCAGCAGGTTCTGATCGGCCGCCGAACCCAACGCGTGGCGCATGGTGGCCAGACGGCGGATGAACTGCGGGACGGGCAACTCGAACTGGCAGACCAGCACGCGGCGGGGCGCGGGAATCGAGAAGCCGAGGCGATCGGAGCCGGCCGCCAGGGCGAGCGCGAGATTGGTGACCAGGAGCGATTTCCCTACTTTCGGCTCCCCGCCCACGAACAGGATGCCTTGGGACGGCAACAGTCCGGGTTCGATCAGGCAGGCGGGCGCGGCCGCCGGTTGTTGCTCCAGCAAGTGGGCGAGCGACAGGACGCTCGACTCCGCGTTTTTCGCGCCCGCGGACGTGTTCATAACAGAACCTCGCGGGTGGCGTCGAGCAGAATGGCTTCATGGACGCAGGAGATTTTCCGCTGGGCGGCGAGGCTCAAGGCGGCTCGGGCCAGTTTGTTAATCTTGCGCGGGATGCCCTTGCTGGCTTGATAGACCGCCTGGCGGGCCGTGTCATCGAGCGCGAGCGCCTGCTTCCGGTCCAGGTTGGCCAGGAACTGTTCTCGGACGCTGCGGAAGAAGCGCTCGATCTTGCCGCGGCCTTCCGGCTGATAGGGTGGGGTATGCACGACCAAAATGCCGAGCGAGGCGGCGATGCGGGCCAATTGCGGTGAACGGAACACTTTGGCGTTATCCACGTAGAGGCGGACCGGCAGGCCGCGGGCAGCGACGGCTTGGCGAAGGCAGTCCAGGAAAGTGTCCAGTCCCTGGTCGGCGTAGAACTGGGCATGAGGAATGAGGCGGCTCGCATCATCGAGGACGGCGTGCAGGAAGGCTTGCCGCTTGCCGCCGCCGGGGCGCTGGACGTAGGGGCCATAGAGCATATCGGACTGCCCAATTAGGTTGGCGTGTTGGGCTTCGAACTTCTTGTGGCCTGGGGGCGCGAGCAGTTGGCGCGCGGTGAGGCCGCGCTGCTTGAGAAAGCGATAAAGGGTGGAGGCGGAGACGGCCGGCTCGTTTTGTCCGGAGACCAGCGCCAATTCGCGCAGCAGGGTGGTGCCGGCGCCGTGCGGGTTCTCGCGTTTGAGGCGTTCGATGAGATCGGCGAGCTGGGGCGTGATGGTGCGCGACTGCCCGTGGTCCTGGCGAGGCTTGCGGGCCAGGGCTTCAAAGCCACCCTCGCGGTAGCGGAGTGTCCAGTTAAGCAGGGTGTCCACGGAGACCGAGGTGCGTTGGGAGTAGGGGATTTCGTAGTGGCGGGCGGCGATCTCCTGGGCGCGCCGGGTGAGTTCGCCGTGCGGCAGTGGCTCCAGGACCAGGCGGGCGATCAGGCCGTAGCGGAATAAGGCGATTTTTTCGGCTTTGGCGTCCATCGGTTCCTCTCCTCGAATCCGAACCTACGCGGGGAGCGGCCGGGACGCTAGACAAATGCTGTGTGTTTTCGGTTCTCAGGGCGGGCCCGATGCGGGCAACGCGGCCGGACGGCCGTGTGGAGCGAGAAAACCGGGCCAGCCTAACAGGTGCAGGCGCAGTTGGGAGAACAAGAAGCGATGGGCCGCGATCCAACCCAGCGACTCGAGCATGAGCAACGCGCGGGCCACGAAATGGGCCGCCGGCAGGGGCGTGATCTTGGCGGCCAGGGCCACGCACAAGGCTTCGGCTTGTCGGCGAAACCGACGCACCCAGAACTGCCCGCGCTGGTAAGGCGTGGAAGGTGGCGCGGCGGCGGCCGCAGCGACCAGGGTGCGGCCTTCGAGGAGTCGAGCCGTCAGGAATAAGGCGATCACCGAAACGCTGAAGCGGAAATACGGCAGGGCGAACTGCGGCAACAGAGAAATCGTGGGCCGGCAAGATCGGCACAAATAGCGGCGCACACGGATCACGCCGTCGAAAGCGGCGTCCACCAGCGTGCGGGAATAAAAACCGTGGCCGACCAGAGGCTCTTGCGCCTCGCATTGCGGACAATGGTCGGGACGGTAACGATCCAGGTCGGCAATCGCTTCCTCATATTGTTGGAGGGAACCAGTGAACGGGTGTAGGATTTGCACGGGATCCTCTCTGGGAGTGATGAGACTCCCGAGTTGGTCTTTGGAACGGAGGGCTCAGCGTATGCACTGATAGAGCCCTCCGGCCTTCCCAAAATCCTACCGCCGAACTCCGATCGGCAAGAAGTCAGACGAGATCACGAGGCTGTCGCGCGCCCCGTCGAGAAGTTCACATTACGCTCCCGCTCATTGCCAAGATTCATTCCGTCCGGGCAGGGTCAATTTGAGAAACAAGGCTCAAAACAGGTGGGAATAATGTGGCGCGTTACAATATCGTCTCTTCCACAACGGTTCTCTTCCTTGAGAAAACTTTCTAAGACGATTCTATCCAGGTCGGCGCGGAGAACCGTCACTCAACCCTTAACGGAATTTAGGACACGCTCCCGGGTCAGTCTGACAGTCCATTTATTGGCTATACAGCCCAGCACATTATCAATCTGCAACCCACTCAGTTTCTGAAGACAAAGGCCTCGCATCGTCGAGAATCCATTGATTCGGCCTACCGAGTCTCGAAACGTGCCTTCCATTGCATATAGCCGGCCTTGTCAATGACTTGTCCGACATGCGGTGCGACCAAGTCCAGCACCTCATAACCATTGCGCCTTTCCACTGTGCTGCAACCATCAAGGGGCTTCAAATCCCACGGAGTATACGCCCGAACCTTGTAAATTTGCCCCGGCAGTCCCTGAACCGTCATCTCTAATCGTCCATCTGCGTAATTCGTTCGAAGAACTCTTAAATTCTTGCTCGTATCTCCTTCCAGTAAGGGAAGCCATTCTACCTCCAGCGCTACCCCGGGCTTGTACTGGATTTCGATCTGCGTGCTCGCAGAGAAGCTGGTATTGACTAGGACGTGAAGATCGCTCCCGCGGTCTTGGACTTTGAAGTGTAAGGGCTTACCGTCCTGTTGTACCGAAAGGACATTCGAGCCCATGGGCAGAGCAGGCGAAAACTGCAAATTGACCGTCTGCGATTCGGACGGTTGGATGTTGGCCACCAGCTTGCCAGAACTTTGCCGGAGTTCAAGGTCTATCGTTTCCTGACCGTAAGGGAATTCCCGCAACGAAACATTTGGCCAACTCGGAGGAAGGTTTGGAGTCCATTTCAAGACGCGATTGGGCACATCCAAGGTCAGTCCCAAAACGCCGTCGACAAGGCCCGGGATAGCAGTTAACTCGGAAAACATTTGATGCGGAACCGCGTCATCGAGCAGCCTATAATAGGTTCCTGTCAGCACCTCTGGCATATCGCCAGGTGCATCAAAAAACCTGAGCCTGAGCATGGCGCGCCAGGTCAGGAATGCCTGCACAGCGTCGTCGTACTTAAACTGTGCCAGCATCGGGCCTGCTGTGGCGAACGGCCACGCTGACCCGACGTGGTATGAGCCTTCCTTGTAGCGCGGGTCTGCAAGAGACATATTCCGCTCGCCCCAGTCTGCCAAAAATGATGCCGTCGAGAGTTTCTCCAGAACCACTCTCGCATGATCACTGGGCAGACTGCCAAGCCATGCCGTCCATCCAATTGCTGGGTTCAGATATGTGACTGGCTGGCCGGACGTGAAAAGACCGTAGTCGTAATATTGAAGCTGCGGGTTCCAGAATTCGCTTTCCAATGACGCTGATGCTTTCCTCTCCCTCCGATCGCATTCTGCAGCCAGGGCCGGATCTCCAGCCATTTTGCTGAGGTCACGCATAGCGCGGAGTGCAGCAATCCACTCTCCCGCCATCGCTGCATCCTTGACGAAACCAGTAAGTTCGATAGAACCCCAATGTCCTTTCGGAATTTCCAGCAAGCCGTCGCTTGGGTCCATGATAGAAAGGCAATATTCATACGCCTTCTGGATGTGAGGCCAACTCTTCTTGATAAACTCCGTGTCGCCGGTGAAGTGGTAAAACTGCCCCATGGCGATCAGGTACCAGAGGCTTGAATCCGGATGGATGTAGGGATATGGATACGCCTTGAACCAGTCGATCAGCCCCGCGCTCTGAGAGATCTCGTGTGGCATCGCGCCATCCTTCCGCTGATACTTTTCGAGAAAACGAAAAGCTTCCTTAAGGCCTGCTGTGGCACCATCGTCTAAAAAGGCCCACGTAGTGATCGTCGGCTCGTCGAAATACCAGGCATACATCGGGCGAGCGCCTGTTCCAGATGAACCATAACCAGAAACGTAACTGCATCCCAGGTAGGGGTTGCAGACTTTCAACTGATCCAGCGCCACGCGTGACCAGCGCAGTGATTCGTTGACCAACGGATCGGGAGTAACAAACTGCGGCCCGTTCTTGTCAAGGCTCTCGTAGTGCTGCAAGCTCTGCGCGTAAAGACGGGGCAATTCACTCAGAAGCTCGTGATAAGCGCTGGGCGCATCGTAGATCTCCCGGATGCCTCCCGACGTAATGATTGGAATGTAGAATTGCTTTGCCTGGCTACGGGTGACATGGAGTTCGATCACCTCGTTGGGGTACGCTGTACTCAGGTAGGGATGATAGCCGACGGCAGTCGAGCAAACGGCAAACGGAGAGCCGATAAGGGCCGAAAATCGATTTGTCGGTTCAGCTAACTCCACCCATTTATTCTTGGCATCCCAAGTGTAAGTCTGGCCGCCCAAACCACCGGGCCACATCAGGCTAAGGTCAGGTTTGAATCGCACGAAAATTCTCATGGCGCCAGGCGCCTTTATATCCAGCAGAATGGCAAAGCCCGGCTGTCGTCTTGGCGCAAAAAGGACTTCGTTCACCGTGAACATCTCGGCCGAGTACTGCAACTGAACCATCTGGGGAAAGATTCGAACGCTGGTGAGGAGATTCCGACCCGAATAGATTCTTGGCAGCCCTTCAAGCTGAAAAGCCAGATGAAAATCATGAAAGATCTTAAGGGGGTAGACCCATCCTTCCAATTGCCCGTTTTCGAATCCCCAAAGTCCGCTCTCTTCTCCCACGGCGTTGACGAATCTCCAGGGGCTCGCCATCCCGTCTAATTGCAAGGGGCCCGGTGTGAGATTGAACTTCGCGATCCCTGCGGGCTGTACGGCTCCTGATCCGACCGCTTCAGCCAGCAGTAACGCAACGGCGAGGTACATAAGATGGTGAAGATGTCTTTCAACCCGCGACGGCATTTTGAAAATCCTTATAAATCGATGCATTGGGAGTGGACAAAACGGCGTTAGCAACTCTCAGCCTGAAAAGGCGCGGAATGGACGACTTCTGACCAGTAGAAACCACGCGAATTCACTCGGGTACAGAGTACCTCTCAGCCATAGGCTACGCGGTAAGTACTGATATTCAAAATAGTGACATGTTACGTAATTTCCAGGTCGATTTCCATCTTTCCGGCCAGCAGCGATGCGGGCAGAACAACCTGCCCGGGGCGTAATTCACCTGTCGATGCGGATTTCAAGGGTTGTCCGGAGGGCGGATGAAGATGCACGATAAGGTCGGCGTTAAAGGGCTTCTCAAATCGCAGCCGGACGCGCCACTTGGTGCCGCCCCCGCCATCGGCCTCCGATTCCGTACTCCAGCTGATGTTTCCAAACCGGGTTGGGCAGTTCTCCACCCGAATCGCCTCACCCGCTTTGAACCAGTGTTTGGGGGCGGCCTTTTGCAGATGCACAACCTCACGGTCGTGCTCTTCGTAGCAGAGCAGCCAGCGCAAACCCATGGCCGCCTGAAGTTCGCTGTTCACCACTGCCGACCAGGCATAGGGACTTCCTTCGCCGGGATAGTTGCCCGGCAGCAAGGCATCCTCCGGGGAATAACGGTTGCCGCCGTCCATGGTGTAGCACAGCAGCGCATACAGCGTCAGAAGAAAGGGCCGGTAATCCTCCTGGCGAATCAGATAGGACAGCGTCCCGTGCGACATGAAGTTCGACGTGCGCGGATAAGCGCCATCGGTGTTCAAGCCCAGAATTTGCTCGCCCGCAATCTTTCGATGGATGAAATGCCCGTCGTCAAGCGCCTTGTCGCCCCAGTCGCTCGTCCACCAGTCCATCATGTAGCGGTGATTCTCGTAGCTGGTCAGACAGGTCGGCTTGCGGTCCGTGTCGAATGGCGTGAAGGGAACGATCCCCGCCCGTTTCATCTCCTCATTGCGGTTGGCCATTGCGGTCTTCAGCGACCGCTCAATATTGGATCGCATTTCGCTTGCGATTCGAGAAACTTCCCTGGCCTCCTGCTGCAGCTTCGCGTCATTGTGTTCGCGGCCGGCGCGCTCAAGACAGCGGGCGTGTTCGGTCAGGCCTCGCCAGGTCCAGGAGGCGTTCTGGTAATAGTAAGGATGCGAGTTGGGGAAATCATCTTTGGGATCGCCGTTGTCGGCTTCCGGCGAACCCCAGATCAACCCATGGCGGGGATCATCCGGCGGAAAAACACGCTTGCTGTACTCATACCGCTCGAGAACCCATGCCATCATGCGGCGCAGAACAGGCAGGCGTTTCTGAAGCGCGTCGAAATCGCCGCGATAGTCGTAGGCGCGCGCGGAGTTCTCCAGAAAAACCCCAACATTGAGCGGCGCTTCCACCTGGTCCTGTGTGTTGTAGAGGAAGTTCCCGTCGGGCAGGATGTAGTTATTGAGATAGTGCTGAAAATAC
>Ga0209581_1004108_pt1 | contig 11955 bp, 9 predicted proteins | sample Coa_R2_FD_187160 | JGI IMG/M metagenome (GOLD analysis project Ga0209581, IMG submission 187160) | Surface soil microbial communities from Centralia Pennsylvania, which are recovering from an underground coalmine fire - Coalmine... | ecosystem: Environmental > Terrestrial > Soil > Unclassified ...
CCAGAATCCCTACGCCGCCTATCCCTCGGACGGCAACCCGCCACACAATCCGCAGGTGATCCTCCCCACGCCCGATGATCTTGCCAGCACGGGATCAAATAAGCCAACCACACCGGTCACGCCGCCAGCCGCAAACGGCGCGCTCCCGATAGGATGGGTCATCGCCTTCGCTGTCTTGATTGTCCTGCTGGCCGGGGGAATAGTGCTGGTGGCAGTGCGACGAAAACCAGGAGTTTGACGAACAGAAATGCTTCTTCGTGGTATACTTACCAGAGAGGCTGCCGGGAGCCGACAGCCTCTCTCCTGACAACGTATTGGATAGCAAAAGCGTTGAATAAATATGAATCTGTAATGAACGGAACTGAACATAACCATCCCTTCATCAGAAAACATTCCGGTGAGGGGAAGCAGATAACGAGCAAAGAACGCTCACCTGGGGGTGAAGCATGGCACGACCCATTTATGTGATTGGACACAAAAACTCCGACCTTGATTCCGTGGCTTCAGCATACGCTTATGCCTGTCTCCTGCACCTGCGGGGACAGCCAGAGGCCGTCGCGGCCCGTAACGGGCCGCTCAAACCAGAGGTGCGTTTCGTGCTGGATCGTTATGGCGTGGAACCGCCGGAAGTCATCGATGATGTCTACCTGCAGGTGCGCGATGTGATGAGGCGCGGCGTCTTCTCCGCCTACCTCGATCAGCCCATTCTGGAAGCGGGCAAAATCTTGCAGGAACACAACCGGCGCTCCATGCCTGTCGTAGACGCGGAAAATAAAGTGCATGGCATCATCGCCACCGAGGATTTCGCCAAACTCTTCTTTAAGGACCTCAATCCAGAGGCCGTCAATCGCGTCCCCCTGGTGCGAGACAATCTGGTGAAAGTGCTGCAGGGGCGCGTGCTGGTGGAAGGACGGCGCAAGCTGGGAGATCGCATCATCGTCGGCGCTATGGAGCCGGAAACGATGGCCGACTATATCGAGCCAGGCTGTCTGGTCGTCATCGGGGACCGTGAGGATGCGCAACTGAAGGCCATCGAATGCGGCGCGGCAGCCCTTGTCATTACCGGCGACCTGCTCGTCTCGCAGAAGGTGAAAGCCGCCGCGCAAAAACAGGGCGTGCTGCTCATCAGCACCGCCTACCACACCTTCACCGCTGTGCGCCTGATTAACCTGAGCATCAACACCCAGGACATCATGAACCGCGAGTTCGATTACTGCCATCCCGAAACGCTGATCAGCGAGGTGCAGCAGACACTGGCGCGCCGCCGCTCCATGCCCGTTGTCGATGAAGAGGGCAAACTGGTCGGATATCTCTCGCGCACCGACCTGATCAACGCCCGTCCCAAGCAGGTGGTGCTGGTCGATCACAACGAACGCTCACAGGCAGTGGACGGCATCGACGAGGCGGAACTGCTCGGCATCATCGACCACCACCGCATTGCCGACGTGTTGACCAGCAAGCCTATTATGTTCCGCGCCGAGCCGGTTGGCTGCACCGGCACCATCATCGCGGGCATGTACCACGAGGCGGGGCTGGATATCCCACGCGACGTGGCCGGTCTCCTGCTCGGCGGCCTGCTCTACGATACGCTGATCCTGCGCTCCCCCACCTGCACCGAACGCGACGAACTGGTCGCCAGCGAACTGGCAAAGATCACCGGCGAAGATATCGAGCAATACGGCCATGCCATCTTCGATGCCGCCGCCACTGACCTCGCCCGCCGCTCTGCTGAGGCCCTGCTGACAGCCGATTTCAAAGAGTTCGCAGTACGCGACACGAAATTTGCCATTGGCACCGTCGAGACCGCCAGCCCGGAGTCCATCGAGAAACGCATCCCGGAGCTGCTGGCAACCATGCAGACGCTCTCGCAGCAGCGCGGCTACGAAGTGTTCCTCTTTATGATCGTCGATATCATCGAGATGCGCTGCCACCTGCTCATCTGGGGCGGCGAGCAGGCCGTAGCCGAAGTGCTGGGAACACCCCTGGGCCTGGATGGACACACAACGGTGGTGGAAGGGCTGGTTTCGCGCAAAAAACAACTCGTCCCCTTGCTGCCGCGCATCCAGTCCGCGCTCTCCGGTAAAACCGGCGTGTTGTAACTGCTGTTCCATACCTCAGGACAATGGCAAACACCAGTTCTTCGTTTCAGCAGTAATTCTGTTACGAAAATACTTGTCAGGGAACAAACACTATGTTAAACTAATTGCGATTTAAGCACCTCTTCTTTAGAGGTGTGGGGAGAGTCGGTTGCCAGTATTGCCACTCGCCTCTCAAGCAGAGAGTTCCCTGGCAGGCAAGAAAGGGAGGGTGTCGATTTGTGTGGCGAGGGATTGGTACGGCTTCACCCCCAGATAGCAGCTATTGATAACGATGCGCTCGCATCCCGGCGGTCGCTGTTGACCTGCTAGCTTTTCTTGTGCCTGAAGGAGGGCGTTTTCAAAAGTGAATGACAGATTGTATATTTTAGTACCCATTGTGGTAGGAGTATTGTCGGTAGGGTTTGCGGCGTTGCTCGCGCTCTACGTCTTGCGCAAAGACACCGGCACCCCTGCCATGCAGAAGGTCGCTGATGCCATCTTCAAAGGCGCCATGGCCTTCCTCAACCGTCAGTATCGTACCATTGCTACACTCGCCATTTTCGCCGCTATCCTCGTTGCCGTTGTTCTGGCCCTGCTCGGTCAGGGGTCATCAGCCGATAAGTGGAATCTGGCATGGCATACCGCCGTTGCCTTCCTGATCGGCGCGCTCTGCTCCGGCCTCTCCGGCTACATCGGCATGTATGTCGCGGTGAAATCTAACAGCCGCACGGCCAGCGCGGCGACGCGCAGCCTGGGTGAGGCTCTGATGGTCTCCCTGCGCGGCGGCGCGGTCTCTGGCTTCCTTGTCGTTGCGCTTTCGCTGCTCGGCGTGTCCCTGGTCTTCACCGCCTACGGTGGCCTGACCAGCCCTGACGTAGCCCCTTCGCTGATCGTCGGCTTCGGCTTCGGCGCGAGCTTTGTGGCCCTCTTCGCTCAGCTTGGCGGCGGCATCTACACGAAAGCCGCCGACGTGGGCGCCGACCTCGTTGGAAAAGTCGAGGCCAACATCCCTGAAGATGACCCGCGCAACCCCGCCGTCATTGCCGACCTGGTGGGCGATAACGTCGGCGACTGCGCCGGTCGTGGCGCCGACCTCTTCGAGTCCACCGCCGCCGAGAATATTGGCGCGATGATCCTGGGCGTGGCCCTCTATGCCTCGACGAAAAACATCGGCTGGATCCTCTTCCCGCTGGTTGTACGCGCCTTTGGCCTGATCGCCTCCGCTCTCGGCCTGCTCTGGGTTCGCCCCTCCGTCGTCACCGAGCCTGACAAGGCTGCCGGTAAAGACCCCGGCGAGATCGCGATGAAGCAGCTCAATATCGGCTACTTCATCACCTGCGGCGTCTCCGTCCTCGGCGTTTTCGCGGCCAGCTATCTGTTGCTCAACAGCAGTGGGGTCATTGGCAACTACGGGGTTCCACCCTGGGTCTGGTTCGGTCTGGCCGGTACCGTTGGCATCCTGCTCAGTATTGCCTTCGTCTACATCACCCAGTACTATACAGCCGGCACGTGGCGTCCCGTGCGTGAAATCGCTGCCGCAACGCTGACAGGCCCGGCAACAACCATTATCACCGGTATCGCCGTCGGCTTCGAGTGTGTCGCCCTGCCCGTACTGGCTATCTGTGTCGCACTGGGCCTCTCCTTCTTCCTGGGCAGCCAGGTATCCTTCCACCTGGTCGATAATCCCGGCGTCATCAACGTCGGCGGCATCTTCGGGACAGCCGTTGCCACGATGGGCATGCTGATGAGCTGCGCCTACATTCTGGCAATGGACACCTTCGGCCCCATCACCGACAATGCCGGTGGCATCACCGAGATGGGCGGGCAGGCAGAGTCCGTGCGCGACATCACCGATGCCCTTGACGGCGTAGGTAACACGACTAAAGCTCTAACAAAGGGTTACGGTATCGGTTCTGCCGCGCTGGCAGCCTTCCTGCTCTTCAGCGCCTATCTGGATGTCCTCTACCAGTACAAGCACAATCCGGCGGTCTATCGCGTCGATCTGGCCGATATTGCCGTCTTCATCGCCGCCCTGATCGGCATTACGCTGATCTTCTTCTTCAGCGCGCTGGCCATCCGCGCGGTGGGCGCCGCCGCCAAGCGCATGATCGAAGAGGTGCGCCGTCAGTTCCGCGACAACCCGAAGATCATGGCGGAAAACCCCGCCGACCGCGTCGATCCGGATTATGCACGCTGTGTTGATATCAGCACACGCGGCGCGCTGCGGGCGATGGTGCTGCCCGGCCTCGTCGCCGTCCTCACCCCCATCGCCGTCGGCGTCATCCTCGGCCCCCAGGCTGAGGCCGGTATGCTCATGGTCGGTACGATGGGCGGTATCGTCGTCGCTCTCTTCCTGAACAACGGCGGCGGCGCATGGGACAATGCGAAGAAATACATCGAAGCTGGCTACCTGCGCGTCAATGCCGAAGGCGAGATGGTTGACCGCCTCGACACGAGCGGCACCGTCCTCGGCAAGAAGAGCGATCCGCACAAGGCAAGCGTGGTTGGCGACACCGTTGGTGATCCCTTCAAAGACACCGCAGGCCCCTCGCTGCACGTCCTGATCAAGTTGCTCAGCACGATCACCCTGGTGCTGGCCCCGCTCTACATCTTCCTGCATCCATAATTCTCTTGCAGGTAAGGATATGAAAAGCACTCGACTCAATCGATGGTTTGAGTCGAGTGCTTTTTGCTTGATATTTCTGTCCCCTTCTAACACCGTTTGCCCGTTATCTCTATGAGGAGGATTTTACTCCTGTTTCGTCGTTTCCAGGCAACTGCTCCCGCTTTGCAGGGAAGCAAAAGGAGTTCCAACATGTATGCACCATCATTATCCTCCAGACAAGGCATCATTTCACTGGCTTTCGCCTTTCTGCTCGCCCTCTGCCTTGTCCTCACCGGCTGCGATATCAACATCTCAACCAACGGTTTCCCTTCCGCTCCATCCAGTAGCACAGGGAGCCAGTGCCAGGCAAATTGCGTGACCGGCACGGGCGTTAATGGCGTCAGCGTCTTTGTCGAGCCGAACGCGGGTGAATCGCCCATTGTCGATGCCATTGACGGGGCAAAAAAGTCGGTCTGGCTCGAAATGTACATCTTGAGCGATACCAACGTGATTCGCGCGCTGGAAGAGACGGCCAATCGCGGCATCGACGTGCGCGTCATGCTGGAGCCACATCCTGTCGGCACCTCGTCACCAACCAGCACGATGGATAAATTGCGCGCCGCCGGGGCGAAAGTTGAGGAGACCAATCCGGCTTTCGCGCTGACGCATGAAAAGGGGATGATTATTGACGGCACCACCGCCTATATCATGACCTCGAACTTCAGCCGTTCCGCTCTCGGCGGCTACGGCAGTTCCAGCCGCTACAGCGAGAATCGCGAATACGATATCATCGATACCAGGTTCCAGGATGTGCAGGCCGTCACCGCCATCTTCAACGCTGACTGGAGCCGCAGCAATGCGCAGTTCAACGACCCCAACCTGGTCGTCAGCCCCGTCAATGCGCGCAACGATTTCATGGCGTTCATCAATAGCGCGCATCACACGCTGATCGTCGAGGCCGAGGAGATGCAGGACAGCAGCATTGAACAGGCGCTCGTCAGCGCGGCGCAGCGTGGCGTGCAGGTCGAGGTGATCCTGCCTTCTTCCGGCACCGGCAATGACCAGGGTATCCAGACCATCAAACAGGGCGGCGTGCAGGTGAAGGAGGATTCGCAACTCTACATGCATGCCAAGATGATGGTAGCCGATGGTCGCGAAGCCTTCGTCGGCTCCGAGAACATCTCTTCTGAATCGCTCGATCACAACCGCGAGCTGGGCATTCTCATCTCTGATAGTGGCGTCATCAGCACGCTAGAGCAGACATTCCAGCAAGACTGGGGAGTTTCCCACAGCGTCTAAGCAGCGATGTGATAAGATAAGAAACAAACAATAGCATTCTGGAGGTATTCGTGATTACAGAAATTGCGCTCTTCACCGCCATTCCCGGTAAAGAGGAGGAATTAGGACAGGGTATTCTCAAGGGACTGGATGTTATTCGCCAGCATCCCGGCTGCGTCTCCGCGCGCGTGCAACGCTGCATCGAGCATCCCAACCAGTACATGCTCACCAACGTCTGGACCTCGTTCGACGCGCACATGAAAGATTTTCGCAACGGCCCGCTCTTCCCTCAGTGGCGCAGCCACATCAACGGCCTCTTCGAAGGCACCCCCAGCGTCCTGCATTACGAACCATTTTAGGGTGCAATTAGCTATTCGCAGGCCGAACCCCAGGCCAGCCGCCGCGCCGCAGGCCACACGCCGTTGCAGGCCAGCCGCCGCGCACCAGGCCAGGCACCGGAAAGAATCGGTAGTTGCCGTAACGGGCAAGGACGAATAGAATACAAAAGAAAGCAAGATAAATTTTTTCGGGAGCATTTTCATATGGATGAATCACGCCATAAAGAACAACTTGCGATGAATCTGGAGCAGGCAGGGGTGGACGGGAAAAGCGAGGAAGAGCAGCTCGCGGCCCGCGTTGAAGCATTGCGCCACCGGATCGAGGAGGCCAATTACGAGTATTATATCCTCGACAACCCGACGCTGACCGACGCGGAATATGACCAGTTGATGATGGAATTGCAGCGCATCGAGCGCGAACACCCGGAACTGGTGACGCCGGAATCGCCGACGCAACGGGTCGGGACAGCACCCACTCAGGAAGTGCCGCAGCACCGGCATCCAGTCCCCATGCTAAGCCTGGCGAACGCGCGTAACGAGGAAGAGTTGCTGGCGTGGTACCGCCGCGCCCAGAACATCCTGCCCAAGGCGCGCTTCGAGTATGTCTGCGAGCTGAAAATCGATGGGCTGGCAATGGCGCTGACATACGAGAACGGTCGGCTGGTCATAGGAGCCTCGCGCGGTGATGGGCTGATCGGCGAGGATTGGACGCCCAACGTGCGCACCATTCGTGAAATCCCCCAGAAACTGCACGGAGAACACATTCCTGAACGGGTCGAAGTGCGCGGCGAAATCTACATGCCCATCAAAGGTTTTGAACAGCTGAATGAAGAGATGAAGGAAGAGCGCATCTTTGCCAACCCGCGCAACGCGGCAGCCGGTTCGCTGCGGCAGAAAGATTCGCGCATCACCGCGACCCGCCCGCTCAGCTTCTTCGCCTACCAGATTGGTTACATGCAGGGGATGCAGATACAGACCCAATGGGAGGCCCTGCAACTGCTCAAGGAATGGGGATTCGTCGTCAACCCCCATATCATGCTGGCGAAGAACCTGGACGAGGTTATGCAGTACATCAAGAAGTGGGAGACGGAACGCTTCAATCTGCCCTACGAGATCGACGGCGTGGTTATTAAGATCAATAGCTTCGCGCAACAGGAGGAACTGGGAGCGGTCGGTCGCGACCCGCGCTGGGCCATCGCCTTCAAGTACCCACCCATTCAGGTCGCGACGCGCCTGCTCGGCATCGGCATCAATATCGGGCGCACGGGGGCCGTCAACCCCTGGGCGGAACTGGAACCGGTCAACATTCGCGGCGTGACGGTCTCGCGCGCCACCCTGCACAACGAGGGGGATATTCAGCGCAAAGACCTGCGCATCGGCGACTGGGTGCTGGTGCAGCGCGCGGGCGAGGTGATACCGCAGGTGGTCAAACCCATCGTCGAACGGCGCACGGGTCAGGAAGAGGTCTATCATCTACCCGAACGCTGCCCCCTCTGCAACACCCCCATTGTGCGCAGCGAAGATATCGCTATGGCCTACTGCCCCAACGAGGAGTGTCCCGGTCGCAACGCCGAAGGCATCATCCACTTCGCCTCAAAAGCCGCTATGGACATCGAAACCATCGGCGAAAAAATGGCCGTCCAGCTCATTAATGCCGGACTCGTAAAAGACGTGGCCGATTTCTACTCCCTGACGAAAGAGCAACTGCTGTCGCTGGAAGGGGTGCAGGAGAAAAGCGCGGAAAACATGCTCAGCGCCATCGAGGCCAGTAAAAAGCAACCCCTCTGGCGCTTACTCTTCGGCCTGAACATCCGCTACGTGGGCGAAAAAACAGCGCAGATTCTCGCCAACGCCTTCGGCAGTATGGACCGGCTGCTCAATGCAACAGAGGAAGAGATCAATGCAGTGCCGGGTATCGGCCCGAAGATTGGCCACAGCCTCTACACCTGGTTGCAAAGCGAACGCAACCGCGCCCTGATCGAGCGGCTGCGCAAAGCCGGTGTGAACATGCAGGAGGAGCAAAAGACGGTGACGGGGCCGCTGGCCGGACAAAGCTTCCTGCTCACCGGTCGCCTGCAAAGCATGACACGCCCGGTCGCCGAAGAGGCCATCCAGCGCCTCGGCGGCACCATCGCTTCTGGCGTCAGCAAATCGCTCAACCACCTGATCGTCGGCGAAGAGGCAGGCTCAAAGCTGGCGAAAGCGCAAAAGGCCGGTGTCCCCATCCACAACGAACAATGGCTGCTGGATCTGTTGAAACAGTATGAGGGAGAAGAGTCGGTGAGGTAGGGATATCACAGGCCCATTGTTTCCTCAGCCGTCGGTGCTACGTGATATCATTAGCTTGTAATGTAGAGGTAGTCCAGCCTGGATGGAAACAAGGGTATACAGTATATGCTGCTGTTTTTTCACCTGCCCGCTCTGACCAGAACGCTGCTGACCGCGCTGATCGCGCTGGCAACGCTGGTCGGCATTATGACGCGCCCGTTTCGCTGGAATGAGGCGTTGATTGCGCTGGCCGGGGCGGCCCTGCTGCTGCTGGCCGGGCTGATTAGCCCGCTGGATGCAGCGCAGACGCTGGTGCAAGACTGGAATGTCTTTTTCTTTTTTCTGGGCATGATGGCCCTGTCGGCGCTGGCAGAGGCTGCCGGTCTCTTCGACTGGCTGGCGGCACAGGCGGCGCGGCTGGCCGGGGGCAGCGCGCGCCGCCTCTTCCTCAATACTTTTCTGCTCGGCTGCCTGATCTCGATGATCCTCTCCAACGACGCCACCGCGCTCATCCTCACACCCATTGTCTATACGCTGGTGACGCGCCTGCGCCTGCCGGTGTTGCCCTTTCTCTTCGCCTGTACCTTCATTGCCGATACAGCCTCATTTCTGCTGCCCGTCAGCAACCCCATCAATATCATTGTGCTGACAACGTTCCGGCTCAACCTCTGGACGTTCCTGCGCCTGCTGCTGCTGCCTGCACTGGTAGTCATCGGCCTCAATATCGGCATATTCTTTCTGCTCTACCGCCAGCAGTTGCGCGGCCAGTTCGATGCCAAACGCCTGCCTTCGGCGCAGGAAGCTATCTCGCACCGGCCCTATTTCCGCTATACATGCATTGTGCTTGCGCTGGTCGCCGTCGCCTATGTCACCGCCTCGGCTTTGCAGGTGCCGCTGTCGCTGGTCGCTCTCTCCGGCGCGTTCTTGCTTTTAGCAGGCGCGCTCTACTGGAAGCGAGCAACGTTCAAGGGCATTGGCGAGCATATTTCGTGGTCAATCTTTGGCTTCATCGCGGGCATGTTCATCGTCGTGCGCGCCGTCGAGAATACACATCTGACGGGGGCTTTCGGCCAGTTGCTGGTGCATCTCTCCGGCAATAGCGGCTTTGGCGCGGTCATGATCGGCACGCTGGGCGCGGCAGTGGGAACCAACTTGATTAACAACCTGCCGATGGCGGTCGTGATGACCTCCGCGCTGCATAGCGTGCAGCACATTTCGCCCACCGCACAACTCGGTTTCATCGCCGCCACTATGTTCGGCTGTGATCTGGGGCCAAACCTGACAACCGTTGGCTCGCTGGCAACCGTGCTGTGGCTGCTCATTCTGCGCCGCCGCAACCTGGATGTCTCTGGCCTGGATTATTTCAAAATCGGCATCCTGGTCACACCTGTGATGTTGCTGGCGGGGGCGCTGGTAATCTGGTTATTGTTGCCATAGTATTAGGAGGTAAGACATGCGCGTCCTATGCTGCCTGGATGGCACCAACATTGAGCAGGTGAGCAATGCTGTCAAAACCATGCTCAATCCGGCCTCACTCACCATCGCGCTCCTTTACGTGATCGATAGTGGCCCGCAGGAAGAACTGGCGCTGCACCGCGAGCGGTTTCTGCGCGGCCCGCATCCACCCCGGCCCCGGCACGAACAGATGCGCAAAGCCGAGGTCGCCTCCGCGCAGGATATCCTCGACGAAGGCCTGCGCTACCTGCCCGGCGCGGAACGCTTGCAGCGGAACGGGCGACCGGAACGCGAGATTGTGCAATGCGCCGTCGAATGGAACGCCGACCTCATCGTCATCTGCCCGCGCTCCCCACTGATCAGCGAACCGGTTAGCGGCCCAAAATCGGTCGGGCATGTCGCTCGCTTTGTCCTCGATCACGCTCCCTGCCCTGTCCTGCTGGTACGCAAGACAAACAAAGGTTCAGCTTGACAGGGATGCTATAATGCGGCAAAGGTCAATTTTGACCTGAACCAAAATAGCTGCTGTGTTTAGAGCGAGGAGGGCTATTCAGAGTCATATGGCCAGAGCAGCTTTACCTTCGGCTACCCTGAAGGCAGGCTTCTGTCGGCAGCATCAACCTGTTGATGGTTATGCCAGAAACCGCCACTATTCTCAGAACATCAATCAGGCTCTCTCTTCCGCGCCCCTGATACAGGTTAGCCTTTGCCTTCTCGATAACTATTCTTTTACCTGGAGTAAGCGCATGTCCGAGGATCCTTCATCGAAGCCCGATGAGAACGTGAAAATGATTCTGGTGGTGGAGGACGATGCCGGGATCGGTTCTTTTCTCGTCCAGGCTATCACGCAGGAGACCCCGTATTTAGCTCTGCTAGTTCCCGATGGCCTTCAGGCGTTGAATGCCGTCGCCAATGTCAAGCCCAGCCTCTTCATCCTGGATTACCAGTTACCCAGAATGAATGGCATAGAACTCTATGACAGGCTCCACGCGACAAAAGAGATGGAACATGTGCCAGCCATCATTATCAGCGCACGCCTGCCACGGAAAGAAATTGAGGCTCGCAAGATCGTCGGCATGAACAAACCGCTCGAGCTGGATGATCTGCTCAAAACTATCGAAAAGCTTCTCGCGTAGGCAGCAAAGGAGATTCCTTTGCTGTCCCTTCTTCCTCATTTGCCCAATCATCTCGTTTTCCGCCACCACGCTCACCGGCAAGCTCTCCAATCTCCGTGCATCACTCAGGAAGAGCAGCAGGCAAGGTAAAGCAAAAGCAGCTGCCCTGGCCTTTGTAAGTGGGACTCTCAACCCAGATACGCCCTCCCATCGCTTCGATGTACTGCTTTCGCCACAGGGATGTCGCCCACCACGCTGGTGGCGTCCAGTACGCGCTCGACAAGGGCCAGCAGGTCTCTCAGGTTCGCCTGCGCCTCCCTGAGCATCTCCGCTCGCTTCACCAGATCCATCCGCTCATGATAGACCGCGAGGAGGTCCAGATAGCCCGACAACGCGGTCAGGGGTGTGCGCAATTCGTGATTCACATTCAGAAGAAATTGATCTTTCAGCGCATTGATCTGCAACTGCTGCTCATAGGCGAGCATAGCCTGGCGTTCTCTGAATTCGGCCTGCCATCGCTCATGCTCCGCCGCCGCGTCGACCGCTGTGCGGAGCCAGCACACTACCAGACCGATGCCAGGCGAGGCAACAAAGCCGATCATTCCTCCCAGCACAAAGGCACTGTCAGGTAGCAATCCGCGCAAGACAATCGGAACGTTGAATCAGTTCTACCAGAATTTATATGACACTCACCCACCCCTCATCGCACTGTACCCACAACACATCATCCATCCGGTAATATATCCCCTCTTGCCATTCAGCGGCACTCTTTACCACTTCATCCGCAATACTGTGGCTATAAGAAAGTGCGCGCTGCA
>Ga0209581_1004109_pt1 | contig 11953 bp, 7 predicted proteins | sample Coa_R2_FD_187160 | JGI IMG/M metagenome (GOLD analysis project Ga0209581, IMG submission 187160) | Surface soil microbial communities from Centralia Pennsylvania, which are recovering from an underground coalmine fire - Coalmine... | ecosystem: Environmental > Terrestrial > Soil > Unclassified ...
TGCCGCGCCGGGCAGGCCACCCGCAAGGGGTGGCCCTACTATATACGTCCATTCCACTACGCTGCTGACGAACTGGCGCGCCGTCTATAGTAGGGCCACCCCTTGTGGGTGGCCTGCGTCGGCCTCGCCCGGGTTTCCGTTACCGCTTCTGGGGCCACCCCTTGTGGGTGGCCTGCCTGGCCTTCGCACGGGCTTAAGTTAACGCCTATGGGGGTGGCCCTCATAGGCGTTAACTTAAGGCCGCCGCAGGCCACCCGCCAGGGGTGGCCCTACTATATACGTCCATTCCACTACGCTGCTGACGAACTGGCGCGCCGTCTATAGTAGGGCCACCCCTGGCGGGTGGCCTGCCCGGGGCGGCATCGGTCGGGCTTCAGGGAACGCCTCTGGGGCCACCCCTTGTGGGTGGCCTGCGTCGGCCTCGCCCGGGCTTCCGTTACCGCTTCTGGGGGTGGCCCTACTCTAGACGAAGCGGTCGTGCCGCTGGTGGCGCCGCCGTCTATAGTAGGGCCACCCCTTGCGGGTGGCCTGCCCGGGGCGGGGTCGGTGGCCTGCGTCGCCCTCACACGGGCTGAAGTGAACGCTTATGGAGCATGTCATACTGCCATTATTCCAGCACCGCTGCCTTTGGCCCCTCTGCCAGGAAGGCCGCGAGCCGGTCGGGGTCGAAGCTGGCGACGCGAGCGGGGCTGAGGTCGTCCAGTTCGGGCGTTGGTTGGCCCGCCAGTTGAGCGGCGACGGCTCGCCCGACGGCAGGCGAGATGGCGAATCCATGACCGGAAAAGCCCAGCGCGATGGTCAACCCCTCCCATCCTGCTAGCGGGCCGATGAAGGGAATGTTGTCAAAGCTCTGCGCCTCCAGCCCGCACCATGCCCGCGCTATCGTTTGCTGGCCTACCGACGGGAGGAGTTCGCAGGCCGTGCGCCAGTTGCCCTCAATATGCTGCGGCAGCAGTGTGTAGGAACGCTGGTCGGCAGCAGGCAGGCCGAGCCAGCCGCCGCCGAGCAAAAACGCGCCATCGTCCAGTTGTTTGAGCGAAAGCGAGCGGCCCAGCGCGGACAGCACCGGGCGCAGGCTGCCCGGCGTGGCAGGCGTTGACAGCACCATTTGCAAAGCTCGCGTGCGTATGGGCAGTTGCACGCCCATCGCTGCCATCAGTTCACTGCTCCACGCGCCTGCCGCCAGGACGATCTGCTCCGCTTGCACTTCCTGCGGCTCGCCGCGTTCCACCCGCGCCCCCACCACGCGCTGGTCCTCCATGAGCAGGGTCGTACAGATCGTCTTCGTCCAGTAGCTGGCCCCATGTCGCTGCGCGGCACGGGCGAAGGCGCGCGTGGTCAGCGCCGGGTCGGCCTGCCCATCCGCCGGGCTGAAGCTGCCGGCCACCACGCGCTCGTTCAAGCCCGGCACCAGCGCCAGCGTCTCTCGCCGGTCGAGCAGGCGCACATCAGAGAAGCCCAGGGCGTGCTGGCGCTGCACGTGGGCCGCCAGTTGCTCCGCTTCCGCCTCGCTCTCGGCCAGCAGCAAATTGCCGCCCTGCCGGTAGCCCATATCGGCCTCAAGCTCCTCTTCCAGCGTCGGCCAGCGCGCAATCGCCTCAGCAGCCAGCCGCGCCTCCGCGCCATGCCGCCCCTGCCGCCTCACGCCGCCCGCGCTGGCCCACGAGGCCGCAGGCTCAACAGCAACATCCGCCCGCTCCACCACCAGCACCCCACGCCCCTGCCGCGCCAGGTGATACGCGATCGAACTCCCTATGACCCCCGCGCCAATCACGAGAACTTCTGTATGTGTTCTGCTCATATGCTCCTCTTTCCAGAGAACAGTTTATCTACCCACATGGTAATAAGTATGCTTGAGCATATTATACCTTGCCGAAAGCCCGATTGGTCACGTCGACCGGCAGGCGGCTTCCGCTTTCACTCACTTATGAATTGCGCGCCTGCAATGTGATATACTCCTCTCTGTGATCTTTATCTGACATGGGCAACGCGACCATGAAATGAGATGAACTCAAACGATGAGGCGAAAGGAAAGAGAAGAACGGTATGGATCTGAAGAACAAGGGTGTTCTGGTGACGGGCGGCGCTTCCGGGCTGGGTGCGGCCTGCGTGCGCCTGCTGAGCCAGGCGGGGGCGAAGGTAGTGATTGCCGACCTGAACAGCGAGCTGGGCAACGCGCTGGCCGGGGAACTGGGCGATTCCGTCATATTTGTGAAGACCGACGTGGTGGATGAGGCTTCGGTGCAGGGCGCGATTGACGCAGCTCTCTCGACCTCTGGCAATCTCTCCGTGGTGATCAACTGCGCGGGCATCGGCGTGGCCGAGAAGGTGCTGGGCAAGAATGGGCCGAGCCGTCTGGCCTCGTTCAACACGGTCATTCAGGTGAATCTGGTCGGGACATTCAACGTGATTCGCCTGGCGGCGGCGGCCATGGCCGAGAACGAACCCGACGCGGAAGGCGAACGGGGCGTCATCATCAATACCGCTTCGGTGGCCGCTTTCGAGGGGCAGATCGGGCAGGCTGCGTATTCAGCGTCAAAGGGCGGCATCGTCGGCATGACGCTGCCCATCGCCCGCGAGCTTGCGCGCTACGGCATTCGCGTCATGACCATCGCCCCCGGCCTCTTCGATACCCCTCTGCTGGCGGGCCTGCCGGAACCGGCGCGCATCTCCCTCGGTCAGCAGGTACCCTTCCCGCCGCGCCTGGGCCGCCCCGCCGAATACGCCGCCCTGGCAAAACACATCATCGAAAACCCCATGCTCAATGGCGAGGTTATCAGGCTAGATGGCGCAATCCGTATGCAACCTCGCTGATAGAGAGCTATTACCAGAAGTTTTTACCAGTAACGCCCCGCGCCAGCCCGGCCCATTTTCGCTGGCGCGGGGCGTACCTGTTGTCTCGCTCGCCGGATTACCCCCACAGCTACTCACAAAAATACAGGGCGAAGAGCCTTTTGCGCGAGAAAACCGAAGAGCATGAACATGCGCGCTTGACAGTATGATAAACACTCCTATATAGTATGCTTGGCATGGTACATATCTTTGTATGCCGGTTGTAGAGCTTGTGGACGGTGTCTTTTGATGCGATAGTAATTGTAATTCTAGCATTTTTCTCAAGGCCAGTTTGCCTTAACTAATTGGAGGTAGGCCAACGTGTCACCAATTCAGATCGTTTTTGTCCTCGGTCTGCTGGCAGGAGCGGTGATCGCCCTGACGGCGGGATTTTACTGGGGCAAGACGCAAAATAAAGAGCGTTTCGAAGAACGCCTGCGCCTGGAGAAGGAGGCCAGCGAGCGGCGACTGCTGGAAGTCCAGATGAAGCAGAGCGAGGCGTTGCGCGAAACGCGGGAAGAGACCGCGCGCATTCGTTCCACTATCGAACACGAAAATGCCGAGCGGCGAGCCGAGTTGCAGCGCCAGGAGCGACGACTGCAACAGAAGGAAGAGACGCTCGAACGCAAATTGGATGCCCTTGAAGCTCGCGAGCGCAAACTCGCGGCCCGCGAGCGTTCCGTAGAGCAGGCCCGCGAGGAGGCGGAGGCGATCAGGCAGAAGCAGGCAAGCGAGCTTGAGCGTATCGCCGGGCTGACGGCGGAGCAGGCGAAAGAGGTTCTGCTTACGCGTATCGAGCAGACGGTGCGCGCCGAGGCCGCCCATCGCGCGCGCATGATTGAGGAGAGAGCGCGCGAGGAGGCGGAGGCTACCGCCCGCGAGATCATCACCCTGGCCATCCAGCGATGTGCCTCTGACCAGGTAGCCGAGGCTGTCGTCTCGGTGGTGCCGCTGCCCAACGATGAGATGAAGGGACGTATCATCGGACGCGAGGGACGCAATATTCGCGCGCTTGAGGCCGCGACCGGCGTGGACCTCATCATCGATGACACGCCCGAAGCGGTAATTCTTTCCGGCTTTGATCCCGTGCGCCGTGAAGTGGCGCGCCTCGCCCTGACGCGGCTAATTCTCGATGGACGCATACACCCGGCTCGCATCGAAGAAGTGGTTGCCAGGGCGCGGCAGGAGGTGGATGCCATCGTGCGCGAGGCAGGCGAGCGGGCCGCGATGGAGGCCAATGTCCACGGCTTGCAGCCGGAACTGCTCAAAATCCTGGGGCGACTGCACTTCCGCACCAGCTACGGGCAGAACGTCCTCGCGCACTCCGTCGAAGTCTCCATCCTCGCCGCCACTATGGCCCACGAGCTGGGAGCCGATGTGAATGTCTGTAAGACGGCGGCGCTGCTGCACGATATGGGTAAGGCCATCGATCAGGAGGTTGAGGGGCCACACGCCATCGTCGGCGGCGAGATAGCGCGCCGCTTCGGCAAATCGCCGAAGGTCATTCACGCTATGGTCGCGCACCATGCCACCGAGGCAGAGCCGCAGACGCTGGAAGCCGCCATCGTACAGGCGGCGGACGCCATCTCTGCCGCGCGCCCCGGCGCCCGCCGTGAGACCGTTGACCTGTATATCAAACGCCTTGAGGCGCTGGAGGGCATCGCCAACTCGTTCACCGGCGTGGAGAAATCCTTCGCCATCCAGGCCGGGCGCGAGATTCGCATCATTGTCAAGCCGGAGGAGATCGACGAGTTCGCCGCCAACCGCCTCGCCAGCGATATCGCCCGCAAAATCGAGGAAAACCTTGACTACCCCGGACAGATCAAGGTGAGCGTCGTTCGCGAAACGCGCGCCGTCGATTATGCGCGTTAGAATTTTACAATGTCAGCAGGATAATGAAGTTTCACAAAGGGTATCAGCAGCAATTCTCGCAGGCGTGTTATGCTGAGTGAAGCGAAGCATCCGGGCAAGCCAGAAAACCAATCCCGCGTCCCGATGCTTCGCTTCACTCAGCATGACACGCCCGAAGCCGATTCCCGGTTCTGAGCGTGAAAGTTCATTATTATGCTGACCCAAATTTTGAGAAGGGAAGAAGTTTTTCTCGCATGACAAATTACATTGACCTGCATACCCATTCGACGGCGTCGGATGGTATTTATTCACCGACGGAGTTGTTGCAGCGAGCCAGGGAGATCGGGCTGCGCGTGCTGGCGCTGACCGACCACGATACAACAGGGGGGCTGGACGAGGCCATTGAGGCGGCGAACGCGCTGGATATGGAACTGATACCAGGCATCGAGATCAATACGGACGTGGCGGGGGGCGAAGTGCATGTTCTCGGCTACTACCCGGAGTATAAACGCCCGGAATTTCAGGCCGTCCTGAGGGTGCTGCGCGACGCGCGCGAGCGACGCGGCCAGCGTATGGTCGAACTGCTCAACGAGCAGGGCGTCAACATCGCGTGGGAGCGCGTGCGCGAGATTGCGCAGGGAGCGGTCGGTCGCCCGCACGTCGCCAGGGCCTTGCTCGAAGCGGGCTACGTCCAGACCATCGGTGAGGCCTTTGATAAATACATCGGCACCGGCTGCTACGCCTACGTGCCGCGCTACCGGCTCACGCCGGAGGACGCCGTGCGCCTGATCGCCAGCGCCAACGGTCTGCCCGTCATCGCGCATCCGCTCGACCTGCCCGGCCTGGCGGAGTTGCGCAACTGGCTACCCGGCCTCGTCGAAGCTGGCATGGTTGGCCTGGAGACCTACTACGGCCCCTACACACTGGAGGACGAACGCGCCCTGCGCGCCCTCGCCGACGAATACGGCCTGATTCCTACCGGCGGCACCGACTTTCACGGACCCGGCATCCATCCCACCCCCCTCGGCGGTCGCCCCGTCCCCCACGAAGCCGTCGAGCGACTCAAAGCCGCCGCCGCCCAACGGCGCGGCAAAACCCCACCCTCTTTTGAATTGCCGCCGCCCGTGCAGGAGAAATAATGGCAAAGAGGAGGGAGGCAGTAAGGTAATGCCCTTACTGCTTCCCTCCTTTTTGCCATTTCAGCTGGTTCAGTATCGATATAGCACTTTTGGGCCATATTCCACCGGAAATAGCTCTACCTGTGCTACACTATTCGCGGTTGTTCAGCACCATAATTTCGCATAGTTAGATCAGGTTCAGAGAACAGGGAGAGATGAGATGCTAATTCAGCATGCCGGATGGATCAAAAGATTTCTCTATTTTGCCACGACCGCCATTATCCTGCTGGCAGGAACCGCCGCTTGCAGCCAGAGTTCCAGCAACCCGACCAATGTCCCGACAGGAACACCGATTACTATTGGCTACTCCTATCCTGTCTCCGGCGACTTCGCCGAGGATGGCAAAGCGGAGGATCAGGGCTACCAGCTCTGGGCCAACATGGTCAACAGCAGTGGCGGCATCCTCGGCCATCCCGTCCAACTGGTAAAGATGAAAGACGATAGCAACCCGGATACAGTCACAAAAGACTACCAGACGCTCATCACCAGAGATCATGTCGACTTTGTCCTTGGGCCATACTCTTCCCTGCTAACAAAAGCAGCTATGCCTGTAGCTCAGAAATACGGATATGTTCTCCTGGAAGGATCAGGCGGTGCGCCCAGCGTCTTCCAGCTCAATAATCCGAATCACCCTACTGCCTTCGACGTCTCCCTGCCGGTCATCAATAATCTGGACAGCTTCGCGTACTATATTATGTCGCTGCCGCCGAACGAGCGTCCAAAGACAGTATCTTTCGCCAGCGAGAGCGATGATCCATTCACGCTGCCACAGGTAGTGGAAGCGCAAACCCTGCTGGTACAGCAGGGCAAACTTCAGCAAGTTGTGCCAGCAGTACATGCTAATAAAGAAATTCAAGCTGACAATGGGATTATCGAGTACCTGAGTACGGATGCAAAGAATTACACAACAATAGCTCAGTACCTCATCCAGGCTCATGCGGAGGTAGTCGTGCTGGGGACATTTCTCCCTGATGTCAAGGTTATCATCCAGACCTTTAAAAAGGCGCACTACTTCCCCAGGGCCATTGTCGCCACCGCCGGGCCTGGAGATGGTCAGTCGTTTATCCAGGCCGTTGGTCTCTCAGCCGCTGAGGGTGTCTTTGTCCCTAATGGCTGGTACCCCCAGGTAAACAACTTCCAGAATGCCGAGATGGTGCAGAACTACCTCAGCCTCTATGGCGGCACGGCAGGAGGCATCAACGCGGACACCGCAGAGGCTTTTTCGGCGGGACAGGTCATGCAGCAGGCGCTGACAAAGGCAGGGAAAATTAGCAATGCGGCGCTACTCAGTGAACTGCTTAGCGATACCTTCAACACCGTGCAAGGCGCTGTGAAATTCGATAACCCGGAGGTACCCGGCTCAAATACCGCAGCCCTGGCATACCTGTTCCAGTGGCAGCAGGGAAACTTGATTCCGGTGTTCCCGCCCACTGCAGCGTCCGCCGTTGCTGAGTATCCTAATAAGCAGGCGACTGTGCAGTAGTAGGAGGAGTGACGCCAGAAGCTGCAAGCACTTTTCCGAAGAAGTCAGGCAAAGGAAGGCCCTGAACGTCGACCGGCGTTCGGGGCCTTTGCCTGGCTGCTCCATTTAATAAGACCGCAGAGCCTCTCGACGGCCAATGTCGCGCCAGCGACTGCGTTCGGCGCCGTTTTCGCCGGGGAAGTGGCGGCGCAGTTTCTCGGCCTCAACCTGTTCGTTCATGAGCAGGCTGGCGATGATGGTGGCAACCTGCTCATTGGAGAGGGCGTGGTCGCTTATGTTTGCCGGAACGGCCTGCTCCACTTCCTCTGATTGGCCGGAGACCTGCGGGTGCCATTCTTCGGCGATGAAGTCGGTGGAGAAGTCACCGGCGAGGAAGCGGGGATGGTCGGTGAGCCAGCGAGCGAAGGGGATGGTGGTACGCACGCCGAGAATCTGATATTCGTCGAGGGCGCGGCGCAGACGGTTGATGGCCTGCTCGCGGTTCTGGCCCCAGACAATGAGTTTGGAGAGCAGGGGGTCGTAGAAAAGCGGGACGCGCAGGCCGTTGTAGAGGCCGCTATCGACGCGCACACCGGGGCCGGATGGCTCCTGCAGGGCCAGCACGGTGCCGGTGGCCGGCAGGAAACGGTTAGTCGGGTCTTCCGCCGAGATACGGGCCTCGATGGCGGCGCCGCGAAACTCGATCTGCTCTTGCGTGAACGAGAGCGGCAACCCGGCGGCGACGCGGAACTGCTCCTGCACGAGATCGATGCCGGTACGCAGCTCAGTTACAGGATGCTCGACCTGAATGCGGGCGTTGACTTCCAGAAAATAGAAGTTGCCGTCAGGCCCCAGCAGGAATTCGGCGGTACCGGCGTTGACATAGTGAATGGCGCGCACAAGGTTGACGACGGACGAGGTCATGCGCTGGCGCTGATCTTCGGTGAGGACGGGCGAGGGCGATTCCTCGATCAGCTTCTGATGGCGGCGCTGGATGCTGCACTCGCGCTCACCGAGGTGAACGACGTTGCCGTGCGTGTCGGCGATGAACTGCACCTCGATGTGGCGGGCGGGCGAGATAGCCTTTTCCAGGTAGACGCGGCTGTCGCCAAAGGCGCTTTTCGCCTCGCTGCGAGCCGTGCGCAGACTCGGCAGCAGGTCTTTCGGCTCATGCACCAGGCGGATGCCTTTGCCGCCGCCGCCGCCAGCCGCCTTGAGCATCAGGGGATAGCCGATCTGCTCCGCCATCTCTGCCGCCAGCGCGTCATCTTCCACCTCGGACATGGCGCCGGGAACGATGGGGACGCCAGCCGCTTTCGCCGTGCGGCGCGCCGCCGTCTTCTCGCCCATCGCGCGCTGCGGCCCCGGCGGCGGGCCAACGAAGATCAGGCCCTCGGCCAGACAGGCTTCGGCAAAATCGGCGTTTTCCGAAAGGAAGCCGTAGCCGGGGTGGATAGCCTGCGCGCCGGAACGCTTCGCCACCGCCAGGATGGTCGGGATGTGCAGGTAGCTCTTGCTCGCCTGCGCCGGGCCGATATGATAGGCTTCGTCGGCCATGCGCACATGCAGAGCGTCGCGGTCGGCATCGCTGTAGACGGCTACGCTTTGCAGGCCAAGCTCACGGCAGGCGCGAATCACGCGCACGGCGATCTCTCCGCGATTGGCAATCAGGACTTTTTGAAAAGGCCAGGTGGCGCTGTGTTTTTCCATAGAGAGGCTCCTTCAAGCATCTTTTTTTGCGTTTGTCGATAGTATAGCACGCTTTTCCCTGGTTGGAGTAGGAAATTCAGGCCAGTCTCATCCCCAGAAGGTTCCATTTTCCGATAATGTAGAGTAAACTACGGTGGGAATAGTACATTTCCACGTATTTGCACGATTCGACACGACCATTGACATGGATGGATACATCACAGCGCCAGCAGCACGCGTACCGTCTGAGAAGGGACTGAGTTTATGAATTTGAACTTTCTGAGTAACACGCCTATTTTCCGCCGTCTCTTCATCGCATTTGCGGCCGCGACCCTCATTCCGGCCATAGTGATTGCCTTGCTCGGCACATTCTACGTGAATTCTCTGATTTCACGAGGGCAGGCGGTCACAATCACCTTTCAGGCTCAGAGTCAGGCTTACGCACAGCAGGTCAACCTGCAGCGTATGGAGGCGCTCCTCACGGCGCGCAACGCCCAGGTCTTCGCCTTTTTAAGCCAGGGACCGAACGCAGACCCTTCCCTCATCGCCGGTGGGCAACAGTCCAGCAATGAGATCAGTGACTTGCAGACGACGTTTGACCAGAACTTAATCAGCTACCAGCAAAACTACGAACTCGCCACTTCCAGCAATATGGCGCAGGTTAGCAGTATCCTGGTGAGCCAGGACCCCAATACCACCATCATCAAGGATCAGCAGCAAACGCTGAATCTGGCACAGGGGCAATGGAGTACATATAAAACCTACCAGCAACAGGAGCTGACAGCACTCGATGATATCCTGAAGCAGAAGAATCCAGATATCACGCGCGCTTATAATGATGCCTACACGCCATTGTTTAAGGCGCAGCAAGCCTACATCAACCTGGAAAATAGCTGGCAGCACCTGGTGAATCTGGCGCAGTCAATGGGGAATACGGTGTCGAATGTGGGAGACGCGCAGATCAACCCGGTGCGTATCGCGACGATTATCGCTATTGTCAGCACGATCCTGCTGGTCTTCCTGATCGGCTACGCGGTCAACCAGACGATCACGGTTCCCCTGCGCCAGCTTGCCAACCTGACGCGGCGTATCGCGAGAGGAGAGACAAACGCCCGCGCCACCATTGCGGGCCGCGACGAAATTTACCTGGTCGCGTCGTCGATGAACAATATGCTGGACAACATTGTCCACCTGATTCAGGAGACGCAGGCACAGCGCGACAACCTGCAGGCGCAGGTGGAGAAGCTGGTAAGTGAGGTGAGCGGCGTCGGTGAAGGTGACCTGCGTGTGCAGGCCGAGGTCACGGCAGACGCGCTGGGCGTGCTGGCCGACTCCTTCAACTATATGGTAGAAGAGTTGAGCAGCCTGGTGGTGCGCGTCAAGATGGTGGCCCACGAAGTTGAAGGCACAACGGTCGGCATTCTGGATCGCATGACGCAACTGGTGGAGACCGGCGATATGCAGATTCGCCAGATCGGGCAGGCGACGGTCGAAGTCGAGCATATGGCCGAAGATAGCCGTCGCGTGGCCGAACGCGCCCAGGCGCTGTTGAGCGTGGCGCGCACCGCCCGTCGTGACGCGCAGGGCGGTCGTGAAGCCGTGCAGCAGGCGGTCGAAGGCATGGGCCGCATCCGCGAAAACGTGCAGGTGACATCCAGCAGAGTGGATGCGCTGGGCGAAAGCTCGAAAGAGATCAACAACATCGTCGATGCCATTTCCCAGATCGCGCACCAGACGAACCGCCTGGCGCTTGACGCAGCCATCCAGGCCGCGATGGCCGGAGAAAACGGTAAGGGCTTCGGCGCGGTCGCCGCCGATATTCGCCGCCTGGCCGAACGCGCCAAAGAAGAGGCCAGTTCTATCGCTCGTATCGTCCGCATCGTTCGCGAAGACATCACCGCCGCCGCCGAAGCCATGCAAGATACGCAGCGCGAAACGGCGACCGGGGCCACGCTGACGCAGGAAGCGGGCGTCGCGCTGGAATCCCTCTTCTCCGCCGTTGAGCAACAGGCACACGAAATTGAAACGATCAACCAGGTGGCGAACCAGCAGGTGGCCTCTTCCAACGCGGTCGCGCAGATCATGCGTGCTGTCACCGAAAGTACGCAACAGAGCAGCCTGAGTACGCGTGAGGCTTCGCAGAGCATGGAACGCCTCTCCCGCCTCGTTGAGCAGTTGCGCGCCTCGACCGAAGCCTTCAAGCTGCGCGAGAATCAAGATGTATCGACCCCGATGGTCAGTGTCTCACCCTACCAGGAGGCTGAAGAAGGTCAGCTCACCATGAGCGGCTTCTTCCGCACCGTCACGGCCTCGGCGGTTCCCTCTAGCCCCGCCATCGGTTCCGGCTCCTATCCGTACAACGCGCTGCCACCCGCCTCGTCGGCGAACACGGGCTTTGGTCGGGATAACGCTGCTGCCCCACTCTACCCTGCCGCATCCAGCCAGCCTGGCCAGCCCGCTTATGGCAACTACGGGAATTATGGCAACTACGGCAATCAGCAGGAGCAGTACGGCAATTTCGCTCCCCGCCAATCGCCGCCGCCAACGCCGAACCCCGCTCCTGCGCGACCGGGGCCATCGAACCCGCAATGGGAGCAGAACCAGCAGAGGCCGAATCCTCAGCGGCCCGGCCCCTGGCGACCGAATCAGCAGGGCCAGCAATGGGGACCGCTTGAGGAATACAGGGCCAACGGCAATGGCAACCAGAACAGGTAACTAACAGACATTCACTGAAGAGGGCGCAGCCCGATCAGGCCACCCGCAAGGGGTGGCCCTACTATATACGACGATCCTGCAAGTCCGGCGATGCGTTCGTGTATAGTAGGGCCACCCCTTGCGGGTGGCCTGACTTTTTATCACAAGTTTAATCGAGAAAGCAAAGGAGCAAGATGAACGCCTTCGAGCAGGGTTTGGATATGCAGCCATCCTCGCCACAGGGTTT
>Ga0209581_1004110_pt1 | contig 11953 bp, 10 predicted proteins | sample Coa_R2_FD_187160 | JGI IMG/M metagenome (GOLD analysis project Ga0209581, IMG submission 187160) | Surface soil microbial communities from Centralia Pennsylvania, which are recovering from an underground coalmine fire - Coalmine... | ecosystem: Environmental > Terrestrial > Soil > Unclassified ...
CTCGCGGAATTTCCTGGCGCGGCTGCGCTGCTGGAAACGGCGCGCAAGGCACGTCCCGCAGGTTATCGGCCGCTGGACGCATTCACGCCGTTTGCCGTCGAAGGCCTCGCCGAAGCGGTGGGAGCACGGGGCTCGCACGTGCGGGTCGCCATGTTCATCGGCGGCGTCGCCATCGCGGCGATGGCCTACGCCACCGAATATTTCAGCGCCGTCATCGACTACCCGATCAACAGCGGCGGCCGCCCTTTGAACGCCTGGCCCGCTTTCATGTTGTTTCCCTTTGCCGTCGGCATTTTTGGCGCCGCGGTGTCAGGGCTGATTGCGCTGTTCATGCACAGCGGCCTGCCCGGCCTGCACCACGCGATATTCGCGGTGCCCGGATTCGAACGAGTGAGCCAAGACGCTTTCCTGCTGGCACTCGACTCGCCGCGAGATGAGGCCGAATTGCAACGCGCGCGCGACTGGCTGCGTGAGGCGGGCGCTCTGGCAATATGGGAGATCAAGACGTGAGGCTTGCCGCGTCCATGCTCGCGCTGCTTTTGCTCGCCGGCTGCGATCTCAGCATGACGCAGCAGAAGAAGTACGGCACCTATGCGCCGGCAGAGCTGTGGCCGGACGGCACCGCGGCGCGACCGCTGCCGCCGCATGTCGTTTCGCAAAATGACCTGGCGCACGACAAAGAAGCGTCCACTCCCCCGCCAGTGACGCCGGCCCTGCTCAAGCGCGGCCAAAATCGCTTTAATATCTATTGTTCGCCTTGCCATGGTTTCGACGGCAATGCCGACGGCATGGTGGTGCAGCGCGGCTTCCCAAAACCGCCGTCCTATTTCGAACCGCGGCTCATGAGCGCGCCGGCCAGCGAATTTTACAAGACGATCACCGACGGTTACGGCGTCATGTACTCGTACGCCACGCGCGTCGAGCCGCGCGACCGCTGGGCCATCGTCGCTTACATCCGCGCGCTGCAGCTATCGCAGCACGCGACTTTGGCGGAGGCGCCCGAAGCGCGGGAGAAGCTACCGTGACCGAGCACGCACCACACGGGCGTTCGCTGGTGCCAGTCCATGAACGGGCGGATCGGCAGCGCGTGTCGTGGCTTCTCATCGGCCTGGCGATTGCCGCCGCAGCCGCCATGCTCGCCATTGCCGTCGCCTTCCCGCGCATTGCCGCGGCAGGCTGGCTCATCGCCTTCGTCTATGTCAGCTCGATCGCCTTCGGCAGCTTGGAGCTCTCGTTCATTTACCGGCTTACCGGCGGCCACTGGGGCGAGGCGCTGCGGCCGTTTTTCGAGCGGGCGGCCGTGTGCATCCCGCTGCTGGCGATCCTCTTCATTCCTGTCCTCATCGCAATTCCGTCCCTCTATCCGTGGACCGCAGGTCGCGGCGACATCAAACCCGATGTGATCGCCTATTATCTCAACAGCGGTTCGTTTATCGGGCGCACGGTTTTCACCTTTGTCGTGTTTGGCGCTGTCGCGCTGCTGCTGCCGCGCATCGGCGGCAAGCCGGGGACGCTGCTCGCCGCCGCCGGTTTCGTCCTTTACGCGTTCATGATCAGCCTGGTGTCCATCGATTGGATCCTGTCGGCGGAGCCGGTCTTTATCTCAACTTCGTTCGGCGCCAGCATCGCCATTACACAAATTCTCGCCGCGCTTGCGTTTTGCGCCCTGGCCGGCCCGATTCCGGACGAACGCGCGGCGCGCGATGTCGGTGGGCTGACGCTCGCGGTGGTGCTCGGCCTGACCTACATCGATTTCATGGCCGTCCTCGTGCTGTGGTACGGCGACCTTCCGGACAAGATCGATTGGTTCGTCCGGCGCGGTTTCGCGCCGTGGAAGTGGCTCGCCGTCTTCGCTTTCGCGTTCGGATCGGTGTTCCCGATTTTGGCCTTGCTGCTTGAGCGGGTCCGCGCCAGCCGCGCGGCTTTGCGGGCCGTCGGTTTGTGCATCCTGATCGGCCTAGCATTTTACGATTCCTATCTGCTCGCCCCGGCGTATGGCGCCTGGGCCTTGGGGGCAGCGGCGCTCGCCGTGCTGGCGCTCGGCTGCGCGCTCATTCTGTTCATCGAGCTTGGCTGTTCGTCGGCTCTGCTGCCGCGCGCGAGGCTTGAGTCATGACCGAGCAATCGCGCAGCGAACGGCTGGAGCCGGGCAGCGTCAGCACGCGATGGGTCAGCGTGGCAGCCGGCGGTTTTCTGGCGATGCTCGCCGCCAGTATCGTGCTGCTCGGCGTGCTCTTCTACACCGTGGTGCCGGGCAATCGCATACCCGCCTATCGAGAATTCCCGCGGCCGCGCCAGGAGGCGCACCCCGAGGCGGAGCTGAACGCGCTATTGGCCAGGCAGCACAAAGAACTGAACAGCTATCGCTGGATCAACCCGGAGCACACGCTCGTCGGCATTCCGATCGAGCGGGCGATGGAGATCATCGCTTCGCGCGGCGACAAAGCTTATGGGCCGATCGAACAGCAGCCGAACGGGGCGCCCCAGCCGCCAGCACAAGCACCAAGTGCATCTTCTTCGCCTCCGCCTATCGCAGGCCCGCAGCCACCCGCACCCGGAGCCGGAGCCGGAATGGCTCCATCCGGACCGAACGCCGGAGGCCGCCCGTGAGAACGCTTGCGCTGTTGATCGGCTTATCGCTGGCAATGCCCGCCGCCGCAAAGCTCACGCCTGCACAGCTTGCTGAAGTCCAGGTCGATGCGCAGGCCGGCGCGGCGTTCCCGCTGTCGTTGCGCTTTGCCGACACGCACGGGGTAGAGCGTTCGCTGGGCGAAGTCATCGGCACCCACCCCGCCGTGGTCGTATTTGCCGACTACACCTGCACGAATTTGTGCGGCCCCATTCTTGCCTTCGCGGCGGACGGGCTCTCCAAATCCGGCCTTGCGCCGGGCAAAGACTTTCATCTTGTCGTCATCGGTCTCGACCCGAAAGACAAGCCGGGCGACGCCATGGCGATGAAGGCCTCGCGCATTGGCATGAATACCGCGCTCGCGCAGGCGAGCGTCTTCCTGATGGGCAACGCCGCCGGCGTCCAGGCCGCAACGCAAGCCGCGGGCTATCGCTACGTCTATGACAAGGAGACCGATCAGTTCGCGCATCCGGCGGCAGCTTTCGTCGTCGCCAGGAACGGCCGCATCGTGCGTGTGTTGTCGGGATTGGGGTTGACCGGCGACAGCTTGCGGCTGGCACTGGTCGATGCCGGACAAGGCCGCGTCGGCACGTTTCTCGACCAGATACGGCTTCATTGTTTCGGCTTCGACCCCGCGCGCGGCATCTATACGCCCGCGATTGTTCAGATCCTCACCATCGCCTGTTGCGCGACCGTAGTCATCCTCGTTGGCGGCATCGCCTCGCTCACATTCGCCTTGCGCAAGAGAGCGGCGCCATGAACATTTCCGCATTCACCACCGAGGCCTCGTCGCACGCGGCGACCATCGATCGCATTTTCTACGGGCTATCGACGATCTCGATCGTGATCGTGCTGCTGGTGTTCGGGCTCGTGCTGGGATTCTCATTTCGCTACTACCGCGGATCGAAGGCCAAGCGCGGACGGCTGCCGCACATTCTACAGAACGAATTCGAGATCGGATGGACCGCGGCGACCTTCTTCCTGTTCATGTTCATCTTCTGGTGGGCGGCAAGCACACAATTGTCCGCGCTGACCCCGCCGGATCACGGCCTGCAAATCCACGTCGTCGCCAAGCAATGGATGTGGAAAGTGCAGCAACCGAGCGGCATCCGTGAAATCAACGAAATCCATGCGCCCACCGGAAAGCCTGTGGTGCTTGTCATGACGTCGGAAGATGTCATTCACAGCATGTTTCTACCGGCCTTGCGCATCAAAAAGGACGTGCTGCCGGGCCGCTACACGTATTTGTGGTTCACCGCCGACAACCCCGGCACTTACATGCTCGAGTGCACGCAATTTTGCGGCACCAGCCATTCGCGCATGACCGGGCGCATCGTGATTATGAAACCCGCCGACTATGCCCAATGGGTGACCGCACAGCCGCAAACGAGGGGATTGGCGCAAGAAGGCGAGGCGCTGTTCCGCTCGTTCGGCTGCTCCGGCTGCCACGCCAGAGAGTCGTCGGTCCACGCGCCGGACCTGCACGGCGTATTCAATCACATGGTGCATTTGTCTGATGGCCGCACGATCGTGGCCGACGAAGCCTATATCCGCGATTCGATCCTGCAGCCGCGCAAGGACATCGTCGCCGGATTCCAGCCGATCATGCCGAGCTTCAAGGGCATCGTCAGCGAAGAGCAACTGGTGCGGCTGATTGCCTACATCAAATCGTTGTCTGTCGAAAAGGAGGTGCAGCAATGACCGCGATCACCGTTGTCGACCTCCCGCCACCGAAGCCAGCCAGTTATCTCGACGAAGGGCACACCGTCTGGTCGTGGCTGACCACCACCGACCACAAGCGCATCGGCATTTTGTTCGCCTTGTCGATTACGGTTTTCTTTTTCATTGCCGGCGTCGCCATCGGTCTGGTGCGGCTCGAGCTGTTATCGCCGCAAGGACTCTTTCTCACCGACGACGAGTACAACCGGCTGTTCACGATACACGGCATCACTATGGTGTGGTTCTTTCTGGTCCCATCGATCCCGACCACGCTGGGCAACTTTCTGCTGCCGCTGATGATCGGCGCACGCGACCTCGCATTCCCGCGGCTCAATCTGATGTCGTGGTATTTGTTCACGATTGGCGGCATTTTCACCATCTATACGCTCTGGGCCGGCGGCGTCGACACCGGCTGGACCTTCTACACGCCGTTCTCGACGCTCTACTCGAACGGACACGTGATCGCCGCCGCCTTCGGCGTTTTCGTCACCGGCTTTTCCTCGATCGCCACCGGGCTGAATTTCATCGTGACCACGCACATGTTGCGCGCGCCGGGCATGACCTGGTTTCGGCTGCCGCTGATGGTGTGGGCGATTTACGCCGTGAGCTTGGTGATGGTGTTGGCGACGCCGGTGCTCGCCATGTCGCTGTTGCTGGTGATGGCGGAGCGCCTGCTCGGCGTACCCATTTTTAACCCGAACAACGGCGGCGATCCGCTGCTATTCCAGCATCTGTTCTGGTTCTATAGCCACCCGGCCGTCTACATCATGATCCTGCCGGCCATGGGCGTGGTGTCGGAAGTGATTACCTGCTTCGCCCGCCGCCGGGTCTTCGGCTACGCGGGGATGGTGTTCGCGCTGCTGGCCATTGCCGTCATCGGCTTCATGGTCTGGGGACACCACATGTTCGTGTCCGGCCAGTCGCCTTACGCCAGCCTGGTGTTCTCGTTCCTCTCGTTCATCGTCGCCGTGCCTTCCGCGATCAAGACCTTCAATTGGACGGCGACGCTCTACCGCGGCCATATTTCGTTCGAGTCGCCGATGCTGTACGCCTTGGGCTTTATCGGCCTGTTCACCGTCGGCGGTTTGACCGGCCTGTTCCTTGCTTCGGTGCCGATCGACATTCAGGCGCATGACACTTATTTCGTCATTGCGCATTTCCATTTCATCATGGTCGGCGGCAGCGTTACCGCCTATTTCGCCGGATTGCACTATTGGTGGCCGAAAATCACCGGCCGCATGTATCTGGAAACGTGGGCCCGCGTCGCCGCCATCTTCACCTTCTTCGGCTTCATGATGACGTTCATGCCGCAATACATCATGGGCTGGCTCGGCATGCCGCGCCGCTACCATCACTATGCCGACGTTTTCCAGATCTGGCACGTGATGTCGACCGGCGGCGCCGGTATTTTGGCGATCGCCTACGTATTGCCGCTGATCTATTTGCCGCTCTCGCTCATCCGCGGCGCGCGGGCGCCGGCAAATCCCTGGCAAGCGACCGGGCTGGAATGGCAAACGCCGTCGCCGCCGCCGAAAGAGAACTTCGAGCACACTCCGATCGTGACCACCGGACCGTATGAGTATCACCCTGCCGCCGAGCCGGGGCTTGCCGAAATGCAGCGTCCGCACCGCACGCAGACGGAGGATGCATGAGCGAAGCCAGCACAGCGCTGCGCGAGCCGTGGCCCGATCTTGCGCGCCAGCGCGAGGGCGTGACGTTTGGCATCTGGATATTTTTGGCGACCGAGGTGCTGTTCTTCGGCGGGCTGTTCCTCGGCTATTCGGTCTACCGCACGCTCTATACCGAGGCGTTCCGCGAAGCCGCCAAGGAGACCGAGATTTTCTTCGGTTCGATCAACACTGTGGTTTTGCTCACCAGCAGCATGACCATGACCGTCGCTGTGCGTGCTGCCGACCACGGCTACCGACGGCTGACGCTGATCTGCTTGTGGGTCACCTTGTTGCTCGGCCTCGGCTTCCTGACCGGCAAGGGCTTTGAATATAACGACGACCTGACCAAGGGCCTCTTTCCGGGGCCCGGCTTTCCGCTGCCGCAGCCGCAGGAGCAAATCTTCTGGGCCTTCTACTGGGTCATGACCGGCGTCCACGCCATCCATCTATCGGTCGGCATCGGCGTGGTGGCGGTCGTCGCGGTGCAGCTGCAGCGCACGGTGATCAAGCTCGAGAGCGGCACGCTCACCGCAGTCGGGCTTTACTGGCACTTTGTCGATTTGATCTGGATCACGCTCGTGCCGCTCATTTATCTGGTGGATCGCCCATGAGCGAACAGCAGTCGCAACAGCGGCCGAGCCGCCTGAAACTGTGGCGCGATGCCGGTCTGATTTGGTTCGGCTTGTGGTCGTTGTTTGCCGTCAATGTCTTCTTGGCCTATGTGCCGCTCGGCGGTGCCAACGTGCCGGTGCACATGTCTGTTGCGTTTTTGATGATGGTGTTGCTGGTCGGTTTCTTCATGGACTTCAAGGAGCACCCGGCGCTGCTGCGCTTTGCCGCCTTCGCCGGCGTGTTTTGGCTGATCTTCATGTTCGTGCTGACGGCGAGCGATTACTTCACGCGACAATAGTCAGCGCCTTGGCATGCTGCGGCCGAGGACAAGTCCCAGAACTCCGGCGCAGACGACACCGGCCACGCCAACGGTTAGGCGGGTCGCCGGGCCGGGCAGGTCAAGCGCCGTATTTGACGCCTCGTCACTGAACGAGCCGCGCGTCCGATGCAGCGCCGTCACGGGTTTATCGAGATTGTCCGGCCGGTCCGGCGGCAGCGGCTGCCCGGTCGATTGCGCATCATAAACACGCTTGGCGAGGTAGCGGTCGAGAAAGCCCGGACCCAATGTTTGCGCCAAGATTACTTCGGCCGTGCTCAAGCCGACCCAATATTCTCGCCGGCGCTGATGGGCGGCCTTGAAGATGGCGTCTGCCGCTACTTCCGGCTGGAATACCGGCGCGACCGGCCGCGGCTGCGAAGGCATATGTGTTCGCGCCCAATCGAATTGCGGCGTGTTCACCGCCGGGAGGTTGACGAGGGTGAGGTGAATTTTGCTGCCGTCGTGGATCAGCTCGGTGCGCAGGGAATCGGTGAAGCCGCGGATCGCGTGCTTGGCACCGCAATAGGCGCTCTGCAAAGGGATGCCCCGGTAAGCCAGCGCCGAGCCGACCTGGACGATGGTGCCGCGGTCGCGCGGCCGCATGAGACGCAGCGCCGCCATGGTGCCGTGCACGAAGCCCAAATAGGTGACCTCGGTGACGCGGCGATATTCCTCCGGCGTTATCTCCCAGAAGGGGGAAAACACCGTCACCATAGCGTCATTGACCCACACATCGACGGCGCCCAATTGATTCTGGAGCTTCTCCGCCGCTTCGAACAACGCATTCGCGTCGGCAACATCGGCGGCCACAAACTCCGCCTCGGCGCCCATTTTCTCGATGTCCTGTTTCACCTCCATGAGCGCCTGCTCGTCCCGCGCAATCAGGCCGACACGCGCGCCAGCTCTGGCAAAACGGTGCGCGGTCGCACGGCCGACGCCGGCGCTGGCGCCGGTGATGACGACCGTTTCCGTATGGCGCACCGGCATGTTCATTGCGCGACCCCAAGATGGTCGGCGATCAGCTCCGCGATGTGCTGGGGTCTACGGTCGGTGGTTTGCTCGATCTGCTCGCGGCAGCTAAAGCCGTTGGCCAGGACCACGGTGTCTTGAGCGGCCTCGCGCACCTTGGGCAGCAGCACACGCTCGGCAGCCCTGATCGAGACGTCGTATTTCGCCGCTTCAAATCCCAGGGAGCCGGCCATCCCGCAACAGCCGGACGCCATCACCTCGAACTCAATCCCGAGCTTTTTGAGCACGTTCTGCTCGGAGGTCGGCTTGATGATCGCATGATGATGGCAATGCAGCTGCACCAGCGCGCTGCCGTCGATCCGCGGCAACGCGCAATTGTTGCGATCGAGGAACTCGGTAAAAAACAGTGTTTGTTCGCTCAGGCGCTTGGCGCGCTCGTCATCGGGAAAGAGATCGATCAGCTCATCGCGGAAGGCACTGACACAGGCCGGTTCAAGCCCGATGAGCGGGGTACCTGCGGCGATATCCTCGCGCAACGTCTCCAAAGTCTGCCGCCACAGCGCTTTGGCCTTGTCGATTCTCCCCCAGTCATAGAGCGGGCGCCCGCAACACAAAATTCGATCGGGTATCGCCACCTCGAAGCCGGCCGCCTCCAACACCCGCGTGGCGGCAATCGCTGTTTGCGGTTTGAAAAAATTGTTGAAGGTATCCGGGAAAAGAACCACGCGCCGGCCCCCAGTCTTCGCGTCTTTGCGCTTGCGATGCCAGCTGCGGAAGGTTTGCTTGGCGAACGGCGGTACGCGCCGTTGCGGGGCGATATCCCCAATCCACTTCGCTAGCGCAGTGGAGCCGACAGCATTGGCCAGGCCGGGAAACCATGAGGCATAACGCGCCCAGCGCTGCACCAAGCCCATCGAATAGGCCGCGCGTGGGCGCAAGCGGCCGCGATAGTGCTGCGAGCGAAATTCGGCCTTGTAGGTCGCCATGTCGACATGAACCGGGCAATCGCTCTTGCAGGCCTTGCAGGCGAAGCAAAGGTCGAGGGCCTCTTCCACCTCGCGACTTCTCCACAGATCAGTCAGCGCTTCGCCGCGCATCATTTCGAACAGCAGGCGGGCGCGGCCGCGCGTGGAATGCTTTTCCTCGTTCGTCGCCATGTAGCTCGGGCACATGACGCCTTGGTCGCTGTCGCGACGGCGGCATTTGCCAACCCCGACGCAGCGGCGCATTGCTTGGGTAAAGCTGCCGCCGTCCTCGGGATAGGCGAAGTGACCGCCATACTGGATCGGGTCGAATTCGGGGCCGAGCCGCAAGTTTGATACGATTGGATACGGGTCGACGATCTTGCCCGGATTCATTTTGTTTTCCGGATCCCAAATCGCTTTGAACTCCCGGAAGGCCTGGACCATTTCCGGCCCGTACATTTTCTCCAGCAACTCGGCGCGCGCTTGCCCGTCACCATGCTCGCCCGACAGCGTGCCGCCATATTTGACGATGAGATCGGCGGCCTCGTCCAAAAAGTGACGCCAGCTGCGCAGGCCTTTCTCCGTGGCGAGATCGAAATCGACGCGGCAATGCACGAGGCCGTCGCCGAAATGACCGTAAACCGAGGCGTCGTAGCCGTGCCGGTGAAAGAGCTTCTTCAGATCGCGCAGGTAATTGCCCAAATCCTCCCTTGAGACTGCGCTATCCTCCCAGCCGGGATGGCCTTCCGGCCAATCGGGAACATGCGCGGTGGCCGACAGCGCTGCCTCGCGCAGCTCCCAGATTTTGTTCTCGTGCTGGTCGTCGTCGATGAGTTTGGCGTCGTGTCCGGAGCTTTTGAATTCATCGAGTGCGGCTTTGGCCTGCTTCTCCGCCTCTTCGCGGCTGTCGGCGCCAAATTGGACGACGAGCCAGCCATTGCCCTTCGGCAGCATCTTCAGATCGTCAGGATGCAGATGCTTACGCGTAATGAAATCGATTAGCAGGTCGTCAATACCTTCGCAGCCGATCGGCTTGTGTTTCAGAACCGCCGGGACCGCATCGGCGGCTTCGAACACATCCTTAAAGCCGATGATCGTCAGCACACGCTCGCGCGGACTGGGAACGAGGTTCAACTCGGCTTGCAGGATCATCACGCATGTCGCTTCGGTACCGACCAGCGCGCGCGCAACATGAAAGCCGTTCTCCGGCAGCAGCTGCTCGAGATTTTCGTAACCCGAGACGCGCCGGGGTATTTGCGGATAACGCGCCCGGATCAAATCGCCATATTTGCGCCGGAAATCGTCCAGCGCGCGGTAAATCTCGGCGCGGCGGCCACCTTGCGCGAGGATGTTTTGAAACTCCTCGTCGCTGGTGCGGCCGACGGTCATCCGGGTCCCATCGTAAGTAAGGATGTCCAGCGATTCCACATTGTCCGACGTGCGGCCTGCCATCACCGAATGCACGCCGCAGGAGTTATTGCCGAGCATGCCGCCGAGCGTGTTGTGGTCGTGGGTTGCGGGATCGGGTCCGAAGGTCAGGTGATGCTGTTCGGCAGCGTCGCGCAGGTGATCGAGGATGCAGCCCGGCTCCACGACTGCGAGCTTGTTGACGGCGTCGATCGACAGCACCCGATGCATGTATTTGGAAAAATCGATGAGCACCGCGACGTTGCAGCCCTGTCCCGCCAAACTCGTGCCGCCGCCTCGCGCCACCACCGGAGCGCCGTATTGGCGGCAAAGGTCGATGGTGGCGATGACATCGGCAATGTTGCGGGGAAGTACGACCCCGATCGGCACCTGGCGATAGTTCGAGGCGTCGGTGGCATAAAGCGCACGGGCGCCTTCGTCGAAACGCACCTCGCCTTCGAGCTTCTTGGCGAGTGCCGTGCCCAGGGCGCGGAAGCTCTTGCGTTCCTGCACCGAAGACGCCGTCACAACGCGGCCGCTTACCGCGCGTTTGACAACGTGCTGCAACGAGGCCCCCGCGCTCGCCTTGTGATTGACCTCTATGACATGACTCATCGTTGCACTCCGTCAGGCGGCCAGCCGCTCCGCATCCTGCCGCTTGAAAGTAAGTCCCAGCCCGGGCTTGGCCGGATCGGGCGCTATCTCGCCGTTTCGCGGCATCGGCGCGCCGTCGAAGATCGTCTGCTCGATGCGGACATGGTCGTGGAACCATTCGATATGACGCAGCCGCGGCGCGGCGCAGCAAACATGCAAATGCAGCGCCGGCGCGGTATGCGCGGACAAAGGCGTTGAGCAGGCTTCGGCCACGGCCGCTGCCTTGAGAAAGCCGCTGATGCCGCAGCAGCGTGTGGCATCCGCCTGCAGCACATCGACGGCGCCGGCCTCGAGCATGCGGCGAAAGTAGAACGGGTCGTAGCCGTATTCGCCCGCTGCGATTTCCATGTTCGCAGGCGCGCGATCGCGGACGAGGCGCAGGCCTTCGAGGTCGTCGCTCGACACCGGCTCTTCAAACCAGCCGACACCTGCAAATCGTTCGGCAAAGAACAGCGCCTGTTTGCGGTCGTAAGCGCCGTTGGCGTCGACGAAAAGCGTCGCGCTGCCGATGGCGCGGCGGGCAGCGTCCACGCGCTCGAGATCCTGGGACGGATCGCTGCCGATTTTCATTTTTACCCAGCGGCAGCCGTCGTCCGCGACCCATCTTGCGAGCTGCTCCTGCAGGCGATCGATCGAATAGCTGGTGAAGCCGCCGCTGCCGTAGATCGGCACCGACTTGCGTTCGGCGCCCAGCAGCGCAAACAGGGGCAGGCCCAGGAGCTTCGCTTTCAGGTCCCAGAGCGCGACATCGACCGCCGAGATCGCATTGGCGCAAACGCCACGCCAGCCCATATTGCGGACGGCGCCGACCATCGTCATCCAATGCGCAGGGATATCGAAGGCGCTACGGCCGCGCAGCAAGGCGACGAACAAATTTTTAATGACATCGGCCGCTGCCTCGGAGGCGTAGGTGTATCCGATGCCGGTTTCGCCGCCGGCCGATATCTCCGCCAGCACCATGGTGGTATGGTCCCAGGCCATGGTGCCATCGGCCTCCGGGGCGTCCGTC
>Ga0209581_1004114_pt1 | contig 11944 bp, 8 predicted proteins | sample Coa_R2_FD_187160 | JGI IMG/M metagenome (GOLD analysis project Ga0209581, IMG submission 187160) | Surface soil microbial communities from Centralia Pennsylvania, which are recovering from an underground coalmine fire - Coalmine... | ecosystem: Environmental > Terrestrial > Soil > Unclassified ...
CGCGCAAGGCAGGCATGACGGAGGCACAATTGGCCGAGCTGATGGCGGTGGTCGGCATGGCGAATGAGACCAACCGCCTGGCGAGCGGCTACCAGGTCGAAATCGACGAACGGTTCCGGGTGTGAAGAGCCTCGCGTTCATGTCCGCATCCGCGTGGGCCTTCGCCCAAAGCTTTGTCACGCAGCCGAGCCTCACTCCCGCCGACCTGCGCGGGATCTCCGCCCCCGGCCCCAAAGTCGTCTGGGCCAGCGGCTCGAAGGGCGTTTATCTTCGCACCACCGACGGCGGCGAGCACTGGCAAGTGGGCGACGTGCCCGGCGCGGCGGACCTGGATTTTCGCGGCGTGCAAGCGTTCGACGCCGATACCGCCTTCCTGTTGAGCAGCGGCCCTGGCGAAAAGTCGCGCATCTATAGGACCACCGACGGCGGCACGAGCTGGCGGCCTGTTTTGGTCAATCCCGACCCCAAAGGTTTCTGGGATGCGATCGCCATGTGGGACCCGATGCACGGGATCGTTCTGGGCGATCCGGTCAACGGCCGTTTTGTGATCTATACCACCTCGGACGGCGTGAGCTGGCAGGCTCTGAAAGGTCCGGCGGCGAATGAGCAAGAGGGTGCGTTCGCGGCGAGCAACTCCGCGCTGTTCGTGCGGGGCGCGCACGAAGCATGGTTCGGCACGGGCGGCCCCGGAGGCGCGCGCGTGTTCCACACCGAAGACGGCGGCAAGTCCTGGTCGGCGGCGAAGACTCCTGTGCGAAATGATTCCCCAAGCGCCGGGATTTTTTCGCTGGCGTTTTCCGACGCTCTGCACGGCATCGCGGTGGGAGGCGATTCCCTGCACCCGGACGAGACTCGCGGCGCCATCGCCATCACCGAGGACGGCGGCAAATCATGGAAATTGCCGGCCGTTCAACTGAGCTACCGCTCCGCCGTCGAATATCTTCGCGATCAGAAAGTGTGGATCGTGACGGGTCCGACCGGAAGCGATATCTCCGCCGACATGAAAAGCTGGACGCCGGCAGGGGCGGGCTATCACGCGCTGGGTGGCGTATGGGCGGCAGGTCCCCGGGGCGCGCTCGCGAAATTCCAGCCGTAATTGCGGGCCGGGCGCGCCCAATTACGCGACCGCCAGCTCCAGTTCGCCGATCTCGACCCTCACCGAAGCTTCCACCCGCAAGCCGCCCTCGATGGAATAACGCTCCAGGCACGGCGCAATCTCAGCGGCGCGGCGCTCGGCAACGCCGCGTGGGCCCTGGAACAGCACCATGAACTCGGCCGGGCCCCAGCGGGCAATGCGCTCGCGATGCCGGAAGCTCTTGGTCAGGCGCTCAGCCGCCTGACGCAGCACGGGTTCGCCGATCACGCCCTTAAGCTCGAATCGCAGCAGCGTGAAGTCGCATCCGGAAAGGCGAGCCGCCTCGATCTGGCGAACCATCTCGCGATGATTCATCAGCCCGGTGCAGGAATCCACGCTCTGCGATCCTTCCAGCCGCGATTCCACAGACCGGATCTCCTCCCGCATTCTGGCATTCATGCGCAGAGCATCGGCGGCTATGCCCTTGGCGCAATGCCGGAGCCGCTCAATGTGCCCGGCAGAAGCCCCGGCGGCCTCCATTTCCGAAGCCAGAGCCTCCAGTTGGCTGCCTTGAAATTCCGAATGCAGAGCCATGGAATCGACGATTTGCTGAAGCAGCAGGATCACGCTCCGCAGCTCGATTTCATGGTGGCTCTGATAGCGGCCTACCGCCTTGGCGTAATCCTGTAGTTCGGCCTCCACGGTTTTCGTGGCCGCGGCGATGGCGTCTCGCGTGGCCTCGAAGGAAAGCCGGGCCCGCAGGCGCGAAAGGCGCTCGCGGTAAGGTCCGCCGACTTCGGGACATGCTTCCGCAAGCCCATCCGCGACCGCTGAAAGCGTCAAAAGATACGATGCTATGACGGAACTGAATTCCGCCAGATAATCGCGGTGGTTCATATGTATAGAAGTTGTGCTTACAGTATCGGTTTTAAGAATCAGCCGGGAAATAGAGTAAAGTTCTTAGAGATGGTACTCGGGAAATCTTCGTACCACAGCCGGTTCTACGGCGCACCTGCCGGGCTTTAGCGCCTGCAAGCGCAAAATCCGCCGCGCGTCCCACGGCGGCTTGGGTTCCCAAGCTGATGGTTCGCGAGCCCTCACTCAGGAGCATCTCCAGGGTTGCGCAGCACACGGGGGCCGAAATTTTCTCTCAGAATGTCGCTCTTTTTCAGCAGTTCGACGAAACCGCCTTACTCTCGGGCGATTTCATATTCACCGTGATGGAGCGCTTGTTGCGGTTCAACATGGGGAAATACAGGCTGTCCGCATTGAAGACGTCACGTAGCTGGCCACGCGTGGCGCCGCCGGCGCGGCGCGGCCGAAATGCTCCGTGGGCGGGCGCTCCATTTTTGGACTGGCGAACGCAAACTAGTGGGCTGTCCCCGAGATAGCGCTACCACTCTGGAATTCTTTCGCGCACGTCCGAATACTTCCACTGAAAGGGTTTCGCCGTCTTCTGGTAGAGACGGATGTAGCGCAAGATCTTGCGCCGTAGGTCGGTCACCGAGGTAAAGATCCCGCGATCAATCACGTCGCGCTGCAGTTTGCTGAACCAGCTTTCTACTTGGTTAAGCCAAGAGGAGTACGTCGGGGTGAAGTGCAGCGTCACGTTCGAGTGCTCGGCAAGATAAGCCTTCACCAGGCTCGTTTTGTGGGTGGAGAAGTTGTCGAGGATCACGTGGATTTCCCGCTTGGCCGGCTGGGTGTTGACGACTTCGGCGAGGAACGAGACAAACTCTTCACTGGTGTGGCGAGCAGCAGTCTGCCCGATCCCTTCTCCCGTTCGCGGATTGAGGGCCGCATACAGCGAGAGCGTCCCATGCCGGTAGTATTCGAATCCATGCTTCTCCGCCCGCCCGGGCGACAACGGGAGACGGCGATCCAATCGGTCCAAGGCTTGAATCGCGCTCTTCTCGTCCACGCAAAAGACTGCCGCGTTTTCCGGCGGATTCAAGTACAAGCCGATGATGGCGGCTGCCTTCTCCTCAAACTGAGGATCGTTGGAGGCCATCTAGCGGTCGAGTCGGTGCGGCTTGAGGTCTGCCTCCTTCCAGATACGGAATGTGAAAGGTCTAGCATGACCCATTGCTATTTGCAGAACCTCTGAAGCTTAACCGGTTCGAATCGCACCAGCCGCCCCAGCCCCGCGTGGTCTTTCGTGTGGTTTAAATAACATACGGTCGATTTTCGGGTATCGATCCTTCAGCCACGGCCGCGCGCAGATACGGATACATAACAGCGACAGATCCGCGAATTCCGGTTCGGCCGACAGGCGGGCCGGCGCCGGTCCGTGCCGGGCGCCGCGCCCAGTTCCGCGCCGGATCGCGGCCGGGTCATCCTCACGCATCACCCGCTGGTTTGGACTCGCCGTGGACCCTTTACGCTGAAGTTGGGGCAGCCGTCCTGCACCGTGGGTCAACACCGGTGTATGATCGGTGTCATCGCTCCTGATGAGCCGCTTATTAAATTGCTGGAACGGCCCGCGCCGTCGCACGCCCTGCGCTGGATCAGCCTGGCCGGACCGAATGCGCGGACAAGATCCAAGTGAACTTTCTGCCGGCGCAGTACGGCAGTCCGCTGGGCTTCTTCATGACCGTGATCATGCCGGATGGGCGCGTGATCCACACTCCGCCGGCAACTCGAGACGAATCCAAGGAGGATCATCATGGCTGTTCGACAAAAGATCTTTGGCGCAAGTATCGCGATAGCAGTCGCCCTGACGGCCGGCGGGCCGTCCTCGGCCTTTGCCCAATCCGGGCGAACCGCCGCTGCGCCGGCGGCGAGTGGCCCTGGCGCGCGCCCCGGAGGCGGTGGGCGGGCCGGCGGCCGCGGCGGCGCGCCGCTCTACACCCCGGCGCCCGGTGCGAAGGACCTGAAGTCCGTCCTTTTCAATTGGGCTTGGTATATGGGCATGCTGCGGAGCAGCGAGGAACGTGACCTGATTATGACGCTTGAATACACAGGCAAAGGCACCATTCAAGTGGACGGGCAGCCCTGCAATGTAACCAAGTATCGAACCAGCATCAGCTACCAAACTTCGGGCGAGCGCATCCAGTACACGGGCACCCGGCCCAATGGCCAGTCGTGCTCCAATATTGAGGTCCTCAGTGGAGCGTATGCCTGGAACGAAGATATTCCTGGCGCCGAACTTGTCCCCGGGAAAGGCAAGGCGACACCGATGCCCGCCACGGTAGAGGAACGGATGATTCGCTTGTGGGCGGGTCCGCAGGGCGCCTTCAAGGCCGCGATGGCCGGGATCAGCGATCCACCGGAAATGGCGCCCAGACCGCAGCGCGTACCGGCTAACGTCTCCGCTGCCGGGAAAACCTCCGTTGTCTGGGAAGGAAATAAGCCCGTCGTGACCTTCCCGATTCCCGGTGTTCCCGGCGCCATCGCAACCGCGACGCTGAACGATAAGTTCATGGCGGAGCGGGTGGTGGTCAAGCACGGGTCGGATACCACGGAATTCACTTACAGCGACTATCGCGATTGGAATAACCCGCTCAACCCCGCTGAGGCGTTCTATGCCGGCAAGATGACGGAGAAGAAGAACGGCACGGTGGTCCGCGATATTACGACGACGCTGACCGAAACGGGACAAATGTATGTCGTGATGCCGGTTCCGGCAAGCGTCAAGGCGGCGATGAAGCCGGCGTATCAGCCTCCCAATTGGACCCTGAATGCCGACGCTCCGCCCGCGCAGACCGCGTCCTCCGCGGTAACTCCACGGCGGCCCGACGGGCATCCGGATCTGACAGGAGTCTGGAGCCCTCCGCCTCTCGCGATTACCGGTAGTGGGACCCGCCGGTGCGGTCCAACGCAGGTGAAGGGTGGTGGAATCAACCCCGAGGTCGGCTGCAAAACCGGACAAGACAATTTCTGGGTGGATTATGAGTGGATCTCGCCCTCGCGCTTCGGTCCAAGCCGTCCCATTTACAAACCGGAGTTTTGGGACAAGATTCAGGAGCTCGATCAGTGGACCAACAAGTACGATCCAGTCATGACCTGCCAGCCGCTGGGCCTCCCGCGGCACGGCACGCCCCGGCGGATCATCCAAAGCGACAAAGACATCATTTTCTTTTACGGGCAGTATGCCGATTACGGCGGCGGAAACACGGAATTCCGGGACATCCCCACCGACGGACGGGCGCGTACTCAGGAGAAGTCGCTCGAAGCCACCTACTACGGCTACAGCATCGGCAAATGGGAAGGCGATACGCTGGTCATCGACTCCACTTCGTTCGTCGATACGACGTGGTTGGGGCGGGGCGGGCTCTTCCATTCCGCCAACATGCACACGATTGAGAAACTCACCCGCGTGGGAAATGAAATCCGCTACGACATGACCGTCGAAGATCCGGATTCGTTCATTGAGCCCTGGGTGATGCCTACGCGAATCCTGCGGCTCAACGCCAACGCCGATCCTGTGATCCCCGAACGCGCCAATTGCGAAGTGTATGAAACAGGCTCGATCAGCACTCAGCTTCGACACTGACCGTTCTTTGATTCGACGCGGATTCCGGTCGCACCACGCGGCTGACGCTGGCATCGTGAGTGGCCCCGCGCGAGTTCCGCCCGCCAGGAGGCACGGAAGGATAGCGACGCGCTCATCGAAATGCGCGGCGATATCCTTCCTGGCCGCGCGGCGCTGGCGCGGGCCGGCCCGTCTTGCACCACGAACGGCCATACCGGCATAAACCACAAGCGGCGATGGCTGCGCCGTCACAAGGGCTCGGAGCAACGCGGCCCAAGCAGGCGTATAATCTGGCTCTGTGATCATACCCGTGCGGATTACTTTGGCGCTGCTGGGACTGGCGAGCGCCGCGGCGGCGCAGGATGCTGACGACTATCGCGGCGGATGGAGGACAGACAAGGGGAAGGCTCACGTCTATGAGTTCTCGATCCGCGGCGATAAGGTGCGCGGGATTTATTGCACTTATTGCGCCGACGCGACCACGCTGGCGTTTATCGATGGCGCCTTCGGCCCGAACGGCATCACGTTCACCGTCACCCATGTCAAGACCGATGGCAGCACGGAGTATCAGGATCATGCCGCGGCGCGCTTCAATCACGGGAATCTGATCGTGAGCGGGACCAGCGGTGCGAAGGGCGGCGGAAAATTCGAGCGGACGCTGATCAAAGACCCTCGGGGGCCGGACCCGTTGCCGGTGATCGTCTCCCGTCTGCCGAAGGCGCCGCCGGTGCCCGCGGTGCGCGTAAATCAGCAGGGCGTGGGCGCGCCGGCGCCGCGTTATATTCAGCCCGGCCCCTGGAAATCGCCGTTGACGGAGAAGGATGTCGTAGGCGTATGGTTGGGTTTCGGCGTGGGCGCGCCGAAGCAGTATTTCATCATCCGCAAGGTGGGCTCGAGGCTGCGCGGCATGGTGTGCGGCGCCTGCGACAATCCCTATACCATGGCCGCATTAGACGATTTCGAGCTGCAAGGCGATCTGCTGAAGTTCAACATTCTGCATGAAGACTGGGGCGACGGTGAGTTGCCTACGTTTTATAAGCACGTGACGTGTCACGGCGGGTGGAACGAACTGCGTTGCACGACCGCGGCAGATCATCAGCCGCCGCCCCGGCCCGCTCCTCCGGGCGTGATACCGGGCTTCTCGCTCACCGGGCCGATCGCGATTGAGTCCACCGCTGGGAACCGGTGGCCGGAGTGGCCGCCGAAAGGCGCTTCGGCCCCGCAATGACCGCAACGCGAACGCTTCGCGTTTGCGCCTCTGAAGCAAGGACCGGAACCGCGGTGCGAAACAGCGTGCCCGCCGCGCCTTTGCAGTTCGAGGCGCATCTTCTCGCGAAAATTTTCCCAGGAGAGCGTCCCAGCGTCGCGGTTTCTTTGCGAAAGCGGCGGAACAGCCCGGCGCTGTGCGGGAAAGAGCGGAGAAGCACCGGGTCAACAGGATTTACCCGTCCGGCGTCCGGTGTGTGCCATGGCCCCAAGCGGCCGTGAACCTGGCGATATAATTCCGAGGCAGATGGCAAAATGCCGCCGGATCCCCGGAATTTGCGCATCGCCGATGCTTGTCCTAAAGAGCGCTGAGGAGACTTCATGCGAACCATACTGAAGCGCCGAGTCACAACCGTTCGAACGCCTGCCAATGTTGCGCTGGCCATGATGATCGCGATGCTGCCGCTCGCGGCGCGCGCCGCGGGTCAAAAGGCGCCGCTAGAAAGCAAAGCGGCGCCCGGAAACAAGCCTTGGACTCCGCCGCGAACCGCGGAGGGTCAGCCAGATCTCCAGGGCGTATGGAGCAACGCCTCGATCATCCCCCTGGAGCGCCCCAAGGATCTGGAGGGCAAGCAAGTTCTCACCCCGGCGGAAGCCGCCGCGTACGAAGCGAAAGTTTTTGGCCGGACTTCGCGCGAAGGCCCGCTCGCCCCGGGCCAGGTTGGAACCTATAACGATTTCTGGTGGGATGCCGATTCCAAGCGTGCGCCGAACTTCCGGACCTCCCTCATTGTGGATCCGCCCGATGGAAAGGTGCCGCCGCTCACCCCCGCGGCGCAACGGAGGCTCGAGGCGGACCGGGCCTACGCCAGGGAGCATCCGGCCGATGGTCCGGAAGACCGCCCGTTATATGAGCGATGCCTAGTCTTCCCGATGACCGGCCCCCCCATGCTTCCCAGTTTCTACGATAACCATCAATACGGTCCCCTCACGTCCCTCTATCAGATTGTCCAGACGCCCGGTTACGTGGTAATCCTCACTGAGATTCTCCACCAGGCGCGCTTCGTTCCGCTGGATGGCCGCCCGCACCTCCCGGATTCGGTTCGCCAATGGATGGGCGATCCGCGCGGCCACTGGGAAGGCAACACGTTGGTCGTGGACAGTACGAATTTCACGGGCAAGACCAAGTTTCGAGGCGCGGACGAAAACCTTCATCTGATCGAACGTTTTACTCGAACCGCTCCCGGCATCCTTCTCTACGAGTTCACGGTGGATGATCCGACGGCGTTCACCAAACCCTGGAAGGGTGAGGTCCCCATGATTGCCAGCGACAGCGTGCTCTTCGAGCACGGCTGCCACGAAGGCAATTACGGCCTGGCTGGAATCCTCGGAGGCGCCCGCGCGGAGGAAAAAAGGAGGCGGAAGTAGGCCCGCGCGCGGGCCGCCCTGAGACTCACAGAGATCTGTAGCGCAGCGATCTTAACGGAAGCAGGATCGTTGGATTTGCCGCGTTCCCGTTTCCCGCACGGACGGGCCCCGGAGCGCGCCGTCCGCGCTATTTGCCTTTCCCCGCCGCTTTCGGCGCCGATTTGGCAGCCGGGCCGCCGGCCAGCAGCGGAGTCTGCTTGGCGACATCCTCGGGCAGCGCGAACACCTGAATGGTATTTACGCGGCGGGCCGATTTAATCTCCTTGTTGTAGGCCGCCACGCCAGCCGTCAATTGGCCATCGCCGGTGTACACGGCCAAGTACTGGCGGCCATTGACAGCGTAGGTGATGGTCGAATTGGCGATGGGGCCGGGCAGCATCTCATCCCAAAGAACCTTGCCAGTCTCCTGGTCCAGCGCGCGAAGATGATGCGCCAGATCGCCGAAGAACACCAGATTGCCCGCCGTGAGCAGGATGGCCCCGTTGATGGGTGCCGGTCCCTTGAAGATATGGTCGATCTTGCCGGTAGCGGCATTGATCTTGGAAACGCCCGAGAGTTCGTCGAGCTTGGAGGGGTCGCGCACGACGCCGCCGTGGGAGGAACGCGAGCCAAGCTCGCCCTCCTTCTCCTGGTTGCAGGCATCCACGAAAGGCACATACAACGAATTGGTGATCGGGCTGTAGCCTTGCGACCAGTAGCTGCGGGTATTGAAGAAACACACCGTGTTGGTCATGTTGGGATGGGGCAGCATCGCACTTTCGTTCAAATACGTGATCCCGTTCTCATCGATATTCTTCAGGAAGAAGTTGGGCACGTCGTAGGGCCAGGGATTAGCCCACAGGAATTCCCCCGTGTGGCGGTCGAGGGCGAAGACGCCGCCGGATTCCCCCGTGGCGAGCACGATATCGCGGCGCTCACCGGGCTTGATCCTGCGGTTGAACCATTTCGCCGTGGCCGGCGTGGGATTGAGCGTGGTGGTAACCAGTATGCGATCGTTGGTCCAGTCCTCATCCCAATCGTCGCCGGGCAGATGTTGGTAGTACCAGTTCAGCTTGCCGGTGTCGGCGTTGATCGAGAGCGTGGAATTGCTGAACAGATCGGCGGGAGCGTGAGTCGGAATCGCGTTGAAATCGCCGTGCCGTTCGAGACGCGAGTTGGGCGTGGGATTCGCGACGCCCCAGATGATGGAGTTGGTGGTCGGGTCGTACGTGCCCGGCAGGCCCCACGGACCGGCGACGCGCTTCTCATCGGCGAGCCCGCCCCAGGAGTCGCCGCCCGGCTGCCCGGTTTCCGCTGCGGTCATGAACTTCCAGAGCAGCTTGCCGGTCCTGGCGTCGTGCGCGGAGATAAAGCAATTTTCGTGTTTCCCGCCGCACGCGCCGCCGGAGATCACTTTGTCGCCGGCCATGACGGCGCCTTGAGTGGCTCCCCGGGTGGCCGTCTTGTCTTCCCAGCGCAGCTCGCCCGTCCGTGCATCCAGCGCGACCAGGTAGCTGTCCGGCGAAGTCCAGTACACCATGTCGAAGCCGATCGCGATGGCCTTGGCGCGCGCGCCAGGCTTGATGTTGTCGGGCATTTTGCGCTTGTATTCCCAAATGAGCTGGCCGTTGGTGGCGTCGCGCGCTTCTATCACCGCTCCGGGCGCTTGCAGGTACATCACGCCATCGTGCACCAGAGGGATGCCTTCCTGCGAACCCGCTCCCTGAGAGACCGACCAGGCCAGCTTGAGTTGGCCGACGTTGGACGTATTGATCTGCCGCAGCGTCGAGAAGCGCTGCGCGTCGTAGGTGCGGTTGTACATGAGCCAGTCGTTGGGACTGGGGTTTTTGAGGTTGTCCTCGGTGAGAGGCACGAGGTTACGGCCGGGTTGTTGTGCGACGACGTGAACCCCGAGGAACAAAACCAGCGCACAGGTAGCGCCAATCAGGTAAGTAAAGTGACGTTTCATGGGCTCGGGGAAATTATATCGGCTCGGTGCACCGGCCGGGGAAACACGCGCTTGGAGCCCCAATTGGCGGGAGTAAAGTGCGGGGGGTGTCGCGGAGGTCCCGGACGTGAGCATGCAATCCAGCAGCAGGGTGTGGTTCGCAGCGATGATGCTCGGCGCCGCCGCTTTTGCCGGAACGCCCAGCCCCGTCGCCGATGCCGCCATGCGCCACGACGTGCCCGGCCCGAAACCGTAGCGCTGCTCAAGAAGCGGATGGCCGAAAAAGGAATCCCGATCCCCGAAGAGAACGGACTCAGCTCTTCTTCACCGTCAGCGCGGCCAGCTTGTCCGCGCGGCTCTCCCGGTCGAGCCCGCCGCACGTCGCGATGATCTCCTCGTACTGTGCCGCCGGAATCGGCAGGCCCGGAATAATGGCTCGGATCCTCCGAGCTTCTTCGTTGAAGTCCCAGATAAATTCGCGCCCCGTCGCCTGCTTCGTGTAGCTCTTGCCGTCTTTCGTGAAAATCGTGATTCGGGGTCCGAACAGCGTCATCTCGTGCGATGGGATGATCGTCACGCGCTTCATCAGATCCAGAACCTCGGGCGGGTCGCCGGTGAAGGGCAGCATGGGAAAGCCGCGCTTGACGACGCCGTAGGCCGCGTAATAGCGAGTGTCGCCGGGGCGCGGCTCGCCGGTATCTTCGCGCCGGACGGGGAAGGCCGGGCTGGGATATTGCGTCTCCAGCCAGTTCACCACGGCCTCCACGCGATCCACGTCGGCGTATTGGATGTTGTGCTCCTCGCACAGCTTCGCGGTGACGTCGATGTGCGCGATGTTGTATCCGGTGACCGAATAAATGCGATACAGCGTCTCGAGGAACATCCATTGCCTGCCCAGATTCGCCGTGATTTTGGCGAGCGAGGTCTCCCGCTGGCCAGTGAAACTGTAGGTCAGGTGGCCTTCGTTGTTTCCCGCATACGCCTCGTAGAATCCGGCCGGACCCTCCAGAGCGGTCTCGCCTCCCCGGTGCCCGGCCTTCGCCAGCGCCACGGCCAGCATCGCGTTCCGGGCCGAGCCGCCCTCGCGCATACCGCCGCTTTCGAGATTCCCGCCCGCCATATTCGTGCACAGCCCGATCGCAGCATTCACCTGATCCTCGTTCAAGCCGAGGATCTTGGCCGCGGCCACCGCGCCGCCGAAGATCGCGAACACCGGACCGGCATGGAAGCCGCGCGCCATCACGGTGGGAATCCAGTCCCCGGCCATGCGCTCCATCACTTCGTAGCCGGCCGCCAGAGCCGTGATGAGCTCGCGCCCGGACGCGCCGCGCTCCTCGGCCGCCGCCAGAGCGGCCGGAACAATGCACGTCCCCGGGTGCGTCAGCATGCGGAAGGTATCCCACTTGCCGCCCGCCAGGGCCATTTCCGCGTTGGCATACGCGGCTCCGCTGCGGGTCGCCTTGGTTCCGGCCACCAGGATGGTCGCGCCGTTGCGCACTCCCGCCTCCTCTTCCGTGATCACCGCGATCGCCTCTTGGCCCGCCGCCGTCTGCGACCCCAGCAGCGCCGACGACAGCGCCTGGAGCGTGACTCCCTTCGCCCGGTCCACCACGTCCAGCGGCAGGTCCCCATATTTCAGCCCCGCCACCCACCGGGCGAACTGGCGGCTGAGCGAGGGTCTCGCATTGGCGCGATTATTCTGGGCCGCCCGCTGCGCCCAGGCCGGCGCGGCCAAGCCGGCGCATGCAGAATAGCGAAGGAAGGTGCGGCGATTCATAAGGCCTCCGGCGGCGCTGTGTTGCGGCGCCGCGCAATCTCCAAGCACCTTATCATG
>Ga0209581_1004118_pt1 | contig 11939 bp, 8 predicted proteins | sample Coa_R2_FD_187160 | JGI IMG/M metagenome (GOLD analysis project Ga0209581, IMG submission 187160) | Surface soil microbial communities from Centralia Pennsylvania, which are recovering from an underground coalmine fire - Coalmine... | ecosystem: Environmental > Terrestrial > Soil > Unclassified ...
AGGCTGCCCCTGACGATCTGTGAGGAAAGTGTAGCGAGAATACGCTCGCAGAGATATTGCCATTGGTCACAGATCCCCTCGCTGGAAGTCCCAACTTTTGCCACCAGGAGCCGCTTCAGAAGTCCTGAAACGCGCCGATGAAGGAGGGTAGGTAGCGAGAAGCGATTTCATTTCGGGCAGAGCGTTGAGGAGGCTATGATGAGACGCAACAAACAACCCTCAGAATACAATGACTATGGTAAATATGTTGAGCTGGGTGACTTCCGCGAGCGCACGCGCCAGGAGCAGCAGCAGGTGGAGGATCTGATGGAGCAAGGATTTTTCTGGGAGGAGGCGATAAAACTGGTTCAACTCCATGAGCATCTCTATGAGAACGCAGAAATGAAACAGCGTATGGAAAATGACGAGTATATGCAGTTCGCACGCTGGCTCTATGAGCAGGGCGCGATCAACGAAGGGGAAGATGAATAAGCAAAAGTGCTGAACTCTAGAAAGTACGCAGAAATGCCGGAATCGCAAGGCCGGGGGTATTTGTGCAGGCGAACAAATATCCCCCGGCGTTTTTGACATTTTTTCTCTTGACCGGGCAGGCAAAACAGGAGTAATCTACAACACAACAACGTTGGTCGCACTCACTGTAGAGCCAGAAAGGACTCCAGGTATGTCTGAAAACATGGTTTTGCCTGAACTCTTCCGCCCCCCTGTCGCTTTCCCCGATGTGCCATATGATCAACTTCTGCGCATGGCTGCGTATCGCGTGCCCGACCGGCCTGCGATCATTTACCACAACGCGCACTTTACTTACCGCGAAGTGGTCAGTATGGTCAATTGCATCGCTAACGGCCTCTATAACCTGGGCCTGCGCAAGGGCGATAGGGTTTGCCTGTTCATGACCAACCGGCCAGAGTACACCGTCTCGTTCATCGCGGCGGCCAGCATTGGTGTCGTGGTCAGCCCGATGAACCCGTCCTACAAGGAGCGCGAGGTTGGCTACCAGTTGGAAAACTCAGAGGCCGGCGCGATTATCATCCAGCGCGAACTCCTGCCTTTGCTGCAACAGGTGCTCGGCCAGAAGTCGCTCCCCAACCTCAAGCATATTATCGTGACCGGTGAGAGCGTGCCCGAGGAGTTGCCGGAGGCGATTCCCTGGGCGAGGTTGATGCGTGAGTCTTCGCCGGAGCAGCCGCCCAGGGTTGAGATCAGCGGCGACGATCTGGTGGCGCTGCCCTACTCCTCCGGCACCACCGGGTTTCCCAAAGGCGTGATGCTCAGCCATCGCAACCTGACCGTCAATAATCTGCAATTTACAACCGTGCTGCAAACCAATGTGAACGATGTCGCCCTGATCTTCCTGCCGTTCTATCATATCTATGGCGTGATGCTGACCGGCGCTTTTCTGGCCTGCGGCGGCACCCAGGTGTTGATGGAACGCTTCGATCTGGTTCAGTCGCTGGAACTGTGCGAAAAACACGGCGTGACCTATTATTTCGCGGTTCCCCCGATCATTGTGGCCCTGGCCAACGCGCCTGTGGACCTGAGTAAGCTGAAAACGGTCAAGTACGTCTTCTCCGGTGCGGCTCCCCTGCCGCTGGACCCCGCGCGCCGCCTGGAGGCGAAGACGGGCCTGCAGGTAGTTCAGGGCTACGGCATGACCGAGGCTTCGCCCCTGACCCACGCGCAGCCGAAAGATCCATCTCTGGTGCGCCCAGACAGCGTGGGCCTGCCGGTCCATAACACTGAGCAGAAGGTGGTGGATATCGAGACGGGCGAGCGCGAACTGCCGGTGGGCGAGGACGGCGAGATCATCGTGCGCGGCCCCCAGGTGATGCAGGGCTACTGGAAGGCACCCGAGTCGACCGCGCAATCGCTGCGCAACGGCTGGCTCTATACAGGCGATATCGGCCATATCGATGCAGATGGCTACACCTATATTGTGGATCGTAAGAAGGAGATGATCAAGTACAAGGGCTTTGGCATCGCGCCCGCCGAGATCGAGGCCCTGCTGATGGAACACCCGGCGGTGATGGACTCCGCAGTGATCGGCGTGCCCGACGATGAGGCCGGCGAGGCTCCCAAAGGCTTTGTCGTCCTGCGCCCGGGCCAGGAGGCCACGCCCGACGAGATTATGGCCTTTGCCAATGGTAAACTTGCAGGCTATAAGAAGGTTCACTATATTGAGGTTGTGCAGTCGATCCCGAAGAACGCTTCGGGGAAGATTCTGCGGCGCGAGTTGAAGGAGATGGAGAAGGCTCGCAGAGAGGGACGATAGCCTTTCCCCACCCCTCCCATCAGGTTAATAAAGTCACATTTTGAAGATTTTGCCTGAAAAATCGCATGAAATGCGATTTTTCAGGCAAAATCTTCAAAATGTGACTGAAAATATTTCAGCGAACGCAGGCGATGAGGTCGGCGAGCAGGCCCTGGGCGGTGGGAATAGCGCCGGCTCCAGGGCCGATGATCGTCACTTCCGGCAGGGTGTCTGTGTGGATGGTCAGGGCATTGGTCACGCCGTCAACACGCGCCAGGGGATCGTCCAGGGGCAGCGCCTGTGGGGAGACGCTGGCCTCCAGGGCGTCTCCACTGCGTTTGAGCGAGGCGATGAGCTTGATACGCTGGCCGGCAGCGGCAGCGCGCTGAATATCGTCGAGGCTGAGCGCCGTGATGCCCTGGAGCGCCACCTGCTCCGGCTTGAGCGGCTGATTGAAGGCCAGCGCGGCCAGGATCAGGGTCTTGGCGAGCGCGTCGTGGCCTTCAACATCGGCGGTGGGATCGGTTTCGGCATAGCCCTGCGCCTGCGCCTCGGCCAGCACCTCGGCATACGCGCGTCCTCCGGCCATTGCGCTCAGAATGTAGTTTGTCGTGCCGTTGAGAATGCCGCGCACGCTCTGGATCGCGGAACCGGCCATGCCCTCCAGCAGCGTACTGATGACCGGCGTGCCCGCCATCACGCTCGATTCCATGCGCAACTGCACGCCCTGCCGGCGGGCGAGATCGAGCAGTTCGAGGCCGGCCAGCGCGCCGGGACCCTTGTTGGCGGTCACGACGTGGGCGCCCATGCGCAGGGCCGTGACGATATGGCTCAGGCCCGGCTCCGCGTCACGCAGGTTTGTAGAGGTCGCCTCGACCAGCAGGTTCGCGCCCGTCTCCTGTAAGCCCTCAAGAATGGTCTCCCAGTGGCGGGCATCCTCGTAATCGGTCAGCGGACGCCCGCTCGCGCCCAGTTCAAGCACCCTCGAAAGGTCCAGCCCATCCTCGCGATAAATAAAGCCGTGGCGAGCATTGCCAACGCCCACCAGACGCACATCTATCTCAAACGCCTGGCGCAAATATTCCTGTTTGCGCTGTAACAGTTCCACAAAGCCTCGTCCCACGACGCCGAAGCCGGCCAGTGAGAGCCGCAATGATTTCATAACGCTTTCTCGTTCCTTCCAGGCGGGCCGAGCGATTCCACAGCATGCGCGGCCCGCAGCATGATTCTGCATTTCTGCTCTTCCATCCATTTAAGCATAGCAGGTCAACCACCGTTCTCCCTATAATCCCGCTGAATCCGGCTTGACGGGCCTCCCGTGCTACTCTACAATATGAGCGATGATATATATTTTCTGGCCATTGCTCTCCGGCACAAGGAGTTATCAGGATGATGGACCATCAAAACCAGCGTGCGGGCCTGTTTCACAGAAAAAATATGAACGAGGCATCTCACCATACGAAGCGCGCATATGATTTGCTCAAGTATGGCCATCTTTACGAACAGCAGGAGGATTATGAGAAGGCATTTATCTCGTATACAGGAGTCATCGAAATCGCTCCTGATTTAGCCGATGCTTACGTTAGACGAGCAAAGCTCTATCATAAACTGGAGAAACGCGAGCAGGCCATTGCAGATTTTGAGCAGGCCCTGGCTCGAAATCCTGCTCAGCCAGATGTCCACTTTGAACTGGGGAATGTATACCTTGAACTGAAGCATTACCAGAGCGCGGTGGATGCCTATAGTAAGGCCATTCAGCTTAAACCAGACTTCGCACTGGCTTATTATAATCGCGGCGGGTCCTATTTTTCTTTGGCAGAGTATGAAATAGCGATTGCCGACTTTAGCCGCACAATTGGTTTGAAGCCAAACAATTCTCTCGCTCACTACAATCGCGGGAGAGCGTACCTTCGTTTGAACCGATATAAACAGGCAGTTATTGACTTTGATAAGGCGATTGAGCTTGATCCAACTGCTCATTATATCTATGAAAGCAGGGGTCTAGCCCATCTTAATTTGAAGCAATACGAGCAGGCGATTCGCGATTGTAGTCGTGCGATCGCGCTAAATCCAACCAGTTTCAACGCTTTTCATAATCGAGGCTTTGCATACTACGCCTTGAAAGAATACGCACTGGCTCTCTCTGATGACAATCGCGCGCTCGAGCTAAATCCGGCTAACGCCCTGACATTCATCAGTCGAAGTCTGGTGTATTATTCCCTGAAAGAATATGCACTGGCCATCTCTGACTGCAACCGCGCAATCGAACTTGACTCCAACGACTGGCGCGCCTATAACAATCGCGGCTGGCTCTATTATGCCCTGAAAGATATCCCCAAAGCCCTGGCCGACTATGAGCAGGCCATTACGTTAAACCCTGATGAGGCGGATCACGCTTATAACAATCGCGCCTGGATCTTGGCCGAGCGCGGCGAGTATGAGCGCGCGCTGGAGGATTGCGAGCGGTCTTTGCGGATAGGCGCTGATCTTGCCAGCGCTTATACCCAGCGTGCTCGCGTCTATTGCTGGCAGGGCGACTACGAACGGGCCCTGGCGGATTGCACGCGGGCATTGGAAATTACGCCGGATCAGGCAAGCGCCTATGCTGTGCGCGGCCTGATCGCCCATGCCCAAAAGCAGTACGAGAGCGCGCTGGCCGATCTCGAAAAAGCGCGGGAAATGGACGCGAATCTGTTCTGGATTGAAGATATCTATCATGATATACGTAATATATTAAACAACACAGAAAGATCTAACGAGGAAAACGAAACATGACCGAACAGCCGGGATGGCGACTCGGCCTTTTGAGGCTGAAACGCCATCTGACCCGCTTTCGCGGGATAGATCGCGCGTATGCAAGCAGCAGGGAGGGGCGGGTATATCTCCAGCAAGGACAGTATCAGCGGGCGCTCAATTACTTTAATGAGGCGCTGACGATCGCGCCTGACTACGTTGAGGCCCTGACCGGGCGCGGGCAGACGTATTATGGGATGCGCCAGTACGAGCGGGCGAAGGCGGATTTCGCCCGCGCCCTGCGCCTCAAATCCAGGAATTTCGAGGCGCAGTTCTGGCTGGCCCAGACGCTGTATATCCTGGAGGAGTATCATGAGGCCATTAACGCGTATAGTAAGGCCCTCTGGCTCAAAACCAGGGATTGGGCAACCTACGCGAATCGCGGCCAAGCCTATGCCCGCGTGCAGGAGTACCGCAAGGCCCTGGCCGATTTCAAAACTGCCCTGAAGCTCTCCCCCAGATCTGCCCTCACCTATACCAATCGCGGTCTGGTATACATCGAACTAAAACAATACAAAGAGGCGCTGGAGGATCTGAATCGGGCGCTGGAAATTGATCCCAATCAGCGGCGGGCATACTTTGGCAAGGGCCAGGCGCTCTACGCGCTGAAGGACTACGAGCGAGCGCTGATTTTCTATCGGCAGGCGCTGCAAATCGAGCCAACCTGTCAGGGATATAACAACCTGGGAATAACGCTGGACGCTCTGGGCCGGCATCAGCAGGCCATCGAGGCTTATAACTGCGCGATCGAATACGATCCCGCCCACTGGGTGCCGTATAATAATCGCGGCTGGTCCTACCACGCGCTGGGAGAGAACGCCAGCGCGCTGGCGGACTTTGAACGCGCTCTCGCCGCCGGCCCGGAGGAGGCTTATGCCGCGTATCTCAATCGCGCCTGGATTTTTGCCGGGCGCGGCCAGTTTGCGCGGGCGCTGGAGGAGTGCGATCATATTCTGATGTGGGGTATTCACGATGCCCTGGCCTATGCCTACCGCGCGGGCGTCCGTTACTGGCAGGGTGAGGATGAGCAGGCGCTGGCGGACTGCGAGCGCTCCCTGGAGAAAGATCCCGATTGCGCAGAGGCATATGGGGTGCGCGGCCTGGTTTACAAACGCCAGAAGCGAACCACAGATGCGCGCGTCGCGCTCGAGAAGGCTAGAGAGCTTGGCCACAATCTGTTCTGGATTGATGAGGACAAAGAGGAGAGCGATCGTATACTGAACAAAGAGGATCGAACCTGAGAGCACCACCGGGAAGGGACTATCGTCATGAGTATACTCAGCCGTATTGCTGGCAGCATCGCCAAATTGCCGCCCGCCGAAACTTACGATATTTTGATCGAGCGCGACCTGAAGGTGCCGATGCCGGATGGCGTGATTCTGCTGGCGGACCGCTATGCGCCGCGCGGCGTTGAGAAGCCGCCGCTGATCCTGGTACGCTGCTGCTATGGTCGCCGGGGCTTTTTTGGCCTGCTCAACGCCCGGGTCTTTGCCGAGCGCGGCTTCCAGGTAGTCATTCAGAGCACGCGGGGCACCTTTGGCTCGGGCGGAACGTTTAACCCTTTCACCGACGAGCACGACGATGGGCTGGCCACCGTTGCCTGGCTTAAAGAGCAGCCCTGGTTTCCCGGCTCCTTCGCGACAACCGGCCCCAGCTATCTCGGCTTTGTGCAGTGGGCCATCGCCAGCGAGGCGGGACCCGAGATCAAGGCCCTGGCCATCCAGATCAGCACCGCCGAGTTTCGCAGCCAGACCTATCCGGGAGAGTCGTTCTCGCTGGATACCGCCCTTTCCTGGATTCACCTCGTAGCCACGCAAGAGCACACCAATATCCTGAAACAGATTGTATTCCCTCCCGCGCGCAAGCTGCGGCCCATCTTCTCGCACCTGCCCCTGCGCGAGGTCGATAAGCTTGCAACAGGCCAACACGTCCCTTATTTCCAGGAATGGCTGGAGAACAACGACCCTGGCAGCGAATACTGGAAGGTGCGCAGTTTCGCTGAAACCGTCAGCGATATTTCGGCCCCCATTAACCTGGTCGGCGGCTGGTACGACATTTTTCTCCCCTGGGAGTTACGCGATTACCGGGTGCTGCGCGATGCCGGCAGGCAGCCATATCTGACGATCGGACCCTGGGCGCACAGCACTCCCGAGGGATTAATCTACGGTGTCCGCGAAGCCCTGACGTGGTTCAACGCCCATCTGCGCAATGATCGCAGCCAGTTGCGGGAAGCGCCGGTCCGCATTTTTGTCACCGGCGCAAACGAATGGCGCGATTATCCCGATTGGCCGCCGCCGGGAACGCGGGAGCAGCGTTTGCATCTCCAGCCGGGCGGCGCGCTGGCTGCTGATCTTCCCCCACACTCAGAGCCGGACCACTATCGCTACGACCCGGCCAATCCCACCCCCGTGCTGGCCGGGCCGCTCCTCAGCGGCAAGGCCCTGCCAACCGACAATCGTCCATTGGAGGCGCGCCCCGACGTCCTGACGTATACAAGCGCGCCCCTCGAGCGCGACCTCGAAGTCATCGGGCCGGTTCAGGCCGATCTTTATGTAAAGTCCAGCCTGGAGCATAGCGACTTCTTTGCCCGTCTCTGTGATGTCGATTTGAAAGGCAGGTCGCTGAACGTATGCGACGCACTGCTGCGCGTCTCCCCTGGCCGGCCAGTTCCAGAGGCAGACGGCACGCTCCACATCACCTTCGATCTCTGGCCGACTGCGCACCGCTTCCGCGCCGGCCACTGCTTGCGCGTGCAAATCTCCAGCGGTGCGCACCCACGCTTCGCCCGCAACACCGGTAGCGGCGAACCCCTGGGCACGGCAACGAAACTGCTGGCGGCGGATCAGTCGATCTTTCACGATCCTGAGCATCCGTCGGGGATTGTGCTTTCGGTGCTGGAGCAAAAAGCGGAATAAACCCCTTGACAGTCCCGCAGCTTCTCCGGTATACTTTGTCATAACACAAGTACACATGTACAATTGAATACCAATCTGAGATATGACAGATATCTGCTCTCATCAAGATGGGTGGAGGGACCGGCCCTGTGAAACCCGACAACCCCCTCGCACTGGCGCGAGAAAGGGTGCCAATTCCGGCGGAACTCTTGCAGTTGCCGCAAGATGAGGGGAAGAAGCAACGTTGCTAAAACCCCTGAGATGCAGGGGTTTTTTGTTACCCCAAAACGTATCTTATCGAAGAGAGGGAGGAATGCAATAATCTCCCTCACGCATAGAGAAGACGTTGTAGAGGACGAGTAGGCGCGTAATACGACTACAGAGAACTGGCGAGGCTGAGAAACCAGTGTCATGTACGCGTTGAAGATGGCCTCGAAGTCGCAGGCTGAAGGCCCAAAGCGGGCTTGTAGGTTGTGCCGGCTGGCCCCGTTATCGGCCTGGAGTGTGTAGAGACTACACACTCGCTAAGGCTGGCGTCGCGAGATGCCGGCAAATCAGGGTGGTACCGCGAAACAGTTTGACCCCTCGCCCCTGTGTGGGAGAGGGTTTTTTTGTTCTCAATTTTTAAAGGCAGAGCCGGCAAGAAAGGATTTAGCGATGGTGATATGCATGAAGGACGACGTTGTAACCTCTGCACGGATCACCCCTGTCAGCAGAGCTCACACGGCGCTGACCTGGACGTTCGATGAACTGCCGCTTCAACTCGGTGGCTCGTTCGGACCGGTGACGCTGGCCTATGAAACCTGGGGCACGCTCAATAGCGCCGGGGATAACGCTATCCTGGTGACGCACGCGCTGACAGGCGACGCGCATGCCCACGATAGCGCCCGGCCAGATGATCCACGCGCGGCCTGGTGGAATCCGCTGATCGGGCCGGGGCGGCCTTTTGATACAGAGCGCTACTTTGTGATTTGCTCGAACGTATTGGGCGGATGCTACGGCAGCACGGGACCGTCCTCGCTCGATCCTGCCACCGGACGACCCTATGGCCTGCGCTTCCCGCTGGTGACGATTCGCGATATGGTCAACGCGCAGCGCCGACTGCTCGCGCACCTGGGCGTGCGCCAGCTCGCGGCGGTCGCGGGCGGCTCGGTTGGAGGTCAGCAGGCGCTGGAGTGGGCCGTGACCTACCCGGAACTGGTGCGCAAGGTCGTGGTCGTGGCCGCGACGGGGGCGCTGACCGCGCAGGCTGTGGCCTTCAGCGAGGTCGAGCGCCAGGCGATCATGGCCGATCCGCGCTGGCAGGGAGGCGAGTATCAGCCCGGCCAGGGACCAGACGCCGGGCTGGCCATCGCTCGCATGCTGGCGATGATTACCTATCAGAGCGAAGAGGCGATGGAGATGCGCTTCGCGCGCCGCCCGGCTCGCTGCAAGAATACCACCGCCCCCAGCGGATACGCGGCCTTTGGCGGTCCTTTCGATGTCGAGAGTTACCTGTATCACCAGGGGGAGGCGCTGGTCAGGCGCTTCGACGCCAACAGCTATCTCTATATCAGCCGGGCGATGGATCTCTACGACGTGAGCGCCGGTTATCCCTCGCTGGAGGCGGCTCTGCAGCGCATCAAGAGCCAGACGCTCTTTATCGGCATTCGTTCGGATTTTCTCTTCCCGGCAGCGCGGGTGCGCCATCTGGCCGAGCAGGTCGGTCAACTGGGCGGCCATGCGAGCTACGTCGAACTGGATTCGCCGCACGGGCACGACGCTTTCCTCAAGGAATGGGAGCAGATGGCAGCGGCTTTGGATTTTCTCAAGGAGTAACAACAGCAATGGCATTGAACAGTAACCGTCACTATGGCTTTGAAACGCTCTCGCTGCATGCGGGCCAGGAGACTGCCGATAGCGCCACCAACGCGCGCGCGGTGCCGATCTATCAGACCAGCTCGTATGTTTTCGATAGTCCCGAACACGCCGCCGACCTCTTCGCACTGAAGCAGTTCGGCAATATCTACACGCGCATTATGAATCCCACCCAGGACGCGTTTGAGCGGCGCGTGGCGGCCCTGGAAGGCGGCGTGGGGGCGCTGGCAACCGCCTCGGGCCAGGCGGCAGAGACGTTCGCGATCCTGAATATCGCGGGCGCGGGCGACGAGATCGTTTCGTCCGCCAGTCTGTATGGCGGGACCTATAATCTCTTCCACTATACGCTGCCGAAGCTGGGCGTGACGACCCATTTTGTGGATAGCCGCGATCCAGAGAATTTTCGCACGAAGATCAACGATAAGACAAAGGCCCTGTACGCCGAGATTCTGGGCAATCCCCGCCTGGACACACTGGATATTGAAGCGGTGGCCGAAATCGCTCACGAATATGGCATCCCGCTGATCATCGATAACACGCTGGCAACGCCCTACCTGGTGCAGCCTTTCAAGCACGGCGCTGATATCGTCGTTCACTCGGCGACGAAATTCATCGGCGGGCATGGCACCTCGATCGGCGGCGTGATCGTGGATAGCGGCAAGTTCGATTGGGCGGCCAGCGGGCGCTTCCCCGGCCTGGTCGATCCCGATCCCTCCTACCATGGCGTGAGCTATGTCGGCGCGCTGGGGCCGCTGGCCTATATCATCAAGGCCCGCGTGCAACTGCTACGCGATCTGGGCGCGGCGACGACACCGTTCAACTCCTGGCTCTTCCTGCAAGGTCTGGAGACGCTGCCCCTGCGCATGGAGCGCCACAGCGAGAACGCGCTGCGCATCGCGAAGTTCCTGGAGGGCCACCCGGCGGTGGAATGGGTGAGCTATCCCGGCCTGGAGAGCCATCCGCAATATCACCTCGCGCGCAAATACTTCACGCACGGCTATGGGGCGATCCTGGGCTTCGGCATCAAGGGCGGCCTGGAGGCCGGGAAGAAGCTCATTCGTCACGTTGAGCTTTTCTCGCACCTGGCCAACGTGGGCGATGCCAAGTCGTTGATTATCCATCCCGCCAGCACCACGCACTCCCAACTGGCGCCGGAGGAACAGCTTGAAACCGGGGTGACGCCCGAGTTTATCCGCCTCTCGGTCGGCCTGGAAACGGTAGACGACCTGGTGGACGACCTGGACCAGGCCCTGCGCGCCGCTACGGCGTAATCGGTCAATTTTTTGAAACACTGGAGTTAAGCATCTATGGAACGCAGGATTAGCATCCTCAAATTTGGAGGAACATCCGTCGGCAATGGCGAGCGGATTCGCCAGGTGGCACAGATTGTAGCGCGTCAGGCACAGCAGTTCGAGGAGGATTTCCCCGCCGTGGTCGTTTCAGCCATGGCGGGCGTGACCGATCAACTGCTGCGCATTACGCGCTCGATTACCACGGGCGAGTTTGAGGCCGGCCAGCGCGAAGTAGATGCGCTCAAAGCGAAGCACCTGGAGGCCGCGCTGGTCGTCGCTCACTCGCCCGCAGAACGCACTCTGATGCTGGCCGCGCTGGAAGAGGCTTTCACGCGCTTCGAGGAGGATATCGAGCGCCTACGCGCCGCCAGGACTGAGGATGTTCCGCTGCGCACCGCTGCGGTGGCCGCTTGGGGCGAGCGGCTCTCGGTGCTGCTGGTCGCGTCTGCGCTGCGCGAATGCGGTATTGCAACGGAGGCTGTGCGCGAGGAGGTAATCATCATCGAGGCGCCACGCAGCGAGATTCCCTATGTGCCGGGCACAGTGATTGGCGCGGAACCCCAGGCCGAGGAGACGCGTGAGAACGCGGCCCGGCTCGTCCTGCCTCTGCTGGAACAGGGCGTTGTGCCGGTGATGGCCGGCTTTATTGGACGAACGCCCGATGGGATCGTCGCGACGCTGGGCCGCAACGGCTCGGACTATTCCGCTGCGGTCATCGGGGCGGCGCTGGATTGCGCCCAGGTCGAGATTTATACAGATGTCGATGGCGTGCTGACGGCTGATCCGCGCGTGGTGCCCAACGCGCTGCTCCTGCCGCACCTCTCGTATGCCGAGGCAGCGCAACTTTCGTGGTTC
>Ga0209581_1004119_pt1 | contig 11934 bp, 10 predicted proteins | sample Coa_R2_FD_187160 | JGI IMG/M metagenome (GOLD analysis project Ga0209581, IMG submission 187160) | Surface soil microbial communities from Centralia Pennsylvania, which are recovering from an underground coalmine fire - Coalmine... | ecosystem: Environmental > Terrestrial > Soil > Unclassified ...
ATCCGCGCAGCCGATTCGTAAGATTGCGCACGGAATCTGTCGCCACCAGCTTTCCTTTATTAATAATGATCACCCGCTCGCAGGTGGCTTCCACTTCGGGCAGGATGTGCGTGCTCAAGATGATGGTGTGACTTCCCGCCAGATTCTTGATCAGTTCGCGCGTCTCGATGATTTGCTTCGGGTCGAGACCGGCGGTCGGTTCATCGAGAATCAGCACGTCGGGATTGTGAATAATCGCCTGCGCCAGTCCGACGCGCTGGCGGTAGCCTTTGGAAAGCTTGCTGACCAGCTTGGTGCGGACATCACCGATCGATGTGCGCTCGACGACTTCATTGAGGCGGCGTCCGAGTTCCGGATTCGACAGTCCCTTGAGCCGCCCGACGAAGTTCAGGTACTCGACAACCTCCATCTCCGGGTAGAGCGGCGGGGTTTCCGGAAGGTAGCCGATCCGCTTTTTTACTTCGAGAGGTTTTTCGAGAACATCAAAGCCGGCGACCTGCGCCGTGCCGGAGGTGGGCGGCAGAAAGCACGTAAGTACGCGCATTGTCGTAGTTTTGCCAGCCCCGTTAGGGCCGAGAAAACCCACGATCTGCCCCTTCTCTACTTCGAAAGAGATGTCGTCGACGGCGACGTTGCGCGCATAGCGCTTCGTGAGCTTTTCGACCTTAATCATAAATAGCTCGGAAAGTGGTACAGCGGCGTGCTGTGTGGATTTCAACTCCATCATAGAAATGGGTTTTCTGCGCTGTCAATCACGCCGCAAAGGTACGCCTCTCCTGGCGCCGCTCGCTGTCAGCTATTTTCAAAAGCCTTCCCAAACGTAGGCGGCGAAGGCGGTCCGCGCCCTAAATCCAATGCTTTCGTAGAGCCGGATCGCCGAGTCATTGGCGGTTGTGACAGTGAGGCTGGTTTTGCGGCAGCCGCGGCTCGCCAGCGCCTGTAACGAACGCCGCAACAGTTCATATCCGACGCTCAGCCCGCGGAACTCCGGGGCCACGCAGATCTGCGTAATATGGCCGACGTCGGCGCTTACGACGCTGGCCAGGCACAAGCCGCACAGACGACCCGTATCCTGATCGAGCGCCACAAACGAACAGGGTTGCAGGAACACGCCGCAGCCGGGATACTGCACGATGTTTAACAGGAACCGGCGCGCGCCGCTGGCGCTGCGGTATTGATCGTTGATATCGCTGTCGACATGACCGCGGTACGCCGCCGCGATCACCTGGGCCGCTTCGTCCTGCCGCCGCTCATTCCAGGCGTCGTAGGCGACGCGCGCCGTCCGCTTCGCAGCAGGAAGGGAGGCGGCTTGCGTCATGTCAATTTCCATAAAGCTCCTGGGATACAAGCGAGCTTTGTTGGCAAGTGGCAAGATCCTGTTAAACGGAGAACCCAGCATCATGAGCTGGGATTCGATGCGCCGCACCCATGGGGCGGCGGCAAGCGCGTCCACCACGGTTGAAAGCAAGAGGTCTTCATTCGCAATGGTCCGATAGGATTCGAGAACATACAGGTCGCCGATCAGACCTTTGCGATCTTCACAAACGTAGTAGGTGTAACCGACAACGCTATTGGCCGCGATCAGGGCATATCCGGTGAGCGCGTGCATATCGAGGAAGCGCCGGACGAGTTCCGCCGAACCGGCGAAGTCCCAATCCAGCGCCCGCCGCCAGGCCGCTGTTTCTTCGGCAAGCAGCGCATGCATGTCGTAGGATCGCAGCTGGCGCAAGTCCATCACGCGCGGCGCTACGATCTCGGACACGGCGGCCATACGCTGATTGTGACGCAGATCTGTCAGAACCGCCAGGGCGGCGCCGGGCCAGCGCTTTTGCGGGTCCCTGGCCGGTGCGGCGGCCCGCCCGGCGCGCGAAATCGTTGTGGACGGCGGTCAGCGCGCTCCGGCGGTCACTCCCGCACGATGCGGCCGTCGCGCATCTCCACAATCCGGTGCGCATAAGCCGCCGCCTCCGGATTATGCGTAATCATCAGAATTGTTTGGCCGAGCCGCTCATTGAGTTCGCGCATCAGATTCAACACGGCGGTCGAGTTTTCCGTATCGAGATTTCCAGTGGGTTCATCGGCCAGCAGAATCGCCGGGTGATTTACGATTGCGCGCGCGATCGCGACCCGCTGCTGCTCGCCGCCGGAGAGCGCTCTCGGCTTGTGTTTCAAGCGGTGAGCGATTCCGAGCAGATCGAGCGCGCGCTCGAACTGCTCATCGTGGTCGGTGTGGTTGCCCGCGATGTCCTTGGCGATCGCAATGTTGTCGGCGGCCGACAGGGTCGGCAACAGATTGTATTTCTGGAACACAAATCCGACCTTGTTCTTCCGCAGATTGGTCCGGTCGGCGTCGGACATTTTCGACAAGTCCTGGTTTTCGATCAGAACCGAGCCCGCGGTAGGCGGCGTGAGGCCCCCCAGGATGTGGAAGAGCGTAGATTTTCCGGATCCAGACGGTCCGATGAGCGAAACGAACTCTCCCCGCCGGATGCTCAGGTTCACGCCGCGCAACGCCGGAACGTCGACCTCGCCGACGTGGTAAATCTTTTTGAGGTCGCGCGCCTCGATAATGGGCGCTTCAGTCATACGCGAGGGCCTCGATGGGGTCCTGCTTGGCCGCTTTGAGACCCGGATACGCAGCGCCCAGCATCGCGCCCCCGATCGCAAGGCCGCCCGCGATCGGCCACCACTCCGGCACGATGGCCTGCCGAAGCGTGGGGACCGCCGTGTCAATCAGCCACTTTGTCCCGTACGTCAATACAATGCCCAGCAGCGTGCCGGCGACAGCGAGCACGGCGGTCTCCCGCAGCAGGATGCCAATTACATACGCCGGGGATGCTCCGAGCGCCTTGAGAATGCCGATTTCCCGCGTGCGCTCCAGCACCGACGTGTACATCGACAGAAAGACCACGATAAATCCGATCAGGACGCCGATCGTGATGATCACCCAGATGAATTGCCGCAGCATCGGGACGCTGTCAACGGATATCAGGGAAACGAACTCCTCCATGGAATAGATTTTGTAGTCGGGCAGCTTCCGTTTGAGCTCATCGATGACCGCTTGGGTATTCGCCGGATTATCCAGTTTGAGGTATGCGGCGGTGATGTTGCCGGTATTTGAATACAAATCCTGGAGCACTGCCAGGTCTACGAACATTCGAGACAATTTGCCTTGCTCGACGACGCCGGCGATATGCCAGGTATGATTGTTGAGAACGTAGCTCTGGCCGGCGCGCAGCTTGTGCTGCTCCGCATAAATATTGTCGATGAGCATGTCATTCGGCGCCTGAAACGGCCCGCCCTGCAGATACCGGAAGCCGCCGGTGACGCTGTCAAAATCCTTCAGATTGATCCCAGTGATCGAATCGATCCCGCCAATCGGCTGGACCAGGGCGCCGGCGACGGCTACGACATGCGGCTGTTTACGAAAGAATGGAATGAACTTTTCGGAGAAATTTGCGCTGAATCCGATCAGTGAGCTGCCGGGCGCTCGAACCAGCACATCCGCTCCGACGCCCCGCGATCGCTGAGCGACATCACGCAGCATGCCCCGGCTCACGCCGACCAGCGTCAGCACCATCGTGACCTGGACGCCGATCGCCATAATGCTCAACAGCGTTCTCAGCGGGCGGTGCTTAAGATTTTCAACTACCAGCTTATTAACCAAACCACATTTTAATTCGGGCGCGGGGGACGCCCGCGGGACGGCGTCCCGGCGTTCGCCGCCAGCCGCAGCGTCAATTCCCCGGACGAGGGCGCGTTGGCGTACACTCTCACCAGGAGGCGACGGCGATGGGCGGCAATTTTCAAAGGCGCCGGGCTGACGTGGAGTCTGATTTCTTGAACGCCGACCTCGAAACCGGCTTCGCTTTGGCGCGTCTGGCGGAGCAGGCATGGCGTGAAGGCGACTGGCGGGCGGCGCGGCGCAGTATCGAGGACGCCCGAGCTGCGATGAAGGATGCCGCGCGCCTATGGCACAAGCTCAATGCGCCTCCCCGCTACAGGATCCGCCTGCGAGAACTGGTGTTGGCGGTTCAGGGAATCGAGCGCCGCGCGGGCTTTTTTGTAAAGCTCATCTATAACTGAGCGCTGACACAATCAGCGGCGGCGCTCCTCCCACGGCTCCTGGAGGGCGGTCTTCGCATCTTCACCCGCAGCCTCCCGTGCGTTTCGCAACATTGTGATCGCATGTTCACGGTATTGTAACCGCAATCGGGTTACGGTCGAGTTGATGAGGAGATTATTACTGTTCGCCATGTGTGTCGCCGCTCTCGGGCAGACCGATGTCGGACGCATCGTAGGAACGGTTGTCGACACAACGGGAGCTGTGATACCCGGCGCTCAGATCAGGGTTAAGAACGAGCGCACGGGGCAGGAGCAGATTGTACGAACGAACGATCAAGGATACTACATCGTTACGCAACTGGAGCCCGCTGTTTACACGGTGACCGGCAAAGCCGAGGGGCTCGGTCCGCAGGAGTATCGCGAAATCCGGGTGGGCGTGGGCCAGGAGCGTACGGTCAACGTGATTCTGCAACCGGCGGCGCTGGAGACGGAAGTGAATGTCTCAAGCGGCGAACTTGCCGTCGTCGATACGAGTTCCGCCCGCGTTGGCGCAAACATCAGCGAACGCGAAGTGGCCGAGCTCCCTATGAACGGGCGTCAGATCTCACAGCTGTACTTGATGGCGCCAGGCGCCGTGAACAGCGGCGCGGGCGCGTTCGACAACATCCGGTTCAGCGGCCGCTCAAACCAGGAGAATGTCATCCGCTTTGACGGCGTCGAGGGCACTTCCATTGTGGATGCATCGCCCGGCAATCTCAACGGCGAAACGACGTCGCTGTTCCGCCTGCAACAGAGCCTGGAGAACGTTCAAGAATTCCGCATCGATACGAGCAATTATCCCGCCGAGTACGGCACGGGAACGGGAGGACAGATCAGCTTCATCACGAAGTCCGGCGGCAATGAGACTCACGGTTCAGTGTTCCACTACCTTCGCAATGACGCCATGGACGCGCGCAACGTTTTCGACGGCTCGCGAAAATCACAGCTGCGGCTGAACCAGTTCGGCGGGTCGGTGGGCGGGGCGTTCGTCAAAAACAAAGCATTCTTTTTTGCGAGTTACGAAGGACTGCGCCAGCGAACCTCAAGCCCGTTCGTCGAATCGACTCTGAGCGCGGCGGCCCGCGCCAAAGCCGCGCCTGCCATCCAGCCTCTTCTGGGCGCGTTTCCCCTCGGACAGATACCCACAAGCGATCCCAATCTCGACATCGTGCGCGTGGACGGCCCCGGCTACGTCGATGAAGACTCCGGCGGTATACGGCTCGACTACAACCTGAGCGACAAATACCGGCTCTACGCGCGCTACTTTCGGGACCAAGGCCGCGCCTCACAAACTCAGAACTCCACGCTGAGCCAGTATCAGACCGCCGCCGTTCCACAGAACGCCGTCTTGAGTCTGAACCAGGTGTTTTCCCCGACATTGCTGAACGAGACCAAACTTGGATTCAACGGAGCGAAGACGCGCGTCGCCGGCGTCCCGGGTCCGAGCCCGAATGCAAACATCAACGGCGTCACGATCAACCTGACCGGCAGCGTAGCCCTGGGCGGCATCGCCGGCCAGGTTGGCAGCGCCGCAATCGCCCAGCCTACGGGCTTGATACGGCTGGCGAGCGCGTTTAACGGCCGCGGCGCCCCGTACACGAACGACTCCATTTCCTTCATTGACAACCTGTCCGTCATTCGCGGCCAGCACAACCTGAAGTTCGGCGCGGAGGTGCGCCGCATAGAGCTGTACAATGATCAACTCGGCGGAACGACATACACGTTCCCCAGCGTCGATGCATTTCTCAACAATCAACCTTCCTCTATTGCCTTCAACGGCGACCTGAGCGCGCTGAGCCCGTTCACCGGCCTGTCAGGCCCGGCGCATTTGCGGCAAAACTATTACATCTTCTACGCACAGGATGAGTGGAAAATCCGGCCCAACTTCACGCTCAGCTATGGACTGCGCTACGAGTATTACCAGCCGCTGCACGAAACCCGCAACAAAGATGTGTTTTTCGACATGCTGGCCGGCGACATCCTCCCAAGATACTCGGGCGACTGGTATCACAGCTCCAAGAACAACTTTGGCCCGCGGCTAGGGCTGAGTTGGGCGCCCCAGCGCTTTGACGGCAAGACCGTTTTGCGGGTCGGCGCCGGCTACTTCTATGGTCCAGGCCAGACGGAAGATCAGCTCCAGCCCGAGGCCAACGATCGCATCGGTCGGACGATCACAGCCGGACCGCTGCTGGCGTATCCGCTGGACATTCCGGCGGTGTATGCGAGCTACAACATCAGCGATCCGAATCTCGGCTATCAGCCTCGCGCCTACGCGCCTGGCTACACGATTCCGGAGAGAGTGCTGGAATACACGGCGTCGGTGCAGCAGACCCTTCCGGGCAACGCGGTGATCACTGTGGCCTATGTTGGCTCACAGGGCCGCAACCTGTTCCTGCGCAGTATCACCAACCTGATCACGGGCGTCGGCATGAATCCGTTGACCGGGGCGGCTGTAATTCAACGCCAGTTCGGAAACCGCTTCGCCGAGATCGACTATAAGACCAGCGGCGGAACATCGCATTACGACTCGCTCCAGACGACCCTGAACCGACGCTTCGCAACCGGTCTTTCACTGAGCAGCCAGTACACCTTCGGGCATGACATCGGAACGTCCGGCGGATCGAACGAAGCGAACACTGCGCAAAATCCATTCAGTTTTGCGGCCGATCGCGGCAACAACAACTTCGATATCCGCCACAGCCTGAATCTTGCGGCGCTGTACGATCTGCCGTTCGGCCGCGCGAAGCGTTGGGGCAAAAACCTGTCCCGACCCGCGGACTTGCTGGCGGGAGGATGGCAGCTTGGCGGGATGCTGAACGCCCGTTCAGGAATACCCATTGACGTGCTGATCGTCCGGCCCGATGTTGTATACCGCGACAACCGTACGGGGCAGATTTTCTCGTCGCCGGTGGTGGATACGAACGGCGTGATTTACACAACGCCGATCATCAACACGCCAGGGGGCGGCGCCTCTCGCAACGTGCGCCGGCCCGATGTCGTCGCGGGAGTCAACCCGTATCTCAAGCAGGGCCTTCAGTTCCTCAATCCAGCGGCGTTCTCGATGCCGGCGCCGGGCGCTTATGGGAACTACGGTCGCAATGCGCTGCACGGCCCCAACCTCGCGCAGCTGGATGTGACGTTGAGCAAACGGTTCCACGTGACCGAGCGGTCGAATATAGAGTTCCGCGCAGAGATCTACAATCTGCTGAATCACGCGAACTTCGCAAATCCCGGAAACCTCCGCCTCAGCCAGTCGCTCCCGGCCGGCTGCACCTGCGCCGGCGGGATTGTCCCGGCCAGCAACTTTCGGAACACGTTGCAGCCAGGACAAACGTTTTCGGCCGCGACGGCGGGCGCTCTTTGGGGCGCGTTGAACTCGACCGTGTCCAACCAGATCGGCCTGGGCACAAACCGCCAGATCCAGCTCGCCCTCCGCTACAGTTTCTGACACAGACGATCAGCTTCCTCGCGCCTGCGGCATCATAGCCGCGGGCGTTTGCCTGTCCGCGCGCAGGCGCTGACATCGTGAGCACAACCGCTCGGCCGCGGCGCCGCAAGGTCAGTACTGCGGAGCGCGCTTCGGAAGCGAGAGCGCATCTTCCAGCGCCGCTCCGATCTCCAGCAACGTGCGCTCGCAAAATGCCGGTCCGATTAGTTGCAGTCCCACCGGCAGTCCTCCGGCTGTCAACCCGCAGGGCAGCGAAAGCGCCGGAACTCCAAGCGCGTTGACGCCGCGAACCAGCCGCGTCGTCGCAAGCCGCACGTCCTGCTCGACTCCGGCAATGGAAATCCTGCTCTGGCCGATGCGCGGAGCGGGCGTTGGCGTGGTCGGGGCAGCGAGGAAATCCACCCGTTCCCAGACGCGGCTGAAGTCGCGAATGAACATCCGGCGCAGCCGCTGGGCTTGAATGTAGGCCGTTGCGGGCAAAACGCGGCCCTGATCGAGCAACGCCAAAACATCGGAGCCGATATCCTCGCGCCGTGATGCGTGCGGCTCCAGCGCAGCGGCCGCCTCCGCCAGCAGGATCACCCGCGCGATCGCATTCAACTCATCGACATCCGGCACGCGAACGGGGAGGATCTCCGCGCCCAGCTCCGCAGCTTTTTTCAGCGCGTTCTCGATTGCCTGCGCGACTTCGGGGTCAAGCGGCGCGTAGTAGCAATTTTCAGGCCGGCCGATGCGAACGCCGCGCAGCGAGGGCTGCTCGGGGCAATAGTTCTCCACTGGGCGTTTGGACGTGGTGGGATCCCGTGGATCGTGTCCGGCGATCGCATTGAGCGTGATCGCGCAATCGCGAACGGTTGGCGCCAGCGGACCGATGTGATCCAGGCTGAACCCGAGCGGAAACACGCCGTACTTGCTCACGCGGCCGTAGGTGGGTTTCAGCCCGGCGCAGCCGCAGAACGAGGCGGGAATGCGAATCGAACCGCCCGTGTCGGACCCGATGGCCATGAATGCCATGCCGGCGACGACCGCTGCTCCGGAGCCGCCGCTCGAGCCGCCGGGGATCCGCTCGGGATCCCACGGATTGCGCACTGTTCCAAAGTGCGGATTGTTGGAAGTGATTCCATAGGCGAGCTCATGCAGGCCCGTCTTTCCCACCACCACCGCCCCGGCCTGCTCCAGCATGGACACGATGGTGGCGTCGCAATCCGGAACAAAATCGGCGAACAGCTTCGATCCGGCCGTGGTGCGCACGCCTTTCGTATACACTAGGTCTTTCAGCGCCACGGGAATGCCGTGCAGCGGGCCGCGATCGCGTCCCATCGCCAGCTCTGCATCCAGGGCCGATGCACGCGCGCGCGCTCTATCGCCCGTGACGGTCACGAAGGCGTTTAAGGCGGGATTGAACCGCTCAATCCTTCGCAGGCACTCCTCGGTCAGCTCAACGGAAGAAATCTTTTTGTTCCGGAGTGCGGCGGCGGCATGCGAAATCATTCGCCGATGTCCTCCATGAGCGGGGTGGCCGTAAGCGCCGGCTCTGAACCGGGCGCCAAACGCGATATCAAGGGCCGGAACTGCTCCTCCAGACGCGCCAGCGGCTCAAGCGTCTTGTTCAGTTCAGCCTCGTTCTCATGCACGCCGAGAGCGAGCGCAATCTGCTTCCAATCGGTCATGGGAAAACCATTCTACAATTGATGCTGCCATGCTCGATGTGCAGAACCTCGCCATTCGTCCCCTTACGCAACTCACCGAAGACGAAGCGATGTTCCAATCCACTGTCCGTAAATTTGCGCGCGAACGCATCGCTCCGTACGTCCGCGAGATGGATGAAGCCGCCGTGTTTCGGCGGGACCTGATCCAGTCCTTTTTCGAGCTCGGGCTGATGGGCATCGAAATTCCTGAGGAATACGGCGGTCAGGGTGGAAGCTTTTTCCAATCGATTTTGGCTATCGAAGAACTGGCCGCCGTCGACGCATCCGCTGCGGTGATTGTCGATGTTCAGAATACGCTGTTCGTCAACGCGATCCTGCGCTGGGCGAACGACGATCAGAAGCGGCGCTACCTGCGGGAGGTCGCTTCCGGCACGGTTGGCGCCTATGCGCTCTCAGAAGCCGGGTCCGGCTCCGATGCGCTGGCCATGCAGTCGCGGGCGGTTCAGCGCGGTTCGGAATGGATACTGAACGGCCGCAAGCTCTGGATCACCAATGCGGCTGAAGCCGGTCTGTTTCTCCTGTTTGCGAACGCCAATCCTGACGCTGGCTATAAAGGAATCACCTGCTTTCTCGTGGAGCGCAATTTCCCCGGCTTCTCCGTCGGCAAAAAGGAGGACAAGCTCGGCATCCGCGCTTCCTCCACCTGCGAGCTGATTCTGGACGATTGCCGCGTTCCCGAAAGCAACGTTCTTGGCGAAGTCGGCAAGGGTTACAAAATCGCCCTTGAGACGCTCAACGAAGGGCGGATCGGCATCGGCGCGCAAATGCTCGGAATTGCGCGGGCGGCTCTCGAGCATTCGCTGCGCTACGCGCGCGAGCGCAAGCAGTTTGGCCGTCCGATCGCCGAATTTCAGGCCATTCAGTTTGACTTGGCGCAGATGGCCACGGAAATCGAGGCCACGCGTCTGCTGGTCTACAATGCGGCGCGCCTGCGGGAAACCGGGAGGCCCTTTTTGACGGAAGCGGCGATGGCCAAATATTATGCCTCGCAGGTGGCTGAGACCGTCGCATCGAAAGCCGTTGAAATCTTTGGCGGCGTTGGATTCACAAAGGATTACCCCGTCGAAAAACTCTATCGCGACGCCAAGATCGGCCGCATCTACGAAGGCACGAGCAATATGCAGCGACTGACGATCGCCAAACAGCTCCTTTCCTGAGGCCTTGGTAAGCTTGTGGAAGGCGGCGCCTAGCGTAACCCGTGCGGTGCGGCGCGCGTCGGTCAAGGAAGAGACACGCCTATGCGCAGGTTCCCTATCGCGTCCATTTGGTTATCCTGCGCGGCCACGCTGCTGGCCGCAAGTCTGCCGGATCCCAATCCGGCCCAGGTCGATGAAATCATTCAGAAGTTCGCGGCCAAGGAAGCAGAGTTCCAGCGGGCGCGCGGCAACTATACCTACCGCCAAACAGCGCGCGTGCAGGAACTCGATGACAGCGGCGCTCCGCTTGGCCGCTGGGAGGAAGTCACCGATATTATCTTTACGCCGGACGGCAAACGCACGGAAAAGGTGGTCCGCGCGCCGGTGTCGACGCTCAGCCGCATCCAGCTCGATCCCGGGGATATTCAGGACCTTCGGGATGTACAGCCCTTTGTGCTGACAACCAACGAACTTCCGAAATACTACATCCGCTATCTCGGACGCGAGCAGGTGGATGAGATCGGAACCTACGTATTTGCGGTAAAGCCCAAGAAGCTCGAACCTGGTCAGCGGTATTTTGAAGGCGAGGTCTGGGTGGACGACCGCGATCTGCAAATCGTGAAGACGTACGGCCGCGGCGTTGGTCTGCTCAAGAAGGGCGCCGACAATCAGTACCCGAAGTTTGAAACATATCGCGAACAGATCGACGGTAAATATTGGTTTCCGACGTACACAATCGCAAACGATACGCTGCAGTTCCGCGAAGGGCCTCAGCGCATCAAGATGACGGTGCGCTACGAGGACTACAAGCAGTTCAAGAGCGACATCAACATCAAGTACGGCGACGAAGTCGATCTGTCGAAGCCGCCAGCCGCTACAAATCCGCCCGCGAAGAAGCCCTGATGGCGATCCGTATCGCCGGGGAGCGCCTTTGCGCTGGGTTGCGGGTTGCCGGAAGAAGCCGGCATCGCGGGCCCTCATTCGACGTGCTACCGTGTTCACGTGGCGTGCCCGTACTTCTACCCGGTCGATCGCCTGGACGACGGGACGTGGATGAAGCCGCCGCGCCTGCCGCTCGGAGCGCTCTACCGAGGACTCTGTCATTCGGTGGAAGGCCAGCAGTTCGAGCCGGATGCGCGCGCGGCGCGCGAATGCTGCAACACGGGCTACGCGCGGGGGAAATGTGCGCGCTTCCCAGACCACGCCGTTACGGATGCGCTTCGGTTCTCCATCGAAGCGGACGCGAACGGCGTCATCGAAGTCGTTTTTGTTCTCGAAGCAGGATGGTCGCCTGCGCGTTTCGGCCGCGCGCAATGGATCCGCGGCGCACTCCGCTGTGAAGAAGCGCTCGATCCCGTGCTGCGGCGCCAGATGGAAGTCTTCATCGTCAATTACCTGGAACGTCGCGCCCGCTCCGCTCATGTATAACTCGGGTCCGCATCTTCAGCGCACGCTCTCCCGTTCCGGCCGGGGCTGGCGCGGCCGCGGCGTCCCGCGCCCGAGCGGTCCGGATGCGGGGAACAAGCGCTAGCCATGC
>Ga0209581_1004122_pt1 | contig 11930 bp, 9 predicted proteins | sample Coa_R2_FD_187160 | JGI IMG/M metagenome (GOLD analysis project Ga0209581, IMG submission 187160) | Surface soil microbial communities from Centralia Pennsylvania, which are recovering from an underground coalmine fire - Coalmine... | ecosystem: Environmental > Terrestrial > Soil > Unclassified ...
GCTGCCGTTTCCCACGCCATGAGTGAACCAGCAGGCGAACTGTTTCATTTTTCCCATAGCGTCGGGGGCGCGGGAATCATTTATTTGGCGATAGTAGTCTGTGAGTAACCTATGACGGTCCTGCTCGGTGGGGATGCCGTACCGGCCACTGACGGCGTATTCCTGCATCTGGCGGAAAATCCAAGGATTCGTTGCCGCGGCGCGTCCAATCATGACGGCGTCGCAACCGGTTTCGGCGACCATGCGGGCGGCATCCTCCGGCGAATTGATGTCGCCATTCCCGATCACCGGCATCTTCACGGCTTGCTTGACCGCCGCGATGATGCGCCAATCCGCTTTCCCGGTGTATCCCTGCATGCGCGTGCGGGGATGCACGGCGACGGCCTCGACGCCAATGGCTTCCGCCAGTTTCGCCACTTCGACCGCCACGATGGACTTTTCGTCCCATCCGGCCCGCAGCTTGATGGTCAGGGGAATCCTTACGGCGGCGCGCACGGCCCGGAAAATCCGCTCGAGAAGGGGCAAATCCCGCAACAGGCCTGAGCCGCCGCACTTCACGACTTTCTTCGCGGGGCAGCCGAGGTTGATGTCCACGGCGTCGTAGCCGAGAGCTTCGACCATGCGCGCGGCTTCCGCCATGACGGCTGGATTTGCGCCAAACAACTGCGCGGCGATGGGATGCTCATCTTCCTGGAAGTAGAGATAGCGGAGGGTTTTGGCGGCGCTCCGGGTGATGCCCTCGGAGCTGGTGAACTCGGTCATGAGCAGGCCGCAGCCGCCGAGGCCGCGAATGACTCGCCGGAAAAGAGTATCCGTGACGCCGGCCATGGGCGCCAGCACGGCCGCGGGGGCAATCCGGAGATTGCGCACTTTGTATTCCGCCGGAATCACGTTTCCTATGATAAATCGAGTTGCGAGAGTATGGGGCGGAAGTTGACGGGTGTGCACGATTGGCACGGTTGGCCCATCCCCTGGGATTTTGTAAGTGCGGATTGTAAAAGGCTTAGTGGCGAGTTGCGGGTGGCGAATGGCACGTGAAGGGTGATTCGCGACGAGCCGAGTGGCGGGCGAGAGGCGAGGCATGATTGATTTTGCGGATGGCGATGCGGCGGGACGCGGCTGGGCGAGGGACTTGGGGAGTGCGGGCGGCAACGAGAGGGTGAGCGGGCAAACGGGTAGCGCCGGGGATTTGAAGCGGGTCCGGTTGGCCATTGCGGCGCGCTGCTTACGAGGTTGAAGCGAGTTCGGGCTCCTGTTCCGCGGCATTCCGTGGAATGGGCCTGTGCTCTGGCCGCGGCGAGGCGGCGGGTGGCGACGCCGGCCGTGGCCGGTCCGAAGACAGGCTACAGGAAGGCTTGGTGTTGCCGCAGGAATCCTGGGATGGCGGAGGAGTGGCGCTCGGAGGGGCGGAATTGAACGAGCCGGGCGGCGAGGAGATGGGGCGAGCGCGGTCGATGAGCCTGGACCAAGTGTCATAGGCGTAGCGGAATTTGGTTTCGGCTTTTAGCTCCGGAAGAGATTGCAGCATGACCTGGCAGGCCCAGATGAGAGTGGCGGCGATGCGGCGGCTGATGCGGCGCTGGGCCAAGGCGGCAAAGACCTTGCCGAGGACATGGTTGATATCGGCGGCGGTATGGAAGTGACCCGTGAGGGTGGCGGAAAGTTCCTCGCCGAGTTGGCGGGCTTCGAGATATTGCTGCTCGATACGTGCGTGGTAGTGGCAGAGAGAAGGGTGGAGGGCGGAACGGAGCATGCGGCAGCGGCGCCCATCGGAATAAGAGAAGAGACAGAGTTTAGTGGAATCGGCGGAGCGTTTGGTTGTCATGGCTGATTGGGTGGCGAGCGGCGGGTGGCGAGCGGCGAGCGAACTTCGGAAAAGAGCGGAGGGGGCGGCCTTCGGCAGGCAAATCCCCCGGATTGTGGAAGTCTGGAGCTGAGTCCGTCGACCGGATGGCCTGCGGCTGGGCAGGCCGGCTCGCCGCTTCGGCTTCGCACGGCGCCAGAGTAGCGACCGTAAACGGGAGTAAGGATAGCATGGTGCTTAGCGTATGTCCACCGATATTTCACTTGCTGAGTTGGTTCATTCGAATGAACTGTGGAAAAGTTCCGGCTACGTCCGCATCGGTCAGCAACTCAAGTCTGACCGGGCCCGGGGCGGCGCACTGCATCCGGCGGCGGAGTCGTCGCAGGGCCACGCCGGCGCGTGTCTCGGCGTTTTTACAAGCACGAGGGTGCCCACCAGGGTTATCGCACGCAGGCCGCACGCCGTTTCAAACGTGGCTCGGAAGGGGTTGAAAATGCGCCGAGAGGAGGTGAAACTCGAAGCCGCTTAGTTTACAATCCGCGTCACCGGTCCCCGGTGTCCGCCCATCTCCAGCTAAATACACATTAGCGAAGCCATTCGTGCGAGGCGGCTCACCCAGACTCGTGCTGCCCACATTCTGAAAATCGACCAACCGAAAATCTCCGCCTCTTGCATGGCCAGCTTTCCGGCTTCTCCACCGAACGGCTCATGCACTTTTTGACCCTGCTTGGCCGAGACGTTGTGATCACTGTGAAGCGCACCCCCCCGATCGCGCCGCCAGGGTCGCCTCCGCGTTGTAGCGACCGCGTGACTCTACCTTTACGTCGTTGGCGGTATGCCTCCCCTGCCCTGACCCAAATAGCGGAGCTTTAGAGCTTTTTTGAAGCGGTCGATACTTCTCAAGATAAAATAAAGTTTCCAATCCGCAGTATAGAAGACAACACGCTCGCCCGATTCAAGCGCAAGTTCCCGGCAGCATTCGGCGATCATCGCGTCGGCACTTTGTAGCTTAAGGCGTTTTATGACTCCGGCAAATCTCAGGATGTGCGTCGCGCTCACGAATTCTCGCTGAGTTACCGTGCGCAAACGGACTCTCTCCGACGCCAAATCTTCAAAAAACTCCCTGTACATTGAATCAAATTTCTTCAGGGACCAGTTGTGCCTTCGGCATGCCGCTGCTAGTCCGCTCGCAACTTCAATAACGCTCAAATCCGCAGCATAACTCTTCGCCCTGTGATTAGAGATCAGACGCCTGACTCGCCGAAGCTGTACCCGATCAACGTTTGGCTCGTCTGCATATCTGTATAGGAGCGCGCAGGTGTCGAAGAAATATATCGCCAAAATCACCTCTTCTTGAGTTTGGGTTTAATTTTCCGCTCCACGGCCTTTGTTGCCTTAAGCTTTACGCCTTTCGATGCGATGACCCTTTTCGCCATTTCCTCCCAGCCTAAAGTGTGCGCCTCCGCTGTGATCGCCGAGACCGCCTCCCGCAAACGGTCGTTTGACACGGGTTTGTGAAGGTAGAAGTCAGCTTCAACGGCTTCTTGAATCGTCGACCGAATTTCATCCTCAGTCAGGGTTCCTTCGATCCTTCCCGAGACCACAATCGCCCGAGCCAATGGTTGTTTTTTTCTGATTCTTGCCAGGAGTTCCACGCCCGTCATAGCCGGCATGACGTAATCGACAATGATGACATCAAAGATGTGCTCATCAGCTGCCACAAGCGCAGCGTCGGGAGAGGAAGCACACGTTACGTGATGCCCGGCGTGGCGCAGCGCTTTGGTCCACGCCTTCAGTACTGCCAGCTCGTCATCCACGAGTAAAATTCGAGCGGCCATCTGCTTACCCTAGGGTTTGTCAGGAATCAGCACGCGGAACCTAGCTCCCTTGCCCGGCTCAGACTCGCAAGATATCTCGCCCCCGTGGGCTTGAACAATCAGGTTACAGTAATACAGACCAACTCCGAGCCCCCCCGTTTTCTTCGTGGTAAATCTCTTAAAAAGTTTCTCTCGAATATCATCCGCAATGCCCACCCCGTTGTCTGTAACTTCGAGAATGTGTCCCCTCGGGCCGTTTGAAAGCATTACCGATATTCGGCGCTGCCCCTCCTTGCCGGCTTCTTGTATGGCATCCACCGCGTTCTTCCATAGATTCAACAGAATTGTCAGCACGGCCGTCTTGCTCAGATTGCCCTCCTGTTTCTGGGGCAATTGTGTGTCCAGAGTGATTCCGAGGGCACTGCAACGGCGGGCGAAAAGCTGACACTCTTTCCGCACGAGTTCTGACACATCGAACTTCTCAGTTTCTTCTACACTACCCCGAGCGAGGTCCGCGATCAGAGCGATCGTCTCATCCATGCGTTGCACGTTCTCATCTATTGCAGCCTGGGACTCAGATATCTCCCTGTCGTTGATTTTCAATGCCTCCAGTCGCTTCACTATGTTGTCTGCTTCGCTTCTAATCGCTTGCAGCGGTTGCCGCATTTCATGAGCTAGCCCAAAAGACATGATGCCCAGGGAATGTAGTCGAGCGCGCTCTAGTTCGATTACGCGCTTCGCCCTAGTTTCCCTCCATCGCGGCTCCGAAACTTCCGTCCTAATTTTGTCTTCAAGATACTCCGTCTGTTCCCGCAATACCGTGACGAGTGCCTGAACAACTTCATCCGCGATCAACGCCTGTCGACTCGTCGTATCGCGCAGTCCAGGGTGCAGCAAGCGTGATATTTCGACAAATCCGAATAGTCGCGACGGTACCAAATGGGCGTGTCCGGCTCTTTTGGCGCGTTTGGTTGCGATCCCTAACCAATCCGCACTCGGCGATCCGAAGGGTTCGACTCGAAAACCGTCTCGGTAAAGTTGCACTCCAGCCTCAAGGCTTTTCGTCTTACCTCGGAAACCTCGCTTGATGTAATACAGGAAACGTCCAGTCAAACCGCTGAGGTTTGTCAAGTCGACGGCAGATTGCACAGTTTCTTGGCTAACATTCTTCTGGAGACCCCCCCCGCTGACCGTTTTTCGTCTAACTTTTGCGCTTTCCCGAACCGAGAATTCAACTTCGATGTCTGGATCTTCAGGCCGCGGCTGGGCAATGGTGCCAGACAACACTTGCGAACCCGGAATCATTAACGAAATCTCAAAATTACTCGGCTTATGAAAAGGATCAAGGAGTCGTTCCAGAGCGTGGCGTAGGTCGGCCAACCGCTCTCTCTTCCAAAGAGATCGAAGCCCCTTAATGACCAGAATGGTGCCGCTCTCCTTATAAGACAGCTCAGCAATTTCTGTGAATTCGTAAGGAACCCTAATCTCGTTGAACTTCTTCTTCTTGCTCCGAAAGGCGTCCCAATCGAAACTCACTTTGAGAGCCTTGGGCGAGTTGGCGACCTTGGTGAATACCGTCAGATAGCGTCCGAGCCTATCTGTTGCAAACCGACCGATGCCCTTTTCTCCCGTCGGTACTCTTGTGCCTCCTTTTGCTTCTTCTGGGCGTTCGCTATAACCAGCAAACATGAAAATGCGTTCAAAGTCGGCCAAATTCATGCCCTGGCCGTCGTCTCGAATTCTTATGAAGCCAGGCTCCTTTTCCGTCGGAGGCTGAATACCAACCTCGACGTGTTTCGCTCCTGCGTCATAAGCGTTCTTAACAAGCTCGATAAGCGCGATCTCATCACTCGATACGAGTTCTCGCCCAATCAGGGCGAGCAGGTTCGCAGACGCCTCAAAAGTAAGCCGGTTGTTTCCTTTAGCCATTTGTCTTTCGCAGAATTAGCACAGACTCCCGGAGAAAATGATTTCCCGATAACCGCCGCATTAAATTACGCGCGACGTACACTCGATCCACACAAAATCCCAAACGTTGCGCAATCATCGCCAAAGCCAAATCAGTTGGAATCAGGTACGGCAGGTGGCGACCACCGTGAAGGGAGTTGCCGACCACGATAACGGCTTGCCCATTTCTCTTGAGGCATCGATATTGCTCCTTCAGCGAGTTCCACATATCGCTGAAGTAGCCAAGCAATAATCTGTGTCTCCACTTTTCGTCGCTCGACTCGGTACGTTCGAAGATTGGATCAAAGAGACGTTTTAGTCTTCCGTGCTTGGTCTCTCTCAAGAATTCTGGATGTACCCTGGTAAGTTCGCTCGTCGGATGGCTCCGAACGGTTGACTTGCGGAGTTCTAGAAATTCGTCGTACGTCCGAACGAACCCAAGCAGCCATAATTCAAGCTTATAGACTTCGGAATAATCTATGTTGTTGGGGTACGGTGGAGAAGTCACAATCAAATCTATGGAGCCTTCATCGATCCCAAGCTGACTAGGCGCGCGCCCGTCACCGATAATGACCCTGGGCAACGGGGGCCATGTCCCTCTTTTCTTCAATGACTGACAATCTTCCTTTATTTCCTCCCATTTTTCGGTGAGTGTCGGAACGATCAATCGTGGTTTTCGGGACGGTACCAGTCTCAGCGCCCTTCCGTCCTTGCGGACTTTGCTTAGCGGTTCGATACAAGCTGCCAGTCCAAGCAAGAGCGCGTCATGTTCAGGGCCGCTTCCGTCCTCCCGGATCGCATCTCTGATTGACAAAAGCTTTCCTGACACATAGCGCGTGACGCATCTCCCCGTGCTCAGACTCGTAAGCACGGGTATCTCGCTTGTTGTTTTCCCGTTATGTCCTACAACCCTTTTGCTCAGTTTTGCCAGCGTTCCCGGCTCGATAAGAGACCACTGCGCCTTCGTATTAGCAACAAATCCGATGAAAGGATTACGCTCGATTCCAATTGGTTCGAAACTGAGCCCCGGTCGGCACGATTGTTGCGCGCTCAGAAGGACAGTTCCCACTCCGCAAAATGGATCGAGAAGCCTCAAACGACCGTGCAAATTGGGAAGTTCAATCCCAAGTATCTGATCCAAAAGTTGCGCCGAAAAGCTCTCTTTGAACCGAAACCAGCGGTGGATGGGGAGATTGTCGTTTTCACTTGCGACAACGAGTCGTGCGAGAAGCTCGTTCCGTTGCACTGGAATTTTCTCTTCCAGGTAACGGAAGTCTTTCAGCTCTGGCAATTGGGCATCAGAAATCATTTTTCCGAAGACCGTGTGATCCGCAGAGCGAAACGCCGAATGCGAGCAACATCCCCGTCGCTAAATACACGCCAGTTGTTTCTGTCTCTCGCCACGTCAGGCACTTTGCCGGCCAACAGCCACCTTCGAAGCGTGATAGGGGCCACCCCGAGCTGCTTTGCCACTTCCTTCAGAGTCCTCATCCTCTTCTTTGTGGGTCGCGTCATCGGCTTGCGTCAAATCTATATCGATATATATCAACGTACATCATTCATAGCCACCTGTAAACCCCGGCGCGGCAGCGAGTTCGTTTCCTTGCACATCACGCTAGACCCGTTATCACTCTGTTCGCCTCCGCTCCGAGATTGCCGCGTCCCGGCGCTTAATTTTTCCGCCTCCGGCCTCCACTAGCAGCTTTCGCGCCACTAAACCCCGGTGTCACTCATCAAGCGTGCGGCCCGTTCCGACCTGGACGCGCCAATCTCTCCGCTCCCTGTCCTCTGTTTCGTCGCTGGCTCCCTCAGCTGTCCGGTGAAGGGAGCCAGACTCCCCGAAACAGGAGGACAGGAAAAATGAAAGTCGAACAAGCAAAACAGATCGCGAGCAATGCAATCGAGCAACTCCGGCGGGCTCTCGAAGCCGGCCACAGCGAGCGGCTCAAGGGCTATCTTGCTGCGATGGCGCGCTTCCGGCGCTACTCGTGGGGAAACGTAATCCTCATCGCTTCGCAGAAGCCAAACGCAACGCACGTCGCAGGCTTTCACGCCTGGCACAAGCTGGGCCGCTTCGTGAAGAAAGGCGGGAAGGGCATTCTGATTCTCGCCCCGATCATTCGGAAGAAGGCCAAGAACAACGGCGAAAGCGAGCCGGACGAGTCCTCAGCCGCAGTCGGATTCGGCGCAGCCTACGTGTTCGACATCAGCCAGACGGACGGCCAGCCGTTGCCCGAAATCGGCAGCGTCAGCGGCGATCCGCGCGAGTATCGCGAGCGGCTTGCGACATTCATCGCCGAACAGGGCATCGCGCTCGAATACTCAGTTGCTTTGTGAGCGATAATCTCGTGCTTCCTCGGGGCGTCGGTCGCAGGACGGCGGGCCTAGGACAGCGGGCCCGGAGCAGCGGACGTCTAGAAGGGGACCGGAGGAAACGCTGAGGGTGGAGTGTTTGCAAAATGGCGGGAGGGCGCAGATGAGGCAGCGGACCGGGGGATGCGGCGCGGGGCCTAGTGGCAGGAGCCGCTGCCGGCGTCGGTAAAGGTCTTTCCCGGCTCGGGAATGAATTTCCAGTCGTACGCGCCGGGGCGCAAGGTGAGTGCAAGAACGCCAAAGGCGGTAGCGTCGCGGACCTCGCTATTCGCATGGGGCGCGCGGAACGGGCGATGGTTCTTGCCGCCGGTGCCAACGACAAATTCGCGGATGCCCGTTTTTGGATCGGCGACGCCGTCCGGCGTCTGAGGGGCAAAGCGCTCATAATCGTGATCGTGGCCGCTGACAACCACGTCGGCGCGTGCTTGGTAGAGCGCCTGCCAAAGGGGCCGCATTTCGGGGTCGTCTCCGTGGGCGCTGCCGGAACTGAAAAGGGGCTTGTGAAAGTAGGCCAACGTACAGGCCGCCGGATGAGCCGCGAGATCGCCGCGGAGCCATCGCTCTTCGGGCGAACCAGGGGCGCACCCGCCGACAGCCTGGCACTCGCTGTTCAAGGAAATGACATGCCAAGTTCCCAAGTCGTAGCTGTAGTAGCCGCGGCCCGGGTCGCCGGCGGCGGCGCCGAAGTAGCGGAAGTAGTAGGTTGCGCCCGAAGAATGAAACTCGTGATTTCCGGGGGCGGGGCGGGTTCTGGCCTTGACGCGTCCCCAGGTGCGGTCGTAGCACTGGAAGTTTTCCGCGGTTCCATCGGGGTAAGCCAAATCGCCGACGGCGAAGACAGTGCCGGGAGTCTGCTCCAGAAGTTTGGCGGTCGCTTCGGCTCCAGACAAATCCTTGCAATCGGCGATATCACCGGCGCCGACGAGAACGGCAATCTCTTCCGAGGTCCGCGGGGACCGCGGGCCGGGAGAGAACCTGGCAGAGGCTGTCCGCCAAGCCCCGAAGCATCCGAGGACGGTGAAAACCAGACCGAGGATGGCTACACCATGGCTGAATGCCGTGGCGGGGCGCTCACTGGGCGCGGCACGCCGTCCCATCACTGATGCTCTCGAACGGGAGACCAGCGGAAACCGGCGGCGAAGGTGGGTTTGTAATACTCGCGCTGAATCATGAATTGGGGGCTGCCCTGGTAAAAGCCGAAGACTTCGTTGTTGATGTTCAGGCCGTACATCAGGAAGGACAAGCCGTGGGCCATTTGGACACTGCCCTGGGCGTCCACTTGCAGGTGGGAGTAGAAATAAACGTCGCCGAAGGGACCTTTTAGTCCGCCTGGGGTGACGTCCGAACCGCCCGTTCCATCGGTGTAGTTATAGGAGGCGATGTTGGCCTGGTTATAGGAAAGCCCGACGCGCAGCGAAAAGCGGCCGCGGTCGTAGGTGGGGCTCAGGTTCCAGGTATTGGGGGCATTGCGGAGAAGCCTCGGATGGTCGGAGCGGCCGGCCAGTCCGGTGGCCTGGGAGTCGGTGTAGCCGTAGTTGGCGGAAATGCCGAAACCGGCGAGCTTGCCGGGAAGAAACGTCAGATGCTGGAGGTAGGCAGCCTCGAAACCGGCAATCCAAGCGCTTCCGGCATTGATGGGCTGTGTGACCGTGTAGGTGCCCACGGGAGCGGTCGGGGACGGCTGAAAATTATTGAGCACAAAGGTGTTGGTCACAATGGGATCGGTCAGCCTCTTGTAAAAGAAGCCGCCGGAAATCATGCCGAAGGAATGGAAGTAATGCTCGAGCAGCACGTCGGCATTGTCGGCCGTTTCGGCTTTGAGGCTGGGGTTACCCAAGGTGGCGGTGTTTTTCAGGGAGCCCGGGCTGCCGACGGTAGTGAAGGTGACGGCTTGGGCGATGTCCTGAGGATCCGGGCGAGATAAGCCGCGGCCGTAGGCGAGGCGAATGTCCGTATCCGGGGTGAATTGGTAGCGCAAGGAAGCGCTGGGCAAAACTTTGAGGTAGGACCCCGTTGCTTTGTCCGAGAGGCTGTTGGCCTGCGTGTCAAAACTCAGAGTGGTGAGGTTGGTGGCTTCGAGACGGACGCCGGCAACGAGGCGGAGGCGGCTGCTGAGGTCGACCGTGTTCATGACGTAGCCCGCGGAAACCTTTTCGACGAGGTCGTAGTTGGCAGGATCGATGCCGAAGCTGCTGGTGGGTGTGAAGGAGCCGGGGTGGGAGGAGGCAAAGGCGAAGATGTCCTGGTAGCTCGGGTTGGGGCCGAGCTTGTAGGATCCGTCGTAGTAGTTGTTGTTGGTCAGGCGGTTCGGAAACTGGGAGAGGAGAACGGGAGAGTTGGGGTCGAGGCGGACGCTGAAGGTGTCATCGAATTTGTGGGCATTGCGGAACTTTCCGCCGAATTCGAAGGTGGAAAGGTGAGCGCCGAGGTGATATCGCTTGGCCATGCTGGCGGTGGCCTGGAGATTTAGCTGAGCGCTCAAGCCGTGATCCGTGCTGATGTGGTCAAGGGTCATGGTGGAGGGATCGTAGGCTTCGGTAAAACAGGCGGGTGACCACTGTGGGCGGAAATTCGTCTTTGTCGCGGAGGGATCGAATTGGCAGGAACTGGTGGCCAGAGTGCTGTTGAAGCTGGCGGTTCCCGGCGAAACGTTGTTGTCGCGCGAGCGAGACACGGAGGCGTCCCAGGCGTACCAAGTGGAGGTCAAGACATGCTTTCCACCGATCAAAACGCTGCCGATGGCGATGTCGGGGCGCCGGATTTGCACATTAAAGGCCGGAGTCCCGGTGCAAACGCCGGACGAATCGCAACCATTGGAACCGAGTAACTGGACATTGGGATTGTTGTCGGTGAGCGAATAGACCCACCGGTCGCCGTAGTTCTTAAAATCCGAATACAAACCGCGAATGTAAACGTCGGAGCCATCGCCGAGCTTATAGTCGGCGCTTCCGGCCAGACCCCAGCGCGAACGGTAGTATTGGTATTCGCGAATATCGATCGAATCGAAATAGAGCGGCTGGCCAGGGAGGTTGGTGGCGCGATCGGCGACCGGCTCGATATCGTCAATTCCGCGGCCATTCCAGTCGTAAGAGCCGCCGATCAAAACGCCGAACTTTTTGCTGCTTCCGAAGCGCTGGCCAATGGTTCCTGTCGTCTCCACGACTCCCCTGCCGTTGATAATTGGCGTGTAACCGCCCATTCCACTGAGGGAAACCGTGGGCCGCTCGGAGGCCGTTTTCGTGACCAAATTGATGGAGCCGCCAATGCCGTCGCCGTCCATGTTTGCTTGCAGCGTTTTGTTGATCTCGACGGATTCCACGATGTCGGCGGGAATGGCATCGAACTTGATTTGCCTGACTCCGGATTCAGGCGAGGGCACGTTGATCCCGTCGATGGTGGTGTTGGTGAGGCGAGGTTCGGTACCGCGTACCTGGACGTACTTTCCTTCGCCTTCGTCGCGTTCAATCGTGACGCTTGGCAGGCGTCCCAAAGCATCCGCCATGTTTGCGTTCGGCAAGCTGCGGATGACGTCGGCCGTCAGGACTTGCACAACGTTGTCGGCTGTGCGCTGCCGGTTGACCTCCTCGGCTTCGCCGGTGGCGCGCTCAGCGGTAACGAGGACGCGCAGATTTTGAGAAGCGACGGTGAGCAAAGCATCGGCGTTCGCGGTCTCGCCCGCTTTGACTTCGAGGGACTTCGCGAAGTCAGCGAAGCCAAGGTACTTGATGAGGACGGTGTAAGAGCCGGGGTTCAGGCCGGTGATGAAGAACCGGCCCTGAGCATTGGAAACAGCAGTGGAGCCGCCGGGTTCGACGCTAATCTGGGCGCCTTGGAGGACGCCACCGCCGGCGTCCGTAACCTGACCGGCGATGGACCCCTTATCCGCCTGGCCAAATGCGATGGGCTGCAGGAAAACAAGCGCAGCCAGGAACAGTAGCGATACACACGAGCGGCGCGGAGCCAGCCCCCAAAACGGTCGCATATCTCAC
>Ga0209581_1004123_pt1 | contig 11925 bp, 9 predicted proteins | sample Coa_R2_FD_187160 | JGI IMG/M metagenome (GOLD analysis project Ga0209581, IMG submission 187160) | Surface soil microbial communities from Centralia Pennsylvania, which are recovering from an underground coalmine fire - Coalmine... | ecosystem: Environmental > Terrestrial > Soil > Unclassified ...
TCCATCGAGAAGTACGAGGGTCGGCGTTGTACTAGCGCCGTAAATGTCGAAGTTTCGCTCGCCGACGGGGACAGGCATCCCCGAGAGTGAAGAGTAATACCGCTTAAGCACGGCTTGAATGTGTGCGGTCTCCTGCCTGTGGGATGCGGGCTTATGGCGGTGTTCGTCGAGGTAGCCGTACCTACGTGTCGGGCCAATTACCACCACGCTTTCGCTTCCGAACGTCTTTAGAACGCGCGTGAGCACCCGGCCCTGTGCGCGCGAATCTTCACAATAGTGTGCCCAAAAGAAGAGCAGTACGGGCTGGCCGTGCAGCTTGGATACCGCCGCTGGCTTAGGTCCAAGCCATTCCCGAATCTCCAGCTCCGGCGCCGGTTGCCCCTCTAACGTCAGCAGGTTGAGATTTTTTCGGATACGCGTACCAATCGAACTCGAGCCGTACTCCGCGAGCTCTCTCTTCAAAAATCGGACCGCTTCGGAGCGGCGCCCTTGCCACTCCTTCAACTGTGCAAGGACTTCAATTGATGCCCCCAGTGCCGAAGATAACGATGGCTCAGCATCCAGTTCCAGACCGTCCAACCGCCGTACGGCCGATCGGTGGATGTTGCGCGCGTAATTTGCGGCCTTTGCGAACCGCCGTGCAGCTAAGGAGCCGCGTGCTAGCCAGGACAGGGCCTCCAGTGCTTCCGATGTGATGCCGTTATCGTGGCGATAATTGTGAACCAACTGCTCGGCGGCTGAAAGATCACGCGCCGCGATGGCACTTCGCACCTTGGCGACAATCCCGGACAGGCCTAGGTTCCTCTCCTTTCTCATACGCTTCTTTTCAGTATCGTTTTAAGCGAAACGTCAGCTGAATAGTGCGTTTGTAATGCTAGCGAGGACGAATTATTGCCACTTTGAAAGATCTCGGCCCGGCAATCATCTCCCTGAAGGTTGTTCTCAAGGGAATACCCGCGCATTCTCGATTGCGAGTGCACCGCATGAGCCGTCCCTAATGGTAACGATCCGGATGCGCGACACGGCTTTCAAGCGCATCTTGAAGAGCATGCCCGTCAATTCTCAGGTAAAGATCGGTGGCCCATTCGGGAGTTTAACCTTGCACAACAATGCCTCGCGCCCGGCGGTTTTTCTCGCTGGGGGGATTGGGATCACGCCTTTTCGCAGCATTCTGTTGGATGCCGCGGAGCGGAAGCTGCCGCACCGCATCCTTCTCTTTTATTCGAACCGGCGGCCGGAGGATGCACCATTTTTGGAAGAGCTGGAAACGCTTCAACAGCAGAATGCAAATTATAAGCTCGTCGCGACCATGACAGAGATGGAGAAATCCGATCGCGCTTGGAAGGGAGAAGCCGGCCTGATCAATTACCGATTACTGGATCGGCATTTAAAAGCAGTGGCGACGCCGGATTGGTACAACGCGGGGCCGATATACTACATCGCGGGGCCACCACGCATGGTTCACGATTTTCAAACGATGCTCATCAACAGCGGTGTCGATAGCGACGACATTCGCACCGAAGAGTTCGTTGGTTACTAACCGCGCTGAACCACGAAGCGCCCCCTGAGAATCTATCCGGCAATCCGAACAGTAATGGACATCGATGTTGTTAGCTCAAGCAAACGCTGACTGCGAAGAATGATGGTCTGGCTTCTATCAAACGTACTTTGACGTGCAGAGCCGCCTGTACTAATGCACATGATGAAACGATTATTGCTGAAACGTAAATCGACGTTCGAAACTACTGAATAGGAGATGAAATATATGTTCGACGAATCATGCAAGGTCGAAGTTGCGAGAAAAGAAAGAAGTGCTGAAAACGACGAATTTCAATACGTGGATACTTCATCGCATCCAGCGGTGGGCAGTTCCGAAGGCGTCGCCTATGTTATAGACAAGACGCTTTCCCGTTGCACGAGCGGGGTTGATGTTTCCGGTATTTACCGAGGAGCGGGCCACACAGGTATAACGATTACACCCAGCCTTTCAATATCGACGAAAAAAAGCAAGGAATGAAGCGAGGAGTCGCTCAAAAGCATCATCCCTGGAACTACAAAACTGGTGACGCCGTGCTGATACAGAACTCCTTATATGTCCACCACGACGGCGTTTTTGTAGAGTGCCCCTACATGCCGGAGGTGAAGTGATTCCGCACAGCGTGCGGCGCACGGAAGCTAAATAGCGTCACCCCTCATTACGAGGTCGACTTTTCGCGATCAGTCGAATGCTTGATCTGAATGCATGGACGACGTACAAAACGAATATAATCGGGCCATTCATAAAACGTGCGCAAGAGTTGGGCTTTTCGCTCGACGAGGTCCGTGATCTGCTGGCGCTGCGAATAGAGCCCGGGAAACTGTGCCGATGTCACGAAATTCGGCTATCATCTGGAGATGACACGCGCTTGTGGAGGATCGGCGCACCGGCTCGCGACACAGATCCGCATCGCATCTGGCTGCGCGTGAGGAGCACAGTGCAACGCGCTATGGACCGTGACAAAACCGTGACAAAACTCCGCCTGTTGAGCCCGCTTGGGTTGGCTTTGAGCGAAAAGCAGATTCCCCAAGTTGTTGAAAACTTTGAAAGTGGAGATAAATGGAAGAAAGCTTTGGAACGGGCCAATATGCGCCCAAGGCAGGTGCGCTACCAGGCTGCGCTACGCCCCGACAATTCAACAACTTGCGTAGATTAGTTCCGGCGCATCGAACCTTAGGACGGGTATGCAGCCGGATCGCTCAATCTTAGCATGTAGAGCGGCCTGTGGACCGCGTTCTGTTGAACGTGATCTCCGAGACTGAACCCGCCTGGCCCGCACTAGGCCCCTTGGCAGGCCACGGGCGGCGCTTGGAGCAAGGCTGGTTGTGTCCCACGTCATTTTAGAATCGCCGATTCGTTGGTGCACGTCGGGATGCCATCGACCGTACTGCAATTCTTGGCAAGTCCGGAGATGCTCACTACATCGGATCGAGCAAGCCTGACCACCTTTTCGTATGGCATCGGTCCAGACTGGGCCGAAGGCGTAGCTTGAAACCAAAAGAGCTTCGGTTTGCCGAGGTAGGACGAAGCAGGTTGGGTGCGAAACAGGCTAGCATTATGGGGGCGGCTCACCGGGAAGCAAAACCAACCCAGAAACTCGGCAAAGGGAATCGTTTTCTTAGCCAACATCCATATTGCTGCTTTTGCGGCGGTGGGCAGAAGTCAACCACGATGGATCACGTTCCGCCAAAAGCGTCTTTTCCGGATGGGTACTTGCCGGAGGACCTTGAGTTTCCCGCCTGCGAGGCGTGCAATCACGGCTCCAAGCGGCACGATCAGATTTTCGGATTCTACTGTCAGCTCCTCGATTTTGATCCGGCAAACAGGACAGTTGCGGACCGCGCAAAGCTGACAAAGCTACGCGACGCGATTGCCCGCAATTACCGGAGGCGCTTCCGGACACGTCCGTGGCGAGACCCATCAATCAGATCGACTCGATCATCACGCCCACTCCACTCGCCGTCGCGATAACGGGACTGCCGACGCTTCCGAGACGATGGCCGTTCTCGGACAAAAGCTGACCCACGCGATGTTCTATCGCGAGGTGGGTAGACCGCTCACGACGGGTCACCTGTTCCTCAGCCAGCACTATCAGATTCAGGCGAGCGACCATACGCTCACGAAATATTTTTGCCGGCTTCTGCCCGAGGAAACGACCGGCGCCCAGACAAACATCAAGAATCACGGTCAGCGATTTGCCTATAAGTACGGACTTAAGGAGCCAGAAGATTTCTTTCCCTATGCCGCCCAGTTCGGCAGGGGTGTGATCATGTGGGGTATTGTTTTGAGCCCGGATATGAACATCGGCAACTTGCGTGACTACCTTAGGTCTAAGCCTTGGCAGCGAGCCGGTTGTCGCGACCGGGTCTTGGCGTAAACCGAAGAATATATCGACACGACAAGAAGGAGCGCCCGGCTTCCCGCAGGCGCTGTGCGGGCACCCTCTTGGCGCTCCTACGCAGATGGGGGCTCAGCAAACGCAGAACCCAGCCTTGATAGCCCCCCGCCCGGTGCCCCTGGCAGCCCCCCGGATAATCATTTCTCAAATGTCTTTTTACGCGGTCGGACTCTGCTCAGTCTTGACTCTCATTTAAACTGCTCAGCGCTCGACGATACGGCAACGCTCCTTCCAGGCCTGACGTACCCCGATCATTGAGCTTCAAACTGAGAGCTGCGCGATAACGCTCTGAGTAAAGTCGTGTTCAGTGCGGCACTGTATCTACGTACGGATCGCGGAGCACATCCGAGACAGCCAATTTGCGGGCGAGAGCATCCGAGGTACTCCTCGACCAACACTGATAGGACGCTGGCTGAGGTGAGCGCTGGCGAGTTAGTAACAACATTCCTAACTGCGCGTTAACTTATGTCGCCATAACGAACGAACCGATGGCGGACGATTGAACGGAACACGGTAGGGGGCGACATGCGACGGCCGGACCGCGCTGGGTCCTCGTAAGTTTTTTGGTGCTAGAAACCAAGCGGTTCTGCACAGTGCGCGGCGTGCGTATCCTGCTCGGCACTGGGCAAGTCTAAAGTCCTGTTGCACAGTGTGCAGCTTCGCTGCGCTGCACACTGCTGGATCTTAGCCCTGCTACACGGCGGGGCACCATCGGAAATGCCGTATGATTGCTATGTCTGTGGCCGTTATCAAGTTGTAGAAAGCGAACCTGAAATAAGCGGGAGACCCATATGGAAATTCATCCGCTCCATAGGGCGGCTGAGAACGGCGAGCTGAAAAAAGTCCAGGTGCTGCTCAAAGACAATCCTGAGTTGGTGTTCAGCAAGGACGAACACGGCCGGACGGCTTTGCACCAGGCGGCGCGTCGGGGCGACAGCGATATAACCGACTTGCTGCTGGCCAACCATTCCGACGTAAATGCTAAGTCCAACCTGGGCGAGACTCCTTTGCATGAGGCCGTGTACTGGGGCAATAGGTATATCGCCGAATTGCTGCTGGCCAACCAGGCCGAGGTCGATGCCAAGGACAGCATGGGCTGGAGCCCTTTGCACTGGGCAGCGCTTTTCGGCAAGAGAGACTTGGCGGAATTTCTGCTTGCCAACAATGCCCCGGTCGATGCCACGGACCACCAGGGCAGGACGCCTTTGCACGGGGCGGCGCTTCGTGGCCATAAGGAGCTGATGGAACTGCTGCTGGCTAGCGGAGCCGATGTGAATGCCAAAGATAACACCGGTTATACACCCCTGCATGTGGCGGCGGAAGAAGGCCGCGATGATGCGGCGGGCTGGCTGCTTGCCAACCGAGCTGATGCCAATGCCAGGGATAACAATGGCGGTACACCTTTACGCGTGGCGGCCCGTTTCGGCCGTGACTGCGTAGCAAAATCGCTGCTCGCCAACCAAGCCAACGTTAATGCCCAGGACATCAACGGGCTCACGCCTTTGCACGTGGCGGCCGGGCATGGCTATAGAGTAATGCTCGAATTTTTGCTGGCCAACCAGGCCGAGGTCAATATCCGGGCCAATAATGGCGGCACACCCTTGCACTTCGCTGTGAATAGTGCAAGCTCCGTAGGATGGCGCTCATGCATCGAGCTGGCAGAGGTACTTTTGGCCAACAAGGCCGAAATCAATGCTAAGGACAACAACGGTATGACAGCTCTGCACTGGGCCGCGAGAAATGGCCACCGGCCCCTTGTGGAATTGCTGCTGACAAATGATGCCGAGATCAATGCCAGGAACAACTCCGGGTGCACCCCCTTGCACTTGGCTGTTGAGAAGGGCGTGGCGGAATTGCTACTCGCCAACAACGCCGAACTCAATCCCAAAGACGACTGCGGCGAGACGCCTTTGCACCTTGCGGCGGCTGAGGGCCATAAAGAAATGGCGGAATTGCTGCTCGTTAGCGGTGCCGAGGTCAATGCCAGGAATGATTTTAACTCTACCCCTTTGGATTATGCCGAGGCCGAGGGCCATCGCGACGTCGCGGAATTGCTACGCCAGTACGGCGGCCAGGAATAACTGCATGCAACCGTAGCAAGTCCGTTGGGCAACCATCCGAATTCGGAGTAATTATGTATAACCCGGACTTGCTCCATGGGGAAGTGTTCTGGGGCTACTATGAACACGTCGAAAAGTTACTTAGAGGCAATCCTGATCTGGTCTTTAGCAGAGAGGAGCTAGGCGAGACACCGCTGCACGTCGTGGCATTGAGCGGCTATACGGACATTGCGGAATTATTGCTCGCCAACAAGGCCGAGGTCAATGCCAAGTGCAACGACGGCGGGACGCCCTTGCATTGGGCGATAGGCGCGGGACCTTTCCGCGGCGGGCGGCGTGAGCAGGGCAAGAAGATGGCGGAATTCCTGCTGGAGCACGGGGCCGACGTCAATGCCAGAGAAGACGACGGCAGGACGCCTTTGCACGAGGCGGCTTTCCGCGGCCAGAAGGATATAGTGGAATTGCTGCTCGCCCACCGGGCCGACGTCAATGCCAGATTCACTTTCGGCTCGCCGCTGCATGGGGCGGCGCTGGGGGGCAACAAGGACATCGCGGAATTGCTGCTGGCCCACCAGGCTGATGTGAGGGTGGCGGACGCCAACGGCAGCACACCGTTACATTACGCGTCGGCCAAAGGCTACAAGGACGTGGCTGCATTGCTGCTGGCGCATAACGGCGAGGTCAACGCCCCGGGAGTCTACGGCATAACTCCATTGCACTGCGCGGTAGAAGATGACCACATCGACATTGCGAAGTTGCTGCTGTCCAGGAGGGTCGACGTCAATGCCCGGACCGATAGCGGCCAGACTCCTTTGCACTGGGCGGCGACTGAGGGTGTCAAGGAGATGGCGGAGTTGCTGCTGGCGAGCAATGCCGACGTCAATGCGAGGGATAACGATGGTGACACGCCTTTGCACAAAGCAGTAATTTATGGCTATAAGCATCTGGCGGAACTCCTGCTGACCCACCATGCCGATGTCAATGCCAGAAATAACTCAGGCAAAACGCCTTTACACGTGGCGAGTAGCGACTGTGGTGACCACTTCGGATGCAAGGAGACGGCGAAACTACTGCGCCAGCACGGTGGACGCGAGTAAACTGTACCTGGCCATTCAGCTCTCTGGCGCCGCCCGGATCACGTTCCGCCCAGGTCGACCGAGAGCGCAGGCGGCCTAAAGCCCAGCGATATATTGCGCATCTGCAAGCAAGAGGTTGATTGGCTCGTGCAGGAATTTCCTGCGCAGTGGCGCGCTATCTCTGGTGGCAGCGAGACCCAAGGTGGGTAAGTCGACATTCGCCCGAGCGCTGGGCGTCCGGGAGGTGCATCAAACCGGAGCGGCGATTTTCATCGAACTCCCAACCCAATTCGTTTGCCGAACGCCCAGTGGCTCCATCTGCTGTGCAGCCACAGGACTAGCAGATGAAGTTGTACGATGCGACGCGTCCGGACCGAATTCCGCGCGCTCAGTGGCCTCGCAGATTGCCGAAATCGTGCCCTCGTGCGCACAGCCCGGTGGCTCGCGGTCAGGCTGTCTAACTGTCGCGGATCGCCGGCCAGCGTGGGAATTCGAGATGGACGGTGGTTCCATTTCCCGCTGACGACTGAAGCGAAATGCGGCCATCATGGCGCTCCATGATCTGCTTGCATAGACTCAGACCGATCCCAACGCCGGGATAGTTTCGGGACAGTCGTTGGAAGATTCGAAACACGCGCTCCGCGTACTCCGGCTCCAAGCCAATTCCATTGTCCTGGACATCGATCAACCAATCTGCGCCGGATTGTCTTGCCGAGACGTGAATTCGCGGCGCGGCCTCGGATCGAAATTTTACGGAATTGTCGAGAAGATGAAAGAAGAGTTCAGAGATCAGCTCATGGTCTCCTGTGATTGCCGGTAAATTATCCCAAGTTACGACGGCTTTTGCGGCCTCTAATGTGGGCTGCAAAATCGCTACTGCAGATTGGAGAACGGAGTTGAGAGAAACGGCACCCAGTTCTAAGGTCTTATGCTGCAGGTTCCAATAAGAGCGGAGCGCTTCCACCAGAGAATGCATTCTGGCGGCTCCCTCGCGCGCGAACCCCAGGAGCTGGATCGCTTCCGGGGAGACTGAGTGGCCGAAGCGGCGCTCGAACAGTTGCGTGTAGATACTCACCATCCGGATGGGCTCCTGCAGTTCGTGGCTGGCGGCCCAGGCAAACTGCTCCAAATCCCGGTTGGCGTTGGCTAAGTGACGCACGTACTTTTTCACTTCCTCTTCCGCGCGCTTGCGATCCGTCACGTCCTGTAGTAGCGAAAGCACAGCGTGCGTTCCGAACAGATCCATGCGGTGAGCAGCGATTTGTACCGTAATAATCCGGCCGTCTTTCAGAACATGTTTCCACTCGCCGGCATTCTGCAAGTCGGGTCTCCCGTGCAGCGTCTCGAAGAACGCAGGAACGTCTTCCGGAGGACGAATGTCGGTCGCGCTCATGGACAGGAATTCCTCGCGTGTATAGCCGTATTGCTTAATCGCCGCTTCGTTCACTTCGAGAAATCGTAACGTTTCCACATCGAACACCCACATCGGTTGCGGATTGTCCGCAAACAGCTTTCGGAATTTATGCTCGCTCTCCAAAAGAGTTCTTTCATAGCGTTTCCGCTCCGCGATATCCGCGAGGATACCGACTGTGCCCGTGATAGCTCCAGCGAGCGAGCGCAGGGGGGTGGTCCAGATGGCGCACTCCAGCAGCGATCCATCTTTGCGCAAGCGCTGCCGTTCCAACGCTGCATGCTGGAGACCGGTAGCGTACTGGCTCACCCATTGCCGGTACTCTCCGCGTTGGTCCTCGGGAATCACCGGGAGGTCGCCGCCGAGCACTTCCTGTTCCGTCCAGCCAAAGATGGATTCAGCCGCGCGGTTCCAAAACGTAACCCGCCCCATGAGGTCGATTCCCCAAATTGCCAGCGGAACAGTATTGAAAACGGTCTGAATCAGCTCGCGGGCTTCCCGTAGACTTTCCTGCTGACGGCGCCGCTCGGTAACATCGCGAATGACACCGGTGAACCAGCGGCGCGCGCCATCCCGGAATTCCCCAAACGATAGTTCCAGTGAAATTTCCGATCCGTCTTTGTGGAGCCCAGGTACTTCCAGAAGATGCCAGGAAGTGTGCCGCTGGTTTGTTTCGAGATAGCGGTGAAAGCCTGCGAGATGCGCGGCCCGCAGCGATTCGGGCATGAGCAGCGTCACAGGCCGCCCGACCAACGCATGTGGCTCATAACCAAAGATGCGTTCCACCGGAGGACTGGCAAATAGGATGTTACTTTCCTCGTCAATGGTCACGATCGCGTCCGAGATGGTTTCGACAATGACCCGGTATTGCTCTTCGCTACGGTGGACGGCTGCTTCGGCCTGAATGCGCGCGGTCACATCTGTTACCGAAATGAACTTTGCCGGACGGCCAAGGCCATCAATGGGCATCGCGGTGATCTCGACGGCGATAATGGTGCCATCCTTTTTGCGGTGTCTCCAGGGCCCGTCGGTGTGGCGCGTAGTCTGATGCACGGCAATGTCGTTCAGCAGGTCGGTGACATCTTCGGGCGGCCGGATATCGCGAATGGTCATCGACAGAAATTCTTCTCTCGAATATCCGTAATGGGCAATGGCGGCGGCATTCACGTCCAGAAAGGCCAGCGTCCGTTCGTCGAAAATCCACATCGGCTGCGGATTGTTTTCGAACAGCATGCGGTAGCGGCGCTCGGAAGCCTCCAGCGCCAACTGGGCCCGGTAGCGTTCCGTCACATCGCGGAAGACCAGAACGACACCATTCACTTGGCCGCGCCGATTACGAATCGGGGCGCTGGAATCGTCGATAGGCCGCTCAGTGCCGTCGCGCGAGACCAGGACCGTGTGATTTGCCAAGCCGATAACATTGCCCTGCGCAAGCACCCGAATCACCGGGTTTGCGGCCGGTGCGCGAGTTTCTTGATTCAAGATGCGGAACACCTCTTCGACTGGACGACCTTGTGCCTCGCCGAGGGCCCATCCGGTAAGGCGCTCGGCTACGGGATTCAGGAAAGTGACCGTACCGTGAACGTCGGTTGTGATGACGGCATCACCAATGCTGGCAAGGGTGGCTTCCAGCCAGAGTCGGGAATCACGCCGCATTGTCCCTCTACCCATTCATAAGAAAGTACTACAAGTACTATGGCGATTTCTGGTTACGGGTGCAGTCTGATGAATATGGGATTCGACAGGATCAACATGTTTCGCCGCGCATCTCTGATTTCGATTCGGAAGTATGAGGCGCGATGACAGGCGACGGCGCCATTCCAGTGAATCTCTCCATTTGGTGCGATCGGAAGGCCGATTGTGCTCTGCTCCGAGCCGACCAACTTCGCGACTGCTCCAGCGGCGCCGCTTCGCAGCGAGCACTGGACTGAAAAATGGATTTCAGCGGCGTGATCGAGCGTAATCTGGTCTCCTGGGATGGCGCGCGGGCGCTTCGGGTCCACTTGAGCCGTAAATTCCAGTTGGCCGGCATCTGGCCGGCTCATCATGTACACGTGCCCGCCGCGAATGCCGCGAAGTATTTCCGCTTGCGATAAGTCTTTGGCCCAGACGACTGTGGTTGGGTTTCCGGGTTGCGCGTCGTGAGTATCGCTTGCGGCGACGGCAGGTATTCGGAAGCCATGCCGCAGTTGCGCATCCCACCATTCAAGCGCGCGCTGGTCGGTTTCGTCCCAGGTAGAGTTCCAAACCTCGATCGCGTCGAGCCGGCCGCGATTGTCTCCGAAACTCCAATCGCAAGCCTGGCAATCCGCGAACGGATGATTGATGGTTAAGAGCGCATTGAGGGAATGCCCTTCGGAAACGACTTTCGTCATGCCCCGATCATCATGCGCGTTAATTCGGAATTCCAGAATGGTTCCGAGCGGCAGGCCGCAGGCGCCGATGTGTCCGCCGTCAGTCGTGATCTCCTCGCCGGGGATAATCAGCAGCTTGCTGCCCGTATTCAGGCGGGCGATGTCCGCATGATGACTGGCGGTGTTGTGATCGGTCATGCAGATGAAATCGAGACCGCGATTTTCGGCAACACCCGCGATGGCAGGCACGCTGATATGCCCATCGCTATGGAGCGTGTGCATGTGAAGATCCCCTTTGAACCAGCCCGGCGATACGCGGGCTACTTCTGAGTGCTGGACGGGCGCTGAAATCTGCGTGGTAGCGCCTCCGGTGGAGATCACAACCGTGACGGCGACGTCGACGCCCGGCTCAGCGACTTTATAGGCATCGAGATAGAGTTGCCAGCGCCCGCCTGGTATGGGGCCGCGCGTGTAACCGTACGCGGCTGCAGAAATGGAGAGAAATGCGCCGTTGGTGGACACCGGGCTTTTCCCGCGATAGCCGAGCAGGCTACGGGTAACGTCGACTGCGCGCGAATCGAAGACGCCCAGATCGACAACGTTCTTCCCACCGGCTTTGTCGTAGCTGTTCCAGAGATCGACGCGCGTGGCGTCTTCCGGAACGTTGAACGGAATATAGTTGTAGCGAACGCCACCCTGGCTGCGGGGTTTAATGTGCGTTTTCAGCGTGATGACAACCGGATGATCCTCGGCGGCATTGCTGAGGTTGCACGCAGCCCAAAACGCGAGCGTTGCGGCCGCCGCGCAATGAAATCTCATGGATGTGTGCTGGGCACGGCGACGATCTGGATCCCATTTACCGGGGCGCGGTATGTGTTGTCGCTGGAGGCGCCGTGCACGGCTAATAATGTGAACGTATCGCCAGCACAATTGGAGAACAGCACGTAATTGCCGGGAGAGCCACCAGAAGCTTGGGTAAACGTACCGCTAAAATCGCTGTTCGGCGCGTCGAGGCCAGTGATTACTGCCGGATTTTGCGACTCGCAACCGGTCCGCCCTTTGCGGCCGAGAGTATTAGTTGGCGTCACC
>Ga0209581_1004125_pt1 | contig 11920 bp, 10 predicted proteins | sample Coa_R2_FD_187160 | JGI IMG/M metagenome (GOLD analysis project Ga0209581, IMG submission 187160) | Surface soil microbial communities from Centralia Pennsylvania, which are recovering from an underground coalmine fire - Coalmine... | ecosystem: Environmental > Terrestrial > Soil > Unclassified ...
GAAGTTTTTTGATTCCGGGGAGATCCACTGTGGATTGAATCGAGCTTCGCATAGCCAGACGCGAACCTGCAATGTCTCCCGCCGAGCGTCTAGCAAAAACAGCGCCGCCGCCCGCTCTCAGGCAATTGAAACAACGTTGCGCATCGTAACGACATTTACTGGAAGCGATGAGCGTTGCTGAAACCCACACCACTAAGGCACGAGCAAAACCAGTCCGCCGGCTTGCACTTCGCGATGCCAGCTGGGATTTATTTGTGTGAGTGCCTTCAACACTCTCTGACTTTGAGCTTCGGGAACAGCCACGGCGTCTGCCCGGCCCGTCTCGATCACCTTGCGGAATTTGGCCTCCAAGAGTCCAAGATGCCGGGAGTTGCCAGGCTCGCTGCTCTCGATAAAGGTTTCCGCTTCCGCGCGAAGAATGCCCTCGTCGCGATCCCCGACGTTGGCGAAATAATGGACCACAGAGCGGGGAGCAACGACCTTCATTTGCGGCAAGAGAAGCGGCAACTCGCAACTGGCCGTCCATGTTGGAGCCAGTAGCTTCGCATGGGCGATGTATCTGCCGGCAGCATTGGCAAACTCGATATTCGCAGGAAGCAGCTGGCATTCGCCGGGCGATTTCCAGCCGATCCCGACCCTCGCATATTTCGGTAAAATCGACAGTCCGCGGTACGCGTAAACGAAACTCACAATGAGCACGGAAATCACGAGCGCCGTCAGCACGCGGTCCTTCAAAAGGCCGTCTCGCCACGATAATCGCGACCCTGCCGCCGCGATGAGGGCGCACAACAGGGGAAGTTGGAGCAAATAAACAAGGCGAAAATAGCAATAGGCAAGAATGTTCCTCATCCACCACGGCGCCCATAGTGGGTTCAAACACAACAACCAGACAGCAAGGAGGTAGAAGAAAATAAAAAGGCCACTCCTTCCTCTCACAATCACGAGTGGCACGGCGATCAGGAGAACGGCATCTCGCCACATCTCAGGAGTTCCCCCGATCACCCAGCCAATGGCCTCGCGCCATGGCATGGAACTCGGCCCGAACCCGCTGATGTCGGTGGGCTTCGGGATGATGTTAAACCACAGCAAAATCAATATGGTGATCGGATAAATGGTGGGAATTGTGAGTAACAGGCCATGGCGAATTTGCATGCCAAAACCGATCTGCTTCTGGCACTGTAATAGTTCACACGCCACAAAGGCCACCCATGAACACCCGATCACAGCCGGGATCAGGTAGAGAGCGGAGTTATTCAAACCCACAGCGGCGATTGCCAAAAGCGACAGCCACACCAGGTCAACGACGCTTGCCAGGTTTAGAAATCGATAGCTGAGCGACAAGCAAAGCGGCAGGAACAAAATCCAAACGATCGACTTTCCTTCCCACAGATAGCTGGCAACGCTCGAAAAGCCGAGCCATCCAGCGGTGTTGACGGACTGTCGCCACCCGGCGCCAAAAACCTGCGAAACCGCTCCCAGCAATGTTCCCAGCGGGGAGGGATCGGCCATCAGCAGGAAGGCGATCGCAATCAAACCTCCGATCGCGGCTGCCCAAGGATTCAAACCAAATCTGCGAGCGCACCAATAAAAAACAAACGGAAGCGAAAATGCGGCAATCGCGTGACAAATTACCTGATAACCGTACAGAGGACGGATCCCAAGATAGTGCGCGGCCAAGGCCACAAGCATCTCATAGCTGGTCGCCAAATGAACCGGCGAAAACACGGCGGCGGTCCTATCTACGCTCGTCTCACGCGTGAAAATGGGCTGATCAAGTGCTGAGAGCTGAGTCAGAGCCCGATGAAAATAGATCACGTCATCCTGATTGGGGCGTCGGACGAATAAAACCGCAGCTGCATACGCGATTCCCAGAGCCAGCAGGAAAAGGTGGGATGAGTGAAATTCATAGCCTTTGCCGGGGACGGCGCCGCTCTTTTTCCACAAACGCCCCAGCAAAAAAAATCCGATAATGGCGATGGTGAGAAAACACCATATTACGGTTTTTGCCGGCCATCGGGCGATCAAAACAAACTGATAGCCAAGAGTCCAAAACGCCATTCCGGCTATTGGCAACAAAAGGACATCGCCAGCTCGAGATTCCGCGTCTGTTCCCAAAACTGCCGCCACAGGTTTTCTGAAAGCCGAGATCGTACTCACATCAGCCGCGAGAAATTTATGAGTTCGTGGTCAAGCAATCGCCGAATTGGCATGTCGCGATTGCCTGATACCGCGTCCATCTTCAGCAAAACTCCGGACACTAGGGGACAAGCTGCATTCCGTCAAAACAAGCCGCTGCGCTCGTGGCAAATTGCTATCGCTTCGCATCAATAAAAATTCGCGCCGCCAACAACAACGTGAACGAGCGGGCCGCCGCTCAGGCCGCGAGCTATTCGGTGAGAAATCGTTCCAGAATGGGTTTCAATTTTTCGACGGTAGCCTTGGGCCAAAGCGCGCGATCGGTGATCAGGGCAGTGTCCAGGGCAAAATGTTCCGGCCAGTTCGGTTCGCCGGGAATGCGGGGGATGACGTCCAGAATGATTTTGCGCGCCGTCTCCGCGTTCGCCTTCAAATGACCGAGGACCGTTTGCGCCGAGACCGGTTCTTCTTCCACCTTCCAGCAATCGTAATCGGTGATCATCGCCATCGTGGCGTAGGCGATCTCTGCTTCGCGCGCCAATTTGGCTTCCGGCAGATTGGTCATGGCGATCACGTCAAAACCGTTGCGGCGGTACCAGTCCGACTCCGCGCGGGTGGAGAACGCCGGGCCCTCCATGTTCACGTAGGTCCCGCCGTTGTGGACGGTGACCCCGAGCGAGCGCGCCGATTCGGCCAGAAGATTGCGCAGCTGCGCGCTGACAGGCTCGGCGAAGCTAATGTGCGCCGCGATGCCTTCGCCGAAGAAAGTATGCGCCTCGCGGCGGCTGGTCCGATCATAAAACTGCGAGGGCAACAACACGTCCCGCGGAGCGTATCGCTCCTGCAGGCTGCCCACCGCCGCGACTGAAATAATCCAGCGAACGCCAAGCGAACGCAGCGCATAGATATTTGCCCGGTGATTGATTTCGTGCGGCAAAAGCCGGTGGCCCCGCCCGTGGCGCGGCAGAAAATACACCCGGCGTCCACCAATCGTTCCGCCGACGAGAATGTCCGACGGCGACCCAAATGGCGTATCGACGCGATATTCGCCGGCGTCACGCAATTCTTCCATTTGATAGAGACCGCTTCCTCCGATGATCCCAATCGCCGGTAGTTCAGACTTTGTTTGAGGCATGCTTCATTTAAGCCATAAATCGCAGCAGCTGTCAGCCCCTTCGCAGATCCCGGTGGCGGCGTGGCAAAGAGGCATTTCCCAGTGTATGATTTTTGCCGGTCATGCCGAAATTTTTTATCAAAACTTACGGGTGTCAGATGAATGAGCGCGACTCGGAACAGGTGGCGCACTCGCTCATTGCCCGCGGGTACGAACGCGTGGCGCACGAATCCGAAGCCGACGTCGTGTTGCTGAACACGTGCAGCGTGCGCGACATGGCGGATCAGAAGGCGCTGGGTAAAATGGGAATGCTCGGCCGCATGGCCAGGGAACGTCCGCACGTGGTGTTCGGGTTTCTCGGCTGCATGGCCCAGGCCCGCGGCGAATCCTTGCTCAAGGACCTGCCGCACGTGGATCTCGTCGCCGGCACGCAGAAATTTCATCGCGTAGCCGATTACGTGGAGGAACTAGTCGCCCGAAAAGCCGCGCGCGCCGCGACCGTGTCGTCTCGGCGCCGGGCGATGGACGACCTGCGCCTCTCAATCGTGGATATTGCGGAGGAACCGGGCTCGCAATCGACCATTTGCGACCAGCAACTTGCGCCGAAGCAGGCGACGGCCTTTGTCTCAATCATGCAGGGCTGCAACATGCGCTGCACCTTTTGCATTGTGCCGCAGACACGCGGCGCCGAACGCAGCCGCACGATCGATGAAATCGCAGGCGAAGTGCGGCGCCTCGTTTCCCGAGGGGTGAAGGAAGTGACGCTGCTGGGACAAATCGTGAACCTCTACGGACGACACGAATTCCCCAAACGCGACGGCAAAAGCCCCTTTGTGCAACTGCTCGAAACCCTCCATGCAATCGATGGACTGGAGCGTCTCCGGTTCACTTCGCCGCACCCCATCGGTTTTCGAGACGATCTGATCGACGCGCTGGCGCGGCTGCCAAAACTGGCCGAGCACGTGCATCTGCCGGTGCAATCCGGTTCCGACAAAATTCTCAGGGCGATGCATCGCGGTTATACCAGGGAAAAATATCTCCGTCTGGTGGAACGGATCCGTCGCGCGCGGGAGGGCATCGCAATCACCACCGATATCATTGTGGGGTTCCCGGGCGAGACCGAAGACGATTACAAACAGACTCGCCAGCTTGTCGAAGAAGTCCAGTTCGACAACGCTTTCGTGTTCCGCTATTCGCCGCGGCGCAACACGCCGGCGGCAGCCATCGCGGATCAGATTGACGAACAAATCAAGGAGGAACGCAACCAAGACCTGCTGCGGATTGTCAACGAATCGAATCGCCGACATCTGCAACGGCTGGTAGGCACGTGCGTCGAAGTGCTTTGCGAAGGCCCCAGCAAAACCAATCCGGCGCGCTTAACAGGCCGGACGCGCACCAACAAGATCGTGGTCTTCCACGGGGACGACACGATGATCGGCCAGCTCGTCAATGTTCAAATCGAGCGAGCCAACGGCTTCAGCCTGTACGGCGCGCCAAAGATGTAAACAAACCAGCCGCCGCCGGGGGCGGTTCGGCAGTTTTCAAGTTGCGCCACCCCCGGACGCAGTTCAAGATTCGCCCGTCGCGCCGGGGCAATGAATTCAGCGCGCCAGATTGCAAAGACCTGTGATTTACCATCTCTCCTTACAGACTGCCGGGATCATCGTCGGAGCATTTCTCATTTTGATAAGCCTGCCCGGATTAATAAATCCCGATTTGAGCAGCCTGGCTCAGCGTTTTCCCCGTTCTCAGGCTGCAGGCGCCGTGCTGCTGACCCTTTGCCTTGTCTGGACGTTCTGGTTGGTCAAAACGATTCCAATGGGTGAGTTCTCCAGTTTCCGAAAGCCGCTGCTCATCGCGTTGCCGATTGGATATCTGCTGGCGCTCCGTTTCGTTGACGAATTTCTGGCGGTGCGCGCGCTTGGAATTCTCTGTCTCCTCGCGGCTGAGCCGCTGCTGGAAGCGGCCTTCCTGCGTTACGAGGCGAGCCGGCTGCTTGTGACCGTGTTCGCCTATTTGCTAATCGTAGCCGGACTGTTCTGGGTCGCGGCGCCGTATCTGTTGCGCGATCAAATCGACTGGAGCGCGCGCAGCGTTTTCCGCTGGCGTTTCGTGCACGCCATCGCCTTCATTTACGGCGGCGTGATTCTCGGATTCGCATTCACGCAATATTAGGAACCGGTTCCCAGCTCGTCCGGACGCGCCCAAGCCCCGGCGCCCGTTTGTTTCCGCAACGGGAACGCCGCTAAAGTAACGGGATGCGGCGCATCTTGTTGATACGCGGCGGGGCCATTGGCGATTTTCTGCTTACGCTGCCTGCGCTCAAGGCGTTGCGCGACGCTTTCCCAAACTCGCACATCGAGATTCTCGGTTACCCGCATATCGCGGCGCTGGCTGAACGGCGGTTTTACGCGCAGGCTGTGCGCTCCCTCGAATCGGTGGCGCTCTCGAAATTTTTCCTGAGGAATTCGGATCTCACGCGAGAATTAACGACGTACTTCGCGAGTTTCGATCTGATCATCAGCTACCTGCACGACCCGGACCGGATCTTTGAGAGCAACCTGCGACGCTGCGGTATTGAAAATCTCGTGTGCGGCCCCGGCAAAATCGTCGAGACCGCCGGCCACGCCGCGCGGCAGCTGGCCGAACCGGTTGAAAAACTGGGGATCGACGTTGTCGATCTAACTGAAAAAGTTTTCCCATCGCACGAGGACCGACAAATCGCCGCCGAATTTCTCGCAACTCTGTCGCCTCCCATTTTGGCCATTCATCCAGGCAGCGGCAGCGCAAAAAAGAACTGGCCCCTGGAAAACTGGCTTGCGCTGTTTTCGGCAGAATCCGAGCTGTGGAAACTTTTCTCTTCGCTGGTGGTCCTCTCGGGAGAAGCGGAGGAGCGCGTGCTGAGCAGATTGACAAACGAATGGAAAGATCGCAACGCGCGTTGGGCAAGAAATCTGTCCCTGCCGCATCTGGCAGCAATTCTGGAACGGTGCGCGTTTGTCGGACACGACAGCGGCATCTCGCACCTTGCCGCAGCGGCAGGCGCGCAGTGCGTGCTGCTCTTTGGGCCAACGAACCCGGAGATTTGGGCACCCAGAAATCGAAATGTTCGCGTGCTTCGGGCGCGCACCGGCAGGCTCATCGATTTGAGCGTTGCGTCGGTTCAAACGGCCGTCGCGGCCGCCCTTTCACAGGGCTCTCAATCCTCGTAGCCGCGTGGAAATTTCTGATGCCATTTCCACGCGCTCTCGATGATGGCCTCGAGCGATTGAAACTGCGGTTGCCAGCCAAGTTCCTGCTTGATTTTGTGCGAGGAGGCAATGAGCCGGGGCGGATCGCCGGGGCGGCGCGCCTTTTCCACGGCGCCAATTTCGCGCCCCGTGATTTTGCGGCAGGTCTCGATGACTTCCCGAACGCTGGAACCGCCGCCGGTGCCGAGGTTGTAACAGGCGCTCCCGGTTGCCTCGAGCGCCAGGATATGGGCCTGGGCCAGATCGAGAATATGAATGTAATCGCGCACGCAGGTGCCATCGGGCGTCTCGTAATCGGTGCCGTAGATTTCGACGTGCGGTTTTTGCCCGAGCGCCACCTTGAGCACATTGGGAATCAGGTGAGTCTCCTGCCGATGATCTTCGCCAAAGTTTTCAGTCGCCCCTGCGGCGTTGAAGTAACGCAGGGACACAAATTTTAGCCCGTGAATGTGGTCGTACCAGCGCAAAATCTTCTCAAAAGCGAGCTTCGATTCCCCGTAAGGATTGACCGGGCAGGTGGGCGAGCTTTCATCGATGGGGAGCGTCTCCGGCAATCCAAAGATGGCGCAGGTGGAGGAAAAAATGATTCGCGGAACCCGCGCCGCGACCATGGCGTCCAAAAGGTTCAACCCATTGCAAATGTTGTTGCGAAAATATTTGGATGGATCGCGCATCGACTCCCCCACCAGAGCATGAGCCGCAAAATGCATGACGGCATCCGGCCGCGCGCTGGCGAGGGCGGCCTCGATGCGCGCGCGGTCCGCCAGGTCGCCTTGGATGAACTTCGCGCGGGAATCCACAGCGCGTCGATGGCCTTCGCTTAAATTATCGAAAACCGTTACCTCGCAGCCCTGGTCGAGGAGCAGCTCTGCACAAACGCTGCCGATATAACCCGCGCCGCCGACGACGAAAACTTTCATCGAGCCGAAGATGCCGCGTGCCAGGGCTAAATGTCAAAACCCGCCGCCCGGCCAAGCCGGTATATTTTACTGGCGTTTCCTGGGATCGAGGCTGACCAGCAGTTTTTCGTTCCCTCTGGCCTTTGCTTTCTGCTGCAAACTGGCGACCATCTGCCGGACTCGGCGATGTTTACTGCGTGGCACCAGCACTTTGAGACTCTCTTCTTCTGAACCCCATTGCAGGATGTCGATATCGACGTGTCGAACGCCCCAGCGTTTCATTTCCAGCCGGGTCGGTTTGTACAGGTCGATGGTATCGGTGCCCACCAGGGCCCATCCATAGTCGTCGATCACGTATTCCTCGTTCGTATCCACGATGCGGAATCGGGTTCCGAGCGGATAACGCGACCAATCCGAAGCCGCGCTCATGACTTTGCCTGCCGAAAGGCGACAGCCGATTGCGTTGTGGCAGCCGCTGCCTTCGCTGTGCGTGTAGGCCGTGGTGCGAACGTGCGGGATCCGGCGTACGCTGGTCACAGTCGGCTCGGATTGCGTGGCGCAGCCCGCAACGAGGCAGGCTACAGTCCCTGCAAATGTCAGCTTAAAGTACTTCCGCATGGAGGTTAAGGCGTTGGTCCTGAGGCAGTGTCTGGCCCTCCTTAGCAGCGCAGGGACAAAAGGGCAAGCGAATAATTACAGGAAGATTGTGGCTCGTTGCCTGACCTTTGGGCGCGCTGATTTACTCAGCGCGGTGCGAGCGATCTCGAAAAACAATCAACACGACGTCGCGATTAGCCGACCACTCGTGTCAGTTCGGTCGTGCAATAAGGACAACGCACGGCCTTGAACGGAATCTGCATGGCGCAGGCGGGACAATCCTTTTTGTCCGGCTCTTTCGTCCCCGGTTCTCTCATCTTGTTCATCAAACGCACGAGAAGGAAGACCGCGCCTGCCACGATGAGAAAGTTGATCACCAGCGTGATGAAATTTCCGTAATTCCACGTGATTGCTCCCGCTTTTGCCGCATCCGCCGGCGTGTTGAACGCCGCCGAACCGTCCCGGGCGGCTCGCAAAATTATAAACTTGTTCGAGAAATCGAGGCCCCCTGTCAGCAGGCTGAGAGGCGGCATGATCACGTCCTTCACCAGCGAATTGACAATGGAACCAAAGGCCGCGCCGATGATCACCCCCACCGCCAGGTCAACAGCATTGCCTTTAACGGCGAACTTCTTGAAATCTTCCAAAAGCCGCTTCACAGCACGATGTTCACCAGTTTTTTCGGCACCACAATTACCTTGCGCACGGGTCTGCCGGCAATGTGAGCCTGAATTTTTGCATTGGACAATGCCGCGGCCTTGAGTTCGTCTTCGGTCGCGGCCGTCGATATTTTGATGCGGTCGCGAAGCTTGCCATTTACTTGCAGAACAATTTCAACTTCATCCTCGCGGAGCAAACTTTCGTCGTGCTGCGGCCAGGATTGCTCGGTAATGTCGCCGGCGGCATCGCCAAATCTGGCATTGAGTTTTTCCCACAACTCGGAAGCGATATGCGGTGCGAATGGATTTAGCAGCACCAGAAAAATTCGCATCGCCGAAACCGAAATCGCCCCGGCGTTGGTAAAGGCGTTGACAAAAATCATCATTTGCGAGATCGCCGTGTTAAAGGAGAACGCCTCAATGTCGTCGGTGACTTTCTTGATCGTGGCGTGTAGCAGCTTTAATTGCGCCTTGTCCGGCTCGATTCTCTGGAGTTTTTCGCTCAGCTCCCAGCGACCGGCCTGGTTCTCCCTCATGAACAGGCGCCAGACGCGCGCCAGGAACCGCGCCACGCCTTCCACGCCCCGCATGCTCCAGGGTTTCATTTGCTCCAGCGGCCCCATAAACATTTCGTAACAACGAAAAGCGTCGGCGCCGTACTGGTCGATCACATCATCGGGGTTAACGATGTTCCCCCGCGACTTCGACATCTTCTGATTATCTTCGCCGAGAATGATTCCCTGGTTAACGAGTCGCTGGAACGGCTCCGGTGTTGAGACATGCCCCAAATCGAACAACACCTTGTGCCAGAAGCGCGCGTATAACAAATGCAGCACGGCGTGCTCGGTGCCGCCTACGTACACGTCCACGCCACCGGGCTTGCCGCCGCCCATCCAGTAGCGTTCGGCTTCCTCGCCTACGAACCGCTGGTCATTATGCGGATCGCAGAAACGCAGGTAATACCAGCACGAGCCGGCCCATTGCGGCATGGTGTTGGTTTCGCGTACCGCTTTATCGGAGTAACGAATCCATTCCCGGGCTTTCGCCAGAGGCGGTTCACCTGTGCCGGCAGGCTTGTAATCCTCCAACGCAGGCGGGATTACGGGCAACTCGCTCTCCTGCAGCGCGCGATGTTTTCCGTTTTCCCAAACGATGGGGAACGGCTCGCCCCAGTAACGTTGACGCGAAAAGAGCCAGTCGCGCAGCTTGTAATTGACCGCGCGTTTGCCGAGGCCGCGCTCCTCGAGCCAGACAATCATCTTCGCGCGCGCTTCAGCGCTGGGCAGGCCATCGATGATGGGCGAATTGATGGCGCGGCCATCGCCGACAAACCCGATTGAATCTTCGTTGCCGGGCGGCTGGACAACCGCGCGGATCGGCAGGTTAAATTTGCGGGCAAACTCCAGATCGCGCTCGTCGTGCGCGGGCACGCCCATGATTGCGCCCGTGCCGTAACCAATCAACACATAATCCGCAATCCAAATTGGGATCTTCTCGTTACTGACTGGATTCACCGCGCAGGCGCCTGTGAAGACACCCGTTTTCTCCCTGGCCAAATCGGTTCGTTCGAGATCGCTCTTGCGCGCGGCGCGCTCTCGGTACTCGCGAACGGCGGGCCACTGTTCCTCGGTGACAATCAGGTCCACGAGCGGATGTTCCGGCGCGAGCACCATGTAGGTCGCGCCGTACAGCGTGTCGGGGCGCGTGGTGAACACCTCAATCACAGCGTCCACACCGGAGATTGCGAACCTGATGAGCGCACCTTCGCTCCGGCCAATCCAGTTGCGTTGAAGCAACTTGATACCTTCAGGCCAGTCGAGATCCTCAAGCTCGTTCAACAATCGCTCGGCGTACGCGGTAATGCGCAACATCCACTGTCGCATCGGCCGCCGAACAACGGGAAAACCGCCCAGCTCGCTTTTCCCGTCCACGACCTCTTCATTTGCCAAAACGGTGCCCAGTTCGGGGCACCAGTTCACCGGCACTTCGGCCACATAGGCCAGGCGAACGTCGTCGGGATTGTCGCCAGTGTAAGTCGAGATCGCCTCGGCCTTGTTGGTCGCCGGATTAAACCAGGCGTTATAGATTTGCAGAAAAATCCACTGCGTCCATTTGTAATAAGCGGGGTCGGTGGTGTTAATCTCCCGCTGCCAGTCGTACGAGAAACCAATCCGTTTCAGTTGCGCCTTAAACTTCGCCACATTCCTGCGGGTGGTGAGCGCCGGATGCTCGCCAGTCTTGATGGCGTACTGTTCTGCCGGCAACCCAAACGCGTCCCAGCCCATGGGATGCAGCACGTTGAAACCGCGCATGCGCTTGTAGCGGGCCACAATATCTGTCGCTGTGTATCCTTCGGGATGCCCCACGTGCAATCCCGCTCCGCTCGGATACGGAAACATGTCCAGGATGTAGAATTTTGGCCGGGAGGGGTCGAAACCTTTCTCGCCCGGGTTCGGCGCATGAAAAACCTGCCGTTGCTCCCAGATTTGCTGCCATTTCGGCTCGATCTCATCGAAGGGATATGGTTTGCGACGCTCACTGATCATTTTTTTGTGGGAACCAGGATTAACGGAAAATTTGAATCAGCACAGCATGCAATTGATTCTCGCCACACGCAATGCGCACAAGACGCGCGAAATTCGCCGGATCCTGGGGTCTGCCTTTGAGGTGAACGATCTCTCAAAATACAGCGGAATCCCCGAGATCAATGAAACCGGCGAGTCGTTTGAAGAAAATGCGAAGCTCAAGGCGGCGCTCGTATCCAGGCACCTGCCGGGGCTGATCGTGGCGGACGATTCCGGCCTTGAGGTGGACGCGCTGGGCGGCGCGCCTGGCATTCATTCCGCCCGCTACGCCGGTCGAGAAGCGAACGATGCGAAAAACATTGAGAAATTGCTGTGCGAACTCTCCCGAGTTAAGGCGGCAGGCGACCAACGCAGCGCGCGCTTTCATTGCGTGCTGGCGCTGGCGCAGCGCGGTCGGATACTCGGCACTTTTAGCGGAATGGTCGAGGGGAGAATCGCCAATCAGCCGCGGACGCCTTCGGGGTCAGCCCCGCGCGGCTCCGGCGGGTTTGGCTACGATCCCGTTTTCATGCCTGAGGGAAGCGATCAAACGTTCGCGGAGCTTTCCGCGGCAGGAAAAGATCGGGTCAGCCACCGGGCTCGAGCGCTGGAAAAACTGCGCGCCTTCCTGTTGTCTGGAGAGATGCGAAAGTTGTGAACGCGACTCGCGGCAACCCTCAGGGTTTGGGAGGCGCGGGGG
>Ga0209581_1004129_pt1 | contig 11905 bp, 13 predicted proteins | sample Coa_R2_FD_187160 | JGI IMG/M metagenome (GOLD analysis project Ga0209581, IMG submission 187160) | Surface soil microbial communities from Centralia Pennsylvania, which are recovering from an underground coalmine fire - Coalmine... | ecosystem: Environmental > Terrestrial > Soil > Unclassified ...
AGCTGTGAACGCGAGCGCCACCAAGATCGCGCCGCGCGCGTCAAAGCCGTTCTCAACGGTGCCGGCTTGCCGGTGATGCCAAGCGACACCCATATCGTGCCGGTGTTGGTCGGCGATCCGGAGAAGTGCAAGCAGGCGAGCGACCTGTTGCTTACTGAGCACGGCATCTACATTCAGCCGATCAACTATCCGACGGTGCCGCGCGGCATGGAGCGCCTGCGCATCACGCCTTCTCCCTATCATGACGACGCGCTAATCGACCGCCTCGCGGAAGCGCTCAGCGAGGTATGGGACCGGCTCGGTTTGCCTACGCGCCAGCAACGGCAGGCGGCGGAATAAGGTCAATCCTGAAAAGTCGGCGGCGTGCGCGGCGCTTTTAGCGCGCTTGCCGGCTTGTGCGCGACGCGACGTGCGATAGCCGGCATGCTCAGCGATACCAGGACGATACGGGTGACGTGGTGAGCGCCGACGTAGACCGGGTCGAGATGCAATGCCAACGCCAGCAACATCATGGCGTCGACCGAGCCGGGTGCATAGGCGATGATCACTTCCGGAGTCGGCAACGCAAACATACTCACTAGCGCCACAGCGAACGCCGCGGCAATCGCAACGGACAGCGCAAACGATCCCAAAGCTGCGCCAAGATAATTCAGCAGCAACCGTAGCGGAGTGTTGGTAAAGCGCGCGCCGACCACGGCACCGAGCGCAACCATCGCGGTGTTGGCGACCCAGGGCGGCACCACGGCGTGAATGATGCCGCTGCCATGCAGCGCGGCGGAGGCAAACATTGCGCCGAACAGCAAACCTCCGGGGAAACGCAGGCGGAACGCGGCAAGCGCGAAGATCGTCGCCGCGATAACCAATGCAGCAAGCTCTCCCGCGAGCGCCCAGCTGAGTGGTCCATTGCCGTGCCGCGCCGCATTGCCGGCAAGCCCAAGCACGGACAGCGCGCTCGGCAGGCCAACCGCGATGATGACGACGCGCATGCTCTGCACGATAGCGATCGAGCGCAGTTCGGCGCCAAGCTCGGCTGCCACGACCAGCACCTGCGACAGTCCGCCTGGTGAAGATGCGAGATAGGCCGATAGCAGGTCCCACCCGTGCACAATCATGAGGTAGGCGGTACATAGAATGCTGATGACCACCATGGCCAACACAAGCACGCCGATGCTGGCCGGGTAGGTGGCCATGCCGCGCAGGGTTTCCGGCGTGACTACGGCCCCCAGAGAGATGCCGATCAGTACGAAAATACTCCGCGTCAACAACTGCGGCATGAGCAGCGGCCGGCCGGCGATAGCGGCGGCGGACACGATCAGGATGGCGCCGGAGAGGTAGCCCGCGGGAAACCCGGAGAGCCCGAGCGGCACGCCGCCCAGCGCGGCAATGGCAAGCGTCTCCGCCAAGCGGCGGGCTTGCGCGCGAGGATCGAGGGAAGGCGCCACAGACAAGGCTTGAACGGCTTTCGGGGATGCATCAATGGCGCGGGCAAAGTCTTGCGTCAAACGGGCTTTTGCCGGCTGCCGGAGAATGGACCTATGTCCTATTCTGTGGTGACTTACGACTTTAGGCGGAGGCCGGAAAGCGCATGCTGCAGGGCTGGGTCGTCATCGCGGTGGCGCTTGCCTATATCGGGCTCCTGTTCGTGGTGGCGAGCTATGGCGACCGCGCACGGCGGCCTAGTCGCGAGGGCCGCACCGGACTGCTGATCTATCCGTTATCGCTTGCGCTCTATTGCACGTCCTGGACTTTTTTCGGTTCCGTGGGGTCGGCCTCGCGCACGGGCTACGAGTTTCTCGCCATCTATATCGGCCCGGTGTTGATGATCGGGCTGTTCGCGCCGTTGCTGGCCCGCATCGTGCGCCTGGCCAAAGCGCAGAACATCACCTCGATCGCCGACTTCATCGCCGCTCGCTACGGCAAAGGTCAGGCAGTAGCCGCCACGGTCGCGCTGATCGCTATTTTTGGCATGGTTCCTTACATCGCGCTGCAACTCAAAGCAGTGTCGTCGTCGCTGGAAACGATCATCGGCCATGTCGCACCAGGGACAACCCAGCCGGTGCTCGGCGACATCGCGCTGTTCGTCGCCTTATTGATGGCGGCCTTCGCGGTGCTGTTCGGTACCCGTCACATCGACGCCACCGAGCACCAAGATGGTTTGATGCTGGCGATCGCCACCGAGTCAGTGGTGAAGCTTTTCACGTTTCTTGCGGTGGGCACGTTCGTGACCTTCTGGATGTTCGGCGGACCCGGCGCGCTGCTCGAAGCGGCGCACGTCCATCCGGCGACTTCCGCGCTTCTCACGCGCACGCCGGCCGTCGACACGCTGATCGCCAGCACGCTGTTGTCGTTTGTCGCGATCATTCTGCTGCCGCGACAATTTCACGTGGCGGTCGTCGAGAACAATACTGAAGCGGAGATCAGGCGCGCGCGCTGGTTATTCCCGCTTTATCTAGTGCTGATCAATCTTTTTGTCGTGCCGATCGCGCTGGCGGGCCTGCTCACCTTCACCCAAGGCCATGTGGACGGCGACATGTTCGTACTAGCCTTGCCGCTGCACGCTCACTCCAGCGTATTCACGATCGCGGCATTCGTCGGCGGGCTCTCTGCGGCAACCGCAATGGTGATCGTCGAGTCGGTTGCCCTTTCGATTATGGTGTCGAATGACCTGATCATGCCGCTGGTTTTGCAACGGCGCGGCACACTGATTGCGGGGCATGAGAATATCGGCTCGCTGCTGCTCATGGTGCGCCGGCTGGCGATCTTCGCGCTTCTGCTGCTCGCTTATATGTACTACCGCTCGGCCGGCGAAGCGCAGCTTGCGTCCATCGGACTGCTCTCGCTTGCCGCGGTGACACAATTGGCGCCCGCTTTCTTCGGCGGCCTGTTCTGGCGGCGCGCAACGGCAGGCGGCGCCATTGCCGGCATGGTTGCCGGCATTGTGGTGTGGGCCTACACGCTCTTGCTGCCGACATTCGCCGACATCGGTATTGTCGGTCAGCACATCTTGACCGGCGGACCATGGGAAATCGGGCTTCTGCGGCCACAGCACCTGCTCGGGCTCGAATTGCCGCCGCTGGTAAACGGCGTGGTCTGGAGCTTGGTCCTGAACGTCATGTGTTACATCGGCGTGTCGCTGCGCCGCGCGCCGACGCCCATCGAGCAGCTGCAAGCCAATTTGTTCGTGCCCAGCGATCTTGCTCCCATCGCGCCCAATTTCCGGCTGTGGGGTTCGGCGGTCACCGTGGAGGAGCTTTCACAGACGGTTGCACGCTACCTTGGCGAGGAGCGCACGCGTGCAGACTTCGCCAGCTTCGCGGCCAGCCAGCGCATCGACATCAAACCCAATGACGAAGCTGATTTTCGGCTGGTGCGCTACGCCGAGCACATCTTGGCCTCAGCCATTGGAGCGGCATCGTCGCGACTGGTGTTGTCGCTGCTGCTGCGCAAACGCACGGTTTCCACCGCTGCTGCGCTCAAACTGCTCGACAACGCCAGCGCCGCCATTCAATACAACCGTGAAATTCTGCAAACCGCCCTCGACCACGTCCGTCAGGGCATTGCGGTATTCGACAAGAACCTCGAGCTGATCTGCTGGAACCGCCAGTTCGGCGAAATCCTCGACCTGCCGCCAAGCTTGATTCGCGTTGGCATCGGCCTCGCCGAAATCCTGCGCTTCAATGGCAGGCGCAACGATGTCGGTCCCGGCCGGCTCGAGCAGTTCGTGCACCGGCAGATCGCGCGCTATGTCGGTGGCCACGAGCCTTTCCTGGAGCGTTTCACGGAAGGCGCCGTCATTGAGGTGCGTTCGAACCGCATGCCTGATGGCGGTATCGTCACCACCTTTACTAACATCACCGCGAGCGTGGAGGCGGCTGAAGCGCTGGAGCGCGCCAATGAAACCTTGGAGCGGCGCGTTCACGAGCGCACCGAGGAACTGACCCGCCTCAATGCCGAGCTTGCGCGCGCCAAACGCGAGGCGGATGCCGCCAACATCTCCAAAACCAAGTTCTTGGCGGCTGCAAGCCACGACATCTTGCAGCCGCTCAACGCCGCGCGGCTTTACGTCACCAGCCTGAGCGAACGCCGGCGCGGCGACGAGGATGCGCGGCTGATCGAAAACGTCGACGCCTCGTTGGAAGCGGTGGAAGAGATCATCGGCGCGCTGATCGACATTTCGCGCCTCGATACCGGCGCGCTGCGGCCGGAATTCGTCAGTTTCCGCGTCGACGAGTTGCTACGCCAGATCGAACTGGAATTTGCGCCACTAGCGGCGGACAAGGGCCTGACACTGACGTTCGCACCCTGCGCAGCGGTGGTGCGTGCCGACCGGCGGTTATTGCGGCGCGTGTTGCAGAACCTGGTATCGAATGCGATCAAATACACTCCCGTCGGGCGCGTGCTGGTCGGCTGCAGGCGGTGCGGCCACATGCTGCGCATCGAGGTCTACGACACCGGTCTCGGCATCCCGCACAGCAAACTGCGCGACATTTTCATGGAGTTCCACCGGCTCGATGAAGGCGCGAAGATCGCGCGCGGTTTGGGTCTCGGCCTCTCCATCGTGGAGCGCGTGGCGCGGATTCTCGAAGGCAACGTGGACGTTCGTTCGACGCCCGGCAAAGGTTCGCGATTCACGGTCACCGTGCCCCTATCGAGCGCGGCTCCGGTCGATCTGCCGGCCCGCGAGGAGCCGCGACTCGATCCGCGCCAGCTCATCGGCACTACCGCTTTGTGCATTGACAACGAGCCAGCAGTGCTCGACGGCATGGAGACGCTGTTGCGAGGGTGGGGCTGCGACGTGATCAAGGCGTCCGATCTCGATGGCGCCCTGGCAGCAATCGCCAGGACAAAGATGATGCCGAATGGGCTGCTGGTCGACTACCATCTTGATCGCGGCAATGGCATCGAGGCCATCGTCGCCTTACGCCAGCGTTGCGGTGATGTGCCGGCCATCCTCATTACCGCGGACCGCTCTCCGACTGTGCGCGAGCAGTCACGTACGGAGGGCATTCAGGTGCTGCACAAGCCAATCAGGCCCGCAGCGCTGCGTGCGCTGCTCGCGCAATGGCGCGTGATGCGGGTCGCTGCGGCGGAGTGACTCGGTTCTCATCGTTCGCAAAGCGCAAAGGATGCATACGGCCTCAGCCCTCCGCGGCCGCACCCTGCGGCCACTGCCCGGCTTCGATCTTGGCGGCGGCGATCACTGCTTGTGTGCGGCTTTCGACGCCGAGCTTCTGCAGGATGGCGGAGACGTGCGCTTTGACTGTTGCCTCGGAAACACCGAGTTGAAACGCTATCTGCTTGTTGAGCAGCCCTTCAGATAGCATCATCAGCACCCGTACCTGCTGCGGCGTCAGTGTCGCCATGCGCGCCATCAATTCTCCCGTATCGGCGTCCGAGCTGCGTGTGAGATCGACGTCTGGCGGAGTCCACAAGCCGCCGTCCAACACGCGTTTGATGGCGTGGCGCATGTCATCGACGCCAAGCGTCTTGGGGATGAAACCTGAGGCCCCGAAGTCCATACAGCGGCGGATCACCGCCGGGTCGTCATTGGCGGAGACGACGACCACGGGGACGCTTGGATATTGCGCACGCAGGTACATCAGGCCGGAAAATCCGCGCATGCCCGGCATTGCCAAGTCGAGCAGAACCAGATCGATATCGCCGCTGCGTTCGAGCAGTTCGGTCACGGCATCGAGACTGCCGGCTTCGGCAATGTCGGCGCGCGCCAGGAGTCCGGCCACAGCTTCGCGCAAGGCACCGCGAAACAAAGGATGATCGTCGGCAATGAGCAGCCGGTAATTCGCACTCTCGCTCAACGACGGCACCTTCCGCACGTATAAAGTGGCGATAACGGTAAATAGCCTGTTTTGGCGGGACGAACCAGATTGCCGTGGCGGCCGCGGAACCTCGTCTTCCCGCGGCGCCGAATAATCGGCTAGAGTCGGCTTCCGATACGGGCTCCTTTCGAGCGAGGAAGGACGATGCCTGAGGCGGACGGCGGTGCGCGTCGGCCGCGCACACGGCGCCTGATGCTGGCGTGCTTCGCGGCATGGCTTATCTTCGGATTTGCCGTGTACATGAGTTTCGACGCGCTCAATCGCATCGAAATTCCCGTCATCGGCTCCCCGCTCGGGCTTTATGTGGCGGCGCAGGGCGCACTGATCGCCTTCGTCGTCATGCTGTTTGCCTTTGCCTGGCAGCGCGACCGCGATGAACGCGGGGAAGACTGACGCTGACGCTCAACGCTTGTTGCCGACAAACTGCAAAATCACTTCGCGGCTGTGACGGCGCCGCCGGTGCTCGACGAGATAAATTCCCTGCCAAGTGCCGAGCGCCAGCGCGCCGCCCGATACCGGCACGTGCAGCGAGACGCCATTGAGCATCGCCTTAACATGCGCCGGCATGTCGTCCGATCCCTCGACGTCGTGAATCCATGGCGCGCTTTCCGGCGCAAGCCGGTCGAGCGCCGCAATGAGGTCCGCCTGCACGTCGGGATCGGCATTTTCCTGAACGGTGAGCGACGCCGAGGTATGGCGCAAATAGACGAAGAGCGTGCCTTCTCCGGCACGGCACCGATCGAGAAAATCGCCGGCGTCGCGGGTGATATCGGTAAAGCTGACACCGGTTGTATCCACGTGCAAACGCGCGGTGGCAATGACCTGGGGACTGACCTCATCGATCGTGGACAGCCGACCGTGCATCAGGTGCGTGACAGCCCGCTTGCGGCGTCGCCGTTCTTGCGCAGCATGTCCCTTTGCAGCGTCGCGATCATGTCGATCAAGTGCTTCCAGGTGTCCTCGATGAAGCTGCGCGCCCGAGCGAGATCTTCCTTGCTCGGAACCGTGATAGTGACACCGTTGGTTTTGTCCGGTGTGGCGGACGGCGGAGCTGGCGGCGGGCGCAGCCCGGCGACCTCTTTTTTCAGTGCGTCGAGTTGGCCGCGCAAATCGTCGATCTGGCGTTGCAGGGCGCGCGTCTGCGCCACCTCCTGCTTTAAAGCGGCAATCTCATCGCGTACCGCACCGATCTCCGGCTTCGGCATGGCATCGCCTCCAGCCACGGGGCCGCACGTCCAGCCGCCGCTCTGCGCGCGGCAGAGCGCGACTTCGCCCGACTGGTGATCGAAGCGTAGAAAGCCTTCGTCGACCGGCGCGAAACTGTAGCGGCCGCGCGGCGGCGGCGGCATCGCCAAATTCTCGCGGCGCGCTTCGCTGATCACTTTATCCGGCATCTTGAGGCCGCCGGCCGGCGTCGCTGAGACCCCTTGCGCTGTGCGCGTTTCTTTCGGCGCTGAACCGCTCGGGTCTTGCGCGAGCGCGGGCGCGCCGGCGAGGCCGGCAGCAAGCAGCAGTGTTATTATGCGCATCGAACTCTCCACCTCCCCATACTTGCAAGCCTAACACCGGCAGTAGCTTCGCTTGAAGATGCCAAATTTCTTCGGACAATTCCGGATTTCGCCCCCGAATTCAGCGCCTTAACCGCGGCCTGCGTTTCTTGACTCGGTCAAACCCGGTCAGTATGGTCCGCGCGGCTTTTAGGGCGGCGGTGAAAAAAGCGAGGCCTCATATCCGAGCGAGTCGCTGAGCATGGCAGACGGCGCGCGGGACGAAGGCGAGCGCAAAGAACCGCCGGACGACGAAGCCGCCCTTTCCGCGAGGCTCCAGCGTCTCGGCGAACGGCTCAACGCAGTGAGCCGGCCATCCGAAAACGGCTCCGGTCCTCGTCAGACCGCTAACGCTTCGGCGTTCGCTCGCGGCCTGCGGCTCTCGACCGAAATGGTCGCAGGCGTGCTGGTGGGCGCAGGGCTCGGCTGGCTGCTCGACGGCTGGCTTGGGACTTCGCCGTGGGGGCTCATCGTGTTTCTGTTACTCGGCTTCGCTGCCGGCGTCTTGAACGTCATGCGCGCGGCCGGCGTAGTTCGAGAGAGAGACTGGAACGGCTAGCGCGACGTCATGGATCCCATCCACCAGTTCCACATCATCAACCTGTTTCCGATCGGCAAGTTCGGCAACACGGAGATCGCGTTCACAAATTCTGCCGCCTTTATGCTGCTTGCGATCGTCCTCCTGACTGGCTTCCTGATCCTTGGCACTGCAGGCGGCCGCGCAGTTCCCGGACGGCTGCAGTCGGCCGCCGAACTCACTTATGAATTCGTCGCCGAGATGCTGCGCTCGACAGCCGGCCACGAGGGCATGCGCTTCTTCCCCTTTGTGTTCACGATCTTCATGTTCGTACTGCTGTTGAACATGTTCGGGATCATCCCCTACGCGTTTACGGTAACGAGCCACATCATCATCACTGCGGCGCTCGCACTCACGGTGTTCTTCACGGTCCTGATCTATGGACTGATCCGGCACGGTCTGCACTTCTTCAATCTATTCGTGCCGAAAGGCGTCCCCGTTTACATCCTGCCCATGATCGTGGCTATCGAGGTTCTGTCCTTCATCTCTCGCCCGATCTCCCACAGCGTCCGGCTGTTCGCTAACATGCTGGCCGGGCACATTGCCTTGCAGGTATTTGCCGGCTTCATCATCCTGCTCGGCACCGCGCTAGGGGCCGTTGGCTGGATCGGCGGTACCCTTCCATTCGCGATGATCGTCGCGCTGCTTGCCCTCGAAGCGCTGGTCGCATTCCTGCAGGCCTACGTCTTCGCCATCCTCACCTGCATCTATCTTAACGATGCCATTCACCCGGGCCACTGAGGCCTTCTGAAAAGGAGTTTCGCTATGGATCCATTGGCAGCAAAATACATCGGTGCCGGCATCGCCTGCATCGGCATGGGCGGCGCCGGTATCGGCGTCGGCGTGATCTTCGGCAATTACCTTGCCGCCGCGATCCGCAACCCCTCCGCTGCGCAAGGCCAGTTTGCCAACCTGATCTTCGGCTTCGCGATCACCGAAGCGCTCGGCATCTTTTCGCTGTTAATCGCACTTCTGCTGCTGTTCGCGTTGCGCTAACGGCCGGACCGCGCTGGAGACCGGACGATGGCAGAGCCCGTAAATGTCGAGGGCACCCAGGCCGCTCCGCACGGCAGCTTTCCGCCGTTCAATACGGAGACATTCCCGTCCCAGTTGTTCTGGATCGTCATCGCGTTCGTTCTGCTCTATGCGTTGATGGCGAAATGGGCGCTGCCACAGGTCGCCGGTGTTATCGCGAGGCGACAAAAGCGGATTGACGATGACATCGCGGAGGCCAATCAGCTAAAGGCGCAATCCGACGAGGCGCTTGCGGCTTATGAGAAGGCGCTTGCCGACGCCCGGGCCCGCGCGCAGGCGATCGCCAATGAGACGCGTGAGAAGCAGGCTGCGGAAGCAGAGGCAGCGCGCAAAAAGAGCGAGCACGAGCTCAATATGAAGCTGGCGGCGGCGGAAAAGACCATCGCTGCAACCAAGCAGGCCGCCATGGCTAACGTGCGAACCATCGCCCAGGATGCGACTACAGCGATCGTCCAGCGGCTGACCGGATCGGCCCCGAACGAAAAAGCGGTGGCCGATGCGGTCGCTGCCGTGCTGAAAGGCTGAAGCCCATGGTCTTATTCGAAGCCGAATTTTGGGTGGCGATGGGTTTCATCGTCTTCCTCGGCTTGCTCGGCTACATCGGCGTGCATCGCAAAGTCGTGCAATCGCTCGACGATCGCGCCGCCCGCATCAGGGCCGAGCTCGAGGAAGCGCGGAAATTGCGCGATGACGCGGCACAATTGCTTGCCGAATATCAGCGCAAGCGGCAGCAGGCCGAGAACGAGGCGCAAGACATTGTCGCCGGCGCCAAGGCCGAGGCCGAGCGCATGGCGCTCGATGCGCGCGCCAAGGTGGAAGAATTCGTCACCCGCCGCACCAAGCTCGCCGAAACCAAGATCGCGCAGGCGGAGGCGCAGGCGGCGGCCGATGTCCGCGCCGCCGCCGCCGACGCCGCCGTCGCCGCCGCCGAAAAGATCCTGGCGCAGGAGGCCAAGGGCAAGCTCGCCGCCGACCTGATCGCCAAAGGCATCGCCGACGTACGCAAAAAGCTCAATTAGTCGGCGTCCTTAGCGCCCACTCCGAGTCGCTTTCCGTCGTCTGTCCTTGCTCCGGGGGCAGGCAAAGGTTCTGTGACCATGAGGCCCAGAGAATGGTCATCCAGGGCTCTGGGCCATGCTCCATTGCCGACCGTCGCGGCCATGTTTGTCCCCGCTGTTAGCCCCGCCGCTATGTGCAAAAGTTCCCGCGTGCAACCTGCCGCCTTGGCGCCTGCGCGCGCTGCTCCTATCCTTGCTGCGAGTGATTCGGCCCCGTTTCAGGGGTTAGCGGCCGAATTGCGTCCTTCGTTAAGCGTCGTGGCGTTGCGTGCTGGCCGGGAGAACCGGCCCCGGCATCGGGCAACCTATGGTCATCTTCGATTGCAACGGTGTGCTGGTGGACAGCGAACCGTTGGCAACGTCAATCGTCTCCCAAGAATTCATGCGCGCCGGCTTCAACCTGACGCCGGAAATTGTCGCGCGCTATTTCACCGGCCGCCGCCAAACCGACATGTTCGCCGAGGTAGAGGCCGCGGCCGGCCGCAAGCTGCCGCCCGGATTTGCCGCCGCCGTCGCCGGCGCGACCTTGCGCCGCTTTCGCGCCGAACTGCGGCCAACCAGGCATGTGGCACAGGCGCTCTCCTGGCTGCGCGGGCCGAAATGCGTCGCCTCTTCTTCCTCGTTTGACCGCATCCGCGTCAGCCTGGAATCGACAGACCTCATCCGCTACTTCGAGCCCTATTTGTTTTCGGCGAGCGAAGTGAAAAACGGCAAGCCCGCTCCGGACTTGTTCCTGCACGCGGCGGCGAAAATGCATGTTGCGCCACGCAACTGCATCGTGGTCGAGGATTCTCCGGTCGGGGTCGCCGCGGGTGTCGCCGCCGGGATGACGGCGATCGGCTTTATCGGCGGCAGTCATGCAGGCGCGCGCCTCGCCGAACAATTGCGCGCCGCCGGTGCCCGCGCCGTGATCGGCGACATGCGCGCGCTCAAGGGCACCATCATCGATATGCGCGGGTGGTGACCCCTCCAATTGTTGGCGACGAGCGCGTGAGATTGTCCAGCACAGCGAACCTCCACCCGATTACGGCTCAGAGTGGACAAAGCATCCGGGAACTCGTCGCGAATAAGGCGCGGCACGCCAAGTGCTTACCGTTTATTTTTAGCTAAGCATTCCTCGTGGATGACCTCACCCTTGTCGTTGGTCACGACAAGTTTTTCGTCCGCTGTAAAAACTCTGCTCCGACAGAGATCGCGGGCCACCAGCCTCGCTTCTTCACAGGCGGCTCGGTCGTCTGGAAAATTCTGCCCATCGATATCTTTCGCGCCGGAGCTATGTAGATGAAAGAAATAGCGAGCCACCGAAGTCTCCCGCTAGGCATGGAAGGGGTCGCTTTGATGATCGAAGCAACACTCGAACGCCGAAAGGCGTGCGCCACGACTGGTCGCCGCGACGCCCGAAGCGATAAAAAACCTGAAGGCGGCCGTCACTTGCATGACTTGCCAGTGCCACTCCCCGCCTTGCAGCCAAATGCGGTATTCGAGCTCTGCCATTGACCCCCCGTTCTGATTGGGCGGGTACGCAACCGGTCGCTCGGCCAAATGCGAGGCGCATGCCGAGCATTGATTTCAGTACAATGCCGGGTACCCGACGTTGGTTCACTGTAACAACGAGGTTTCGCTTTCGCCGGCATCCACAAGCGACTGCAACCTTTGTAACTTACCGAATCGTCCGCTTTCGCGGGCGATAACGGCGACGCGAGCTAACGGGCCGGCACGTGGCGCTCCGCAGCTGCGGTAGCATCCAAAACGGGCACCGTGCGCGCCCGACCGTTGGCCGTGTGCTCACTTCTGCAGCCGCACGAGAATCGATCGGACCTGTGCGAACGCGTCGGACGCAGGATCGATGAG
>Ga0209581_1004132_pt1 | contig 11904 bp, 8 predicted proteins | sample Coa_R2_FD_187160 | JGI IMG/M metagenome (GOLD analysis project Ga0209581, IMG submission 187160) | Surface soil microbial communities from Centralia Pennsylvania, which are recovering from an underground coalmine fire - Coalmine... | ecosystem: Environmental > Terrestrial > Soil > Unclassified ...
GGATGGCGTAGGCGATTTGCCGGCGCACCTGCTCGGGCGTCAATGCCGGCAGGAACGAAAACGTTTCGTTCTTGAGGGTCGAGCGATAAGCTTGAACGGTCATGGAAATATCCTCAATCCGCGAAATCGGGTCGATGTCTGGCGGCGCGCGGCTCCGCTGGACCGGCGCAGGTTTCAGCGATGCACGACATCGAGTTTGTCCACGGTATCGAACTCGAACTTGATCTCTTTCCAGGTCTCCATCGCGATCTTGAGCTCTGGCGAGTGCTGTGCCGCGGCGGTGAGGATCTCCTTGCCCTCTTTTTCCAGATTGCGCCCTTCATTGCGCGCCTGCACGCAGGCTTCCAGCGCGACGCGGTTGGCGTGGGCCCCGGCGGCATTGCCCCAGGGATGACCCAGCGTTCCGCCACCGAACTGCAGCACCGAATCGTCGCCGAAGATGGTGACCAGCGCCGGCATGTGCCAGACGTGGATGCCGCCGGAAGCGACCGCGAAGACCCCGGGCATGGAGCCCCAGTCCTGATCGAAAAAAATGCCGCGGTTACGGTCTTCCGGAACGAAGGACTCGCGCAACAGATCGATCCAGCCCAGCGTCGCGACGCGGTCGCCTTCGAGCTTGCCGACCACGGTACCGGTGTGCAAATGGTCGCCTCCGGACAAACGTAAAATCTTGGCCAGCACGCGAAAGTGAATGCCGTGGTAGGGATTGCGGTCGAGCACCGCGTGCATCGCGCGGTGGATGTGCAGAAGGACACCGTTGTTGCGGCACCAATTGGCCAGGCCAGTGTTGGCGCAAAAGCCCCCCGTGATGTAATCATGCATGATGATGGGCGCGCCGATTTCCTTGGCGTACTCGGCACGCTTGTACATCTCCTCGGGCGTCGGCGCCGTGACGTTGAGGTAATGACCCTTGCGCTCGCCGGTTTCCTGTTCGGCCTTCTGAACCGCCTCCATCACGAAGTCAAAACGAGCGCGCCAGCGCATGAACGGCTGGGAGTTGACGTTCTCGTCGTCCTTGGTGAAATCCAGACCGCCGCGCAGGCATTCATACACCGCGCGGCCGTAGTTCTTCGCCGACAAGCCGAGCTTGGGCTTGATGGTGCAGCCCAGTAGGGGTCTGCCGTACTTGTTGAGCTTGTCGCGCTCGACCTGGATGCCGTGCGGAGGCCCGCCGCAGGTCTTCACGTAAGCGATGGGAAAGCGCACGTCCTCCAGGCGTAGCGCGCGAATGGCTTTGAACCCGAACACGTTGCCCACCAGCGAGGTGAACACGTTGACCACCGAGCCTTCCTCGAACAGGTCGATCGGATACGCCACGAAAGCGTAAAAGCACGTATCGTCACCGGGCACATCCTCGATCCGATAGGCGCGGCCCTTGTAGTAGTCGAGATCGGTGAGCAGGTCGGTCCACACCGTGGTCCAGGTGCCGGTCGACGACTCCGCGGCCACCGCCGCCGCCGCCTCCTCGCGATCCACGCCCGGCTGCGGGGTGATCTTGAAACAGGCCAGCAGGTCGGTGTCGAGGGGCACGTAATCCGGCTGCCAGTAGGTTTGCCGATACTCCTTGACGCCGGCCTGGTAGGTTTTGACGGCCATCTTCAAGCACTCCTTCACGCGCGCTATCGGGTTCGGCGATCGACGAACTGCGGCTGACCGCGTCACCCTGGCGGGCCCGCGCGACTCGGGAATGCCGGTCACGCGTCCTGGTTCGGTCCGTCGCCTCGCGTGACAGGAACATAAAGGAGCACTAACATAAACTCTAATCGTTGTTTTTGATACTTCTGGTTAGGTTCACTTATGTATTCGCCATGCACCTGACGTTGAGACAGCTCCAGATCTTCGACGCCGTCGTGCGCCAACAGAGCTTCACGCGCGCGGCCGACGTACTCCACCTGACTCAACCGGCGGTCTCGATGCAGATGCGACAGCTGGAGGAGCAGATCGGCGTGCCGTTGTTCGACCAGCTCGGAAAACAGATCCGGCCGACCGACGCTGGTCGCGAACTGCATCGCCACGCCACGCTCATCGACGCCAAGATGCGTGATCTCGTGTCGGCGATGGCGGAGTTCCGCGGCGTGCAGCGCGGGGAACTCGACCTCACGGTGGCGAGTACGGCCAACTATTTCATGCCCAAACTGATCGCCGCGTTCTGCGCCCGCCACGCCAAAGTGCAGGTGCGGCTGCAGGTATCCAACCAGACGCAAATCCTCGCAACGCTCTCGTCGTCGAACCAGGATCTGGCCATCATGGGCCAGCCGCCGGAGGACGCCGAACTCGTCGCCCGCGCGTTCCTCGACAACCCGCTGGTGGTCATCGCCGCACCGAATCATCCTCTGGCCGGAAAACGCAACGTCTCGCTCAAACGGCTGGAGCGCGAAGTCTTCATCAGCCGCGAACCTGGCTCAGGCACGCGCAAGGCCGCCGAGCGTCACTTCACGCGGCACGGCCGGGAGTTTCGCTCGGTGATGGAGATGAGCAGCAACGAGGCGATCAAGCAAGCCGTGGAGGCGGGACTGGGGCTCGGGATCGTGTCGCTATACACGCTGGAGCTGGAGCTGGCGCTGCGACGGCTGGTGATCCTGGACGTCGAGCGCTTCCCCATCGTCCGACAGTGGTACGTCGTGCACCGCAAGGGCAAGCGCCTCTCGGCGGTGGCCACGGCCTTCCACCGCTTCCTCATCGAAGAAGCCAGAACCTTGGCGCGCCTGCGCCATCCCGTCACACGCGACGACTAAGCGCCGAACTTGACCGGCCGCCGCACCTGGATGTCGCTGACGAAAATCACGCCGGAGTGGGTTTCGAAAAAGGGCTGGAAACCTTCGAACAACGGCGCCACGAGTTCCTCGCGCACGGCGGCGATGATCATGATCAGCGCGTCGTCTTCGTTGAACATGAGGTGGCCTTCGCGAAAGCCGTGGCTGCCCTTGCCGGACAAATTGCCGACGATGGTGTAACCGGTGACGCCGGCGCGCTCGAGCAAGGCGGTGGCGAATTCGCGATGCGCCCCCTCGAGAATGATTTCGAGTTTTTTCAGCGGACTTAACTTGATCGTGCTCATGCTGCCTCGACCTCTCTGTGTGTGGAGGTGTCACAAGGTCGTGCCGTGCAGCGGATCCACTGCCCGCGGTCGTACAAGAACGCCTGATGATCGCTCGTCGGATCGACCACCACGACACGGATCCACTGTCCCTGGACCAGGCTCTTGACCTTGACCACGGCATCGATGGCGCGTCGCGCGAAATTCAGCGGCGCCTCGATGACGGTGACCATGCGTAACGGTTCGTGGAACGGCCGGCCTCGATACAGGACGGTTTGCGCGGGCAAGCCGGTGCGCAGATCCGACAGATTGCCGGTCATCACCCCGAAACGACCGGCGACGTTGTGATACACCTTGCTGCCACTGCCGAAATGGGCGTTGTCGACCACCGAGAAATAATGCTCCATGTTGATCCACTGACCGACGACCACCGGGCCGGCGAGGATGTTTTCCAGCAAGCGGCCCTTGGGATCGCAGCGCCAATCGTAGGACTGCAGGAAACTGCGCCCGCGAAAATTGGCCTTCTGCGTAAGCCCACGACGGCCGACGACGAAATACAGGTTGCCCGACAGCCCCCATTCGGGTCGAACCTGCGACCAGTCCAGCGACATGGCGCGCGCGATGCGCTGGGCCCGAGCGGGTCTGGGCGCCTTGCACTCGGGCAGCAGCGTGGGTACACGTTCGGCGGCACACAAGCGGCTGGCGGCGCGCAATCCGTTGCGCAACCGCTCCAGGTAAATCAGGTGTTGCGGCGGCAATAGCTCCAGATCGTGGAGCTCGACCTCGTCGGTCGAGGTCACGTGCAGGCCGGGCACGAACCAGGTGTCGTTGGGGATTTCGATGCCCTGCGCGCGCAATTGCGCGCGAACGTCAGGCTTGTTGGCCATTTGCGCCAACACGCGCGCGCTCACCAATCCGCGATTGCCGCCACAGGCACCGCAATCCAGAGCGGCTTCGTAGGGATTGTTCTCCGAGATGCTGCCATGACCGATGAGCAGCACGAAGCGCGAGAAATTGCGCGTCAGCCCGATCGACGTCAGCGCCGTCCAGACATAGCGCACTTGCTCGTCGAAAGAAAACCCGACGCGGCCAAGCAGATTCATCTGATGCTCGGCATACGCGGCATCGACCCGGTATATCTCGCGCAGCTTGGCGATGAACTGCGCTTCGCGCTCGGGTGCGAGCCCGAGCACGCGCGTCAGCGCCGTGGGGCCGCGTTGATGCCCCAGCGCGGTTTCGCGCAGCTCGCGGATGATGTCGTCATCGACCCGCTCGCGCTCGATGCCCAGTTCGGCGTGCAGCGCCTTGACGATCAAGGCGCGCTGCAAGGCGCGCACGATGGAATCGGCCTGCTCGCGCGAAAGCTTGTCGAGCAACAGGCGAGTCCGCGGCTTACGGGCTTCCATGCGCCGGCGCCAGCGGTGATAAGCCAGCGGGGCCATGGTCTTGCCCAACAGGTCGAAACCGAACAGCGCGCCGATGGCCTCCACGGTCACGAACGGGGAAAGCACGGAGCTCTTCAAGTCGTGCAACACGTGGCTCAGCGTGGAGAAGAAAACCTCATCCTCGTAGTCGGGCTCGGCCGGGAGTTCCAGTACCAGGTTTTTGGGCTGCATCACCGCCGGGCAGAGATGGGTTTCGCTGCCGCGTCCGAAGCCCAGAAAACCGACCGGCACGCCGAAGAATCCGGCGATGCCAAAGGTCTGATAATCGCCCACCGCCTCAAGATGTCGACGTAAGCGCTCCGAGCGGACGTCGATGCAAAACAGCGCTTGCACGAAGGGACGCTTGCCCGCCGGCAAATCCGCCGGTGGGCGCATCTGCCGCAGGAAGTCTTCGATGGCCTGGCGCTCCATGGCCCGCAGCCAGATCGCGCCCTCGCACTGCTCGAAGCGCCGCAAGCCCTGCAGCAAGGCTTCGAGCTCCTCGAGCTTGAGCCCGGCCAGACGCGCGACCGGCGTGCCGGCGCGCGCGGCGATGTCGCGCAAGCGCTGCGCCTGCGCTTCGGCTCGCGCGCGACGCAGGCGCTGCGCGTAGGTCTCGGCCAATGCGGCGAGGGCGGCCTCGTCGCCGCGTTCCAGTGCATCGTCGATGCGCTGCGCGAAACCCGGCAGTGGACCTTCGCTGTACAAGGCATAGCGCAAGCGCGCCTCTTGCGGCCGTTCACGAATGAAGGCGTCGAGTTCGGCCCGGTTGGCCGGTGTGCCGCGATGACGCGCGCTTTCCTGGATCAGCGCCAGCGCGAACACCAGTCGCACGGCCAAGTAGTCGACGAGATCCGCCGGATGTTTACGACCCCAGTGATAGTGCGCCGCGCCCGAGCGCCAGCGAATGAATCCGGCCCAGCCGTGCAGGCGCATGAACTCGCGCGTGAAATAACCCTGCCAGTGCTCCTCGGCGATGCCGAGTTCGCGCATCACGTAAGCGATGGCGATGTCCGCGCGCGGCGCCGCGTCGAGGATGCGCCGCAACGCGAGCCCGCGCAAGAACAAACGCAGGTTGCGCCGCGCGATTCTTGCCCACGCGACGTAGAAACCGCGCTCGCGCCCCGGCATTCGCCAAGACGACTGATCCTCGTCGAAGAAGTCGAGGCAGGATTTGATCAGCAACTCGTCGAGGTCGTCGGCCAGGCGCGTGCCCCACAGCGCGTCGACGCACTCGGTCAGCGGTCGCCACGGCGGCAACGCCTCGGCCAGCCGGGTGTACGCCTCGGGTTCCGAGGCGACGCCCTCGGGCGCGCGCCCAGACAAGGCCGCGAGCACCTCGTGGGGCGTGGCATCGGGCACGAGATAAGACCCATCCTTGGCGCCGTCGCGGACGGCGCAGAACCAGCGCATCCAGTCGATACCGGCCACGGCGGGCGCCTGCTCGGCCAGCTCGCGCGTTTCGGCTTCCAGTGTGGGCTCGTGCACCTTGCCCTGACTGCGGTAGCGCTGATACCGCGTGCGCGGCAGATAGACGTCGGCGTGAAACAGTCGCCGCGCTTCGTCCACCGCCTGCGTGAACGCACGATTCTCGAGCCCGTGCAAGGGATTGTTGTGCACGAACGTGCGCATGGGCCAGAACAGCGGCACCGGCTCCGCCGCGACATAGGCGGTCGCGTGGACGCGCAGAATACTGCCGAGGTTCATTGCATCAGCCATCTCGCGCTCCAGATCATGGCCGCGCCCGCGCCGGCGATCGCCAACAGCAGCGCGCTCATCGTACTGAACCGGGAGAGGTCGGTCACCGCTTCTTGGGACCAGAACGCCTCCTTCCGCTCGGCGCCGAACAGCAGCACTTGCCAGACGCGAGCCGCAGACCAGCTCCACAGCAGCCATACCACCATCGCACCGGCGACGCCGTAGCCGTCAGTGTGCATCACCAGCCATAGCATCACGAAAAACATCGGCAGCACCGGCGTGCCCATGGCCGCCAGCAGCGCCACGACGAGGACTCCCGCCAGCCGCGGCGCCTGCCTGCCCAAGCCGCGGCGAGGACCGAGATAGGCCTCGCCCCAGCAGTCGGCGAGAGCGCGGACGCCGCACGCCAGCGCCGCGGCGGTAACCGAAACACCGGCCATGGCGATGCGCAAATCCGCACCGTGCCCGCCACCCAGCATCACCGCCCACGCCAGCGACCACGCCGAGGTGGCCCAGAATGAGACCCACACGTTCAGTGCGCGCACCGACAGCAGGCGCCAGGCGTAGAACACCCCGGTCGCCAGACCCAGCAGGCTCAGCCAGGGCGCGAGTCGATGCGCGGGCGCCGCGCTCGCCGCCGGTACGAGCCACAGACCGATCTGCGGCCAGAGCAGCAGCATGACCAGGCGCACCCAAGTCCAGCGCACGGCCGCATAGGCGGCATTGAAAATCATGCTCAAGGGAAACAGCGGCACGAACACCGCCACACACGCCCACCACAGATTCTCCGTCGTCATCGCTCACACCCAGCGCAGGCGGACGTTGACACGTTTGGCGGCGGCGATCAGCCCCTCTCCGATGCGCCGATACACATCGGCCACGTAGAACTCCCGTGAAAACAGCGCGTAAAGGTTCAGGTAAACGCGGTTCCAGCGACCACTCGCAGGCTCCGGCATCTCGATGGCATCCGCATACAGCGTCATCATCCAGGCGCCGACCAGAGCCACCGTCAACAGCACCACCAGCGCGTCGAAAGCGACGAGATCGATGCCCGCAGCGGCGTACAGCGCAGCGCTGATGGCCCGATTCGGATACAGGAAACGCTCGAACAAGTGCCCGACGACGGTGTAGCCGACGACCACGATCACGAAAGACAGCAGGGTCATCCCCATCGTGCGCCACGGATTCTCGCTGGGCAGACGATGGATGGAGAAAAACACTTGTGCGCCGGTCACCCAGCCGAAAAACAGCAGGATGATCGCACCTTGAGTGTGGACGAAGTCGGCCGCGATCAACGCGTGAGCGAGACCGAGCACCAACGCCGGCACGACCACCGTCACTCCCAAGGCGACCGCCCACGGCAGGCGCGTTGGACGCGCCGGCCGGCGTTCGACGACGAACGTGTAGACCTCGTCGGGCGGCACGTCGTCATGCTGGCGCGCTTGGCCGATGACGCTGCCGGAGCCGAGGAACAGCGTGGCTTTGAACAAGCCGTGGGCGATCAAGTGGTAGATGGCGAGCGAGAAAGCGCCCAGGCCGCATTCCATGACCATGAAACCCATCTGCCCCATGGTCGAGTAACCCAGGGATTTCTTGATGTCGTTTTGAGTCAGCATCAATGCCGAACCCATCAGCGCCGTGACCAGGCCCACCACGAAAACCGTGTGCAACACCGCCGGGGTATGGAGAAAGAGCGGAGCAAACCGATTCAGCAAGAAACCGCCGGCGTTGACGATGCCTGCGTGCATCAATGCCGACACCGGCGTCGGGCCCTCCATCGAGTAAGGCAACCAGGGATGCAGGGGAAACTGTGCCGAGCGCGCGAACGCCGCCAAGGCCACCAGCAGGGCGGCCACGCCCACCACCGGCCAGCCTGCGAGCTGCAACCCCGGCTCGGCAGCGACACGATCGAACAACTCCGGCAACTGCAAACTTCCGTAGCCGCGCCACAACAAGAGCGCCGCGGCCAGCAGGGGCAAATCTCCGATCCGGTAGGTGAGGAAAGTCCAGAACGCATAGCGGCCGCTGGCGGTGCGGGTGGTGTCATGGCCGAGCAGGAAGTACAAGACCACGCCCACCAGGAACCAGGCCAGCAACAACGTCAGCAGATCTCCAGCGCAGACCAGCAGCAGGATATCGGCCGTCATCAGGTCGAGAAGGGCGAAAAAGCGCGCATAGCCAGGCTCGTCAGCCATGTAACGCATCGAGTACACATGGACGACGAGACTGATCGCGGCGACGAGCACCGCCATGGCCACCGCCAGATGATCCAGCAACAACGCCAAGGGCCCGAGTCGCATCGCCCCCGCCGTGGCCGCGGGCATCGACAAACAAGCCCCGAGCAAGGCCAGCGCCAACAGCAGAGTCAACCCCATCGCCCCCACGCTGAGGCGCGCAGCAACCGAGGCGCTCGCCCGACCGACCAGTGAAACGAGAAGCGCGGACCCCGCCGGTACCAGCGGCAAGCCGATCAGACATGCAAAAACCCAAGGTTCCACTTCGAACCCTCTTTTTAGTCTTGTCGCGCCGAAACGGTCGGTCGATACGCGACCGGCCTCTCCCGGTCCGCGCCGGCGCCACCCGCCGCCGGTTCGTCCGGGCACCGTCAGCCCGGCGTCGATCACCGGGATACGGAAGACCGCGTTATGTTAGTCGCCTGGGATGAATAAGATTAATATGTAATTAATTATCCCATTGATAAGAAGCCATTATGTTTTGGCAAGGCCGTGCTGGACCGGCGCCTCGGCGCGCCGGTACGGGCCGTGCGCCATACCTGAAAGCGCCCTATCCGGCGATCAACGCGGCCGGCACGGGAATCGGGTAGTCGAGCAGCATCTGCGCGAAGGCCTTGCCCTGTGGATCCGTGCGCAGGCTCGCCGCCCCACCCCCGCCCAGCGCGTGGTACAGCAGGAAATTGAGGCTGTGACTTCCCGGCAAACTCCAGCGCTCGACCCGACCTTGCCGGCCGCCGGCCAGCACATGGGAAAAGTAGTCGCGCACCGCCTCTGCGGTCAACGCCGCGCTGATGTATGGCAAATACTCGGGGCGACGCGCCACCACGCCGACGTTGGCGTGGTCGCCCTTGTCGCCGGACCGTGCGAACGCCAAGCGGATCAGTGGCACCGTCACCGGGTCGTGCAACTCGACGGGGGCGGCGGGCGGCTCCGGCGGCGGTGGCGTATAACCGCCGGCGGTCGGCACTTCAACGGCCAAACGCTGCTCACCCACCAAGACCTCGATCGGCACCTGCGCCTTGGGCACCAGCGTCGAGAACAGCTTGGGAATCAGATGCGGCTCCGGACGACCGCCGCCGAAATAGCCAGTGAAGCCCGGCGCCATCGCCGTGGCCGCCTGGGCGATCTCGCGCGCGAAGAGCTTGAGCGCCTTGCGATTCGGGTGATGCACCGCGATCTTGACGACGACTTCGCGCGTGGCGCGCGCGCCGTCTCGCGCGTGCGGGCCGTAGCTCTCCTCGGCCCCGATGCAGTGGATGTCCACTCCGGTGAAGTCGCCGAGCCTGGCCGCCAATAACTGGCGCCGCACTTTTGCGACGATCGCATGGGCCGACGCCCGTCCCTTCCTGGCCGCATCGATGCCGCCGATCATGAACAGCGCGCAGCAGCGCATGCCGGCAGGATAGGTCGCGCTGACTTTATAGGTCGCTGTCGGCGGACGGCCCTGGGCCCCGGTCACGCGCACTCGGTGCTCGCCGACCTGTTCGAGCGTGACGCGCGTGAAATCGCAAGCCACGTCCGGGAGCAGATAGGCGCGCGGATCGCCGATTTCGTACAGCATCTGTTCGGCCACGGTAGGCACCGACACCAGGCCGCCGGTCCCTTCGGGCTTGGTCACCACGAACGCGCCGCTCTCCTCGACCTCGACGATGGGAAAGCCCATGTCGGCGTAACCCTCCGCGACGCGTTCCCAGTCGGTGAAATTGCCGCCGGTGCATTGCGCCCCGCACTCGATGATGTGTCCCGCCAAGCTGCCGGCGGCCAGCCGGTGGTAGTCGTCCGCGCGCCAGCCGAACTCGTGCAGCAGCGGACCCAGCACCAGCGCCGAGTCCACGCAGCGACCGGTGATGACGATCTGCGCGCCAGCCGCCAGCGCTCGTGCGATGGGAAGCGCGCCGAGATAGGCGTTCATAGACAACAATGTTCCTGGCAAGGGAGCGCCGCTGTCCAGTTCGGTGCACTGCGCGAACTCCTTGCGCCGCGGAAGCAGGTCGTCGCCGAGCACCACGCCGATTTTCACCTCGAGCCCCGCAGCGCGCGCGACGTCCTCGAGCGCTTTCTTGCACGCCAGCGGGTTCACGCCGCCGGCATTGGCGACCACGCGGATGCCGCGGCGCTTGAGTTCCGGCAACAGCGGCGCCATCACGTGCTCGACGAAATCGGTGGCGTAGCCTTGGTTGGGATCCTTCATGCGCTTGGCGGCGAGGATCGACAGGGTGATCTCTGCGAGGTAATCGAAGACCAGATAATCGATGTTTCCCTGGTGCACCAACTGCGCGGCCGCGGTGTTGGTGTCGCCCCAGAAAGCGGCGGCGCAGCCGATGCGGAGGCTGGATCGATTCCGGTTCATGTCCGTGACGGGATGCGAGAGGGTCCGCGTTTAGCCTGCCTCAGCGCTGGTTCCGGCGCCAGGACAATGAGGATTACCTCAGGGCGCGTGCGGGCGTCCCAGCCATGCGACGACCGCGAGCGCAAGGGCGGCATACGCCGCGGCCAGCGCATCGTCGAACATGATGCCGAAGCCGCCACCCAGCCGGCGGTCGACGTTGCGGATCGGCCAGGGTTTCCACACGTCGAGCGCGCGGAACAGCACGAAGGCCGCGAGGAGCCACAGCCCGCGGTGGTGCCTCACCCAGCCCAGCGCGGGCAGCAGCGGCAGCGCGGCGAGAAGAAAACCGACGATCTCGTCGAAGACGATGCCGGGATAGTCATGCACGCCCAGCAGGCGCGCGCTCGCGCCGCACACCCAGCAGCCGAAGGCGAACAGCAGCGCCAACGCCGCGACATACAGCGGCCAGGGCAAAGCGCTCAGCGCCAGCCACAAGGGCAGCGCCACCAGGGTGCCCGCGGTGCCCGGCGCGAACGGCGCCAGACCCGCTCCGAACCCGAAGGCGATCAGGTGCTCCGGCGTGCTCAGCACCAGCTCGCGGGGCGGCTGGTAACCGCTGCGCCGGTCCGCGTTCGGCAAGCGCATGTTCACAGCTTAGCCGAAGCCGGGAGCGCGCTGCCCGCGATGGGCGCGCCCCACAGCCGGCTGCCGATCGTCTCCAGATGCGCGACCGGGCCGCTGGTGAAGAACTCGATCCCGCCCCTTCCCTCGCGGTGGCGCAGACCTTCCTGTTCGAGCACGGCGGCCACGCGCCGCGCCACCGCCTCGCCGGTGTCGAGCAGGCGCACGCCGGGACCGACCACGCTGCGGATCAAGGGGGCCAGAAAGGGATAGTGGGTGCTGCCGAGCACGATGACATCGGCGCCCGCGGCGAGCAGCGGCGCGGTGTAGCGCTCCACCAGCCGTCGCGTCTGCGGCGTATCCAGTTCGCCGGCCTCGACCCGTTCCGGCAAGCCCGGCGCCGGCTGGGTGAGCACGCGTACGGAGTCGGCATGACGCTCGATCAGGCGCTGCAGCTTGTCGCCGGCCAGCGTCGCGGCGGTGGCCAGCACGCCGACCACGCCGGTCCGGGTCGCGGCCACCGCCGGTTTGACCGCTGGCTCCATGCCCACGAAGGATACC
>Ga0209581_1004135_pt1 | contig 11897 bp, 8 predicted proteins | sample Coa_R2_FD_187160 | JGI IMG/M metagenome (GOLD analysis project Ga0209581, IMG submission 187160) | Surface soil microbial communities from Centralia Pennsylvania, which are recovering from an underground coalmine fire - Coalmine... | ecosystem: Environmental > Terrestrial > Soil > Unclassified ...
TCTAAGGGGACTGCCGGTGATAAGCCGGAGGAAGGTGGGGATGACGTCAAGTCCTCATGGCCCTTACGGGCTGGGCTACACACGTGCTACAATGGCGGTGACAGAGGGACGCGAAGGCGCAAGCCTGAGCAAATCTCCAAAAGCCGTCTCAGTTCGGATTGGGGTCTGCAACTCGACCCCATGAAGCCGGAATCGCTAGTAATCGCAGATCAGCACGCTGCGGTGAATACGTTCCCGGGCCTTGTACACACCGCCCGTCACACCATGGGAGTTGGCTTTACCTGAAGACGGTGCGCTAACCGCAAGGGGGCAGCCGGCCACGGTAGGGTCAGCGACTGGGGTGAAGTCGTAACAAGGTAGCCGTAGGGGAACCTGCGGCTGGATCACCTCCTTTCTAAGGATCGGCGGTCAGTAGACAGTCGACGCACGACGGATTGTCGTTCGTTTCGAAATTGTCTTTACCGCTGGCTTAGAAACACAGCGTCGGATGCCGCGATGTCGGCGAAGGATATCGTCGTCTGTCGTCGGTGATCCGACTAGGCGGGACTTCGCCGTCTTCGTTTCTCTTTCTTCTCGGACGAGCAGGCCAGGAATCAGTGATCAGTAGTCGGTGATCAGTGATCGGAGCATTCTGAATTACTGATCACTGTAACTGATCCCTGGTACGGGCCTGTAGCTCAGTTGGTTAGAGCGCGCGCTTGATAAGCGTGAGGTCGGAAGTTCAAATCTTCCCAGGCCCACCAGTTCCGGACGACAGACGTCAGACCATGGCGAACGAGAAATCCGGCAGCACTATCATCTGTCGTCTGTCCTTGTGTTCTCGGGAGGGGGCCATAGCTCAGTTGGGAGAGCGCCTGCTTTGCAAGCAGGAGGTCGTCGGTTCGAGTCCGTCTGGCTCCACCAGACTGTGCCGGTCCGCGACTCCGGCTCGAAAGGGCCCTGGGAACATCGGCTGCTTTTGCCTCCTCACCCGTAGCGCCGAAGGCCGCAACAGCGGCGGATCGTCATGCCAACTCGTCCGTAACAAGCCGAATTTCTTGCGTGCAGCGCAGCGCATTCGCGCGGGCTGCATGCTCGTGCTGTCTAACATCGTGAAGAGGAGATCGTTCCGAACGAAACCGGCAAGCGGCCGGCAAGGCCGCGAGCGGTTTCGTGCATGCCACATCCGTACGCGCGACGCGAGTCGTGCGTATCAAGTCGGCGAAGCCTGACCGCCTCGCCGTCGGAGCGATCTTGAAGCAAGCTGGTCTTTCTGATCGTGCCGATCCGATGATGGACGAGGACAGACGGACAACGGGATCGATGATCCGTCGTCTGTCGTCCGGTTTCCATCATCCGGGTGGGTATCGAGAATGAGAGCGATCAAGTGTCGTAAGGGCATTTGGTGGATGCCTTGGCGCCGAGAGGCGATGAAGGACGTGCTACGCTGCGAAAAGCCGCGAGGAGCTGCGAAGGAGCTTTGATCCGCGGATTTCCGAATGGGGAAACCCACCTTCGGATGGCAGAAGACAGATGACCGACGACGGAGATCGATCCGTCGCTCGTCGTCTGTCCTCTGTCATCCAAGCGAAGGTATAAAACCCCCGAATCAAATAGGGGATTTTAAGCTAACCCGGGGAACTGAAACATCTCAGTACCCGGAGGAAAGGACATCAACCGAGACTCCGTGAGTAGTGGCGAGCGAAAGCGGACCAGGCCAGTGGTAATCCCGAGACAACCGGAAGCGTCTGGAATGACGCGCCTCAGTGGGTGACAGCCCCGTACGGGTAACGCGAGGGATTATCCTTGAGTAAGGCGGGACACGTGCAATCCTGTCTGAACATGGGGGGACCACCCTCCAAGCCTAAGTACTCCTCGGCGACCGATAGCGAACCAGTACCGTGAGGGAAAGGTGAAAAGCACCCCGACGAGGGGAGTGAAAGAGACCTGAAACCGGATGCCTACAAACAGACGGAGCTCAAGGTTCGTCCTGAGTGACGTCGTACCTTTTGTATAATGGGCCAGCGACTTAGTCTGACGAGCAAGCTTAAGCCGGTAGGCGGAGGCGCAGCGAAAGCGAGTCTGAACAGGGCGTCAAGTTCGTCGGATTAGACCCGAAACCTAGTGATCTAGCCATGGTCAGGTTGAAGGTGGGGTAACACCCACTGGAGGACCGAACCGGTGTCTGTTGAAAAAGCCTCGGATGAACTGTGGCTAGGGGTGAAAGGCCAACCAAACTGGGAAATAGCTGGTTTTCCGCGAAAGCTATTTAGGTAGCGCCTCGGACGAATACCGCAGGGGGTAGAGCACTGGATGGGCTAGGGGGACTCGCCGTCTTACCAAACCCAACCAAACTCCGAATACCTGCGAGTACTATCCGGGAGACACACGGTGGGTGCTAACGTCCATCGTGGAGAGGGAAAAAACCCTGACCAACAGCTAAGGCCCCCAATTCGTGGCTAAGTGTGAAAGGATGTGGGAATCCCATAACAACCAGGAGGTTGGCTTAGAAGCAGCCATCCTTTAAAGAAAGCGTAACAGCTCACTGGTCTAAACAAGGATTCCTGCGCCGAAAATGTAACGGGGCTCAAGCCACGAGCCGAAGCTTTGGGTGTCCAGGGATCAGTTATCAGATGTCAGGCGTCAGAGATCGGGATGCAGCAAGCCGAGTTACATCGGATGTCGCTGTATTTGAGGATCTCGAAGTATTCCGGCAAGCGCACCAAATCTCACTTGATCTGCATCGCGCGCCGCTGACTTTTCCGAAAGTCGAGCGAAACGGTTCGGCGGATCAAAACCGCCGCACGAGCAAATCGATTTGCGGGAATATCGCTGAGGGCTTTTGGCGAGCGGCGACGATCGAATGCCGAGTTCAAGCGCCATTTGCTGATGGCGATTGGGTCGGCGGAAGAGATGCAGGTTTGGGTGAAGTACAGCTTGGATTTGGAATGCATTGATCAGAAAACTTGCGCGAAATGGCGCGACGAATGTCGCCCGATCGCCAAGATGCTCCGGGGTCTCTATTCGCCCCTGAGCTCTTCTGATCCCTGACTGCTGATGGCTGATCCCTGGGCGCGGTAGCGGAACGTTCCGTAAGCCTGCGAAGGGAGACCCGCGAGGGCTCCTGGAGGCATCGGAAGTGCGAATGCTGGCACGAGTAACGACAAACAGAGTGAAAGACTCTGTCGCCGAAAGTCCAAGGGTTCCTGCGTAAAGCTAATCTGCGCAGGGTTAGCCGGTCCCTAAGGCGAGGCCGAAAGGCGTAGCCGATGGGAATGCCGTCAATATTCGGCAGCCAGCGGGTGGTGACGAATTCCGCAAGTCGTCTTCGGTTATTGGATTCCGGAAGCGGCGAAGGAGTTCCGGGAAATAGCCCCCGCATCAGACCGTACCCGAAACCGACACAGGTGGACTGGTAGAGAATACCAAGGCGCTTGAGCGAACTATGCTGAAGGAACTCGGCAATCTGCCTCCGTAACTTCGGGATAAGGAGGACCTCCCGGTGGGCAACCATCGGGGGGTGGCACAGACCAGGGGGTGGCGACTGTTTAACAAAAACACAGGGCTCTGCGAACTCGGAAGAGGACGTATAGGGTCTGACGCCTGCCCGGTGCCGGAAGGTTAAGGAGAGAGGTGCAAGCCTTGAACCGAAGCCCCGGTAAACGGCGGCCGTAACTATAACGGTCCTAAGGTTGACGACGAGTCACGCTCACTCGCTAGCCTTAGTAAAACTTGGCTATATGCTGGAAAGTCTGAGTATCTCGCGCTACTCGCCCACGCGGGCAGTGACAATGCGACGAGTGCAGACAATCAGCAGGAAAGGCCGGAGATGCCATGGCTTGAGAAGCGCTTCGTGACGGACGCATCCCGCGTCGACGAAAGCCTTCGATGGCGGCATCCCGGAATCCTCAGAGACTGTATGCCAAGCCTGCGCCGCAGGGCGCAGAGAAGAGACAGTCCGATCTGCATGGCGACATGCAGAGGTCAGCAGAAATGACTGACCCAGCGATGGCGATCGGGCGCGGCGGACGTCATTTGTCCTCCGTCGTCGGTTCTCCATCGTCCGGTAACAGCATGAGCGAAATTCCTTGTCGGGTAAGTTCCGACCTGCACGAATGGCGTAACGACTTCCCCGCTGTCTCCAGCATAGGCTCAGTGAAACTGAATTCCCCGTGAAGATGCGGGGTTCCTGCGGTCAGACGGAAAGACCCCGTGCACCTTTACTATAGCTTTGCAATGGCATTCGTGACTGCTTGTGTAGAATAGCTGGTAGACTTTGAAGCCGCGGCGCCAGCCGTGGTGGAGTCGCAATGTGAAATACCAGCCTAGTGGTTATGGATGTCTAACCGCGTCCCGTCATCCGGGGCCGGGACATTGCATGGTGGGTAGTTTGACTGGGGCGGTCGCCTCCCAAAGAGTAACGGAGGCGTGCGATGGTAGGCTCAGAGCGGTCGGAAATCGCTCGTTGAGTGCAATGGCATAAGCCTGCCTGACTGCGAGACTGACAAGTCGAGCAGAGTCGAAAGACGGTCATAGTGATCCGGTGGTCCCGTGTGGAAGGGCCATCGCTCAACGGATAAAAGGTACGCCGGGGATAACAGGCTGATGATGCCCAAGAGTCCATATCGACGGCATCGTTTGGCACCTCGATGTCGACTCATCACATCCTGGGGCTGGAGCAGGTCCCAAGGGTTTGGCTGTTCGCCAATTAAAGTGGTACGTGAGTTGGGTTCAAAACGTCGTGAGACAGTTTGGTCCCTATCTGTCGTGGGCGTAGGAGAATTGAGAGGATCTGTCCCTAGTACGAGAGGACCGGGATGGACGCACCTCTGGTGGAGCAGTTGTCGCGCCAGCGGCAGTGCTGCGTAGCTATGTGCGGACGGGATAATCGCTGAAGGCATCTAAGCGAGAAACCCACCTCGAGACGAGTTCTCCCTTGAGAGCCGTGGTAGACCACCACGTTGATAGGCCGGGTGTGTAAGCGCGGCAACGCGTTGAGCTTACCGGTACTAATCGCTCGATTGTCTTGATTGCTCTCATTTCCAATGCCCATTCCGAATTTGGAATGGACGCACTGAAAACGAACGACCAGCGCCTGTGGCGCGAGGTCCCCGCTTTGCGCGGGGATGCTCGCTCCGCTTGCACTTTGCTTCGACGTCCTTGGCCGGCCTGGTGGTCTTAGCGGGGGGCCTGTACCCGATCCCATCTCGAACTCGGCCGTAAAACTCCCCAGCGCCGATGGTACTAAGTCTCAAGACTTGGAAGAGTAGGTCGCTGCCAGGCCTGCCAAGGACGCTTCTCCTCTTCACGATGTCATTCCAGCAAACGGCCGCCTTTACCGGGCGGCCGTTTTGATTCGGCCGAGTGGCAACATCGGCCGGACGTTTGTGGAGCTGCCCTCCCAAACGAGCCGCCGCGGCGTCTCAAGCCGCGGCGGTCTTTTTTCGAGCCCGGCCGGACGAACAGGCCGACGACCTCCGTATTTTTACGGAGGCCGATGCCGCTGCATTGTCTTGATGTGATTTACCCGCCCGCAAGAGTTGCGGCGCTTAGCTTCGCGTGCGTCATCTCAGGAGAGACAAAATGAACAGCACTGTCGCACGTTTCCTGAAGCTGAGCATCGCCATCGAGAACGGCCTGCTCGCCGCCGGCGCCACCATCATAGTGGTGACCCTTGTCCAGTCGATCTTTATCGTTACCGGCTGGCTGCGCTGAGCGCCGGCCGGGCACTTGAGCCAAATCAATGCCGCAGGCCGCGGGCCGATGCATTTTCCCCGCCGAGGTCGAAACCTCGAGCAACCTGGGGAGCATCCCATGTCAAATTCACCGATGGAAAAAGGCGTTATTCTCTACTTCCGCTTCGTCATGGCGTGGACGTTCCTCTACGCCGCGTCGCATCAGGTCTTCGTGCCGAGCTTCAGCGTTGTCGGCTTCCTGAGCCACACCAAGACCTTCCATGACTTCTTCGCGATGTTCACGACCCCGGCGATGGCGCCGATCACCACCTTCATGGTCGAGTACGGCCACCTGCTGATCGGTCTGTCGCTGCTCACCGGCCTGTTGGTGCGCGTCAGCGCCGCCTTCGGCGTGCTTCTGATGATCACCTACTGGTTCGCCCACATGGACTGGCCGTTCATCGAGAACACCAACAACTTCATCGTCGACTATCACCTGGTCTATGCCGGCGTGCTGGTCTACCTGATCGTCAAGCGCGCGGGCCATGTGTTTGGGCTCGACGCCTGGGCCGAGAACCTCCAGTTCGTCAAGGAACACCCGGCGTTCAAGCCGCTGGTCGCCTGATCTTGCGACGTTCGGCCTTGCGGAAGCCCGGCTGTCGCGCCGGGCTTTCTGCATTCAACTCTTGCGCCGGCGCCTTGCGCTCCACAGCGCGGTGATGCGGCGGCGGAATGCCTTCGGCTTTTCCGCAAACAGCCGGCCGGCAAGCCGCGCCGCGCTCTTGAGGTGCGCCGCGCGGCGGTCCGCGATCAGCGGGGCGAGGCGCGAGCGCCAAGGCGCCAGCGGCTGGTGCGGCGCCGTCAAACCGGCGAGCACCGCGAGATCCTGACAGGCGCCGAGCTGATTGCGCAGGCGTTGCGCCTCCTCGGCCCAGACCTTGCCGAGGCGCGGCCACAACGGCTCGATCAAATCCATTTGATGGCGGTGCTCGACCACGCGCCGGCGCAGGTCGTGCAGATGCTCGGGCTCGGCATCGGGCCAACTGTCGGGGACGAGTTGGCGCGCGCGCCGGTAGGTCGAGATCAGGCCGTCGGCCACCGTGTCGAAGTCGGTTGCCATGATCGGCCAGCGCTCGAGCGACAGCGTGGCGTAGTCCAGATAGCGCGCAAGCTTGGCGCGCATGTCCTTGGTGAAACTGGTCTTCTCGGCGGCATCGCGCATTTCGGTGAGCCGCGCGCGGATGGTTTCGGCCGAGGTCGGCGAGAATGGCACCTCGCTCTTGCGCAGGTCGTTGAGCGCGTCGAGGGCCGATTGCGCGTCGCGCGCACCGGACAGGCTGCGCATCAGCTCGCGCGCCTCGGCCCGCATCTGGTCGGCCGGCTCGCCAAGCGGCCGGGCGAGCAGCCGCAACAGCGCGCGCCAGCGTTTGAGGGCCTTGCGCACCTCATGCACGGCTTCGGGATCGGCAAGCTCGGGGTCGCTCAGCGCCCGGCGGGCGTCGGCAATAATCGAGCGCGCGGCAGCCGCCAAGCCGTCGCCGAAGCTGCCGTTTTGCCCGGCGCCCCCCGTCATGGCCGCCTTCTGCCGCCGTTCCATGACAGATTGATGAAAAGTTCCTGTCCGCGCCCTTCCCATCGTCCTCAGCCATTGCTACATAGCCGCCGAAACGCGGTGTGCCTTGCCCCGCGTTTCGAAATTTGCCGCAAGATTGCGCAGTCGATGCCCCTGCGGACGCAGGGGATGAGATGTGAAGTTTATCGCGGGGTGGAGCAGCCCGGTAGCTCGTCAGGCTCATAACCTGAAGGTCGTAGGTTCAAATCCTACCCCCGCAACCATCTTCAACGGACGACTTGGGCCGGGTTTTTTGCGACCCGGTCCAAGTCGTTTTCATATACGGATAGAACGCGTTGCCGGCTTGCTGCGGCGCACCCTGTGCGCCGAATGCCGCAGATAGCGCTCGATTCCGGACTTGCGCTGCGCGTGTATTTTTTATTACAGCCAATTAATGCTTTTCTAGCAGCAGGCAGAGCGCAATCGGGCTATAACCACGACGAACCGACAGAGATCGGTCTCATAACGACACGAGCAGGGAGGATTAGATGTCAATTCACACAAAAATTCTGGCTGTCGGCGCCGCCGTCCTCGGCGCCGCCGTTGCGGCCGGCCCAGCCCAGGCATGGGAGCCGACCCATCCGGTCGAAATCATTGTTCCCGCCGGGACCGGCGGCGGCGCCGACCAGATGGCCCGCGTGATGCAGGGCATCATCAGCAAGCACAGCTTGTCCAAGCAGTCGTTCGTCGTCATCAACAAGTCGGGCGGCGCCGGCGGCGAAGGGTTCCTCGACGCCAAGAATTCCAAAGCCAACGATCACAAGCTGATCATCACGCTGTCGAACCTGTTCACCACGCCGATGGCGACCGGCATCCCCTTCAGTTGGAAGGACCTGACGCCGGTGGCGATGATGGCGCTCGACGAGTTCGTGCTTTGGGTCAATGCCGACACGCCGTACAAGACCACCAAGGATTACATCGACGCCATTAAGGCCGCGCCCGACGGCAAGTTCAAGATGGGCGGCACCGGCTCCAAGCAGGAAGACCAGATCATCACTGTGGCGCTGGAAAAGGCGACCGGCAAGAAGCTCACCTACATCCCCTATAAAGGCGGTGGCGAAGTGGCGGTGCAGCTGGTCGGCGGCCACGTCGATTCCACCGTCAACAACCCGATCGAGGCGGTGGCGCATTGGCGCGCCGGCAAGCTGCGGCCGCTCTGCGTGTTCGACGCCAAGAAGCTCGACTATCACGACAAGATCGCCGGCGACATGTCCTGGAACGACATCCCGACCTGCAAGTCGGCCGGCCTCGACGTCGAATACCTGATGCTGCGCGGCTACTTCATGCCGCCGGGCGTCAGCAAGGACGCGGTCGCCTATTATGTTGACCTGTTCAAGAAAGTGCGCGAAACGCCCGAATGGAAGAAGCTGATGAGTGACGGCGCTTTCAACCAGAGCTTCATGACCGGGGCCGAATACACCAAGTGGGTGAGCGACGCCGAGAAGCTGCATGAAGGTCTGATGAAATCGGCCGGCTTCATGGCCAAGACCAATTGATCCTGCGGGACGCCAATCGCAGCCGCTCGAGGACGTCATGAGTGATACGACGAATGAATCCGGTGGGACGGGCCCGTCCCACCGGGGCGTGGAAGTTGGCGTCGCCTTGTTCATGGCGCTGCTGGCGCTGATCGGAATTTACGGCAGCTTCAAGGTCGGCGTCGGCTGGGGCGACAGCGGCCCGCGCGCCGGCTTCTTTCCGTTTTATGTCTGCTTGGCCATTCTGGTTTCCTGTGCCGTCAACCTGACGAAGGTGTTTTTGACGGCGGACGACGGCGAAATCTTCGCCGAATGGAGCCAGTTGCGCCAGGTCGGCGCCGTGGTGCTGCCGACGGCGGTCTACGTCGCGCTGGTGCCCTATCTCGGCATCTATGTGTCGTCGGCGCTGCTGATTGCGGCCTTCATGCGCTGGTTCGGCCGCTATCATTGGGTGACGTCGATCGCGCTCGCCGTGGGCGTCGTGGTCCTCACCTTCCTGATGTTCGAAATGTGGTTCCTCGTGCCGCTGCCGAAGGGACCGCTGGAATCCTACCTGGGGTATTGAGACGGGGCCGCGACGACGCGGTCGAGGGACGCAAGTCAGATGTTGGAAGACGTCGGTAATCTGTTTCACGGCTTTGCCGTGGTGGTGCAGCCGTTCAATCTGGTGCTGATGGTGGTCGGCATCGTGCTCGGGCGTCATCGTCGGCGTGCTGCCCGGCCTTGGCGGCGCCAACGGCGTGGCCATCCTGCTGCCGCTCACCTTCAGCATGTCGCCGACCTCGGCCATCATCATGCTGTCCTGCATCTATTGGGGCGCGCTGTTCGGCGGCGCCATCACCTCGATCTTGTTCAACATACCCGGCGAGCCATGGTCGGTGGCGACCACCTTCGACGGCTATCCGATGGCGCAGCAGGGCAAGGCCGGCGAGGCGCTGACCGCCGCCTTCACCTCCTCGTTCGTCGGCGCGCTGTTTGCCGTCATCATGATCACGCTGGTGGCGCCGCTGGTCGCCAATTTCGCGCTGCGCTTCGGGCCGCCGGAGATCTTCTCGGTCTATTTCCTGGCCTTCTGCAGCTTCGTCGGCCTGTCCAAGGAGCCGCCCTTCAAGACCGTCGCCTCCATGATGCTCGGCTTCGGGCTCGGCGCCGTCGGCCTCGATCAGGTCACCGGCCAGCTGCGCCTGACCTTCGGCGTCGAGCAGATGCTCAACGGCTTCGACTTCCTGATCGCGGTCATCGGCCTGTTCGGCATCGGCGAAATCCTGCTCACCATGGAGGAGGGGCTCGCTTTCCGCGGCACCGCCGCCAAGATCAATCCCACGGTGGTGCTGCAGACCTGGGCGCTGCTGCCGAAGTTCTGGCTGTTGTCGCTGCGCTCCTGCCTGATCGGCTGTTGGATGGGCATCAGCCCGGCCGGGGCGACGCCGGCGTCGTTCATGAGCTACGGCATCGCCAAGCGCATTTCCAAGAACGGCCACAAGTTCGGCACCGGCCAGATCGAGGGCGTGGTGGCGCCGGAGACTGCGGCGCACGCCGCCGGCACCTCGGCCCTGCTGCCGATGATCTCGCTCGGCGTGCCGGGCTCGCCGACCGCGGCGGTTCTGCTCGGCGGCCTGCTGATCTGGGGCCTGCAGCCCGGCCCGCTGCTGTTCACCGAGCAGAAGGACTTCGTCTGGGGCCTGATCGCCAGCATGTACATGGGCAACATCGTCGGCCTCCTGATCGTGCTGACCTGCGTGCCGCTGTTTGCCTCGATCCTGCGCATCCCGTTCAGCGTCATCGCGCCGATCATCATGGTGATGTGCGCCATCGGCGCCTATACCGTGCACAACAACACCTTTGATGTCGTCATGATGCTGGTGTTCGGCGTCGCCGGCTATTTCATGAAGAAAACCAACTATCCGCTGGCGCCGATGGTGCTGGCGATCGTGCTCGGCGACAAAGCGGAGGAATCCTTCCGCCAGTCGCTGCTCGCGTCCCAGGGCGGCCTGAACGTGTTCTGGTCGAATGGCTTGGTCAGCACGATCATGACACTCGGCCTGATCGCCCTGTTCTGGCCGATCATCCAGGCCGGCTTCACGCGTATGCGCGGGGCCGGGGGCCTGCGCGCCACCTAAGGAACCCACAACACCGGCTGCACGGCTCTGCCGAACCGGGCTGCGCGGTTCCAGAACGGGCTGCACGGCTCGCCCGAACCGGCTGGACCGGCCCTCGAACCGGCTGCACAGCTCTGCCGAACCGGGTGCACGGCTCGCCCGAGCCGGCTGGACGGCCCCCGAACCGGCTGCGCGGCCCTCCAGCCGGGCTGCACGGCTCCCCCGAACTGGGCTGCAGCGCCCCCGATTGCGCGCGGCGCAGCTCCTGGCATATTGTATACCAGTCATGAGTACCCCCGACCGCAGCGTCCGCCGTGTCAGCGGGCGGACCCGCCGCACCGCCTCCGCCGCCCCCGCCGTCCTCGCGCAGGCCGCCGCCCAGCCGGCGCTCGAGCCGATCGACGTCACGCCGAGCTTCAAGCACAAGGCCTACGCCGCGCTGAAGAACGCCATCGTGGCGATGGACATCTACAAGAGCCGCGACGACATCCGTCTCGACGAGCGCAAGCTGGCGCACGACTTCGGCATCAGCCGCACGCCGGTGCGCGAGGCCATGGCGCAGCTCGAGAGCGAAGGCTTCGTGCGCTCGGTGCCGCGCCGCGGCATCTATGTCGTGCGCAAGACCAAGCGCGAGGTGATCGAGATGATCACCGCCTGGGCCGCGCTCGAAAGCATGGCGGCGCGGCTGATCACCCAGGTGGCGAGCGACGAGGAGATCGCGGGCCTGCGCAAGATGTTCGCGACCTTCGAGAACGGCCGGTTGCGCGCCCATCTCGACGAATACTCCGACGTCAACATCGAATTCCACCAGACCATCATCAAGCTGTCGCGCAACGCGGTGCTGATCGACCTCGCGGAAAACCTGTTCACGCACATGCGCATGATCCGCCGCAAGACCATCGGCGAGAAAGACCGCGCCGACAAATCGATCCAGGACCACATGAACATCATCGAAGCGCTCGAGGCGCGCGCAACCGCCCGCGCCCAGGACCTGGTGCGCGACCACGCCCTCGGCCTGGCCGAGCACGTCGCGCAATACGCCGACTATCTGGATTGA
>Ga0209581_1004140_pt1 | contig 11881 bp, 6 predicted proteins | sample Coa_R2_FD_187160 | JGI IMG/M metagenome (GOLD analysis project Ga0209581, IMG submission 187160) | Surface soil microbial communities from Centralia Pennsylvania, which are recovering from an underground coalmine fire - Coalmine... | ecosystem: Environmental > Terrestrial > Soil > Unclassified ...
GTCGGCGTCGCGGATTCGCGACTCAGCGGCCGAGAAGTTCGCAATCTGCGACTGCGCCAGAGCGATGGAGTAGTTCAGCTTGTTCTGGCCCGCGCCGATCACGCCCTGGACCGTGCCGAGCGTTTTGACCGCCTTGTTGATGGCATCGATCGCCGCCTGTGCAGCGCTGCCGCTCGAAGCCGATGACACCGCCGCCGTTACAGCCTTGCTGCCAACTGCGCCGAACAGCTTGCCGCCGCCGGTGTTATCGTATGCCGATTCGACTACCGTGAAGTTCCCACTGGCTTGGAATGAAACATCAGCGCCGTTGTTGGCCAGCAGCGCCGTTACCTTCACGCCTGCCGCACTCAACTGGCTGTTGATGCTGTTGACCATGTCGCTTAGAGTACCGGAGTTGGCCGCATTGAGCGTCACATCGGCCTGGTGCGTCCCGTCGCTCACCGTGAATGTTTCCGAGCCCGTGCTGGCGAACGCAGCTGCGCCCGTCGCCTGGAGATTGTATTGGCCGGTATTTACAATGCTGCCGCCGTTCGCAGCAACGCCGTTGCCAGCCGAAACCGTACCGGCATACACGGTGAAAGCCCGCGTCCCGGAGATTTGCAGTTTGCCATTCGTGGTATCGATCTGGGCCGTAATCCCAGTCCCAGCCAGGCTGCTGTTCAAAGCGCTGATGACTTGATCGCCTGTCAGACCGCTCGCGCCGCCCTGGATCGTGACCACTTTACTGAGGACGTTGCCCGATGCATCCGTGTAGTTAAACGTGAAGGCTTGGCTTCCGCCCGCTGCAAACACCGCCGCCGGGTCGTCCAGCCGCTTGCCGCCCGCGCCAAGATTGAAATCAACGCCGGCGCTGCCGCCAGTCACTGTGGTCCCTGCCAGCCCCAGCCCCGCTGCGTCGACGGAATTGCCGCTGAGGTCGATGCTGACAGTCGCTGAACCTGACAGCGTGCTGGTGCGCGCGCCGCCGATATACACCGAGAGCGTCTTTTGAAAATTGCCGCCCGCGTTCAAGCCGATATCCGCCGCCTGCCGGGTAATTTCACTGATCAGTTGCTGGTATTCGGCGTCCAACGTATTGCGGTCGCCCGTGAAGGTGCTGGACGCCGACTGCGTCGCCAGCGTCTTCATGCGGTCGAGCATCTGGCTGATGTTGGCCAAGCCGCCATCGATAATCTGCAACTGGCTAACGCCGTCGTTGGCGTTGCGGACGCCCTGCTGCAGCTCGCTGACGTCGCTGCGGAACTGGTTTGCGATCGAAAGCCCGGCGGCATCGTCGCCTGAGGAGTTGATGCGGTAGCCGGAGGTCAGCCGTTGAATCGTGCGGCTCTGAAAATCGCTGTTCACGCGCAGGTTTTCCTGCGCAATCATCGAGTTTACATTGGTCTGGATCGACAGTGACATTCTGAAAGTCCTTTTTCTGACTGGTGGCCCGGCTTCGTGCCAGGAGCAGGTATCTCCGCGACCGCCGGTCCCGGATGCCCTGACCAGTTCTGGTAAACCTCTTCGGCCGATTTTGCGCGAATGAGAGTTTTTCTCCGCCTGAGCCGGCGGTCCGCTGTCACCGCCCCAGCCCGCGCACGGCCGAACCCCCACATCCGGCCAGCGTACTATAGAGGGCTGGAGCTCCAATATGCCACGCTGTATGGACATTTTCAGCTTGGGGGTGTTCGTTATCCTCGCCGTCCGCGCTCAGCGCGGCACGGACGCCCCTACCGGATTGCCGCCCCTGATCGATCGTGAGATCTTCTTCGGAAACCCGGAAATTACAGCCGCGCAGATTTCTCCGGACGGTAAGTTTCTTGCCTTCCTGAAGCCGTGGAACGAGACCCGCAACATCTGGGTCAAGAAAACCGGCGATCCATTCACGTCGGCGCGGCTGTTGACGACAGAGATGAAACGGCCCATTCCGGCCTTTTTCTGGACGCGGGACGGCAAATACATCCTGTACATCAAGGACAATAACGGCGACGAGAACTTCAATATTTTCGCCGTGGATCCGGAGGCCGCCGCCGCGCCTGGGCAGGAAGCTCCGCCTTCGCGAGACCTCACGGGGCTCAAAGGCGCGCAGGTGGCCATCTACAGCTTGCCGAAAAAGGACCCCGATACCGTGTATATCGGGCTGAACGATCGGGACAAGGCCTGGCACGATCTGTACCGGCTGAAGATTTCGACCGGCGAAAAGACGCTGTTGCGAAAAAACACAGAGCGTATCGCGAACTGGATCTTCGACCTTGACGGGCGGCTCCGCATGGCCTTTCGAACCGCCGACAGCGGCGATCAGGAAATTTTGCGCGTCGATCCGGACAAGTTCACAAAAATCTATTCCTGCGGCGTGTTCGAAAATTGCGGCCCCATCCGCTTCGACAAGCAGGGCAAGCGCGTGTATATCGAGACCAATAAGGGCGACAGCAACGATTTATCCGCGCTCATGTTGTTGGATCCGCAAACTGGGGCCACCGAAATGGTGGAGATGGACCCACTGAAGCGCGTCGATTTTGGACAGGCGTTTTTTTCCGAACTGACAGACGAATTGATGCTGACCGCCTATGTGGACGAAAGAGTGCGGCTCTATTTCCGCGATAAAAAGCTCGAGGCCGACTACAAGTGGCTCGAATCGCGTTTGCCGGGCAAGGAGCTACATCTCACCTCGAGAACCAGAGACGAGAGCTTATTCCTGATCACGGCTGTCAGCGACGTTGAGCCCGGCGAGACATTCCTTTTCGATCGGAAGGCGCGCGTCCTGATCCCGCAGTACAGAATTCGCGAGAAACTGCCGCGCGAGGCCCTCGCGCCAATGAAGTCGATCCGGTACCGCTCCTCAGACGGACTGGAAATTCCTGCGTATCTTGTCCTGCCCAAGGGCGTTCCCGAAAGGAACCTGCCCCTAATTGCGCTGCCTCATGGAGGGCCGTGGGGGCGCGACATCTGGGGCTACAACTCGCTCGCGCAGTTCCTGGCGAATCGCGGTTATGCCGTGCTCATGCCCAACTTTCGCGGTTCCACGGGCTACGGGAAGAAGTTCCTGAACGCCGGAAATGGGGAGTGGGGCCGGAAGATGCAGGACGACGTCACCTGGGGAGTGAAATATCTGATTGCCAAAGGCATCGCCGACCCGAAGCGGATCGGGATTATGGGCGGATCCTATGGCGGATACGCCGCCCTTGCCGGCGTAGCCTTCACTCCGGACCTGTATCGCGCAGCCGTTGACATTGTCGGGCCGTCGAACCTCATCACCCTGCTCGATTCCATTCCGCCCTACTGGGAGGCCTTCCGGAAAATCATGTTCGCTCGCATGGCCGATCCGGGGACGCCGCAAGGCAAAGCATGGCTCAAAGAGCGCTCGCCGCTCACAGCGGCTGCCAACATCCGTACGCCCTTGCTCGTGGTCCAAGGGGCCAACGACCCCCGCGTCAACAAAGCCGAGGCGGAGCAAATCGTAATTGCCTTGCGGGATCGCGGATTCCCGGTCGAGTATCTGCTGGCCGACGATGAAGGACACGGATTCCAGCGCCCGATAAACAACATGGCGATGTATATGGCCGCCGAAAAATTCCTGGCCAAATACCTGGACGGACGGTATCAGGAGGGCGGCAAGCCGGAAGTGGTCGCGCGCTTGAAAGAACTCACGGTCGACCCGAAGACCGTCGCGCTTTCAAAGAAGTTGGATGCCGCATCGGTGGGCGTTCCCAAGCCTGCCGCCGAACTCCGCGCCGGCGCCTACCATTATGACGTCAAGCTGGCGATCGGCAGTCGCGAGATGAATATGAAAATGTCGACCGTCATCAAGGAGGAGAACGGAGAGTGGACGGCGACTGATACGGTGGAGACCCCTGGCGGGCGAATGACCGACTCTACGTCTCTCGATAAGACCAGCTTGACCGTACGCCGCCGCGACATCAAGCAAGGTCCGGCGGAAATCCATCTCAGCTTCAGCGGCGCCAAAGCCGCCGGATTGGTGAGCATGAACGGAAAGGAAATGCCCGTTGCCGCGGATCTCGGCGGCGAAATCTTCGCCGATGGACCCGGCGCTCTCCATGTCATCGCAACGCTGCCGCTTGCCGAGGGCTATAGCGTTGCCTACCGTAACTTCGATGTGCAAAGACAAAGGCTCAAGTTGATGAAGCTCGAGGTGGTGGGCTCGGAAAGGGTCACGGTGCCGGCTGGCAGTTTTGAGGCTTACAAGGTCGATCTCGCCTCGGCCGACGGCGGCCCGGAAAGAGCCACCGTGTGGATCGCCAAGGACTCTCGCAAACCTGTAAAGCTCACAACGGCGCTGCCCCAGATGGGTGGCGCAAAGATGACAGCCGAACTCCAGCAGTGAGCGGCCTGGCCGGCAAGCGCAGTGCGTTGGCCAGTGGCGTCGGGTATTGTACATTCGGGACGCTGGAGCGGACATGAGCGAGACCGCATACGCTGTGGTCGCGGTTTTGGGCCAAAGCGAGTATTTCGACGAATGAGAAGAGAAACCCGGTCTGCTGCATAGACGTTTAAGTTGTTGAGGTGGTTATGAACACGAAGATTCTGCTGGCATTTGCCGGTGGTCTGGTCGTAGCTTCCGGAATAACCTACATCGCGATGCGGCGTCCTGCCGCCCCCACGGCGCTCGTCGATGCCGCGCACACAGCGACTGCCCCAGCTCCGCCTCCGACCGCGCCGCCGGCTGCCGAGCCTGCGCCGGCGGCGCTAGCACAGGATCATGTGGCGCCATCGACGCCGTCGACGGCGTCGCCGAAGGTCGCGCGGGCGTTCCGACCGCGATCCCATCAGGACGCGCCGAAGTCGCAGCCGCCGCAAGCAGCGCCTCCGCCCGCCCCCGCCACTTCCCCGTCCGGCAACAATCCGCCGACGCAGGAGATCGCAAGCAGCGCTCCGGCGCGGGTGGCGAATGCGCCGCCGCCTGATGCGCTGGCGCCGCCGCCAGAGCGCAAAGTCGAACCGCCTCCGCCGCCTCAGCCGCACACGGTGACGATCCCGGCCGGAACGACGCTGTCCGTCCGGCTGGCTGAAACGCTTTCAACGCAGCGAAGCCGCGCCGGAGACTCATTTGCGGGGACGCTGGACCAGCCGCTCATTGTTGACGGATTCGTTATTGCCGAACGGGGAGCGCGAGTGCAAGGCCGAGTGGTTGAATCCGATCCAGCGGGCCGTGTACACGGACTGGCGCAACTTGCGCTTGAGTTGACGCAGATTAATACGTCTGACGGACAGAAGGTGCGCATTCATACCGCCGCGTTTCGCAAGCAGGCGGAGCCAACGAAGAAGAAAGATGCTGCAAAAGTCGGGATCGGCGCGGCGCTCGGAGCAGCGATCGGCGCCATCGCCGGCGGTGGCAAAGGCGCAGCCATTGGGGCCGGAGTCGGGGGCGCAGCCGGGGCGGGCGATGTGTTACTCACCCGAGGTCAGGCTGCCGAAATCCCTGTGGAGACACGACTTACCTTCCGGCTTTCCGAACCGGTCACGCTTACCGAAAAGCTGCAGTAAGTCCGCTAAGCGCCCTGCAAAAGGCGACGAATCTTTACCCGTCCACTAATATCCAGCAGTAACCTCCCGCTGCTCGGAGCGCCTTAGAATGTAGGTATGACTCGACGCGAGTTGCTCGCCTTGGCCGCAAGCGCGCCACTAGCCCGCACGAAATCGCTGTTGGCGAAGGAAGCGCCCACCGCGCCCGTTTCCATAGCCAGGTGCCGTTCCTACGATGAGGACCTCGCCCCGACGCTTTCAAAAATGTTTGACCAGCTCGGTGGACTCGGCCGCCTGGTCAAGAATAAGACCATTACGATCAAGCTCAACCTGACGGGCAGCCCGGGGTTGCGGTTCCAGGGCAAGCCGCTCGGCAGCACGCATTACACGCACCCCAGGACCATCATGGCGATGGTGCACCTGCTTGATCAGGCGGGCGCGCGCCGGATCCGCCTGGTGGAGAGCGCGTGGGCGTCCTCCGGACCGCTCGAGGAATATATGCTCGACTCGGGATGGAATGTGCGCGTCATGCAGAGCATTTCGCCCAAGCTGGAATTTGAGAACACCAACGCTCTCGGTAAAGGCAAGAAGTATTCGCGTTTGAAGACGGCAAACGGCGGATACATTTTCCCGGCCTACGACCTCAATCACGCTTACGAAGATACGGACGTGTTCATGTCCATGGCCAAGCTGAAAAATCATGCGACCTGCGGCGTCACCCTTTCCATGAAGAATATCTTCGGGATCACGCCAGCCTCGATTTATGGCGACGACGCGGGGATCGATGGACCGAACGAAAATCCGGGAGCGGGCCGCGTAAGCGTCTGCCATCTTGGAAAGCGCGGTCCAGCAAAAACCGCCCCTCAGGAAAATGATCCGAACTCCAGCCGCCAGCCCGGCTATCGCATGCCGCGCATCGTGGCTGAGCTTGTCACCGCGCGGCCGATCGACATCGCCTTTATCGACGGCGTCGAAACGATGGCCGGCGGGGAGGGCCCGTGGATTCGCAAGAATTTGCGATGGGTGCAGCCGGGAGTGCTCATCTTGGGTACGAATCCGGTCACAACGGACGCCGTTGCGACAGCGGTGATGGGGTATGATCCGCGCGCAGACCGCGGCACAACGCCCTTTAATGATTGCGACAACACGATGAAGCTTGCTGAGGCGCTTGGCGTCGGCACGACGGATCTCAAACGGATCGAAGTCGTTGGCGAGTCTATCGAGGCCGTGAAGTTCCCCTTCGGCGAGCGCGCCGTTACATCCGGAACGCAGGGCTGATCGAACACGGTCGACGCCGGCCTCCAACAAGCGAGGACGTCATGGCGGACCCAAAACACGACGATCCGGTTCAGACAGGAATTTGACCGCCGAGAACTGGCTGAACCCTTCGCAGGCTGAAGGTGAGAACGAAGAGGGCGCCCATTGGCGCCGCCGAGGCTCGACTCCGTCGCAAGCCGTAGGCGACGCTGAGACGATGGAAGCCGATTGAGAACGCCACTGCCAGCCGCGGCCGCGGCCGCGGGCGGTATGCGAAATTCAGATTATGTCTGCTATTTCGAACCCCGCCATCGCCTCTGAAAATCTGCCGCCCGTCCCCTTAACCATTGAGGGCGCGAGCGTATTGCACCAAATGTTCCGCGTACGCTGGGCGGAGTGGAAAGCGCTGGAGAGCGAGCGGCGGCGCGAAATCCTGGCGGAGGCGGGCGTCACGCTCGATCTTGCCGGCCGGCCTGGAGAGCAAACGGCCGCGTACTCGCTGCTCGGCCATAAAGGCGACCTGCTTCTCATCCACTTCCGGGATTCCTTCGAACGCCTTAACGACGCAGAAACCGCAATTCAACGCCTGGCTCTTTCGGATTTTCTCGAGCCCGCGACATCATACCTCTCGGTCATCGAGCTGGGCTTATATGAATCCACGATGAAAGTCTACGCGTCGCTGGCGGAGCGGGGTGTACAGCCGTTTTCGGCCGAGTGGAGCGCGGAAATCGAGCAGACGCTCGAACGGCAGCGCGCCGCTATGCGGCCGCGATTGTATCCCGAAATCCCTGCGTCCCGATATGTCTGTTTTTACCCGATGGACCGCCGACGCGGGGAGGACAAGAACTGGTACCGGCTTCCAATGGCGGAACGCAGGCGGCAAATGCAGGAGCACGGCGCCGTCGGCCAGCGGTATGCCGGACAGGTGAAGCAGATTATATCGGGGTCGATCGGATTCGACGACTGGGAGTGGGGAGTTGACTTGTTCGCGGACGACCCGCTGGTGTTCAAACGGCTGATTTACGAAATGCGCTTCGACGAAGTCAGCGCGGTTTACGCCTTATTTGGCCCGTTTTATATCGGAATCCGCCGGCGAGCGGCCGAACTTGACCGCATATTTCCCGTAGTATGATTGCGCCGTATCACGTCATCCCATTTGCGCTGCGGCGGCGTCGAGGTCATATGCAGGGGAGTGCGGCGGAAGCGCTTCCGAATCTTTGCATTTGGCAATCAACAGCGTGATGTCGTCATGCTGCTCTCCTGCTCCAAACCGGCGGACATATTCAGCGACGGAGGCGAGCAGCGCGCGCGGCGCCAAATCGCGATGCTGGCGCAAGACATCCACCAGCCGCGCCTCTCCAAATTCTTCACCCGCCGCATTGAAGCACTCCGTCACGCCGTCGGTATATAGGGCCACCATGTCGCCGGGCAACAGGCGGCGCTCTTCGGCGGCGCAATCCCAGGAGTGGAACAGACCGAGAACGCCAGAGGTGGAATCGAGCCGGTCCAGGCTCCCGTCGCGACGCAGAAGCAGCCCCGGCCGATGGCCGCAGTTGGCGTAGCGCAGTCTTTGCAAACGATCGTCGTATTCGCCGAAAAACAGCGTGGCATACGCCCCCTCCCCCGCGCTGTCGTAAAACAGCCGGTTGATGGAGGTGAGAAAACGTTGCGGCTGATCCATGACGAAGGGCGTGAACGGACGGCTCGAGTACGTCGCGCACTGGTTGTGGATGTGGGCCTGCAAGTTAGCCATGAGCAGCGCTGCAGCCGTACCCTTCCCCGAAACGTCCCCGACCACGAGTCCCAGCCGTTCGCGACCGAGGTCGAGAAAATCATAGTAGTCTCCGCCGATGTGACGGGCCTGCATACAGAGTCCGGCGCATTCGAGCGTCGGAAGCTGGGGAATCCATTGCGGGAACAGCCGGGCCTGGACGCTCCGCGCGAGTTCATCTCCTCGCTGGCGCGGCGCTCAGCTTCACGCCGTTCCCTATGCGCGCGTCGCTGCATCTCCAATTCGCGGGTCATCGCATCGAGGCTGAGAAGCGTAAACGAGTTTCCGTCGATATCCTCGAAGGTGGCGCACATTGCCCCTGAGGGCGCCAGTTGCGGCGAGTGGTGAAAGCGGACGCCGGAGCTGCCCCATTCCTCGACTTTCGCGAAAATATCTTCCGTCAAAAAGGAGATCTGCGTGGGCCGGCCGATCAGGTTATGTTCTGCAGCGCCCTGCTTCGGGGCCGCGAGCGCCAGCAGCGCAGTCCCATCCGGCGGCGCAAGCATCAGCCAGCGCTCGCCCGATGGGCTCCGGATGTCGAACGCGACGGAGAACCCGAGGCAGTTTTCGTAGAACTCACGGCTGCGTTCCTGGTCGCGAACAAAAATAGTGACGGTTGCAAGCCGCAGGTAGGGATCCTGGCGGCCCGGCTGGAAACTGCAACGGTGCGCGTGGTGAGCGGAATCACAGCTCATCGCCGCGATTATATCCGAACAGCGCAATCGCTTTCGTAATTAAGCCGTCAACGGCTCTCCGGCGCGGCTCGCTGCCGCCCAGTATTTTTCCGCGCCCGCCGTATCGCCTTGCGCCGCCACGGCATGCCCGAGGTTGATGAGCGCTTCGCGAAAGCCTGCACGCTCTGACACGGCTTCGTTATACAATTTCACGGCGTCATCGATCTGTCCGGATTTCTGGAGCAGCAATCCGGTGTTGTAGAAAAGCTCCGGAGTTCGTTCACCGGATTCGATGAGCCGGGCGTGCAGTTCCAGCGCCTGCTCCGTGAGGTTCAGTTCCATGTGTACTGCGGCAAGCGCGCGCAAGGCGTGCAGGGAGTTTGGGTCGCGTTCAACCACGCGGCTGAATCCTTCCGCCGCGGCCTGAGGCTCGCCAGCCCTCCAGCGGGCCAGCGCCAGATTGAACTCGGCTTCCGACCATGCCGCGCGCCGGTCGATGCATTTGGTCAGCGCTTCAATGGCGCCATGGTAATCGCCGCGGCGGAAACGCAGAAGGCCAAGCCGAAACCAGGCGCCTTCCCACTCGCATTGCGCGTAGAGCGCCTCCGCCTGATCGGCTTTTCCCTGCTGCTCGGCAAGGACTGCGGCGTTATACAGCGCGCCTTTGTGGCCGGGCTCGATTTTCAGCGCCCGCTGGTAACACAACGCCGCTTCATCGAGTTCGCCGTGCTTGTGCAAAAGCGCCCCCAGATTGACAAGCGCCGCGGCCGAGCGCGGGTCCCGGCGCGCCGCTTCACGGTAGGCTGTTGCGGCGTCCTCCGCGCGCCCGCAACGTTCATACGCCACTCCGAGATTGAACCAGGGTTCGGCTTGCTCGGGCGACATTTCGGCCATTCTGGCGCAATGCGCCGCCGCATCTTCAAACCGGGCGTCAACGAAAGCCGCTTCCACCTCCGCAACAAGCGCTGATTGCTTCGGGACGCTGCCGAGCTGCGCGGAAATCTGCTGCCTGGCTGCCAGCAGCGCCGCGCTCGATTCGCCTCCCGCAATAGCGGCGTCAATCTCCGCCAGAGCCTCTTCCACTCTGCCTTGCAGATGCAAGACCGCCGCCCTTGCCAGCGCCGCTGGTATTTTCGCCATCGTTATATCCATCGTCCGCACACCGCGAACGCTTTATGCGGCATAGACCCGCGCTGCTGACAGAGCAGAGATGAAATAGCGGGCTGCTATCATCAAGAGTTAGGCCGCAGAACCAGCGCAGAAGGCTGTTCAGATCCGTTTTCATCAGCGTTCGTCTGCGGCCGGCTTTCCTGGTTCAGAGTGCGCCGAGACACGCTGCTCGACTTTTTTCACGATTTTTCCAGCCGCAGCGAACGTTTCCTCATCTACGATGATGGATTCCGCACAGAAACGCGCTCCTACGCCGACGTAGGCCGCGCTGCGCGCGCCTTCGCCGCCCGTCTCCAGCGGGCAGGAGTCCGCAAGGGCGACACGGTCGTTATCTGGTGTGAGAACCGGCCGGAATGGGTGGCGGCGCTGTGGGGATGTCTGCTGGCGGGCGCGGTTTTGGCGCCGGTCGATTACCGCGTTTCCGCGGACTTGTTGCTGCGTATTCGGACGAAAGTGAATGCGCGCGTCACTTTGATCGGCGAAGAAGTGCGCTGGCCCGCCGGGGCCGGCGGCGCGCCGCCGTGGGCGCTTGCCGAGCTCGATTGGTCCGATGCGCGCGAGCCAGCTCCGGTTGAGATCTCGCGCGACGATCTCGCTGAGATTATCTTCACCTCCGGCGCGACGTCCGATCCGAAGGGAGTGCTCATCACGCACCGGAACATTCTAGCGAATATTGTTCCTGTAGAGCGCGAGATCCTCAAGTACCGCCGCTACGGACGCCCTTTTTTCCCCATTCGTTTTCTGAACCTGCTGCCGCTCAGCCACATGTTCGGTCAGGCGCTCGCCGCGTTCATCCCCCCGGCGCTGCCGGGGGTGGTGGTCTTCATGCGCGGATATAACCCGGACGAAATCGTGCGGCAGATTCGTATGCGCCGAATTTCGGTGCTGGTGTCCGTTCCAAAAATCCTTGAGCTGCTGCGTGATTATGTCCGGCGAATCGCGCCAGAAGCGGACGCGCCGGCGCCCGGAGGCCATTTTCTGCGACGCTGGTGGCGCTATCGCAGGATTCACCGCCTGTTCGGCTGGAAATTTTGGGCGGCGATCGTCGGCGCGGCGCCGCTGCCGCCGGACCTTGAAGATTTCTGGACAAAGCTTGGTTATCTCGTCATCCAAGGGTACGGGCTCACCGAAACTGCGCCGATCGTCACGTTGAACCATCCGTTCCATGCCCGCAAGGGCACCGTCGGAGCTCCCATTGCCGGCGTCGAAGTCAAAATCGCTCCCGACGGCGAAATTCTGGTTCGCGGCGAGAATGTCACGTCCGGATACTTCGGCGCTGGAGACGACGCCGCCTTCCAGGACGGCTGGCTGCATACCGGCGATATCGGCGAAATGGACGCGCAGAATCGGCTTGTTATCCGCGGCCGCAAGAAGGAAATGATTGTCACGCCCGAGGGACTGAACGTCTTTCCCGAAGATATCGAGAGCGTGCTGAACCAGATGCCCGAGGTCGAGGACTCAGCGGTCGTCGGCCGAGATCGTGTTGAGGCCGTGTTGGTGGTCAAGCCCGGCGCCGATGTGGGCGAGATCGTGCGGCGCACTAACGCCC
>Ga0209581_1004143_pt1 | contig 11874 bp, 10 predicted proteins | sample Coa_R2_FD_187160 | JGI IMG/M metagenome (GOLD analysis project Ga0209581, IMG submission 187160) | Surface soil microbial communities from Centralia Pennsylvania, which are recovering from an underground coalmine fire - Coalmine... | ecosystem: Environmental > Terrestrial > Soil > Unclassified ...
CTCAGGGATGACAGCGCTAGTGTTATGAAATTTCAGGACGTCACCACCTCATTATCACAAATCCCGAATCCATCTGTTGGCAGCCAGCATCATGCAGTTCACCCGTTCTTTAGGTCGCTTGGCCATAAAAAGATTCGGGAGTAGTATGCAGTCAACCGAGAATAAAGAGATGCGGCGGGAGGAACCATCGTCAGGCAAGCGGGCCGGGCTGCGATATCCCGGCTGGGTGGCTCTTTTTATCATCTGGACTCTGGTCGGGGCATTTGGCTACATACGCCACCGGCTTGATCCGGCATCTCCACCTTCAGGCCGCAACGCTGTTGTGGAATTTGCGGGATGGCTGACCTGCTTTTATCCATGGATATTGCTGGGACCGCTGGTTTTCTACCTGGAACGCCGCCATCCGCTCAACCGAGCGAAATGGCTGACCAGCCTTCCCATTCTTGCGCTTTATGGAGTTCTGCTGGCCTTCGTTGCTGTCAAGCTCAGCATTGCGCTGAACATGCCGCTGGATTCGCATATCACTCTGCGGACATTGCTCCTCTCCGTGCCGAGTTATGAATTCTGGCTGGCGCTCTTTCTTTACGGAAACGTCGTGATTGCGGGCGCGGTGATTCGCACCATCATGCATCTCGAGCGCCAGAAGAGGCGGGCGGTAGAGCTGGCTCTGGAAAATGCGAAGCTTGAAGCCTGCCTCAAGAATGCGGAACTGGAGGCGCTGCGGCTGCGGCTGAAACCGCATTTTCTCTTCAATACGCTGGAAAATATTTCGGCGCTGGCGGAGGACAATCCCAGACTGGCGCGCAGGATGTTGTCGCGTCTGGGCGAGCTACTGCGAGCAGCTTTTAGGCGCGATTTTCAGGCGGAGATCAGCCTCAACTCCGAGATTGCCTTGATGAATGCCTATCTCGATGTGGAGCGTGTTCGGTTCGGCGAGCGGCTTAAGGTGGATGTCGACATTGATCCGGAAACCGAGGCGGCGCTGGTGCCTAGTTTGCTGCTGCAGCCGCTCGTGGAAAATGCGATCGTGCATGGGCTGCGCGGCATTTCCGATACCGGCAGAATCGAAGTGCGAAGCATAAAAGATTCCGGGGCTTTGATTCTTACGGTAAAAGATAACGGTAATGGTCTGGCTCAAAGACTGGAAGAGCTTCCGCTTGGCGTGGGCCTCGGATCGACTCAGGAGCGGCTCTCGCGGATGTATCCGCGAAAACATGAGCTTTCTGTCAAGCGATCGGACGACGGTGGAACTCTGGTCCACATCAGTCTTCCTTTCCACACGAAAACAGCATGAGACCGCTTCGTGTTTTGATTGTGGATGATGAGCCTGCGATTCGCGCTGGGATTCGCAAGCTGCTTGCAGCGATGGATGATGTGCAGATTGCAGGCGAATGCCAAAACGCCGCTGAGGCTGTTGCCACGATCCGCCGCAATCAAACGGACCTCGTGCTGCTGGATATTCACTTACCGGATGCGAGCGGTCTGGATGTCGTGCGGACTGTGGGCGTAGAACGAATGCCGCTGGTCGTCTTTGTTACAGCATTTGATGAGCACGCGATTGAAGCATTCGAGCTGAATGCGCTTGATTATCTGCTGAAGCCCTTTGATGAAGACCGCCTGCGGCGCGCGCTAGATCGTGCGCGTGAGAGGCTGGCGTCTGATGGCCAACAACAGGTAGTTGCGCAACTGGAAAAGTTGATGGCGGGTTACCGGCCGGCTGGACCGGAGCGCTTTGTTGTCAAGAAAACGAACCACTATGAATTTGTATCAGCGGATTCAGTGGATTGGATTGAGTCTGCTGACAACTACGTAGAGCTGCACTGTGGAAACAAGACGCATCTGCTGAATGAAACCATGAGCGGCATCGAGCAGCGACTCGATCCGCGCAAGTTTCTTCGCATTCACCGGCGGCATATTGTGAACACCAGCCGTATTCTTGCGGTGCATCCGCTGGCGGGCGGCACATATGAGATTGAGATGCAGCATGGCACGCGGCTTACTTCCGGCAGGAATTTTACGCAGGCTGTGCGGTTGCTGCTCGGGCGATAAAAGTCAAAAGCAGGTTCTTCGACTACGCACGCTGCGCGTGATTCGCTCAGGATGACAATTCAGTTCGTTCAACGACGTTAAAATCATCGCATGCGAGCTGCCGTACTTCATCAACCTGCGCCGATTGAGCAGAAGCCACTTCACGTGGAAGACTTGCCTATTCCGGAGCCGGACATGGGTGAGGTTCTCCTTCGGGTCGAAGCCTGTGGCGTTTGCCGGACTGATCTGCATATCACAACCGGCGAGTTAAAGCCTCTCTTGCCTGTCGTCACTCCGGGACATCAGATCGTCGGGCGGGTTGAGCTGCTGGGCACGGGTGTGTCCGGCGTGAAGATCGGAGAGCGGCTTGGCGTTTCGTGGCTTGGCGGCGTGGACGGGACCTGCCTGCTGTGCCGCAAGGGGATGGAGAATCTCTGCGATCATCCTACGTTTACCGGCTACTCAGTAAATGGCGGCTACGCCGAGTACGCTGTTGCGCGTGCTGATTTCTGTATTCCGCTGCCGGAGGAGGCTGCTGCGAAGGATGTAGCTCCGCTGCTCTGCGCCGGAATAATCGGGTTTCGCAGTCTGCGGGTGGCTGAGGCGGGGCCAGGAGATCGCGTTGGGCTTTTTGGATTTGGGGCTTCGGCGCATCTTGCGATTGATGTCCTGAAGCATTGGGGTTGCGAAGTGTATGTGGCCACGCGTGGGTCTTCGCATCAGAAGCTGGCGCGTGAACTCGGTGCTGTCTGGGTGGGCGAGGCTACGGAACGGCCTCCGGTGCAACTTGACCGGGCGGTCACGTTTGCTCCAAGTGGTGATGTGGTTCTGGCGGCGCTGGCTTCGCTGCGCAAGGGTGGGATAGTTGCTATCAATGCGATTCATCTGGACCGCATGCCTCAGTTCGACTATGACTCGCTGCTCTGGGGAGAGCGTCAGTTGCGCAGCGTGGCGAATATGACACGACAGGATGCTCGCGATTTTGTGAAGCTTGCGACTGAGATCGGGATTCGGCCTCGGACTACTTTGTTTACGCTCGATCAGGCAAATGAGGCGCTGGCAGCGGTGTATCACGATTCCATTGATGGCGCTGCGGTTGTGTTGTGCGAATAATTCCCCGGTATCTGGTTTCTTGCTTTCCAACTCTGACTTCGTCAGAACGGGCACCCATTTCGCGCTGATACATACAAAAGCAGGTCCTTCGACTACGCACGCTTCGCTTGCTCCGCTCATGATGACAACTCTATTTTGTTCGCAATCTGTTGGCTCTCCATCCAGGATGAATAGACCCGTTCTAGTAAAATAGAAGTGAGGAAATCTATGCCGGAAATACAGCGCAGGAAGACCGTTACGGTCAGGATTGGCAATGTGCGCGTCGGGTCGGACGCGCCGGTTGTTGTCCAGTCGATGACCAATACCGATACCGCCGATGTCCAGGCAACAATCCAGCAGGTGGCGGCGCTCGCGGCGGCCGGATCGGAGCTGGTGCGGGTGACGGTCAACAACGATGACGCGGCAAGGGCTGTTCCCTATATCGTGGAAGGGCTGGCGAAGCTCGGCATTCATGTTCCGATCATTGGCGATTTCCATTACAACGGGCACCTTCTGCTGAAAAAGTATCCGGATTGCGCCAAGGCGCTGGCTAAGTACCGCATTAATCCCGGCAATGTTTCCATTGGGCGCAAGGACGATGACAACTTCCGCACGATGATCGAGTGCGCGGTCGAGAATGACAAACCGGTTCGCATTGGTGTCAATTGGGGCTCGCTCGATCAGGCGCTGCTCACCCGCATGATGGACGAGAATTCGAAGCGTCCCGATCCGCTCGACGCCCGCGACGTGATGATGGAAGCCATGTGCCGCAGCGCGCTCGATTCTGCGGCTGCCGCGGAGCGCTACGGACTGGGGCACGACAAGATCATCATCAGCGGCAAGGTGAGCGGCGTTCGCGACCTGATTGATGTTTATGAGATGCTCGCCAGCCGCTGCGACTATCCCCTCCATCTGGGCCTGACAGAGGCCGGGATGGGAATGAAGGGCATTGTCGCTTCGACCGCGGGACTTTCTCCCCTGTTGCTGAAAGGCATTGGCGATACCATTCGGGTTTCATTGACTCCAAAACCCGGCGGTGACCGGACGGAGGAAGTGCTGACCGGGCAGCAGATTTTGCAGTCGCTCGGCATTCGGAGCTTCACGCCTCAGGTAACGGCCTGCCCCGGTTGTGGAAGGACGACCTCGACCTTCTTCCAGGAGCTGGCCTCTCAGATCCAGAACTACCTGCGCGATTCGATGCCGGTTTGGCGCGAGCGCTATCCGGGAGTCGAGGAGTTGAAGCTCGCGGTCATGGGTTGTGTGGTCAATGGACCGGGCGAGTCCAAGCATGCCAATATCGGCATTTCCCTTCCCGGAACATTCGAAGAACCAAAGGCTCCCGTCTATGTTGACGGACGCCTGATGACAACATTGCGCGGCGACACCATCGTTCAGGATTTCCAGAAGATTCTGAACGAATATGTCGAAACCCGCTATGGAACCGGATCAAAGAAGGAAGAGTTGGTAGTCGTCAGCTGAACCCCTTAAAACTTTTGCTGAAATAGAGTTCGCTGAGTACGTTTCGTGCTATTTTGCCCTCCCTGACCACTTTGCCCACATCCGGGGATCGGCCAGCATCTTCATATAGACGCCTCCAACCACTGACCGCGCCTGGAAACCGACCTGCTTCCCGTCAGTCGTCTCAAACCAATCGCTCAGTGGGACGCGCGTCGGCGATTCGGTCATATATTTGTAAAGCGGATCGGTAAGGGCGATGAATTCGCTCTGCTTGCTGCTGAGGGTAGCGGTCCAGACGATCCAGTCGAGTTTGGTGTAGGTCTTCCGGTTGTCGAGCGGCAGGCCGAAAGCGTTCTGGTGCTTCAGATAGAAGGCCTGTTCTGTATCGACGATCTCAGGCGAGAAGAGATGCAAACCGAGCACACGGTCCCAGACCATGTTGTACTTCTGGCTCCAGCTGCCGGACTGGTCGAATGCCAGCTTGTAGTGGTCCCCGTCGATGGCCATGCCCTTCCATTTCGCGGCCATCTGCTCGGCGAGTTTGCGATACTCTGCAGCTTCCTGCTTCTTACCGAGGCGGTCGGCAAGCTGGGCGTAGCTGCCCAGCGCTTCAATGGCTTTGATAGAGAGATTTGTATTGTGCGGCAGATGGCCGGCAAAGTCATCTGTACTGAGCTGATTTTCCGGATCGAGGCCTTTTTCTTTGAGATATTCGGCCCATTTTGTCAGCACAGGCCAGTATTTCTGCGCAAAATCAGCCGAATTTTGCGCATGAGCAAGCGCATTTGTGAGGATGATCAGGTTCCCACTCTCTTCAACCGGCATCTGATCTTCTTCGGTGCGTTCCCCACCTCCGTAGACCTGTCCATTGGCCAGCGGATACGTGCCGAGATCGTGGGGAGCAAAAGGCCAGCGCCAGCGCGGAAGGCTTGCGTAACGCAGCATTGGTTCAAGCTGCGCTTCGAGGAGCTGCGGGTTCAGCAGCAGGAAAAACGGAGACGACGGATAGGTAACATCCACCGTATCGATGCAGCCGTTACTGAAGTTTTCTTTTGAGAAGAGCATTGGCGTGCCATCCACATCGGCCACCAGCTTGTGCGCGGCAATCGTCTGCTGGTATGCGAGCGTCGCCAATTGAGCGTAATGCGAGCCGCCTTCGCGCGTGAGATCAGAGACCAGCTCCTTGTCGAAATTTTCGGCTTTGGCCCGCAGAGAAGGCTCGTCGGCTTCGGCCTTCTCCAGCATCTCGGCAGTTGTCATGCCATTGCGACGCCAGTAAGCACGCAGACGACGATTGAGGTATTCGATGGACCAGAGATCGTCATACGCCAGCAGAAGCCGGCGCGAAACCGGAGCACTTCCGACGCTCCCCAAATCAAATCGGACTGCAAGCAAAGGCGAATTATGTTTCATCGCGCGCGGCATGTCGAGATCGTCGCTGGCTGGAAGCGATCCGTCTTTAGCGAACTTTTCGCGAGCTTCGTAGTTGCTTGCCGCGGTTTCTGTTCCGGGCTGCGGAGGAACAGCCACGTAGAGCCAGCCCCAGTCGATGCGCAGGTTATCGCCTGATTTCGCCAGTACCGGCTGCGCGTTCGTGCCGATGCGCAGTGCCTGCATATCACCGACGCGCTCGCGCCCCCAGACGACAGTATCGTCGCCGGTATTGGTTGCCAATTGCGCTGAGGCGTCAAAATAGATCGAGGTTGTATGGGGCTGCCCATCACTGGAGCGTACGTCCCAGCTCAGGTAGGTAACGGGCCGCGATAACACATCCAGATCCTGCGGCAGCGCCGGGGTAAAGAACGTCAGAGAAAGGTGGATTCCGGCGCCTTCAAAGTCGTAGATGGTGCGGGTAGGCCACAGCGTTCGCGATACCTGCTTCAGTGGAGAAATCTCGCGATCATCGCCAAGAAAGCGGAACGTCTTGCCGTCAACCCGTATAAAACCTGTCATTCGTTGCGGCGAGCCGGTCCAGTGACGGGTGGGGCCGTCGGTCAGCTCGTCATTAAACGACCAGACACTGAAATAAGGATCATGGAGGACGAGCGGTGTAGTGGGAGTACGTACTGTTACCGGCTCCTGCGCACGGATCGTCTGGGAGGCAAAAATAGCTAAAACAGCGGCATATAGGCCCAAAGCAGCAGCCGAACAATTGACGTATCGCATTCCTTTTTCTTACACGAGCAGGCGTTTGTTGTAAACGGTTGCATGAATCTGCACTTTCGTAACGAAAGGTCCCGTGTATCAATAGCGCGCTTTTGTTAAAAAATTTTGACGATGTTTGCCCGCGGGGAGTATAAACATTCCCGGCGTCGGCTCACCTTCTGTCTGGTAAGCTCCCCCGCCCATTACAGATGCACGGAGTACGCTGTGTACATTTTTCTGATTCTATTGTCAGGCTTGGCCTTCTTTCCTGCGTTTATTGCTCATCAAAAAGGTCATTCTTTCGCTCTATGGTGGCTTTACGGAGCTACTCTTTTTCCCCTTGCGCTTCCACATTCACTGTTTCTGAATGGAAAAACAGTCCAGACAGAGAAAGCATTGGAAAAAGAGTGTCCTTATTGCCGCGAATCCATGCCGGTAGAAGATGATTTTTGCCCTTCCTGTCATTTTCATTTGTATGATCCGGCATTTGACGGTCCGGCGATACTGACACATCGGCACGCGTAAGATCGGTCAGGTGCGCCGTAACCGTATCGTTAGCGCTTCTCTGCCAGTTGCTGCGCCTGCAGCGTGACCAGATTCGTAAGATCGGCCTTCTCCAGCCCGTGCACAGTCTTATTGAACTCGTCCACCTTGCTTGACCAGTTCATGGAGCAGAATTTTGGTCCGCACATGGAGCAGAAGGCCGCTTCCTTGTAGTAGTCATCAGGCAGCGTCTCATCGTGCATCGCGCGAGCTGTTTCCGGATCGAGCGAGAGCGCAAACTGCTTCTCCCAATCGAAGGTGTAGCGCGCGTAGCTAATGGCGTCGTCGCGGTCGCGTGCGCCGGGACGATGGCGAGCAATATCGGCGGCATGCGCTGCGATTTTATAGGCGATCATGCCGTCCTTTACGTCTTTTTCATTCGGAAGGCCGAGATGCTCCTTCGGAGTGACGTAGCAGAGCATGGAAGCGCCATGCCATCCGATCATGGCTGCTCCGATGGCAGATGTAATGTGGTCATAGCCGGGAGCAATATCGGTGACAAGCGGGCCTAATGTATAGAACGGCGCACCGAAGCAATATTCCACTTCCTTGTCGACCTGCTCCTTGATCTTATCGAGCGGCACGTGGCCGGGCCCCTCGATCATCACCTGCACATCGCTTTCCCACGCTTTGGCTGTCAATTCGCCGAGCGTCTTCAGTTCAGCAAACTGCGCTTCGTCAGAAGCATCAGCAACGCAGCCGGGGCGGAGGCCATCACCGAGCGAGAAGCTGACATCGTACTTCGCCATGACCTTCACGATGCGGTCGAAGTGCTCGTATAGGAAATTCTGCTTGTGATGATGCGTCATCCACTGCGCAAGAATCGCCCCGCCGCGGCTGACGATGCCGGTAATGCGCTTCGCCACCATCGGGACATACTGGATCAACACGCCTGCATGAACGGTAAAGTAATCTACTCCCTGCTGGGCCTGTTCCTCGATAACTTCAAGATATACGTCAATATTCAGGTCTTCGAGTCTCTTGACACGGTTCAGCGCTTCATAGATCGGCACAGTTCCAATCGGAACCGGCGAATGGCGCAAAATGGCTTCCCGAATCTCCGGGATATTGCCGCCGGTCGAAAGGTCCATCACCGTATCAGCACCAAACTGCACGGCCATATGCAGCTTGCGCAGTTCTTCGTCGATATTCGATGTCACGGCGGAGTTGCCTATATTCGCATTCACTTTGCACTTTGAGGCAACGCCGATGGCCATCGGCTCCAATTCGGGATGGTTGATATTTGCCGGAATAATGAGGCGGCCTGCAGCGATCTCGCTGCGAATCAGCTCGGCGGGCAGGTTCTCGCGCCGCGCTACGTATTCCATTTCTTCGGTAATCCTGCCCTGGCGCGCGAAGTGCATCTGCGAGACATTGCGGTCGCCGGTACGCTCGGCTTCCGCCTTGCGTTTTGCAACCCATTCCGCCCGAGGTTTCAATATTTCCCGTGCCGACTGCACGTCTGTGTCTGTGTGGAGAGTGCCATTGCCGCTCATATAAACCTCGCAGGATGGATAAATTTATTTCGTAATTAGATGATCGATAAAAGCAGTGCGAATCCCTGAAGCCGATTATAAACTTCGTAAAAGTGAGTTACGTTCTTCGAGGTAGGGATTTTGCATTCGCAGTAAAATAATGTCAGCTATGAAGAACAACAAGCAGGGCACGCGCATCGGCATTGCCATTGTCGTCATTCTCGGGACCATCATTTATCTTGCCATCAGCGGCGTGCGGGCGAACAAGAGCTACTACGTCACCATCCAGGAGTTACAGGGGATGGGCAACAAGGCTTATACGCGCCATCTGCGCGTTGCCGGAAACGTGCAACCAGGCTCAATCCAGCATAAAGGCTCGGATGCTGATTTTGTCCTCGTCGAAAATACACATACGCTGCGCGTCTCCTATAAAGGCGATGAGCCACCGCCGGACACTTTCAAGGACAATTCGCAGGCCCTTGCCATTGGAACATATGGCCGGGATGGCGTCTTCCACGCCACACAGCTTCAGGCCAAATGCGCGTCGAAATACGCGCCGCAGCAGCCGGGACAGAATGCCACCGCCGCGTCTGCGAATGCCGCAGCAGTTGTTGCGTCACAAGCGCCTGTTTCGAAGTGAGTCCACTCATTACCTATAATGAATGCGGTCATTCTGAGTACAGCGAAGTATCTGCTTTTGCTAAGCATTTAAGATGGACACATTCCATTCAATAATGGCATGGATCGATTTCATGTCGCGCTAACGGGTATAGTGTGCGATAAAAGCAGGTCCTTCGCTACGCTCAGGATGACGGCTCTTCCCTTGCCATTTATGACCTCGACGAATCGCTAGCACATGTCTTTCACCGCTCAACTGGAAAACGTCTCAAAGCTATACGGCACATTTGCCGCGCTCCGCAAGGTTTCTCTCACGTTGGAGACGGGCCGTTGCTATGTGCTTCTCGGCGAAAATGGCGCGGGCAAGTCTACGTTGCTGCGGGTTCTTGCCGGATTGCTGCGGCCTACCTATGGGACCATTACGGTGCTGGGGACTTCACCGCAGGAGGCGCGGGAGCGCATTGGATACATGAGCCATGCGCCCATGCTGTATGACGAATACACAGGCGTCGAAAATCTTCGCTATTTTGCGAATTTGTACCGAACGCAAACGTGCCTTGCTCCGGAAACGACTCTATCTTCGGTTGGACTTGACCCGGCGCTGAAGCGCCCTGTCGGGCAGTATTCGCAGGGTATGCGGCAACGAGCATCTCTGGCCCGCGTGCTTCTTTCTCAGCCGGAGTTGCTTCTGCTCGACGAGCCTTTTTCCAATATGGATATCGTCAGCGCTCATCAGATGCTCGATCTGCTGGCGGCGATCAAGGCAGAAAATCGGACAATCGTACTTACGACGCATCAGCGCGATCTGGCCGAGCCAATTGCAGATTCTCTGATTACGCTGACAGCAGGCAGCGTGAGCGCAACGATAGAAAAAACGGTTCGCGCATGAAGACGAACGCCGCACGTTATCTCGATTCCCTCGGCATCCACTACGAGCTGCGTGAATATGCGCTGGATACTGAAGACTTTTCCGCCGTTCTTGTGGCCGAGAAGATTGGGCTACCGCCCGAGCAGGTTTTCAAGACACTGCTCTGCGTAACCAGTGATAAGGAGCATGTTTTTGCTGTTGTTCCGGGCAACGCCGAATTGGATTTCAAGAAGCTCGCCGCTGCTGCCGGAGCGCGCAAAGCGGAGATGGTTTCGCTCAAGGAGATTCAGCCGCTTACCGGATATATTCGCGGTGGCGTTACGGTCTTTGGCGCTAAGAAAGATTTTCCAGTGTATGCTGACGAGACTCTGGAGTTGTTCGACGTAATTTCGGTCTCGGCTGGCCTGCGTGGAACACAGATCGTACTCTCGCCAGCCGACTATATTCGCGCATCGAATGCCACCCTGGCCGACCTGACGAAGGGACTTGCTTCGTGAAGCGGCCTTACTTTCTCGCGCATCTGGCGAAAGACCTGCGGATTGAATGGCGGTCAAAAGACGCCATCAACTCGATGCTCTTCTTTGCGCTGCTGGTGGTGGTTCTCTTCAGCCTTGCTTTTGACCCTACGCGCGAGTCGTCGCGGCAGATCGCCGGAGGTATTCTCTGCGTGGCCACCATGTTTGCTTCAGTCTCAGCGTTAAATCAGGCGTGGGCGCGCGAATTGCGGCATCAGGTGCTGGATGCCCAGCGAATGACGCCTGCTCCGGCCAGCTCACTGTTTCTGGGAAAGGTGCTGGCGAATTTCCTGTTTGTCAGCGTTGTGGAAATCGTGTTGACTCCGGTCTTCATCATCTTCTACAACCTGCACGCGCTGGGAAACGGCTGGCTGCTGGCGCTGGTACTGCCGCTGGGAACCTGGGCGCTGGTGGTGAACGGGACATTTTTCGCCGCGCTTTCCATCCGCACACGAAACCGTGAACTGTTACTGCCCCTGATTCTGTTTCCCCTGTTTATTCCTGCGCTGTTGGGGATGGTGCTTGCGGCAAGCGCCATCCTTACCGGGGATTCTGATCCGGGGCTATGGATCAAGCTGCTGGCTGGATATGATCTGATTTACACCACCATCTGCCTGCTGCTTTTTGAGGTGATTCTGCACGCTGAGTAACGCTTTTTAATAGCGCCAATAGTAATATCCCGGGCGATAGACGTAGGGATATGGGTATGGGTAGGCGTACCCGTAGTAATACGGGTAAGGATACACATACACCGGTCTGCGCCTTACCAGTTCCGGATGGCGTGGAGTGACGGACGCCTGGAGGCGCTGGGCTTCCTGCCATGAGACTGGAGTTACCGTGATTGGAGCGGCCAGGTGGAAGCTCAGCAGGGCTTCGGGTGGGATGACTACCTGCGGGCCTTTGGTGGCTGCTGAGGCTCCTAAGCCTGTTACTCCGCCCGCTACTGCTCCGATGGCAGCGCCTGGTCCCCCGCCGGCGATGGCTCCGATTACGGCTCCGAGGCCGGCAAGACCTGCTGTATTCGCAGCGGAATAGCCGGCTTTGTTGGGGGCTTCGCCAGTCCATGCGTCGGTCGTCAGCGGATAGGTCTGTCCGCCAAGATTCAGGGAGGTGATCTGCAGCTGGAGGCCTG
>Ga0209581_1004146_pt1 | contig 11863 bp, 11 predicted proteins | sample Coa_R2_FD_187160 | JGI IMG/M metagenome (GOLD analysis project Ga0209581, IMG submission 187160) | Surface soil microbial communities from Centralia Pennsylvania, which are recovering from an underground coalmine fire - Coalmine... | ecosystem: Environmental > Terrestrial > Soil > Unclassified ...
TTCCAACTTCGCGTCGGGGGGTAAGGCCCGGACCTTCGACTACCGGGTGGGCGACGTGGGCTATGTGCCGTTCGCCATGGGCCACTACATCGAGAATACCGGCCCCGAGCCGCTGCACCTCCTGGATCTGTTCAGGAGCGACCACTTCGCCGACGTCTCGTTGAGACAATGGCTGGCGCTAGCCCCGCCCGAGTTGGTGCAGGCCCATGTGCCCTGGATCAGGGGGTGATGGGCGCGCTAGGCAAGGACAAGCCGGTGGTGGTGTCCGGGAAAAGTGCTTCGACAACCATACCCGAAGGAGACAGCAGTGCATAGCCCCCAGACCATGGAGCGACCCGCCCATCGCGGGACCACGTATCCCCGCACCGAATACCCCCGCGGCGACGTCGATAGCGCCGCCTTAGAGGCCGATCTGCGCGCCGAGGTGCGCTTCGACGCCGGCAGCCGCGCGCTTTATGCCACCGACGGCTCCATCTACCGGCAGGTGCCCATCGGCGTGGTCCTGCCCCGCGACGCGGACGACGTCGACGTCGACGCCGCCGTCGCCGTCTGCCGCCGCCACGACGCGCCCATCCTGCCGCGCGGCTGCGGCACCGGCCTCAAAGGCCAGACCTGCAACACCGCCGTGGTCATCGATATGGCCAAGTACATGAATAGGATCCTGGAGATCGATCCCCGGGGTAAGCGTGCGCGCGTGCAGCCGGGCGTCGCCTGCGACGACCTGAGCAACGCGGTCAAGCCGTACCACCTCACCTACGGGGCGGCGCCGGCCACCCACGACCACGCGGTCTTCGGTGGCATGCTCGGCAACAACTCCTGCGGCGTCCATTCCATCACCGCCGGCAAGGCCCAGGACAATGTCTACGAGATGGAGGTCCTGACCTACGACGGCCTGCGCCTGCGCGCCGGCCCCACGAGCGACGAGGAATTGGCCCGCATCATCGACGAGGGCGGGCGGCGCGGCGAGATCTACGCCGGCCTAAAGAAGCTGCGCGACACCTACGGCGAGGAGATGCGCCGGCGCTACCCCGATATCCCGCGCAACGTGGCGGGCTACAACCTGCCCCAACTCCTGCCCGAGCACGGCTTCCACGGCGCGCGGGCACTGGTGGGGAGCGAGGCGACCTGCGTGACCATCCTGGAGGCCACCGTGCGCGTCGTGGACAGCCCTCCGGTGCGCGGGCTGGTGGTGCTGGGCTACCCCGACGCCTACAGCGCGGCGGACCACGTCCCGCAGGTCATGGCCTACGGGCCCATCGGCCTGGAGGGCTTCGACCGGCGGCTGGTCGAGGACGAGCGCAAGAAGTGGATGTTAACCTCCGCGCTCGCCTTGCTCCCGCCGGGCGCTGGGTGGCTGCTGGCCGAGTTCGGCGGCCAGAGTAAGGAGGAGGTCGAGGGAAAGGCGCGCCCGCTGATCGACGATCTCAAGAAGCGGCCGGCCACCGGTCATCCTGTGGCCCGACACGTTCAACAACCACTTCCATCCTCGGACGGCCCAGGCGGCGGTGGAGGTGCTGGAAGCAGCCGGCTCCCAGGTCGCCGTGCCGGCTTGATCCGGAGTCTGAAAGGGCGGGCGCGCTAAGGAAGCGGGGCGACATCCCGCGGGACTTGGGCTGCCGGGTGCGGCGCGGTGCCCGCCGGACCGGCGCGGGTTTGTACATCTACAAGGAGACGGTATGAAGGCGACGATCATTGGCGAGAACAGCGAGAGAACCTACGCCATCATCTTCGACAAAGGCGACGAATTCATAGAGGGCCTGCTGGGCTTTGCCAGAGAGCAGGGCCTCGACGCCGCGCACCTGACGGCGATCGGCGGGTTCAGCGACGTGACGCTGGGCTACTTCGACCGCCAACGGAAGACCTACAAGGAGATCCCGCTGCGCGAGCAGGTGGAGGTGCTCTCGCTGGTGGGCGACATCGCGGCGACAGAGGATGGCACGCCGCAGGTGCACGCGCACGTCGTGGTGGGCGACGCCCAGGCTAACGCCCGTGGCGGCCACATCATGCGCGCTCACGTCTGGCCGACGCTGGAGGTCGTGTTGCAGGAAGCGCCGGCCCATCTGCGCCGCAAGAGCGACCCGGAGACCGGCCTGGCGCTGATCGACCTCCCTTCCGGTAGCCGGTGACCGCCGGGATCCCGCCTGCCCGCCCTGACGCGAGGGCCGTCAAGCGACGAGCAGGCGGGTCCGCGGGGTCGCTGAGCGACGCGACTTGAAGAAGAGTAAGGACAGGGTGTAACGATGGAACGTTCAGGAGGAGCCGAGGTTGTGGTGATCACCGGGGCGGCGGCCGGGGTCGGACGCGCCGCGGCGCAGGCCTTTGGGCGGCGCGGCGCAAAGGTCGGCCTGATCGCGCGGGGTGGCGCCGGTATGGATGGCCTGGAAGGAGCCAGGCGCGATGTCGAGCAGGCCGGGGGGACGGCCCTGGTGCTGCCCGCCGACGTGGCCAACGCCGACGAGGTCATGGCGGCGGCGGAACGGGCAGAGAACGAGTTGGGGCCCATCGACATCTGGGTGAACGTGGCGATGGCCACGGTCTTCTCCCCCTTCAAGGAGATGACGCCCGAGGAGTTCAAGCGCGCTACGGAGGTGACCTATCTGGGGCAAGTCTACGGCACCATGGCCGCCTTGAAGTACATGCTCCCGCGCGACCGCGGCTCCATCGTGCAGGTGGGCTCGGCGCTGGCCTATCGCAGCATCCCCTTGCAGTCGGCCTACTGCGGCGCCAAGGCCGGGATCAGGGGCTTCACCGACTCCCTGCGCTGCGAGTTGATCCACGACCGGAGCCACGTCCGGCTGTGCATGGTGCAGATGCCGGCCCTCAACACGCCGCAGTTTAGTTGGAGCGCGACGCGCATGCCGCGCCATCCGCAGCCGGTGCCGCCGATCTACCAGCCGGAGGTGGCGGCAGAGGCGATCTACTTCGCCGCGCACCACGAACGGCGCGAGCTGCGGGTGGGGTTCTCCACCCTCAAGGCGATGGTGGGCAACATGGTGGCGCCGGGCCTGCTCGACGTGTACCTGGCCCGGACCGGCTACGACGCGCAGCAGACCGCGCAGCCGGTCAGCCCGGACCGGCCCAACAATCTGTGGGAGCCGGTGCCCGGCGACCACGGGGCGCATGGGATCTTCGATGCGCGCTCGCGCGCGAGCAGCACCGAGCTCTGGCTCGCGGAGCACGCGCGCCCGCTGGCCGCGGCGGTGGCCGGGCTCGGGGCGCTGGGGGCGGCCTGCGCCACCTGGGCGCGGCGGTCGTCGTGACGCCCGCTGCCTTGAGCCGCGAGCTGCGGCGAGGAGCGGGCCTTTCCCTAAGGCGACGGCGCCGGATCGCCGGCCTCGCGCTCACCGCCATGGGCTCGCTGGGGATCATCACGCTCTATCAGATGGGCCTCATCGCCCATCTGCCCGACCCGCCGCTGCCCGGCTTCGACGCGGATAAGGTCCATGGCTCGCCGGCGGGATACCGGCATTTGGCGCTGCCCGACGGCGTGCTGGGATTGGGCAGCTACGCGGCGACCCTGGCCCTGACCGCGGCGGGCGGGCGAGAGCGCGCGGCGACGCGGCCGTGGCTCCCCCTCGCGCTGGCGGCGAAGGTGGCGTTCGATAGCGTCCAGGCGGGCCGTCTGCTGCGACAGGAGGTCGTGGAGGTGGGGGCGCTGTCCGCCTGGAGCCTGATCGCGGCGGCGAGCACAGCTTGGGCGCTGCCGCTCGCCCTCGCCGAGGCCCGCGCCGCCCTGGGGCACAACCCGGCGCGCCGTCCGGCCCAATGAGCGAGGCAGGCATTCATGGCACGATTCATGCCACCCGCATATCTTGCCGAGATGTGACAGGTGCTGTGCTCATGGGGTTCGCGTTCTCTGAGAGAAACGGAGAGCCGTGGGACAGGAGGCGGCCCGTCTGTCCGCGGTGCCGGTCCTTATCAATGGTCGTCCGGCTCGTCCTGTGCAGGGGGGATGTATGGTAACAGTACAGGAAAGCGCAGCGGCATTGGCCGCCCTGGTAGATGAACGCGGCTGGCTTCTGGATCAACTAACCGAGCATACGCAGCGGATGCTGGCCGAGATCGGTGGGACGCTGGCCGAGACGACCGAGTACGTGCTGTCGGCGCCCGGCAAGCTGCTGCGGCCTCTGCTGCTGCTCGAGGCCTGCCGCGCGGCCGGTGGCGACCCCGAGATCGCCTTCCCCTCTGCCGCCGGGACGGAGTACGGCCACGTGGCCAGCCTGATTCACGACGATATCATCGACGGGGACGGCGAGCGCCGCGGTCGGGCCACCCTGCACACGACACACGGCCTGGCAACGGCGCTGCTCACCGGCGATCTGCTGGTCTTCGAGGCTTTCCTCAACTACACGCGCTGCTACGAGCGCGGTGCCAGCGCCGAGGCCGTCCTGGCCGCGATCCACACGCTGAGCACGACCTGCATCGACATGTGTCGCGGCCAGGCGCTGGAAGCGGCCATGGCCGGAGATCTGGAGACGGACGAGCAGACCTACCTGCAGATGATCGCCCTCAAGACGGCCAGCGTCTGCCGGGCGGCGACGAGGATCGGCGCCGTGCTGGCCGCGGCCTCACCGGGCGTGGTCGATGCGCTGAGCGCTTACGGTTACAACCTCGGCATGGCCTTCCAGATTGTCGACGACCTCCTCTGCTATGACGGTCAGGCCGCCCGCGTCGGCAAGCCGCTGCACAGCGATGTGCACAACCGGCGCATCACCTTGCCCGTGATCTATGCCTTACAGATGGGCGATGAGGAGACACGGCGGGGCATCTGGACCATCTTCGCCGACCGGCAGGCCGATGACGTGGCCGCCCATGCCCAACTGGCCGAGCTTCTAACCTCCGCGCGCGCCCTCGACCGCACCCGGACCCTGTCCTATCGCTATACCGCCGCGGCGAAGCATCACCTTGCCCAGCTCCCCCCCTCCGAATCGCGCGACCTCCTGAGCTGCCTGGCCGATGTCTTCCTGACGCGGGATCATTAGCGCCGGCTCATCCGGACGCCCCGATATCAAGGAGAGAGCGACAATGAATTATGGGGATGCACACGATGCTGCCGGCGATGGCGGGTATGCCGGCATCGCAATGGAGACGCTCATGACGCTATCCGGTCAGGCCGTCGCCGGGTCCACCGACGCCGGGCTTGGCTCGCGAACCGGCGCGGCGGTACAGCGCTGCCTCGACGCGGCGTTGGCCTATCTGCATCGGGAGCAGCAGGAGGGCACCCACTGGGCCGGCACGCTCTCCAGTTCCGCCCTGGCCACGGCTATCTGCCTGGTCGCCCTGCATGTGCTGGATCAGGCGCGGTACCGTGAGCCGATCCGGCGGGGCCGCCGCTGGCTCTTTGCCACGCAACATGACGATGGCGGCTGGGGCGATGCCGTGGTCGATCCCTCCAACATCAACGCCACGAGCCTGGCCCTGGGCGCGCTGACCTTCACCATGGACGCCAATGGCGGCGCGGATGAGCGAGATGCCCTGCGGCGGGCGCGGGCCTGCCTGGAGCGGTTCGGCGGCTTCGCGGCGGTGGGCGATCCCGCGCGCTGTACGCTGAGCGGCCCCTGCCGCACCGTCGCCGCGCTGGCCGGTCTAATGCAGTGGCGGCGCATCAAGCGCCTGCGGCCCGAGGTGATCTTGCTGCCACGTCGTCTGCGCCGCACCATCTCGACCACCTTCCCGGCCTACCTCAGCATCGCGACGCTGCACTCCGCCATGGCGCCGCACCCGTTGAACTGGCTACCTACCTACGGACTGGCCCGCTCGCGGGCCACGGCGTGGCTGCGTCAGGCGCAGGGGCCCGACGGCTCGTTCGAGGAGTCGGCATTCTTGAGCGCGGTGATCGTCGCCTGTCTGGTGGCTGCCGGCCGGCGCGATCTGCCCTGGCTGTCCGGGGCCGCCGGCTTCATCCTAAAGAGCCAGCGCGATGACGGGAGCTGGCCGATCGATCGCGACCTGGAGACCTTCGACACGGCCATGACGGTCCAGGCCCTCGACGAAGCGGGCGTGCCCGTGCCGCACGGTGACCGGGTACGGGCGTGGCTGCTGGCGCGCCAGTTCGACCGGACCTGCTTCCCCACCGGGGCGCGCCCGGGAGGCTGGGCCTGGGCCATGCCGTCGGGCTGGCCGGAGTGCGACGACACGGCCTACACCATCCTCGCCTTGCGCGCCCTTGGCGTGGCCCCGTCCGCGCGCCCGATACGCCGCGGGGCGCAGTGGCTCGAAGAGATGCAAAATGCCGACGGTTCCTGGTCGACGTTTGTGCGCAACTCCAGCATGCCGTTCGACCACGATTGCCCCTACATCACGGGGCACGTGCTGTGCGCCTTGCAGGCTGCCGGCCGCCTCAGCCCGGGCTCCGTCGTGTTGGGCCGGGCGCTGGCCTATATCGCGCGGGCCCAGCGCTATGACGGCTCGTTTGCGTCTATCTGGTTCCGGCAGGCCACGGCGGGGACGGCCTCCGTGCTGGAGGCCTTGGCCGCCTGCGGTCTGCTGCACACGCCGCTGGCGCAGCGCGCCCGCGATGCTTTGCTACGCGGCCAGAACGACGACGGCGGCTGGGCGGGGCTGCGCGGGCAGGACAGCACGGCCGAAGAGACCTCCTGGGCGCTGCTGGCCCTGATGCGCTGGCCGCCCGATGGCGTGCTGCGCCGGGCCGTCGAGCGCGGCGTGGCCTGGCTGACCGCGCGCCAGCAACCTGATGGCACCTGGGTGCCCGCGCCCATCGGCCTGTACTACAGCGCGATGTGGTACTCCGATTCCTACTTTGCCGTGACGCTGCCTGTGCAGGCGCTAGCCAGAGCGAAGGTCTATCATGCGACGGCATAACTGGCGCATCAAGGCCCTGGCCCACCTGGAGATGACGCGGCCCTACACCCTGTTCCATCCGGGGCTGCTGGCCATCGCCGGCGCCGAGATCTCTTCGGGCGGCCATGTCGCCGCCGGGCGCGTGGCGCTGGCCGCGCTGGTGACCATGTGCGGTTGGGAGGCGGGGCTCTACGCCGGCGACTACTATGATCGGTCCATCGATGCGCTCAGCAAGCCGTCGCGGCCCATACCCTCGGGCCGCGTCTCCGCGCGCGAGGCGTTTCTGACCATGGTCGGGCTGATCCTGGCCGGCTACGCCGGCGCGCTGCTGCTGGGAGTCGCCAATCTGGCCCTCGCCGTTGCCACCACGGCGCTCGGCATCGCCTACGCCAAAGCCTTCAAATCGCGCGCGCTGCTCGGCAACGTCGACCGGGGCGTGCTCGGCCTCTGCGCCGTTCTGTTCGGCGCACTGGCGGGTGGCGGCGTGCTGGCTCCGGCCGTGGCCCTGCTGGCGGCGCTGGTCTTTTGCCACGACGCCGCGACCAACCTGGTCGGGGCGGTGCGCGACATCGAAGGAGACCGCGCAGCGGGGTGCCCGACCGTGCCGGTGGTCTATGGTGTGCCGCGGGCTCTCGCGATTGCGGGTGGCCTGGCCCTGGGCTCGGCTGCCCTGGGGTGCGCGCTCATGCTGCGCCTCCGCCCGGCGGCGCCCGCGCTGGCCCTCTTCGCCCTTGCCGGCGGCATCGCCGCCGCCGTCTACCTTACACTGTGGCTCAGGCGCGCCGCCATTGGTCGCCCGGCGGTGCTCGGGGCGCACAAATACCTGATCGTCGAGCGTCTGGTGTTAATGAGCGCCTTCATCGCCGTGTATGCTCCCCTGCCGGTTGCGCTCGGCCTACTGGGCGCCACGCTCGTCGCCAGCATCGGGGCGCAATGGTTGCTGCGCGACCGCTACGAGCAACAACAAATCCTGCGTCCTGCCATGGGCAGCAGATAGTCGCATGAGGAAGGAGCGCAGGGGATTCCGTGCGTATCGCCATCGTTGGTGCCGGGGCCATCGGCTGCATGCTAGCCGCCCGCCTGAGCGAGCGCGGCCATGAGATCGCGCTGATCGGACGCTCCGCTCAGGTGGAGGCTATCAACGCCGAGGGGTTGTTGCTGCGCGACGCGCGCGGCCGGGAGGTGCGCTACCGCGACCGGCTCTCGGCCGCCATGACCCTGGCGGAGAGACCTGAGCTGGCCCTGCTGACCGTCAAGACCCAGGATGTGACGGAGGCCTGCCGCGCCATTCAAGCCCACGTCGCGGGCATTCCGGTGGTGGCGATGCAAAACGGGGTCCAGGGCGATCATCTGGCCGCCGCGGTTCTCGGGCGGGACGCCGTCCTCGGCGCCAGCGTGATGTGCGCGGCGACCTATCTCCGGCCTGGCGAGGTCTCCGTCGAGTTTCCCGGCTGGCTGGGGTTGGGCGAGCCGTTTGGGCCCCTCCGCCCGCGCACGCAGAGAATTGCCGCCGTGCTGGGCGAGGCCCTGCCCACCTACATGACCCGGCACCTGGGGCGGGTACGCTGGAGCAAGCTCATTGCCAATCTAAACAACGCGCTCCCGGCGGCGACCGGCCTGTCGCTGTCGGAGATCGTGAGCACGCCGGCCGGCCGCGCGCTTCCCCTGACGCTGATGCGCGAGGGCTACCGCATCACGCGCTCTGCGAGAATCCGCCTGGATCATGGTCTCTATGGATTGACGCCGCGCGCTCTGCGGCACGGCGGCATCAGCGCGTCCCTCCTCGCGCTTGTGCAAGGCACCATGACAACGGCGCTGCTAGCAACACCGGAAACCATCGGACTGCAGATTCTCACCGCCGCCGGGCGCAGCCGTCTGAACCGGCTCTCCTTCCGGGGTTCAACCTGGCAGAGCATCGCGCGCGGCAGACCGAGCGAGATCGAGTACCTGAACGGCGAGATCGTCCGGCTGGCCGAGCACCTGGGCCTGGCCGCGCCCTATAACGCCCGCGCCCTCGAGGTCGTGCGCCAGGTGGAGCGCTCGGGCGTGTTCCACCCCGTCGAGGACTTGCTCCCTCCCACCCTGGCCCGTACCGCCGGCGTCGCGGCGGAAGGTGAGCCGCCATGAGTATGAACCGTTCGCCGAGCCTGCCGGAGGTAGCGCCGCGGGGGCCGGCAACACGGCAGGTGGCCATCGTCTGCGAGAGCACCTGCTGCCTGCCGCCCGACCTGGCGCGGCGCTACGACATCGGCATCATCCCCATCCCGTTCGTCTTCGGCACCCAGACCTTCCGGGACGGCGTGGACATCACGCCGGCACAATTTTACGCCCGGCTGGCGGAGACGGGCACGCCGCCCAAGACGTCGCCTCCATCGCCCGGCGAGTACTTGCAGGCCTGGAGAGAGGCCTCCCGTTCGGCGTCCGCCGTGCTGTTGGTGACGGTGGACGGCAGGGTCAGCACGCTGCAGCGCTCCGCGCGCCTGGCCCAGGAGATGGCGCCCCAGGCCCTGCCCGGCGTGGCGGTCTCCGTGGTCGATTCGCAGTCCGCCGGCATGGGGCAGGGCTTCGTCGCCCTGGCGGCGGCGCGGGCCGCCATGGCCGGGCAGCCCTTGGCGGCGGTGACGGCCGCCGCGGAGCGGGTGCGCCGCCGCGTCACCCTGCTGGTGACGCTCGACACGCTGGAGTACCTCTCCCGGGCCTCGCGCCTGCCACAGGTCGCCACCTTCGTCGGCGGGCTGCTGGCCATCAAGCCGGTCGTGCAGTTCTCCGGGGGCCATATCCGCCTCCTGGCACGGCCGCGCACCCGCAGGCGGGCCATCGACGAGCTGTTTGAGCGCGTCGCGCGCACCGTCCCTCCCGGCGCCCGGTTGCACGCGGCCGTGCAGCACGCCGGCGCTGAGGTGGAGGCGGCGGACTTCGAGGTGCGATTGCGCGGCGCTTTCGATTGCGCGGAGCTGTATACGACGGAGTTCACGCCCGTCATGGGCGGCTACTGCGGCCCCGGACTCTTGGGGGTCGCCTTTTACAGCGAGGAGAACGGAGATGGTCGCTAGCTCGACGCGCGACGTGTGCGGAGCGTGGCGCAAAGGCCCCGCGGTGGCCCTCTGCCTTGGCGCCTATCTCTACGGCTCGCTACCGTTCGTCTACGTGATGGGCCGCCGGAGCAACGTCGACCTGAAAGAGGTCGGCTCCGGCAACGTGGGCGCTTCCAATCTATGGGCCGCGACCGGCGCGGCGCGCGGCCTGCTCGCATGGCTGCTCGATGCGTCCAAAGGCTACCTACCTATCACCGTGTGCCGGCGGCTGGGCTACGACGAAGAGCTGGCGCGCCTGGCCGGCGTTTGTGGTGCGGCCGGCCAGTGCTGGCCGGCCTTTCTCTGGTTCAGTGGAGGCCGCGGCATCAGCGCCTTCGTCGGAGCGGCGTTTGCCATCGACCGCGCGAACTGGGTCGCCTCGATCCTGCCCATGATCGGCGGCGGGCTCTGGAGAGTGACACCGCTGCTGGCCCGGAGATCGGGTCATTCCGTCGGTGGACTGCGCAGCACACGCAGCAAGGCGGTACCCTTCGGCTGCTTCCTGGGCGTACTCGCCTTTCCGGCTGCCTACTATGGGCGTCGCACCGGTGCTCGCCCGTTCTCCGTTGCCCCGCTCCTGCTCAGCGCGCTTATCCTGCTGCGCCGCCTGACTGCGCCGCTGCCCGACGACGTGATGGACGGGCCGGAGTTCCGGCGCTCGGCGCTGCTGTTCCGCCTGCTGTTCGATCGCAATACGGCTAACTGATGAAACGATTATGTCTCGACCATGGACGGGCAGATGGGAGAGGGCCGCGCATCCTCCTGCTGTCGTTGCTGCCCATCGGCGATACGCTGTTCACGCTTCCCACCGTGGAAGCGATGCGCGCCCGCTATCCCGCGGCCCATCTCGCGGCCCTGGTTCACTCCCAAACGGCACCGCTGATGCGCTGCGTGCCGGCGGTGGACGAGGTCGTCGTCCTGCCGGTCGGTCAGGACTACGACGGAGCAGGCCGGCTTCTGCGCACGCTTCGCCACCTGCGCTCGGAGCGCTTTGACGTGGCCGTGGATTTCACCTCGCCGGCCTATAAGTGGGTCAGCCTGGCGTGCGGCATAGGGCTGCGGACCTATATGAAGTTCGACCGGCTGTGGTGGCTGATTCCCGCCCGACACCATTGGTGGCGCTCCACGCACGCCACGCGGCACTACTATGACTGCGCCCGCGAGCTGGATCTGCCGCCCTGGAGATGCGTGGATCAACGGCCACGCCTATCCTTACCCGCCGAGGCCCGGTCGGCCGCGCGGGCTTTCCTGCGCGGGCAGTACGCTGCGCAAGAGGGGCGGCCCTTGATCGGCATGCATGCCGGAGGGGCGTGGCTGGGCGGGCTGAAATGCTGGCCGCCCGAGCGCTTCGCCGCCCTTGCCGATCGCCTGCACGAGCGGTGGAACGCGCGCATCGTGCTCCTGGGCGACGACGCCGAGACACCGCTGGCCGCGAGGATCGCGGCCGCGATGCGCCATCGCCCTCTCCTCGCGACCGGCTCCCTTCCATTGCTCACCAGTCTGGGCCTGATCGCGGCGTGCGACCTGTTCGTCGGCAACGATTCGGGGCTGCTGCACGCCGCCGCTGCCCTGGGCGTCCCCTACGTCGGCATCTTCGGCCCGACCAATCCGGCCAACTTCCACCCCATCGGCTTGCACCCCCAGCAGGGGAGGCTCGTCGTGCCGCCGGTGGCCTGCCGCTCGCCCGTCTATTTCGTGGGTGGCAGCACGGTCTGGCAGAGGCCCTGTTGCCGCGGCGTGTGCCGCGCCCTAGCGACGCTCAGCCCGGACGCGGTGTCGGAGACGGCGGACGCGCTGCTGCGCCACGGTCGATTGCTACGGGCATCCGGCGAATAACGGCGGAATAGGCTCTTGTCAGGATCACTGGTTTGATCCCGGACTGCGCATCTCCCGTGGCGTGGTCGCCGGGGTATCTACATCTTGACACGCTGGATATTGAAATCGGTAACAGCATCCGATGAGTGTCCGGCCTGCACATAACTAGCTAG
>Ga0209581_1004152_pt1 | contig 11849 bp, 7 predicted proteins | sample Coa_R2_FD_187160 | JGI IMG/M metagenome (GOLD analysis project Ga0209581, IMG submission 187160) | Surface soil microbial communities from Centralia Pennsylvania, which are recovering from an underground coalmine fire - Coalmine... | ecosystem: Environmental > Terrestrial > Soil > Unclassified ...
CGGTTTGAAGGTGGCACCGAAGAATCTCGCCGACGAAGCGCCCGAAATCGCCCCGAACGCTTTGGGGATTGCAAAGCTTTTCCATCGTGTACGCGCCAAGCATCCGATAGCTTTCGAACTGCGATTCTGAGAAGAATTGATCGCTTGTGCTCTCGTTCGGAAAGGTGGGATTCCGCGCGGAGTATTCGCAAATGTCACGCGGTTCGTCACCGTAACACGCCGGTTTAATATAGACGATGACGCCGTCGGGCGCGCCATCGCCATCCACAACCGAATAGCGGATGCGCCCAATCGCACAATGGTGGCCAGGCACCTTGAGGGTTTCGATGGCGCTGCGTGAATAAATGGTGATCGTCCCGAATTCGATTGGAATACCAAAATCAATTCGGATTTTTCGGACCGCTTCCCCAAGGTCGGCAAACGCATAGTCGGGATCTCCGCCACCATCGCTGACCACAATGTAATGGCATCGGCGCAGCACCATTTCGTATAGACCGAGATTTTCGAAATGGCCGCCATCGGAAAGATTCACATATTTGTAACGATCGGTGGTGTGACCGGCCGCCTCGGAAAACAGCGGGCCGACAGAGTAACGCGGTCCCGCGTGCTGCCACGTCTTGTTGCCTGCAGGACCCGGATTGCCCAGCCACCATCCTAACCGCACGTTGAAAAGCGTCATCAACATCCCGAGCAGGGGCGAAGAATGATAACCCATGTTCGGATTGGCAGCCGCTCCGGATATGGCCATCGCCGTGCCCAGCGTGATCCCATTACCATATTTCCCAGATGGCCGGTACCCAACTCGGAACGAACCGCAATGCAGGCGGCTCATGGTAAACGATTCCGCCCGCCGCTCCTGCCACGCCAGTTGCTCGCCCTTAACCAGGTTGAGCGTGCCGTTGAGCACATGGAGCGGTTTCTCACTGGGCAATTCGTGCAACGGCATGTTATCGTCCGGGTCGAACCCCGTGAAAAGGTGCGGTCTGCGCACCGTGCGCGACGCCGCGAGGAACGCACGGATCAAACGGTTCCGGTAACTGGCGTGCAGGGAAAATTTATTCGCGTTGATAAAAAATCCCATTACCAAGCCGAAAAACAACATTGCCCCCGTAACAACACAGACCGCGATAAGCTGGCCCAGCCAATCGTTTGGATTTTGCACCCAGGGCAGCAGCCCCGCCAGGAGTAAAAGCCACGAGAGGACAATCGAGAGCAACACGAAAAAGACGAGCGCAACACACAGAAGAACCCATTGGAACCCGCTTCTCGAGGCGACTTTGCCGCTCAACTTGGAGCGAATCGCCAGCAACGCTCCGGCGATTCCCGTCACGCCCCCAAAGGCGCCGAGAACGGCTTTGGCTGCGGTGCCGGCTCTGATCTGGCCAAGAAAAACCTCCAGGTGATTGCCCGTTCTGGTCGCCGTCACCGCCTGAGCGCCCCAGAGAACGATCACGGTTATTGTCATCCAGCCGGCAATGGTGATCAGCAGCCAGGCAGCCGAACGCCCCCACCACTCGCGGTCTTCATCTTCGGTCACCCAGCTTGCCAGCCCCGTAAAGAGAAAATTGACCAGCAACAGGGTCCCCAAAATCAATGCCGGCGCGAAGCAAACGTAATTGAGCGCATTTTGTGCGGGAGCAAAAAACAATCGGATCGCCGCCACCCATAAACAGAACCCCGCAAAACCGGCGGCCAGAAGAATTGCGCCGAGCCGCAGGATTGACCTGACAGCGCGCCGCCTGGGCCTTTCCTTCCGAAGGGCAAGAATCACTGCGCCGAGAGCGCCGCCCGCCAGGTAACTGGCGACTGAAAAAGCCACGAACCTTAGCAACCACGTTGCGGGGTCAAACGGTTCGCTGCCATGAACGTTGCGGAAAATTGCCCACCAGACGGCTAACACGAGCGAGGCGAGCAGGAGCGGCAATTGCCGATACTTTAGAAATGCGCGCTGCGACAATCTCGCGTTTCCAGTGGATGGGACATCGATCAGCGAGTATGCCATTGCCACGGCAATAAGCACCAGAGCCACCCCAAGGAGAATGCTCAACCCGATGTCATACGCTCGAACCATTTGCAGATAATTCGGCGCAGCCTGCCAGCCGCTGGGCGTCAAGAGAATTGCGCTCAAATAAAGGCGCGGCGCCATCATCGCCGCCGCCAGCCACGAGATCAGCACCAGCCAGTTCAAAAACATGTTGCGCGCGAACGTGGTCATCAGTGTCCAGAAATCCACCGAAGTCAGCCCCGCGCGAGGCGACAGATAATTGCTGAATTCCCGAAGATGGCGGATCGGCCGGGGCTCGGGATCCAGAGTGGAATCGGGCCGCCGCTTCAGTTCCTCCACTACGCCAGGAAGGCCCAGCGGATGATTTTTGATCCACGCGCTCAGCCAACTCCCGATATAGCCTCCGCCCGAGACGGTGGAGAGATAATGGAATTGATCGAGCAAACCGCAGCGCGCAAGACCTTGCAAAACGCCCAGCCCAAACGTGGCGCTGCGAATTCCGCCCCCCGACAAGCAAAGCGCCGCGCGTTTGACCTTCAGTTGGTGAACAGCAGCCCAAAGCGACCTTAAACGGCTTTCAGAGTCCCGCTCACCGGGATAATCTGCCGGCAGTTCCCCGTGCAGAGCCGTAAACTCAGCCTCTAATACCTCAGGCAAAGAAAGCGAGGTGTCGCCCGATGAGGCTGGCTTTGGCATGACGCGCAAACGCAACGGTCTGCGAGTCAGCCTTTATCAAGCCCGCGACGATCCGTCAATCTTCAGCAACGAAAAGTCTCGCTCGGATCCGCGTGAGTCGGTAGAGCTACGGGCTTTTCGCTCGTCCAATAACGCCGCAGGCAATCCGCGCGCCCGAATCGCCAGCCGGTTGCGATTTCAGGTCATCGGCCTTTGCGTGAACGACGACCGAGCGTCCGATTACCGAGCGCTGGTCGTCCGAAAGCGAGATTTGATGATCCACGTATTCCAGCTTTGCCCTGCCCGAGGCGTCCGCCTGCACATTTCCCATGTCGCCCACGTGTCGCTCGGCGGCGTCCGGTCCAGCATGCGGCTGATGGGTGGGATTAAAGTGCGCGCCCGCCGAACTCGCATCCGCCGCGCTGCAATCGCCGAACTCATGAACATGAAACCCGTGCGTGCCAGGAGTAAGGCCCGTGATTTCTGCCTGCACTCGCACGCCGTCGGCGACTTCGGTAAAGGTAACGGTGCCGCCGACTTTACTGCCTGCCGCAGGATGAAGCACGGCGATCGCTTTCGATGTCGCCGACGGTTTCTCGGCCGGAGTTTGCCCCAGGCCCATAAAAGCCGCCGGGAACGACATGAACACAATTAATAAATTTCGTAAACGACTCTTTTTCATATCAAACCTTTTCCATATTATTTAATTCTGCGCAGCCCAAAAACCGCGCAAAAACCCCGCCGCCCCAACCACAACCGCCAGCGCGCCATCTGATTTACAGAGTCACGCGCGGTCTTTCAGCTGCATTTTCCCTGACAAGCGTGCACAATGAACGCAGCAAAAAATTTGCCCATCCGCTTCCACTCCATGCCCAACGATTCTGCACTTGCAGTGCGGACATACGGGCGCCAGAGCGTGGATGGCACACTCGAAGCTGTCGAAGACGTGGCGCTGGCCGCCGACGACGATTTCGAACGTCTTGTCATACTCGTTTTCGCAAACTTCACAGACTGCCATACACAAGTCTGTTCGCGCGCCGCGCGCTTCCTGGCGGTGCCGGCTCGCGTCAAACCGAAAAAATTTCGGTAGCCGCCGCGGCAGACGCCGACTTTGTCGGTCGCAGAGTCCCAGATGGCAACATTCTCCCGTTTTGGAAGCGATGAGGTGGAGATACTCCCAAGAAAGTGATATCTTTCCGGTGGGGAGGCGGCTGTGGACATCCCAAAGCGACTGATCGACTCTCTGAATCAAAACCGCGTGGCATACGAAATTTTGCACCACCCTGAAGCGGTAACCGCACAGCGAATTGCGCAAGCCGAGCACGTCAAAGGCCGGCACCACGCCAAGGTAGTAATGCTTAAGGCCGGAGGTAAAAGGCTGATGGCTGTGCTGCCTGCGGATCGTCAGATCGACCTGCAGAAGGTCGAAAAATTGTTCGGCAAACCAGCTTCGCTGGATAAGGAAGAGGAATTCAAAACGCTCTTTCCTGATTGCGCCATCGGCGCCATGCCGCCGTTTGGGAATCTTTATGGCTTGCCGACCTGGGTGGACAAACATCTCGCCGAGCAGGACTACATCGTTTTTGAAGCAGGCACCCACACCGACGCCATAAAAATGAGTTATCGCGATTACGAAAAAATCGCGAAGCCAACCGTGGAAGATCTGAGCGTCAAAATTCAGCCGATGAAAGGAGTGTAGTCCTACGCATTACCAAGCCACGCGTCGCAAGCGCGAGATGAAATCGGGGCGCGTAACTCGAGAGCCGACCGACTCCCATCCGCAAAACGCCGCGCGAGCGCCACTCCGCGCGAGTCGCTCCTCCCTGTTCGTCGCCGCGCTGGTTCTGTGGCTGAACTGCGGCTCTGTGGCCTCTTCGGCCGAAAAAGTGGCGCTGATCAAAATTGACGGCGCCATCGGACCAGCCACAGCCAGTTATATTGCGCGCAGCATTGATGAAGCGAGGCAGGCGAACGCGCAATGCCTGATCATTCAGCTGAACACGCCGGGCGGTCTGCTCGATTCCACGCAAAAAATCGTGCAAAGCTTTCTGGCCGCTCCTTTGCCGATTGTGGTTTACGTCGCGCCCACCGGCGCAACCGCCACCAGCGCGGGCTGCTTCATCACAATGGCCGCAAACGTCGCCGCCATGGCGCCGGCCACTACCATCGGCGCGGCCCATCCGGTTTCCATCGGCGGTTTTCCCGGCGGCGGTGAAGAAAAACCAGACGAGACGATGAAGCAAAAGCTGGAGAATTTTTCCGTCAGCTACATCGAGACGATTGCTGGCAAACGGCAACGCAATGTTGAATGGGCCAAATCCGCCGTGAAAGAAAGCGCGTCGATCACCGCCGACAAAGCGCTGCAATTAAAAGTGATCGATCTGATCGCCACGGATATTCCCGATCTGCTTCAGAAACTGAACGGCCGCGTAATCGAGGGCAAGGCTCTGCAAACAGCCGGAGCCGACGTGGCGGAAGTGAGAATGTCCGCTGTCGAGCGGGTGTTTCAAAAGCTGTGGCGCCCCGAGGTGATGTTTATCCTGATGCTGATCGCCATTTACGGAATCATTGGGGAATTGACCACACCTGGAGCAATCCTTCCCGGGGTGGTGGGGGCTATCGCATTGATTCTGGCGCTTTACCTTGCGGCCATCCTGCCGGTTAACGTTACGGGTCTTCTGTTGATTGGCCTGGCGCTCCTGCTGTTCATCTTTGACGTGTTCGCCACCACACACGGCGTATTGACTGTGGGCGGACTCGTGTCGTTCCTGATCGGCTCACTCATGCTATTCAACCGGACCGATCCGCTGTTTCGCTTGTCACTCAATTACATCATCCCAGCCACGCTCGTCACCGCAGCCTTTTTCGTCCTCATCGTTGGCAAAGGCCTGCGCGCGCAGCTGCTGCCGGTAAAGGCGGGCAAGGAAACATTGATTGGGAAAACCGTACCCGCCCTGACCCCAATTGATGCGCGCGGCGGTCGCGTCTTTGTCGAGGGCGAATACTGGAACGCGGTCAGCAACGCGCCAATCGATAAAGGACAACTGGTCGAGATCTCGGCGGTAGAGGGTTTGACACTTAGAGTCAAAGGCCGATCCGCTTGAAACGCCCAGGCAGGAGAAGGGATTTTGCTCGAACTGGAAAACCGCTGCTGGTATGACCGCTGGAAGGAGCCAAAAACCATGGAAATAATCGAAGTCCTGCCGCGACTGGTCAGTTGGGCTGTGCCCATCCTCGTTCTGCTGATCATCATCCTGCCTCAAGCGATCCGCATCCTGCGCGAGTACGAACGGGCCGTCATCTTTCGACTTGGAAAACTGCTCGGCGCCAAGGGGCCGGGAATTGTTTTTTTGATTCCCATCGTGGATCGCATGGTGCGAATGGATTTGCGCGTAGTGACCATCGACGTGCCGCGTCAAGAAGTGATGACCCGCGACAACGTGCCGGTGACTGTCGATGCTGTGTTATACTTTCGCGTGATCGATCCCAATGCCGCGGTCGTAAAGGTCGAGAACTTTTACAAAGCCACATCGCTCATTGCCCAAACCACGCTGCGCAGTGTGCTGGGTCAGGTGGAGTTGGACGAGCTTTTGGCGCACCGGGAAAAGGTGAATCAAACGCTGCAAGAGATCATTGACCGGCAAACCGACCCGTGGGGCGTCAAAGTGACTGCCGTCGAAGTGAAAGATGTGGCATTGCCCGACACCATGAAGCGCGCCATGGCCAAACAGGCGGAAGCCGAGCGAGAACGGCGGGCCAAAGTGGTCAACGCCGAGGGCGAGTTTCAGGCGGCCGAAAAGATGGTGCAGGCCGCCGCCATGATGAGCAAGGAACCGATGGCCTTACAACTGCGTTTCCTTCAGACCATGCGCGAGATTTCCAGCGAGCATAACACCACGACATTTTTGCCCGTCCCGCTGGAGCTTTTTGCTCCCTGGATCAAGCATGATCTCCCCCAAAAACCTTGAGCGCGCACGACGGTCGCCTTGAGAGACAGTAACGCCAACAACACAACAGGGTGACGCCCGTTAGCCAGAGCAACCGCTTAACCCGATCCGGAACGCAGTCGCCAGTAACAAGAGCGCACCAAGCGGGACCAGGAAAATGGCCACACCCGGGTCGTCCTTGAAATGCCAGAGACCAGCCAGCAGGAAACCAGCGGGTAAAATGATTACCGCCGTCCGCAGTCCAAGGGCCGTCGATCGCCCCAAGCGGATTAGACCAAGGCGCGCGCAGATGGCTGCCGCGATCAGCACGAGATTGAGCAAGGTTCCGTGCGCATGCGCCAGGCGAAACATCTCGCGGCGCACCGGATCATCCATCAGAGCGGGAGCGCGAAAGCCAATGAGACCTTCAATGAGAAGGCCAAACACAATCCACCCGGCAAGCGATATCCAGCCCTGGCAAGTCATCCGCCGAAGTTGCCCCGGTTCGAAGCCGGCCTGAACATTGCTTTTGCCATCCGCCATTGCTTGTCAGCGCCCTGTTTTTGTTTTATTCCCCCACTTCCACATCCACTTCCACCCGGTTGGCGCTCAGTCGCTCGCGCGCTGTTTTGGCCGCGCGCAATCGCTCCGGCTCGAAGAACGGATACCAGGTTCTCAGCGTGGCATTGCGCTTCTCTGCTTCCGCAAGATAATCCGGCTTGGGGAGAGCAGGATACCCCGCAGCCAGCGCGTTCGCCGTGAAATATCGCACAATTGGATAGCGATCCTGCATGGCTTCCAATAACAACGGCGCGGTAGATTCATTGGCCGGCGTCATCGCCGCGGCGGTTAAGGTTCGCGTGACTGCGTCGGCTGCAAAAAGTGCGCGCGTTCCCTCCGGCTCATCGAAGCGGCTATCCCCTTTTGCGCTCTCGCGAAACGCGATGGGCCATAGGCGTTGAGACTCGGCGATGGCGCGGTTAACCGACCAATCCAGGTGGCACAGGTTGCAGGCGTTTGGTTTGTCGAAGCGCACCGTCTCCTCCGGGCGCGGGATGGTAATGTCATGCGTCCGATGCGCGGACATTACGCCGTAAACGATTGAAGGCATGTGGCAGTTGTAGCAAAGGCTTCCACTCGATTCCGCCTGATGTTTCGTGTGCTCGACCAGTTGCGCCGGCGTCGCAAATTGCTGGTGACATTGCGTGCAGGCAGCGTTGGTTTTCATCTTTTCCGTAAGTTGCCCCCGGGGATCGCCGCCATGCATTTCGTGACATGAAATGCAGGTAATGCGCTGGCCGGGTTTGCCTGCCCGATAACAGGCCGATCGCGTCATGCCCTGGTATTCATACGCGGTCAGACGCGGCGAACCGTCGCTCCAGAAACGCGATGCAAAACTGACCGGACCGATTTTGTCTTCGCGCTGCACCGGCCGGTAGAACTCGAGCAGATTTTTTCCCGGATCAAACGGATCGCCGTCGCTCATCATGGAGCGGATCCGCTCGCGCGGCTCGGGCAGCCGCTGGCCATGGCAATGTCCGCACACCATGGCCGAGCGATCGGAATCCAGTTTGGCTGGATTGGTCACAGCAACCGAAGGAGCGCCGGCGGCTTTCACATGCCAGAGGTATCGCGTCATCGGCGAGAGCGCCAACTGGGCGTGTTGACCGGCCGGACCGTGACAGGCACCGCACGCGATACCCAGTTCCGCGACCTCGGTGTTCCACGTTCTGTCCTCCCAATTGAGGTGTGGTTGCGCTTTGACATTGTGGCAGAAAACGCAGTTCGAATTCCATTCGGTAACGTGCTGCCGGTAATCGCTGTCGTCGGGATAAAAAAACGACCCGTTCAGATGCATCCAGCGATGCTGAACAAGATCATACGCAATGGGAAGGCGCACCCATTGGTCGCCGTTCTTTGTCAGGTACTGTTGAATGCGCCGGGAACCGACGGTGTGGTCAATTGCAAGCTCCTGGCTTTTACCGTCCACCCCGGTGAACTTCATCCAGTAGGAGCCGTTTTTCCGAATCATTTCGGTGCGCACCCCCTGGTAGGTGAGGGTATTCTGGCGATCGAAATCCCCCAGCACAGTTTCGGGATTTGCCTCCCGCGTCATGGTGCGATGGAACGTCAAATGCCAGGTGGCGTAATTTCCCTCGTGACATTTGCGGCAATCATTGGATTCCAGATAGCCGGCGTCCATCCGGCCCGCGCGCACGCCAGCATAGTTTGGAGCAGTAAAGCGGATCGCACCAGCCACCAGCGCGATTGCGATCAGAACAAACAATGCAGTGGCCAGTGCAGGACGGAACCGGGGATTCAACATCGGAGAGAGATGGCGGCGATTCGCTGCCGCCCTTCACGCTGAGCTTCGATCATTTCAATTCAATGAAAGTCTCCCCGTCTCGGGTGCGGCGGGATATCTTCGCAGGATAGCACAAAGATTACAATTCTGTAATAAAAAGCTTGCGTCCAAAAAACCGTTACCACAGAATTCGCCCCAAAACCGCTCCGCAACGCGGGGCCAACCGAGTAAAACCCTATGAAAAAGAAAAGCAATTCCCGATCTGCATTCTTTACCCCACGCGCTCTCGCAGTGGCTGCTCTCTGTCTGTTTGCCACTGGTGTTGCCGTATTGGCCGCAAGCGCCTTATCGCGCCAGGGCGCGGCGACGCTCCGGCGAAGCGACGCCGAGAGAGTTCCGCCGCGCAAATTCATTGTCCGCGATCAGCAACTTGCCAGCTCTTTGAAAGATCGTGGCGCCCGTCTCATTGCGGATTACGGGACTTTTTCGCTGCTCGCGGCAAATGATACTCTCGCCGGCAGCGCAATCGGCCACGCGGGGGTTGAAGCAGCCGATTACAATAATTTGATCCTGTTGAATGCCAAAACCATCGATACCAGCACCCGCGAAGCTCAATCGATCCGGGGCGCCAACGTTGCCAAACAGGGAAATCAGATGCGCCTGATTCAGTTTGCGGGACCGATCCAGCGCCACTGGTACAAGGCCCTGGCAAAAACCGGAGCGCGAATCGTCACTTACATTCCCAACAATGCGTATCTGGTTTATGGGAGCGGAAAAACGCTGCAGGCAGTAACGCAACTGGCGTCGCAGAATCCGGCGGTGCAATGGGAAGGCGAGTACCTGGCCGCGTACCGGCTCGACCCCACAATCACCGGCGGGCCGGGCGTGCCGAAACTCGACAATCGTTCGTCGAAAGGCAATGAGCAGTTTGCCATTCAACTCGTGGAGGACCCCGCCGAAAACGCGGTTACCCTTTCTCTGATCGATCAGCTAAAACTCGAAGAGATCCTGGCCAGGGATAACGCTCTGGGCTACGTCAACGTGAAAGTTGCCCTGCCACGCCAGGCCGTCATCAGTCAGATTGCGCAACGGCCTGATGTCGTCTCCATCCAGCCGTTTGTTACGCCGAAGAAAAATGATGAGCGCGAGGACGTGATCATGAGCGGCAACCTGACGGGAAATCAGCCGACGCAGATGGATTACTTCGCTTATCTCGGCTCCCATGGTTACGATCTGAGCGTGGTGTCGGATTTTGCGGTGAATCTTTCCGATAGCGGAATCGACAACGCCACGCAGACGCCGAATCATTTCGGGCTGTACCGGCTGGGCGATTCAACCGATCCCAGCAACAGCCGGATCATCTATAATCGGCTGGTAGGGACGCCCAACCCGGGAAGCACCCTCCAAGGCTGCGACGGCCACGGCACACTGAATTCTCATATTATTGGCGGGTTCGTGCCCAGCGGGACGGTGAATGGCGTGAACTTCGACGCTTTCCCGCACGCCGATGCTTCCGGATTTCACTATGGCCGCGGCATGGCCCCTTTTGTGAAGATCGGTTCCTCGGTCATCTTTGATCCGCACAATTTCACGTTCCCGAGTTATGAGACGCTGGAGCGCATGGCGTACAACGACAGCGCGCGCATCAGCAGCAACAGTTGGGGCGCTGCGGTCTTTGGCCAGTACAACAGCGATTCCCAACGCTACGACGCGCTCGTGCGCGACGCGGACAACCAGACCGCTGGCAACCAGGAATACACCATTGTGTTTTCCGCCGGAAACTCAGGCCCCGGAGGCACGAGCGTCGGTTCTCCGGGCACGGCCAAAAACGTAATCACCGTAGGGGCCGCTGAAAATGTACAGCCATTTGGCGCTCCGGATCAATGTGCCATTGGCGATTCCGGCGCCGACAGTGCAAACGATATTATCTTTTTCTCCAGTCGCGGACCGTGCACAGACGGCCGCAAGAAGCCTGAGATCGTCGGTCCAGGCACGCACGATTCAGGCGGCGTGTTTCAGGCGACTCTGGCTAATCCACCCGGCAGCGGCAACGGTGCGGCGGCCGCATGCTTTGATGCCAGCGGCGTTTGCGCGGGTCCCAGCGGCAGCAACTTCTGGCCGCTATCGCAACAATGGTACACAGCGTCATCTGGCACAAGCCATTCATGTCCCGCCGTAGCCGGTACAGCCGCGCTGATCCGGCAACATTTCCTCAACATCAGTCTCCCGCCTCCCAGCCCGGCGATGATCAAGGCATTGATTATGAACTCCGCGCGTTACATGACCGGCACCGGAGCGAATGACACGCTGTGGTCAAACAGCCAGGGCATGGGCGAAGTAAGTCTCAACAATTATTTCGATATTTTCGATACTCCTCATATCCTGCGCGACGAAATCGACCTGTTCACAGCGTCGGGTCAGCAGGTGACCGTCGCCGGAACAGTAGCCGATAACACCAAGCCGTTTCGCGTAACCCTGGCCTGGATAGAACCGCCAGGCCCAACTTCCGGCAACGCTTTTGTAAACAATCTGGATCTGGAAGTGGACGTCGGCGGCAACACCTATCTGGGCAACGTCTTCTCGGGCGCATTCTCCGTTACGGGAGGTTCCGCCGACATCCGCGATAACGCCGAGAGTGTTTTTGTACAGCCCGGTGTCACTGGCGCATTTGAAGTGCGCGTAATCGCCACCAACATCGCCGGGGACGGAGTTCCGGGAAATGGCAATCCGCTCGATCAAGACTTTGCGCTCGTGGTTTACAATGCCGTAGAGGGACCAACTCCTACTCCGTCGCCCACGTCCACACCTGGAACACCGACGCCGACGCCGACGGCGACGCCTGCGGGATGTCAGTACAGCTTTACGACGGGCAGCGATTCGATTGTGCCCGGGGACACCGATACGGGCAACCATACGGATGACGGCGACACCTTTGTGG
>Ga0209581_1004153_pt1 | contig 11841 bp, 8 predicted proteins | sample Coa_R2_FD_187160 | JGI IMG/M metagenome (GOLD analysis project Ga0209581, IMG submission 187160) | Surface soil microbial communities from Centralia Pennsylvania, which are recovering from an underground coalmine fire - Coalmine... | ecosystem: Environmental > Terrestrial > Soil > Unclassified ...
GATGAGTCGCAACTTCGTAGACCGGGACGATCACCTCCTCTGGCTCATTAGACATGCGCCATTTTGAGAACGAGGGGACAAAGTGCGGCGGCGCTTCAAAAGAGATGGCATCATACCCTTTCTGATGAAGTTTTTCTTGCACTTTCTCGTGGAAGATACGCTCGGCTTCTCTCAGTGCATCTGTCTCCGACATTCCTGGTTTGGGACGAATAATCTGTTCTGTCAGCTTGAGGGGGCGTTTGGCAGGACCATACCGGACATAGATATGTCCAGTATCGGTGAGAGCGACGGCCCAGATCTTATTGTGCCTGGTCTTTTTCATCGAGCCGTCCGGCTTCTTTTCTTCGGTCGTCTTGCCGTTGTAGCCGACCCACTCTTTGATAATCTCTGGCATAATGAATGCCTGCTCCTTTCAAGAAAAAAGGCCGGAACAATCCGGCCAGAGAACACCTATTTTGACGGCTCTTACTCCGTCACATTCCATCTTCATATTTGTAAGGCAAAAGCGGGAAGAGGACGCCCCGTGGAGGCCAGACCAGTTCCTGGTCCTTATTCGAGACACAATAATAGGCACCGTCCGTGGCCTGCTCTTGTAATGTTTTTGCTACCTCAATGGCAGTATCAGGGGTAGGATAGCGCTCGGCAAGGATCGCGTGCCCATAGGGCGCATGAAACTCGATAAAGTATGGTGGCTTCAAACCTTCCATGTTGGAACCCTCCAGGTGAAACAAAAGCCACCCAGCACGGACTTCTCGCGCGTGTTCGGATGACTTTTGCACACCATTGCATGCAGATTGACTAAAACATCACCATCTGAGCTGGGGAGCGCTCCGAGCCAATGATCCCGCTGTTGAGCACTTCCAGGGGAATCGACAGATGGTGCCTGTCCGCAAACTCGCGCATGCGTGCCTCCGCTTCCTGCAAGCGGAGCTGATAGTCTTTCTTTGCACGTTTTTGCAGATTGCGGTTCGTGGTATCCCAGCGGTACTCGGCGATCTTGTCCTCGCAGAAGAGGATCTGTCTGCTCAACCATGCCAGCTCAACCCCAAACCAGCAGAGTTGTGCTTCCTCGCTCTGGTGATCGACACGCACCCAATGCTCCACGATGTAGCGGTCCCCAGACCAGAAGCCAATGATCTCCAGATCTTGCCCGAAGGGCGCTGCTGGATTGGCGGGCGCTGCACACAGGACTGGTTTCCCGAACCGATTCATTCCCAGATGATGGACCGTCTGAGCCTCGCCGGTATGAATGTTGCGCCAGATGGTTCCAACCAGCACCTCCATGCACCAGGGAAGAGCCGGGTAACAGTCGCGCGGCTGCGCACTGATTTCCTCATAGTTGGCAAAGAGTTGTTCATAGGAGGCACCACTTGGTAACGGGCTATAGAGCGGTGTCCCAGCGGGGCAAGGTGGCGAGACCAGAGGCTCTCCCGTCTCCACTGGCATGCCTGGCTCAGAGGCTCCTGTTTCATCGTTGAGATAGAGAGAAGTCTCTTTAGATACTGGAGCTTTGTGTGTCGCTTCCACCGTGATAGGCGATTCCGGCGCTGGTGCATCTTGCAGGCTACTACCGGCTTCCCAGGTATCGTCCCAGTGCATCATGAATCTGCGCTCCAAGAACGGCCAGTCCTGCGGACGGATATCTAAATGCCGGTGGCTGTTCTTGCGGGCATACTCGATCACGCGCTGGTAGTAGTCACGAATGGCATCCCGCGTCCGCGACCATGCAGGAAGTTTTGGATTAGAGCAGAGGTCGCCACTGTTCAATTGCTCAATGATGCGCTGCTGTACGCGGTAAAACTCATCATTTCCATTGTCTGCGAGCAAGGCTAGATCCCAGCAAAACCAGGAAGGACAGCCGTTATATGGCTGGTATCGCCAGGATTGATCCTGCTTTTCCAGTGTTATCAGCGTGATGCGGCTATCCGTCCCGCTCTCGTGAAAGCTCTTCGCTGGCAGTTCTTCCCAGCCTCCATAGGTCAGGACAAAACTGAGGAAGCTATATGCTTTCCGGTCCGCACGAAAGGTATACCCAGCAGGAGCAAAGGCGATCAGAAAGCCTCCGTCCGCGAGCAGATCCCAGGCGTGGAGGATATGGGTAATGTAGGCCAGCTTATCTTTCTCGACGGAGAAAGGTGGGTTCATGACGATGGCTCGGTACCGTTTCTCAGGATGGTAGGTCAAAAAATCGTCATGCACGACCTGAAAGCCTTTTTCACGCAACACCTGCTGGTTGATCGGTAGAATTTCGCAGCAGTCGATCTGCACCCGCCGATGTGCTAGTCGCTGACGCATTCCGAGAGCCAACGCCCCAAATCCCGCTGATGGCTCCAGCACGGTATCTCCATCCTGGATTTTGTCAAACAAGGGAGATTGCATCACGGAGTCAACCAAGGGCTGCGGCGTTGGGAAAAAAGCCCAGGGGTTTTTGGGCGGCATCTGCCCTGTGGCAAGCACCCCGGCCAGCAACGGGCGGGGATCGTAGGGAAACAGATGGGCCCTGGTGCGTCCTCCTTTCCACTTGCCACCAAGCCGCACCAGGACTTCATTGACCTCTTCGTATAACGGGCGATCGAGTTGCCCAGACGTAATGCGGGCACGGTCGGAATCGCATTCCATCTCACGTAGCACCGCCAGCGCTTTTGCACTGATGCTTTGAGTCATAGGAGCACTCTCCGAAAACGAGAGAGGGGAGAGATGCTGAAAAGAGCATCTCTCCCCTCAAGGACAATTGTGAATTTAGCGTTTGTGGGTCATGGGCATTAACACAAAGGAATAATCCCGCCGGCCAAGTGGCGTGATCAATCCCGGCTTATCCTCTTTCATGAGTTTGAAAACAAATGCATCCACCGGCACATGCTTGAGCAGATCAATCAGGTCGCGGATATTAAAGATGATCTGCCCTCCTGGCCCTTCAATGGGCACGTCGATCTCGTCATAGGCCTCGCCCAGGTCCTCGCTTTCCGCTAGACAACCAACGGTTCCCTGTTCCGCGCAATAGGAAAGCCTGAAGATGTTGGCGTTGTCCCGCGCAAAGAGCTTGAACGCCTTGACGATCTGATCGAGATCTTTGCGGGGAACGGTGAATGATGCGCTATGCTCATTGGGGATGACCGCGCGGTAGTCCGGGAAGGTTCCTTCCGCAAGCCGTATTGCAACCTGCATTAATCCAGCCTGGAACACGGCTTGCTTTTTCTCTTTATCCCACATCACGACAACTGGGCTGGCTGGGGGCATAACTTCCGCGAGCAAGCGCATAGACGCCACAGGGACCAGGAGAGCAGCTTCACGCTTTCTCATTTTTATGGGCATGGTGATGGTTCGTACTGCCATACGGAATCCATCAAGGGCAGCCAGTGTCAGAGTCTCCTCCTGGATATGCACGCAGATGGAGTTCAGCACAGGGCGAGGGTCATCATCGGCAGCCGCGAACTGTACTTCTTTGATAGCCTGTCGCAAGATGTCCGTGTCGAGGGCAAATGGTGCGCCTTCTCCCAGAATCATTTCGTTCCAGGTTGGGAACTCGCCTGCGTCCATCCCTCCTTTGAGCTTGAAGACGCGCTTGCCACATTGCACATGCACGCGTGGTTCCACAACCTCCACCGTGATGCGTTTCCCTTTCGAGAAGGTTTTCACACATTCAAGCAGTGGCCTGGCTGGAATCGTGAATGCTCCTGCGCGTTCAACCTCGGCATCACACTGCCAGCTAATCGCGGTTTCCAGATTGCTACAGGTCAACACGACTTGCGCAGGTACGCCTTCAAGCGCGACTTTGCGCGTGGCAACCAGCACATGTGAGAGGACTGGCAAGAGCGGGCGTACACTTATTGCCTTCATGACCAGCGTCAGCACTCTGAGCAGATCATCCTGCTTCACAGTGAACTTCATCTCACAAGGCGGTTTCTCAGGAACATCACTCTCCGGGCCTTCAGCCTCTACCGCTTCGCCCTTGGCCTCAAGTGGAGGATCACTGTTCTCGGCATTCGCATCAACCAGAAGGTGTGCATCGGTCGTCGTCTCGGTTGAGATCTCTGTCGGTATGGCTGTTGGCGTCTCTGTCGGTATCGCAATTGTTGTCATGTATTCCCCTTTCAAAATGGAGTGAATGAAGGTTTTTTGCACTTATGCGACTTCTTTCTTGTGTCCCGGCTGGCTTCGTGGGTTAGGCGATATATCAGCCGGAGCGGCACGGGTGGGGTTGAGAGTTCTCGAACTGAAGAGATGCCAGAGCGGTTGCGCCTAGCTCCTGCGCCAGGGCAACGCGGGCGTGAGGGACACTGGCGATGTGGCTCAAGAGATCGGCGATACGTTCCTGGGCCAGCAGGATCTCAAGCGGTTCCGCACGGTATGGGCTGGGAAGCACATCGCTCAAGGTTTCGCCATCTCTCTGGTTCTGGCCGGAGGTCGGAGTGTCCAAGCTCTGATGGGCGCGGCGTCTCAAGTACTTGAGCTTATCAATGATGCGGCTGCGCACCCGGCTATAGGAGTAGTGGCGCAGCTTGTGGGCAGGGATTCCTGCATCTATCAATCGCAGAATATGGATACAAGCATCCTGATAGAGATCATCAAAGCTGACGAAGCGGCGATACCTCGCTGCATACTGCCGGAGAAGCGGGGTCACGTAGTCGAGTAGGGTTAATACCAGCTCATCCCGCTCAGGACCGGTGGGACCAGCCATGGGTCAACTCCTCTCAAGGGAGTTCTCCGCCATGCTATACTTGCAGAGCGGTGTACTCCGCGCTGGCGCGTCCGGTTCGTGTCTCGTTTTCCAGGCTCGGCACCAACCGGGCGTCCAAGGGTTCAGTAGCACTTCAAGCGTTTTTTCACACAAAAAAGCCAGCGGAAGCGCAAAGCTTCTCAACTGGCAATTAAGATAAAGGGACGACTCAGTATCCGGGCAGAGGCTTGGAGTTAGTGCTAGCCATGCGTATATGGGTGTGGAGAAGAGCGATGCACTGACTCATTCATCAGATGCGCGCCACATCCATTCCCCCGTCAGGCAAGGTTGCGGCACCTCTTTCGCGGAAGCAGTCAGCACCAATTCTGGTTCTCTTTCGGGATGCGAAACGGCCACCCAATCTTCTGTGAGCCGTGGCTTCTTATATACGCCAGGCTGCATCTGGCCCGTGTGCAAAATGATTTGCAAGACGATGTGCATCTCGCGATGGAGACCTTCCAGGTACTGTTCTTCTTCGGGGGAATAGCACCACTCCTCATCGGTTAATCGGCGGTAACCAATGATCTCAGCAATACTGCTGATGACACTGCTATCCCCATAGGGTCGAGTAATGCTGGCCCCTGGTGCTCCGCCTTTCGCATCGTACCAAACGATCCAGAGGCGACGAGCTAATGCAAGATGCTCCCTCGTTACCAGGAAAAACATATGGAAGGATGGATGAGCTTTTTCTCGCTGGTACAGTTCCTCGCCAGTGGAATGCGAGTAGGACCACACATGTTCACGGCACGCATGATAGGCGCGAAACACGAAGCGCTCCCTCGCTTCATCTTTTCCAAGCAAGACCGCCGCCAGATTCCGAATCACCACATCCTGATAGCATCCCTCGAAGGAACAGTGTTCTTTCATCATCGTTTCCTCCATTCTCAAATCGTTCTCAGTTGGCTTATGCACCGCCAGCTTATGCATCAGATTCTGCTGAGGCCGGAACAAGCGCCGCATCGCAGACATGCGCCATGTCACACGTCGGACAGGGATCAGACCAGGAGGTTCCAATGCCAGCAACCGGCACGAAGTCGCCCATCGCACGTCGGCGTTCCGCGTGGATCAATTGCTGCTCAATAAGCGGAAGGCGTCGAGAGGACTGAGAGGTGTCCGCCCATACCTGCGTGACCGCTGTTTCGGTCAGGTAGATATGGCCGATTAAAACCTCCTGACCATCGAGCAGAATGCCGTTCTGACGGAGCAACTCCACATAAACCAGCAACTGCATATTGAGGCCGATTTGCTGGCTCGTCAGTGGTCTGGCGCTCGTTTTATAGTCACCAACAAGCATCACGCTATCCTCTCGGCGAGCCACGACATCCGGGACGCCGCGCACGGGGACGCCGCCAATCGTTCCCTCCAATAGCCGATACGTTCGTCCCTTTTCCTCTTCCAGGCTTTCCTCTTCCAAGGCTGCCTCGAACGGTTCCTCGTCAAAGGGATCAGCCTCCTTGATCAGCCATTGTCCTTCCACCAGCCAGGGGTTAGGGAGTAAAATGTTCTCTGGAGCAATTTCAGTGAGGAGTGCTGATCTACGGTAATAGTCGGCAAGCGAGGTTCGATCACTCCAACGGAGATAGGCGAAGGTGGAACGCTGGTAGGCATCGATGCGTTCGCGCAAATCCCGATAAGAGGGATGGGCCGTATGCCAGGCCAGCACTTCTTTGGAATCAGCCCGCTTTCCTCCGCGCGTCAGGCGATAGTCCCGATCCAGATCGAGCCATGCTCGCAGGTCCGCCGCAATAGGAGCGCAGGAGGTTGTCCACACCTGCTCAAAACTCTCCTGAAGGGAGAGTCCATGGTAGGCCAACTGGATCATTCGATGAACGATGTCCCCCCCGAACCAGGCTGCGGCATGTTGGCGCGGGCTATGCCCAATCACGTATCGCTGATAGTAGCTATAGCCACACTGCGTGATACGCTGAAGTGCAGACGGGCTCCAGGGCACAGGGATCGGATTCTCTTGCTGTATCAGAAGCATGTGTTTGTTCCTTTTTTCGTGAGAAGGCAGAAGATGGACAACACAAATAAGCCTGGTTGTGCGCAACCAGGCTTGATGAAGTCTGTGAGTCTTACTTGTGGGCGTATCTCAAGAGCAAGCGCCCTAGCCGCTTCGACAGATCTGGTAATCGCGGAACCGGAATCGTCCACTGTGGGCCAAAGATGGCGGAAAGATTAGCGATGTCCCATTGGTCGCCTACGTAAGGTGCAACAACCAGCGTTCCCTTGCGTCGGATGTCTTTGAGGACCGAGACAATCTTCGTCTCTTCCTCATCCGTTGGCATGCCATCGTGGATGTACACGATGAGTCTGGTGCCAGCGCGCAACTCCGCCAACTCTCGTTCTGCCACGCGCAAGGAGGCGCTGATGCGCTCACGCTCATAACGTCCGTAGAGACCGGCAATTGCGGCACGGGTCACTTCGCTATCGCGCGGGGTTGATCGATCTCGTAGCCAGGTGATCGGTTGGTCGGGCTTAGAACGAATAGGCGCAGAGCGCCAGTCGCCGGGAGGTACAGCCAAGTGAATCAACCAACCATAATCACCTGCGGCACCAATGAGCAGCTTGATGCCAGCGGGTGGGCAAACCAGTTCAAAAAGCATCGCTACCTGACGCGCGTACGTCATGCGATGCGAGGGATGATAAAAGCTTGGCAGAAACACTCCGCGTGCATCCAGGCCCCCTGCTCCCACCCAGCCCTCCATGCTTCCGGTCGTATCGATCAACAGTGCGATGGCCAGTCCCTCATGGTCTGGCGCAGCATCATTGAGGAGACGAAATGGACGCGCTCCATCTGAACGTAGGTAGGCTTCTACGTCAAATTCACCGCCGACTGGTGAAACTTCCTCACCTGCTTCTGGCGTTTTCGCGAGTAGCACCCGCAAAAGACGGCTTTTCTCGCCGCGCACCTGGCTCTCCAGATACTGTGGAGGCAACAGGTACAATTCATCTGCCGCTGTCAGGGGGGAAGGAACCTCATCATCATCAGAGACCAGGCTCACGAGCGCATCATGGGGCAATGCCTCTGCCTCTCCCCCACCGTCGCCGCTGGTCGACGCTTCTGAATCCCCATGTTCTGTGCTGGCATCCTCGCCTTTGCCTTCCTCATCCTGATTCTCTTCGTTTTTGCCTTCTTGGTCCGTTTCACCCTCGTCTTTGTCTCCTTCTGTCTTTCTTTCCCCACCTTTGGACGCCGCACTTTTTGCCGATCTCCTGGCGATGATCATGCCTGGCGGCATCGGCTCATCATCTTCGCCCCGCTCGCCTGCCACATCAAGTGGGTTGGCACTCATCATGAGGCCACTTCTTGGAATCGGAGCGTCTTCGGGGATGTCAAGCAGCCGCAAGATCTCGCGCGCAATATCTTTGCGTCCGGCGTCCTCATTGGTCCGCCAGGCCTTTTCGACCAGGGGGCGAATCTGCTCGCGCCAAAACTGTTCATCCTCTTCTGTCTGGAAACGATACCGCGAAGGTGTGCCTTTCGGACGTTTCCAATCAAATCTGTGGTAGAGGCACATATTCAGCAGGAGGTTCGCCCGGTCACTTTTCGCCGGATCAGGCAAGGGATAATACCTGGTCACGAGCCTCGCACGAAACACAAAATCTCCCCAGGCCGCAGGATAAAAGAAGCGTGCGAGTTGTTCCATCCACTCATCCTCCAGGGCATTGACCAGAAAGTGGAGGATTCCGCCACAGTCAGGAGGCACCGAGAAGAGCACATGCATCGCTTCGTGGCGGGCCGCCGTGCGAGCAAAACGCCATTGCAGCTTGGCTTCGGTATCCACCCACTTGCCATTCCAGGAGAGCGGCAAATGCTCCGCGACCCGCATGAAGTCCCAGGCGGTTGGGTCAACCACGATCTCGCGTGTGCTAAAATTCATGTAGCTTTGTCCCGTTACCTCGAAGCGTGCAGTATAGGGACGCGGGGCAATAAGCGGGCGAATCCAACTCTCCAGAGCCTTCTTCGCATGCGCTCGATACCACCAGGGCATGGTCGATTTGACACCCATAACAATCTCCTTAAAGCTAAAAACAGCCGTGTCAGGAGCCCTCCGCAGCCAGCGCGAACAGGGGGACAGACACAGCCAGAGATGATCAAGAGCAACGTGAAAAAGCAGGATTAGCGTAGTTTGTGCAGGGGTACAGCAGAGAGGAAGCCAAGCAGTGTGCGTTCCACATCCGGGTCAAGCTCAGCACCCTGATAGGGGCAGACACGGGCAAGCCAGGTGTTGCGGGCAGCGATCTCAAAAGATTTTTGCAAGTTGCTGCGGGTCTTGGAGCGATGGTCGTAGTAGTACCACATGGTCTGTCTTGCCCAGTTGATAAGCAGCGGCAGGGATAAGGTCATCTTGAGCGCATCCTCGCGAGTGTGATAGGCATGTACTTCTTTGTTGACCTGCAAGATCGCATCAAAGAGGGAAGCTTCGGTAGGCAGCTTACACTTACTCGCCAGGATCTGGCGCATCACCGCTTCATCGTAACCTGCCAGGTGCAACCAGTGAGTCCACCTGCGACAAAACGCGGGATCAGAGAAGTCACTCCCTCCGTACTGCTCGCCCTGATTGGCGGTTGCAGCAATGAGCAGGCGATTCGTCGGGATCACGAACCGGCGCTGCAGAATATCGACCGCGAGGATGTGGTAGCGTACCCCAGGCACTTCGCCAAAATCGCCCGGCAGTTCCAATTTCATATCATCCCCCTCGCTTGCAGGCCGCATAGCTATGACCTCCCGTGTCGAGTAAGTATTGAGGAGGTCCATCGCGTAGGCGAAGACCTCTCGATGCGCTCGTGCCAGTTCATCCAGGATGAGCATGACACGCTCGCCTCGCTGAATCCGTTTTGCAAGGCGGGTAATTGGTCCCGCTGCGAAATGCCAGTCTCCCTCTTTTCCCTCGTCGCGGGTGTGACCGCCTTGTAAGACATGTATCCGTTTGCCCTCGTGGCACACGATCAGCTCGATGCCATACCCTTCCCGTAGCGCCGCGTCTAGTAGCAGTGAACTTTTGCCTGTCCCAGTTGGCCCCACGGCAATGAGCGATCCCCCTTGCGCCACAGCCATCGTGACCTGATCAAGATAGGGACCGTACAACTCTTCTGCTGCCTCTGCTGGAGCAGCCTCCGTTTCCGCTTCACGCACCGCCCGCGCCAGAGCAGTTGGCGCAAGACTGGAACCAGACGCCGGGCGACTTGAGGGACGCCCAGGGGGAGGTGTGCTTGGCGTTGGGGCGCTGGTCATTCCTGTTGGCGTGGCAGCGCGGGATGCCAGTGCTGCTCCTGGCGACGAAGGCCGGGGCGGCGGCTTTCCAGGCCCGCCGGCAAGAGAAGCTGGTAGCGGAGGCGTTTTAGTAGTAGCTGTTTCTGACGCTGTTGCTTCAACCGGGCGGGGAGTTGGCAAGAGTGGTACTGATGCAGCGGTGGTCTCGATAAAGGAAGCGTCCAGGAGTTTCCACCCTTCCAGTGCGACGGAAACGCCTTCATCTGGCTCTACTACCTGGTCCATACATACCGCTACTTCGCGGCGAGACTTGGCAGCCAGGTGATACTGCATTGCGGCTCGTAGCGCATCGCACACGCGCAAGATATGGCTACGCGTCGGCTCACGAGAACAGGCGTTAGAGATATCGCTTTCGGACCAGCCCCATTCACGAGAAGGGCGGGGAAACTCCTCATCCATTGCTCGCAGGAGCGCACACCAGGCATTTACGACCTCTTCCGATTGCAATCGCTCGCCAGAGAGATACATCGCAATCGTTTGGGCCAGGCCGAGGATTGCTGACTGATAATTCGGCTTCCCATCGTAGATGAATCCTCCTTGCAGGCATTCTGTCCCCTCGGTTTCATTCCATGACAGGTGGTACGTCTCGGTTGACTTGTAAACTAAGCGACCGATCAAACCTGGGGCATCATATGACAGGTGAACGGGAAAGAGACGTAGGAACGAGAGCACCGCTTGCAGATACCCAAAGCCAAGCGGTGAAGGAACCTTCGCCAGTTCTCCCCTGGCCGCCACGTCTGTCCAGGCAAAACGGTAGCGCGTGCGAAGTCGCTCAGCAATCGACTCGTGGCGGATAAACGCGCCTTTATTAAGCTTTTCTTCGGCGCGGTTAAGCAGGATCATGAAGGGAGAGAGCCTTGAGGTCGTTGACATTGTGTTTTTCTCCTTTTGTTTTAGAAGCACAAAAAACCGCTCTGGCATGGCCTGTAGAAAAAGCCATGCCAGAGCGGTTTGTCAGTGGCGGACGATACGATTAGCCAGGCAGATCGAAGAGCGAAGCCTGAACTGGTTCCCGCTCCACTATCTTGCTGGCAGCGTTATTGGTAGACTTGGGCTTGGCCCGCTTGCGCCGCTGCTCAGCCTTCATCTGTTCCACGAGGGCATACGCCTGATCCCAGGTCAACCCGCCAGTGAAGGCCGGTACAGATCGAGACGTGTGATGGATCGCTTCAGGGATAGAGATGGCAGCAGATGCCACTGCTGCATACTCACCCTCTGGCACCTCCACATCTGTCTTCACAGAAGCGGTGAGCGTCCCGTCAACACCGTTTTCTATTGAATCAACAGGATCGATAGGGCAAGCTGCCCGCTCCGCCGCCTCGCACGCTAGCCTTGCTCGCCACACCGCGACACGCGCAGGGAGCGGATCATCGTCGTAGCCCAGAAACTCGCGCGCGCCGACACTGACTGCCGCTTCCCATTCTGCGCGGCGTCGCGCAAAAGCAGCAGTGAGATCCTCGACAGTCTCTAACTTTTGCGCCACCTTGGCGAGCGCTACTTTATCCGCGCCAACAAAGGCCGCCATCTCACCACGGGGAGAGTTGCCACTGAAGAGTGAGGCCGCACCTGAGGCTGAAGCCTGCTTGCGCACCTTGTCATGGGTAGCAGTATCCTGGCCGGCAAAGTAATAGGCCCGGACTAGCTCTTCCTTTCCAAGCCGCCAGCAGCGACCCACAGCTTGATCGCTCTCTTTGGCATTTTTCCCCAGTTCATAGAGGATGGCCGTATCCAGTTTCAGGTTGAGTCCCTCCGAGACTTTCGAGATGGGCGCGAGAATGACCCCATGACCATCGGCGACCGCCTTGAGAATGGCATGCTCCCGCTCCTCTGGCGGAGTATTGTCCGG
>Ga0209581_1004156_pt1 | contig 11838 bp, 9 predicted proteins | sample Coa_R2_FD_187160 | JGI IMG/M metagenome (GOLD analysis project Ga0209581, IMG submission 187160) | Surface soil microbial communities from Centralia Pennsylvania, which are recovering from an underground coalmine fire - Coalmine... | ecosystem: Environmental > Terrestrial > Soil > Unclassified ...
CGGTTGGTTCGTCGGCGAGCAAAATGGCCGGTCTTCCGGCAAGCGCTCGGGCCACGGCCACGCGCTGTTGCTGGCCGCCGGAGAGTTGGCTGGGCAGATGTTTTGCGCGATGCGCCATGCCGACGCGCTCCAGAGCCTCGGTGACAAATGCCTTGCGCTCGGCGGCGCCCAGGCCGCGATAAGTCAACGGCAGTTCGACATTCTCGAATACCGTGAGATCGCCGATCAGGTTGAAGCTTTGAAAGATGAAGCCGATCTCGCGATTACGAATCCGTGCCCGCTCGGCGAACGAGAGGTTGGCGACCTCGTGGCCTTTGAGCGAATAGCTGCCTTCGGAAGGCGTGTCGAGCAATCCAAGAATGGAGAGCAGTGTCGTTTTGCCGCAGCCGCTGGGCCCGGCTATTGAGACATATTCGCCGGGTCGAATGTCGAGGTGGATTCCGGATAATGCGTGTGTTTCTACTTCGTCGGTGAGAAACACTTTCGTTACGCCGGTGAGCCGGATTAACGGAGTGAAACCGTTTCCGTCAAACTCGTTGGCTGATTCATCCGCAATTACTTCAGTCGATTTCATGTTGATATTGTTTTGATTGGTTCAAGGCAGAAATCAGATTCACAAATCAGAAGCTAGTTCAGTCGAATTCTGTCGTGCGCGTCCCAGGCGCTGGTGTCGGAAAGGATGACTTGATCACCCGGCTGCAGCCCGCTCAGGATCTCAACCGTGTTGACGGAGCTCTTGCCCAGCTTCACCGGCACACGAACAGCCTCGGAGCTACCGTTGAGGAGCTTGAACATGCCGACTGTGCTGTTCTCCTGGCCAAAGGCGGGACGCCCCACAAAAACGACGTCATTGAGGTGCTCCAGCTCGATCGTTCCATCCACGCTGAGATCGGGTCGCGCGCCTTTGGGCAGTGGCTCATCGAATGCGACGTCCACAGTGACCGTTCCCTGTTCCACTGCCGGGTCAACGCGCGTCACGTGACCGTTTGCCACACCGTTGCGAGTGTCGATCACGGCTTTTTGATTGATTTGAATATCCTTCGCCTGGGTCTCGGCGATTTTAATCTGTGCCTTGAGCGTTGTGGGATCGGCGACGCGCGCCAGATTATCGCCGACCTTCACCCGTTGCCCGATTTGAACCGGCAATTGCTGCAGCACGCCGGACATTCCGGCTCGCAGGCGCAATGCCTGCACTTGATCCATTTTAAGCTTTGCCAGTTGCCGGGCTTGATCGACTGCGGCCTGCTTCGAGGCCAGCTGCGGCTCGATCGAATCGCGCGCAAATGCCAGACGCTTTTGCTCGATCTCATCGCTCTTCTGGCATTCTTCTTCCTTGATCTTGGATTTCTTGTAGTCGAGCTCGGCGATCAGACCGTTCTTCGCCAGCTGATCGTTGGTTTCGCGCTCCATCTTCGCCTGCTCGTATGCGGCGTGGGCGGCCGTCGTCTTCGATTCCTGATCCAGTAATTCGCGCTGCAAAGTGGCGCGCAGACTGGTCAGTTCCGCTTCAGCCGCAGTAGCCTTGGACTCCGCGTCGTGCGCGGCTTGCTCCAGCTCGGGACTGCTTAATTCCAGAATCACCGAGTCGGGCTGCACCGGTGTGCCGGGCCAGATGTTAATTTTTTCCACGCGCCCCTCGGTGTTTGCGGGAATCCAGCGAATGTTTTCCGGGACAAGCGTTCCCAGGCCGCGCACCTGCCGCACCATCGGCCCGCGTTTTACGGTGTCGATCCAGACGCTCGAACGGTCCACAGTCGGCACGGCTGGTTTGAGACGCGAGATTGCTATCGTCGCCAGAATCAAACCAAGCGCCGACGTGGCAATGATGAGGATCCGGCGCCTGCGTTTCTTCGCTGCGACGCCCACTCGCGGCACGTCCATCGAGGAGAGATTCGGCGCAAATCCAGCCGGCCGCACGATCGTTTCGTCCCTCGGTTTTTGCTGGGCCTTCACAGCTCAATTAAAACTGGCTGATAGCTCGAAAGAAGTCGCCAAAGGCATGCACCGTGCTGAACAACGGCGCCAGAGCTGTGCCGATCATTGCGGCGAAGAGAAATGCTTCGCCTGCGAAATCGCGTCGGGCATCGTTTCGAGAATACTGTCGGCTGATGTTTCGGAAGGATGGCGTTACAATTTTGAGGCCTCGGGCTCGACACTCCTCAAATGTGATCTGTTGATACTTCCAGTCGGCCAGCGGAAACCGCCGTCGGCTGCGCGTGGTTATGGTCGGTTTCATTGTAGTTTTCCTTTCTGCCAGAGAAAGGATGCAGCCTCCGTGCCAACAGCGGACGCAACCGTTTATGGTGAGCTGCATCAGCGACTTATGCAGCGTTGGCCAATTGCAGCGGCTTTCGCGAAAATCCGCTTCTGGGATTGCGGTGTCCCAAGTTTGGGAAAAATGCGGTCACACTACCTTGGCCTTGTTCGATTGTGCGGAGCCGCAGCTATCGGCCGGTTAAACGACAGGTTCGGATAGAGTGAGAGGTATCTGGCGTCGCCGACTTACCGTGGCAGGCGCAGCAGCGCTTCGGCGCCTCTGCCGTTTTCGCGATTTATCAGCAGCAACGATCCGCCGTGCGCCTCGGCAATTTGACGGCTCAAGGGCAGTCCGATTCCAGAGCCATCGGGTTTTGTGGTGAAAAATGGCACGAAAAGGTTTGCCGGGTTCATGATTCCGGGCCCTTCGTCTTGCACAAAGATCTCGACGCAATCGCGTTTTTCGCGCCAGCCGATCGCGACGGCCCCGCCTGTTTCGAGCGCGGCGTCCACGGCGTTGTGCACGAGGTTGATTAGCGCCTGTTCCAGCTGCGCTGCGTCTGCGCGGATCGTTGTCCCTGGTCCGGGCATGAGTTCGACCTTGAGCCGTGGCTCCAAGTCTGCAACGCGTTGCAAGAGCCCGGGAAGATCGACCTCCTGTATTTGAGGGGGCGGAAGCTTGGTCAAACGCGTGTAGGCTTGCAGAAACCGACCGAGCGACTCGGCGCGCGACGCAATGGAGCTTAACCCGGAGCTGGCGTCGGCTCTCCAGTCTGGTGGAAGCGGTTCGCGCCGCAGGAGCGATTCGAGGCTGGCGGCGAGTGATTTGATGGGCGCCAGCGAATTATTCATTTCATGCCCGAGCACACGCACCAGCCGCTGCCAGGCGCGACGCTCTTCTTCGCGCAGCGTGCGACTGAGATCAGTCAGCACCAGCAGTTGATGCGGCAAACCCTGCTCACGAAACGTGCTGCGGCGAACACCCCATCGGCCCGATGCCCCGGGAAAATTCAATGTCAGCGGTTCGTCTTCATTGGCCTCGAGACAGGTCTCCAGAGCGAGTTCTCTGGCGGTTTTGCCCAGTAACTTGTCCATGGCTGCGCCAAGCAATGTTTCGCCGGCGCGATTGACCAGGCGCAGCCGGCGTTCGGGATCGAAGGTGAAGATTGCGACGTCGATCTCGCTCATGATGGTGCGCAACAGCGCGGTCGCTTCAAACGCGCCCAGACGCTGCTGGCGCAGCGTTTCTCCCAGCGAATTCACTTCCAGCAAAACTTCTCCCAGCGCGCTGCCGGCGCGGGCTCCGCGCGCGCGAATGGAATAATCGCCCTCCCGCAAAGCGGCGAGGAGATTCGAGAGCGTCTGCAGGGGGCGAATTGTCTGCTCACGCGCGCTGGAGAGAAAGGCGAGAGCCAGGCCCAGAATCAGAATGGTGAGCGTCCACTGCGTTTTAGGGCTGTAGTCGTTGGACCAGAGCAGCGCCAGCGCAACAACAAGAGCCGGAAGCAGCGCGCACAACGCTAGCCAAAAAATTTTGCCTTCGTAAGAAAATCTGCGCGAATCTTTTGCCGGTCGATTCATACGCGGTTGCTGCACGGGGCCGAAAGCAGCGCCGCGGTGCCGAACTCATGGCGGCGCGCTGCCGCTTTTGAATTCGCGCCCATGGCCGACCCAATCATAAGCCATATTGCTGCAACCGCCGGTAGAACGCGCTGCGGCTCAAACCGAGCGATTCGGCTGCTTTGCGCGCGTTGCCATGGTTTCGCGCCAGCGCTTTTTTGATGAGAAAGGCTTCCACTTCTTCAAGGCTCATCTCCTCCAGATTGCTCGCAGCGGGCGCGCCGCTGGGCAGACCGAGATCGCCTGCCCGGATGTGGCGCTCCTGAGACATCAGAACGGCGCGTTCGACGATGTGATCCAGTTCGCGAATATTTCCCGGGAAACGATGCTGCAGCAGAAGCTCGCGCGCTGTTTCGTCGAAGCCGGTGATCTGCTTGCGATAACGCTCTGAATGCTGGCGAAGAAAACTCAAAGCCAGCGGCATGATGTCTTCGCGCCGATCCCGCAGGGGAGGCAGCGCGACCTGGATGGTGTTCAGACGGAAAAGCAGGTCTTGTCGAAATCGTCCCGCGGCAACTTCGTTTTCAAGGTCGGCGTTTGTCGCGGAGATGATGCGCACATTCGCGTGCAGGGTCTTCGATGAACCCACCCGCTCGAACTCTCCCGTTTCGATCACTCGCAAAAGCTTCGCTTGCTGGGCGAGCGGGATGTTCGCGATCTCATCCATGAAAAGCGTGCTCTGATCGGCAAGCTCGAACCGACCGGCGCGGTCCGTTTTCGCGTCTGTGAACGCTCCTTTTACGTGTCCGAATAGTTCGCTCTCAAAAAGCGATTCGGACAAGCCGCCCATGTTTACCGTAATCATGGTGTGCGATGCGCGGGGCGAAAGGGCGTGAATAGCGCGCGCGATCAGACTTTTGCCCGTGCCGTTTTCGCCGGTGATGAGCACGTTTGCGTCGGAAGGGGCGACTCGCGAAATCATTGTCATCACAGGTTGCATGGCGGGCGAGTCGGCAATCAGCTCCGGCATGGTTCCTTGCAGCAGCTGGTTTTCCGCTGCCAGCTTCCGTTCGCGACGCAGCGCGGCGGCCAGTTCAATCTGCGTTCGCACAATGGCCAGCAACCGCTGGTTATCCCACGGTTTGGTCACAAAATCGCGCGCACCGCGTTTCATTGCTTCGACGGCCAGTTCCACCGTCGCCCAGGCGGTCATCACCACAATGGGCAGCGTGCTGTCGATCTGACGAATTTTCGGGATGGCTGACAAACCTTCCTCACCCGAGGTGGTATCGCGCGCATAGTTGAGGTCCATCAGCAACAGTGCGTACTCCCTTTTCTCCAGAGCGTTGAAGATGCCGGGCAGCGAACTGGTGGCTTCGGTCTGGTACCCTTCGCCTTTGAGCAAAATGCGCAGCGCTTCAAGCACATCGCGCTGATCGTCTGCAATGAGAATTTTGGTCACCGGATATTTCTCAACCGCGTTTTTACGCGGTGTCAATTTTGCTCAAGTTTATTGCATCGTTTGTGCCAGGCGCGGAAATGAACTTCCCATTCCACGTCGCCTCAGCGATTTGTGCAGTGACGAACGAACAATTCTGGCTCGGACCCATTCCATCTCTGGGATTTGTTTTCCCGATTGTGGGATGAAGACTGGCCGCGCCTCGAGTTGGCGCAGGTGAACATGCGATAGCGCGGTCCATTTCAGCCCAGCGCGCCAAATGCCAGGCCCAGCCCGTAGGTGACAACGGCCACGATGATCCCGATCCAGGTCATTTCCAAACCCGACGCCCACCAGGAACGGATCGTGATCAGCGATTTCAACGCGCCAACCGCAAAATGCGCAGCCAGACTGATCGCAAATGAAGCGATAACCGCCGCAGTGCCACCCGAGAAGAAAAAGGGAATGATCGGTATAAACGCGCCGATGGCCGTGGAAATGCCGGCGGAAAACGCGGCGGTCCATTGGTTGGGAAAGCGATGCTCAGAAAGTCCCAGCTCGCTTTGCGCCATCGCCTGCACGAACTGCTCCGGCTGCTGCGCGAGACGCTCCGCCATTCTTAGCGATTCTTCCGGAGTGAATCCCTGCAGCTGATAAAACAACGACATCTCTTCAATCTCTTCCTCGGGATTTTCTTCCACTTCTTTGCGTTCCCGGGAAATTTCCGCCTCATAAACTTCCGCTTCGCTTTTGGCGGCCAGATACGCGCCCGCGCCCATGGAAAGGGTTGAAGCAAGCATTCCCGCCAGACCAGAAATGAGGATGTAATGCTGCTGATTATTGGTGGCGCCTGCCACGCCTGAAACAATTCCAAACACGGCGCCCAGGCCATCGTTTGCGCCATAAATGGCGTCGGCCACCCAGCTGCCCCCGCGTCCATGCCAGCGTTCGCGCTTGAGAATTGCCTCCAGCGCGGTGCGCGGACTCACCGGCGGCGCCATGGCGTTGAGCGCGCGCGCGTGCGCTTTTTCTTCGATGGCGCTTTTTCGCAGGAACTCCTGCATGTCCGTTTCGCCCGCAAACGCGCGCTCGGCCTGCTCGTGGAATTCGGCTTCCTGCCGTTCCTCGGTGGCTTCCATGCGCCGAATGGCGATCTCTGCGCCGGCGATCTTGTTCCACCAACGATTCAGGCGGCGGGAGAGGGTTTGCCTGTAAACCGGCGGCTCGGCGCCGAGCTCTCTGAGTTTTTTCTCCCAACGGCGAGCGTGGCGCTCTTCGGCTTCGGCCATGCGGAGCAGGATCTCCTTGCGCTTTTGGTCGCGCTCGCGCCCGGCCAGGTCGCGATAGGTTTGGGCCGTCTCGATTTCGGCCTGCCAGTTGCGTCTGACGACGTCAATCGTGTCGCGTGGCGCCGGCGACGGCGGCTGTGGGTGTCCATTCTCGCTCTTCATCTCGGGCAATCGGTTTGGGGCGCGACGTCGGCCAGGGATTGCGCTTTCTCGGCCGGCCGGAGTTGTTGCACTGTAATCACGAGTGCCACCGAGCCGATAATTAAGACTGCTCCGACCAGCGTTCGCAAAGTCAAAGTTTCGCCGGCAAAAATCGCGCCGAGCAACACAGCCACAATGGGATTGACATAGGCATAGGTGGCGACCTTGGCCGGATCGCAATGGTGTAACAGCCAGATGTACGCGGTGAACCCCACGACCGCTCCGATGAGCACCAGATAAATGAACGCGATCACAGACACCGTCCTCACTGCCCCTGGATGAAACTCGCGCAGTTCGCCCGTCAATACGCCAAGGACAAACAAAAGGACGCCACCGCAAAGCATTTGCTGCGCAGCGGCCAGGAACGGCGAAGCGCTCCGATGTGTGGCCCGTCGCGAGTAGAGCGAGCCGACCGACCAAATAAAGGATGAACAAAGCAGGATCGACATGCCAATGAAAGGGCGGTTGGCGCTCTGGAGCGCTGTCACGCGAGTGGTCGATGCCGACCCGAGCAAAACCGCAACGCCGCAAAATCCGGCGATCAACCCCAACCAGACGATCGGCTGCGGTCGCGGCGACATCCCTGAAAGCCAGCCAAGCAAAACCATATGGATCGGGACGGTTGCCACGATCAGGCTTGCCAGTCCGCTGGGAATGAATTTTTCCGAAATGGTCACTCCGCCGTTGCCAACCAGAATCAAGCACGCGCCTACCGCGAGCGCGCTCTTCCAGTTAACCCAGGCCGTCCCGCGCGCGCCCTGGACCCAGGCGATGGCGTACAGGATGGCGCCTGCGAGAAAGTAACGCACACCGGCCATCAGGAACGGTGGAATAGATTGAATGGCGAAAAGAATGCCCAGATACGTCGAACCCCAGATCAGATAGAGCGCTGCGAAAGCAAGGATGACCGAAATCTTTTTTGGCGCAGCCATAAAAAATCACAATGTCGGGTTCGGGCGGCATGGCAAACCCCGCCTTGGTTGAAGCGTTGGAATCCGTGACTTATTAAAGCGGGCATCTCGCCCGCTCTGGACAGCATTTGCGGGCAGGCTTCGCTCGCGTGGGAGGCCTCATTGCTTGAAACGCGGCGTTCCTGCGATGCACCGGACGCGAGCGTGGGAACGACATATCGGCGCTCCCAGATTGCTAGGCGCCGCGCCGGAATAACAGCCGATACAGCAGCAGCAGGATCATGGCGCCTACAATCGACATGATCCAGCCGGCGACATAATTTTCGCCCGCGAAAATGCGACCGATCCAGGTCCCGACCAGCGCGCCGGCTATGCCCAGCAGGATTGTCACGATGCAACCGCCGGGGTCTTTGCCCGGCATCAGCAACTTGGCGATGGCGCCAATGACCAGACCCGCCAGAATGATCCAAATAATTGAGTGTGCACCAAAATCCATAATGCGCGGTTATATCTGTCTGGCTCGTGAACGGCAACACTTAAAAGGGATGGCCCAAAGATTTTTCCACGTTTTGTCCAACCCAGTGCGGGTTTCGCCTGTGCGGAACGCCTGCGGTCTCCCATTGTGCGCGAGCCAGGCTCGTCACAAGTAAATGACGTGCGCGGAGTGAATGTCTTGGCTGGCGCGAATTTCGTTCAGCAGTTGCTCGCCGGGAGCGGAATCGAGATTCAGCACCGTTAAGGCGGTGCCGCCGGCCTGGTTTCGGCTGAGCGACATGGTGGCGATGTTGACTCCATGCTGGCCGAGCAGCGTGCCGATGCGGCCCACGATGCCCGGGCGATCGGTGTTTTCCAACACGAGCACCACGCCGTGCGGACGCGCTTCCACCGGGCGACTGTTGATACTCACAATGCGCGGCGTGGCGCCAAAAAATGCGCCGCCAACCGATACAGTTTTACCTTCGCCGACGGCGGATACTTCAAGCATGTCGGTGTAATCTCCCGGCGCGCTCAGGCGCGACTCGCTCACCTTCAGGCCGAGCGTTTCCGCAAAGGCCGGCGCGTTCACTTCGTTGACTTCGGCGCCGCCGGCTGCCTGTAAAAATCCTTTCAATATTGCGCGTGTAATCGCCGCCGTATCGACTTCGTTGACTTTGCCGCTGTAATTAATGTTGAGTGAATCGGAACGTTTGGGCCCGATCTGCGAAAGGAATTTGCCCAGCTTAACGCCGAAACGCAGGTGCGGTCCGATGACGGCCAGCGTTTTTGCGTCGAGGTTTGGCATGTTCACGGCGTTGCGAATGGTTCCCTCCAATAGCGCGGCGCGGATCGATTGCGCGATCTCAATGCCCACACTTTCCTGCGCTTCTGCGGTTGATGCGCCCAGATGCGGGGTGAACACCAGATTCGGGGCGCTGCGCAGGGGCGAATCGGTGGGAAGCGGTTCGATCTCGAAAACGTCCAGCGCCGCGCCGGCCACGCGCCCGTCGCGCAGCGCCTCGGCCAGCGCCGCTTCGTCGATCAAACCGCCGCGCGCGCAATTGACGATGCGCACACCGCGTTTTGTTTTGCGCAGGCGCGCTGCGTCAATGATATGGCGCGTCTGGGCCGTGAGGGGCGTATGCAGCGAAATGAAATCCGCGGCGGCGAGCAAATCATCCAGCTCATCCACCAATTCCACCTGCAAACTGCGCGCCCGCGTCGCCGAGAGGTACGGATCGTAGGCAAGGACGCGCATGCCGAAGGCAATCGCGCGCCGGCTCAATTCGCTGCCGATTCGGCCCATGCCGATAATGCCCAGTGTTTTGTTGTACAGCTCAACGCCTTCCAAAATTTTTTTGTCCCAGGCCTTGCTGCGCACATGGGCGTCGGCCTGCGGGATTTTGCGGGCCAGCGCAAGCAGCAGCGAAAAGGCGTGTTCGGCGGTGGAAATGGTGTTGCCGCCGGGGGCGTTCAGCACGAGGATGCCGCGCCGCGTTGCCGTCTCCAAATCCACATTGTCCACGCCCACGCCAGCGCGCCCGACTACGCGCAGATTGGCCGCCGCGTTCAAGATTTGGGCGGTCACTTTTGTCTGGCTGCGCACCACCAGGCCGTTGAACGGCGCAATGAGACGGACAAGGTCGCCTTCGCTCAAGCCGGTTTGCACGGTGACCTCGAGCGCGCCGTCGCGCGTCAACTCGTCAATGCCGCGTTGAGAAATTGAATCGGCGATCAGGACTTTGGGCGGCATCGCTCGTCTAGTCTTAATCAAGGAAGGGCGATTTCCAAATCGTCCGGCAGCCAGGCGACTGGGCAAGCGCGGCGCCCTGGATCCAGAAATGCGATTAATGACCCAGCCAGCGGCCGACCCATGTGCCGAATCCGTAAAAGCCGAGCGGTTCCAACCGCCCGGCGTCCACTAATTCGTCCACCTGCACCCGAAGACGTTCGCTTTTGTTTGCGCCGCCGAGATAATCGTCGATGGCCATCCAGCAGCGGTCGGCGAATCGATCAGCGTAGCAATCGATATCGCGCCGCACGTTGGCGTCGGCGTCGAAAACGAATAAGCCAATTTGGCGTGGCCCGCACATTTGCCGCACCGCAGCGACTGTCTGCGGATCGAAGGAACGGCCATTGATCAAGGTAACCTGATCAGCGAACCCGAAGCGTTTCAGATTTCTTTTCAAATCTTTGAAACTGTCCTGCGTGCCCACCCGGGGATGCTCGACCCGGCAGCCTCGCTCGATGCTGATAATTTTCTTTTGCGCGCCCGAATCGCGCACGCCCATGGCCATGGCAATCGTCGCCCCGCCAATGTATGACCCGATTTCCAGAATGTCGCCCGAGCAAACCTTTGCGAAATGGTAGAGCATCACGATTGCGTCGATGCCGAGCATCGAACACTCTGCGGCTTTCATGAGCTGGTGATGCAACGCTTTCTGCTGCCGGTACTCGATCAGTTTGCGCATCAGATCGAGCGAGTCAGACACGGAGGTGCTCCTGTCCAATGGAAAGGTTTGAAGGCTTTATCCGTAGATCACCAGATGGATGGAGTCGGGCAACTGCTGGGCCACGCTGTTGGCGACACTTCCACGAAGCAATTTGGCCATGGCGCTGCGTTGCGACGCGCCAATCACCAGAAAATCGATGCCCATGGTGGCGGCCAGATCGACAATCGTCGCCGCGGCATCCTGACTCACCGCATAGAGCGGCACAACGTTGATGCCGCGTTCGCTGCCCAGCTTGAGCATGGAGCACATGATGGCGTTGGCCTCGGGATCGTCCTGCCATCTTGAGCGACCCAGTGGCGTTCCCGCCGCCGTGTAGTAAACGGCGACCTCCTTGACGTAGAGAACGAAGAGCGTCGCTCGCCGCAGCTGCGCTTCGTCCATGGCAAAGCTCAGCACGGGCGTGATGCCGCGCGCGGCGACCATGATTTTTTGACCCTCCTGCAATCGGGGCCGCATCATCGAAACCAGATCGGGAGTGACCATGGCGGCCACCTGTCGCGACACGGTGACTGTTGTCAGACCCTGGCGCTTGAGCGTGTAAGCGCGCAAAGCCAGGCCGCCCAGCAACACCACCAACACGAATTGCAGCGCGTCCAGTTTCGTGTGGGCCAGTGTCAGCTCGACCAAAGCCAGAATGACGAATGTAACGCCAAAAAGCAGGCGATCGTACCAGGTAAAACCCACACTGCGATTGAAAGCGCACGAGCCGAGATTGACGGTGATGGCGCCCACGACGCCAATGGCGTACAGGCCGGCCAGAGCGGCAAAATCTTTCACGAAAAGCAGCACCGCCACCGGCAAACCAATGGCAATGATCAGCGGCCAGATGGGCACTCCGTGATGGTTGAGACGACGGAACTGACGCGGCATCTCGCCGTCGCGCGCCATCATGTAAAGCAAACCGATGGTCGCCACGATGGCGGTGTTGGCCGCGCTCAACAGTAGAAGGAAGAACACCACGCCTACGATCCAGCCAAACATCTGCCCCACCGCGGGCGAAAAAGTCGCCGCGGCAAATTGCTCGCCGATAAAGCGCAACATGTCTTCGCTGCGTTGCCATAGAACTGAGGCGATCTCGTCGCGATTGGTCAGATGCATGGTCTGGCCAAGCACGGAGGGCAGGGAAAGCATCGCCCAGCCCAGCAGCGCCGTGGCGAACACCACTTCGATCGCCACCGGAGTAATCGCCTTGA